>ENA-OPYU01000032-OPYU01000032.1-human-gut-metagenome-genome-assembly--contig:-NODE-32-length-45714-cov-4.834887_pt1 | contig 45714 bp, 50 predicted proteins | sample MGYA00242637_ERZ504482 | MGnify/ENA primary metagenome ERZ504482 (study PRJEB26092, sample SAMD00036237) | human gut metagenome | host: Homo sapiens | study: EMG produced TPA metagenomics assembly of... | reverse complement strand
TCCTTCACGTTCTGTCATACTCTTGGCGAAAACATCGTTTTCATCCCACTTCTTCAGCACATCTTTATTGACCTGTGATAGGTTGAGTTGCGAGTGTTCAGCAAATTTCTTACTCATAATTTTATATCGTTTTCTTGTATTCTCTAACTAAAAAGGCAATACCTTCCAAAAAATTAAGGTGCAAATTTACAAGGAAAAATTAGATTAGATAGAAAGATTTTGATGCTTGATTTTTTTTAATCAGATAACGGATACTGTTTCAGAATAACTACATAAAACATGGAAAAAGTCCCTGTTTTTATCAAAATTAATAGCAATAAGAACCGGTTCTTATTTATTGCAATCTTTTCCGGTATGCCGAGGTATTTTCCCCCGTCATATTCTTAAAGAAGCGGCTGAAAGTACCCACACTTTCAAAGCCCAAAATCACCGATATTTCTTTGATGCTATGCGAGGTATGCAGCAACAGCCGTTTCGCTTCGGTCACCACTCGTTCTTGTATAATCTTCAAAGGGGAAGGCATACCGTATGCGGCAAATAAATTGGAAAGCGTCTTGGGAGAACGATGCAACAAAGCAGCATATGCCTGTACCTGCTTTTTCTCCTTGAAATGATTGTCCACCAACACATAATAACGCTGGATGATGTCAAAACCTTTTTCATTAACCGGAAAACCGGACAACTGCTTACGGGCCAGCCGGGTACACAGAATGATGAAACGTTTCAGCAGCAGGCGGAGCATTTCTCCCTGCAGGTTATCCCGCAGAATGTATTCGGTAACCATTCTGTCCACCACCTCGTGCAACAGTTCGGAGTCGGTTATCGGGAGCCGCAGATGCACTATACCGGAAGTTCCGCTAAACAGCACTCCGCTGCACGACACTTCTTTCTCATGCTTGTAAATGCCGTAAAAATTCTCGTTGAAAAGAAGAGCAAGATACCTGCCCGATACATTCTTGAACTCCGTGCGGTGAAGATTACTCACAGAGATGATTTCATCCTGCTCCATCTCTATTTCCACATGGTCTACTATCAATGTCAGTTTGCCTTCCTGGACCCATATAAACTTATACAGACTACCATTGTCACAGATGACCCTGTCTGTGTGAAACGCTTCAGTCAGTATCATCGTTTCCTGCAAAGATGTATCGTATGCGTAATTCATCATGGCTAAACTGTTTTGTGCATTTCTTTCTGCTGGTTTATACAAAGATAGTGATTTTCACTTATATTAAGCCACCCTATTTTTGCATAGTCTAGAAACAATATACACTATTAACCTTCTGATTTACAACACATAGCATATAGCACAATGTAAAGAGAAGGCAAAGTATCAGAAAGAAAAAAGGAATTTTTGCCATCATTTTAGGAAATCTAGCTATGATATAACCCTACAGGGAATTCGGCAACCATTAAAATAAGCGTATCTTTGTACCAAGAGATTTCCTTCTATAATCTAGACGAAAAAGAACACTTGATTCTTTTAACCTGAACTTTGGACTTTGATTTTCTCCCAATAAGGATTTCTCTCATAATAAATTCAGATTTTATCCCGCCGGGAGGCAAGATAAGGTCATGCAAAAAAATCTCCCAAAAAAGAAGAGGGTGTCCACCATTGAAATGGACACCCTCTATTATGTGTATAACCTACATTGCCGGAAACCATTTATTTCGCTGTTTCCTCCATCGTGTTTGCAGGTTTCTCAATACCTTCGCTTGTAGCACGTTCCTCCATACGCTGGATACGTGCGTCAAGATCGGGATGAGTAGAGAACAACTGATTCAGCTTGCTGCTTTTCTGTGCTCCTGCCTCTTCTTGCAATTTTTTCAATTTCTGGAATGATAATGCCATCGCCCAAGGATTCTTACCTGCTTTCTTCAGAAACTCGTAACCATAATCATCGGCGGCGCGTTCCTGCTTTTTGTGAATAAGTAGCATTGACCAATGCCTCTCCCAAGTCACCCAACTGGGAATCTGTCAGGGCAGCCGCTTTTCCTCCTTGTGATGAAATACCATCTTTCAATGCCGATGTCAGCAATGCGGTACGGAAACCGTTCTTTGAGTCTTTGTGTGCCACATGACCTACCTCATGGCCTATTACTCCCAACAACTCTTCATCTGTCATGATATCCATCAGTGAAGAAAACACACGCACGCTGCCGTCGGCACAAGCAAACGCGTTTACATCAATCACATAATATACTTTGAAATTCAGCGGCATCCCTTCCACTTCGGTCAACCCTTCAGTCAGTTTTTTTCAAACGGACAGTATACGGATCATCGTCCGCACAAACCTGATTATGCTTATCCATCCAGTCAATGTACTCCTTTACATACTCTGTCATCTGCTCATCGGTCAAAGTCACCGCCTTTGCAGCCTTTACGGCTCCCCCCACTGCCTTCTTCAAATTAAACTGGGCCATTGCAGGAGTTACCCCCGCCAAACATAACAACATGACGGTCACCTTTAATAATGCTTTTTTCAATTTTTGTGTGTTTTAGATTAAACGCTTCATTTTATTTTTTTAAGTAAATGGTGCAAAAGAACAAAATTTTTATTCTATCTACCAATCTTTACAAGAATATTTTTACCACCATCCCGCTTCAAGCACACGCCGGAAAGTGAAAAGCCACCGCGAATACACTTCGCGATGGCCCTTACCCATTTTATATACACCTTTAAACAAAATGATACTCACGCCCTAATTCACTAACCCCTTGCGGGCATGAGCTGATCTTTTTCTTATTTATTTGCGCGGGCTTCTGCAATGTAGCCTAATGCCTCTTTACACTTTGCAGTTACATACGCCCAGTCTTCTGCGGCTACCTTGTCGCCAGGGAACAATTTAGAACCCATACCTACACAGAACACACCTGCCTTAATCCAAGAAGTCAGATTTTCCTGAGTCGGTTCCACACCACCGGTCACCATCAGTTTAGACCAAGGCATCGGAGCCAGCAAACCTTTAACCAATTTTGCTCCCAATACATCACCCGGGAATATTTTGCAAAGATCACAACCTACTTCCTGAGCGAAACCCACCTCGGACACGCTTCCGCATCCCGGAGTATAAGCCACCAAACGACGGTTGCACACTTTAGCGATTTCTGGATTAAACAACGGACCTACTACAAAGCAAGCGCCTAGCTGCAAGTAAAGAGCAGCAGTAGCAGGATCAACGATAGAACCTACTCCCATAGCCATTTCAGGACATTCCTTTGCCGCGTATTTCACAACTTCCGCGAATACTTCATGAGCAAAGTCACCACGGTTTGTAAATTCAAATGCACGAACTCCGCCATCATAACAAGCTTTCACCACTTTCTTTGCCACTTCTGCATCTTTATGGTAGAACACAGGAACCATTCCGGTTGAACCAATCTTGTTCAACACTGCTATTTTATCAAAACGAGCCATAATTTCATATTTTAGTTTAAATGAAAGATTGGAACACAAATGATACAAATAAAACATGTATCAAAAATTTGCGTTATTTGCGTCATTCATGTTCCTTATAAAAAACAAATTTAGCGTTGTACACGTCCGCTGGCATCGCCACCGGCCAATGCTTCCACTTCGTCTACAGATACCAAATTGAAGTCACCGTTGATAGTATGCTTCAAAGCAGAAGCGGCAACAGCGAATTCAAGGGCGGCACCTTGATTCGGTTTAGTCAGCAGACCATGAATGATACCTCCGGAGAATGAGTCGCCACCACCTACACGGTCAATAATCGGGTTGATGTCATAGCGTTTTGATTCATAAAATTCTTCTCCGTTGTAAATCATAGCCTTCCAACCGTTATGAGTAGCCGAGAATGATTCACGCAAGGTAGACACTACATATTTAAAGCCGAATTCCTTTGCCATAGCCTTAAAGATTCCTTTGTAACCTTCCGCATTGGTTTCACCGGCTTCCACATTCGCTTCCGGTTTGAATCCCAGACAAAGTTCAGCATCTTCTTCGTTACCTATACATACATCTACATACTGCATCAACGGTTTCATGATAGACTGTGCTTTTTCTTTTGTCCACAGTTTCTTGCGGAAATTCAAGTCAACAGACACAGTAACACCATGACGTTTTGCAGCTTCACAAGCCAGCTTGGTCAGTTCAGCAGCCTTGTCAGAAATAGCCGGAGTGATACCTGACCAATGGAACCAGTCCGCACCTTCCATGATAGCATCAAAATCGAAATCGCAAGGATCGGCTTCGGCGATAGCCGAGTGGGCACGGTCATAAATTACTTTGCTAGGACGCATGGAAGCTCCTGTTTCCAGATAATAGATACCTACGCGGTCGCCACCACGACTGATGAAATCGGTCTTCACACCATATTTACGCAATGCATTCACAGCAGACTGTCCTATTTCGTGTTTCGGCAATTTGGTTACGAAATAAGCTTCGTGACCGTAGTTCGCGCAGCTCACCGCTACGTTCGCTTCACCACCGCCATAAACAACATCAAATGAATCCGACTGTACAAAACGTGTGTTTCCCGGAGTTGACAATCTCAACATAATTTCACCTAAGGTTACTACTTTTCCCATAATTTCGTGATTTTAAATTGTTATATATTTATTCGTTTAACTTCTAATCCAATTAAATTACTGGTTTACACACTTATAGACGAATCACATCATAACCTTGTACTCAACGGAGCACTCAAATAATTCATCCGTGTGCGTGCACAAAGGTACTATTTATTTTTTTCAAAACCAAAAATTGATTATATATTTGTGTCGAAAAAAAAGTAAATTATTAGTGTGTACGAGCACAATATATATAATAAGGTATGAATAAACTGCCCGAAAGAATCAGAATTAAGGATATCGCCCGCCTGGCAGATGTATCAGTCGGCACAGTGGACCGTGTATTGCATGGCCGCACAGGAGTATCCGAAGCCAGCCGGAAACGGGTGGAAGAAATATTGAAGCAACTGGACTATCAGCCCAATATGTATGCCAGCGCTTTGGCGTCCAACAAAAAGTATCTGTTCGTCTGCCTGCTGCCACAGCACAAGGAAGGCGATTACTGGACCGATGTGGAGATGGGGATGAAAAGAGCCGTAGAGACTTTTTCTGATTTCCACATCACCCTGTCCGTGGTGTACTATGACCAATATGAATATTCCTCCTTCATCAACGCCGGTGAGGACATACTGAGAAAAGAGCCGGACGGCGTATTGCTTGACCCCCACTATTCCTGAAATGACGGCCAGATTTACCGACAAATTACAAGAACGGGAAATACCTTATATATTTATAGACTCCAATGTGGACAGTCTGAACCCACTGGCATTCTTCGGGCAGAAATCCGATCAAAGCGGATACTTTGCCGCCCGCATGGCCATGATGCTGGGAGAATGTCCCAAGGAAATTGTTATCTTCAGACAAATCAACGAAGGACGCCTGGGATCAAACCAGCAGGAAAACCGTGAAAAAGGATTCAGAAAATATATGCAGGAGCATTTTCCCGACTGCAAGATAGTGGAACTGAATCTCTATGCCAAGCGCCCGGACGAGGACGAGGCACTGATGAACCGCTTCTTCCAGGAGAACCCACAGATTACGTGCGGCATCACGTTCAACTCGAAAGTATACATTGTAGGCGAATATCTCATCGGACACAATATGAAAAATTTCAAACTGATTGGGTACGATTTGTTACGCCGGAACGTCTCTTGTCTGAAAGAGGGTGCTGTAGATTTCCTGATCGCGCAGCAACCTACCGCACAAGGATACAGCGGCGTAGAGAGCCTGTGCAACCACCTGATATTCAAAAAAGAGGTGAAGCAATGTAACTATATGCCTATCACCCTGCTTGCGGTGGAGAATGTGGATTTCTATCTGGACGCACATAAAAAGTAAATCTAATAACTAAAAATAGAAATGGAAACAAAGTATTTGAAAATTAATCCGGCTGATAACGTAGTGGTGGCTATCTCGGATTTAAAAGCAGGCGAAACCATCACGGTAGATGGTCATGTCATCACTTTGAAAGAAGACGTGCCCGCCGGCCATAAGGTGACACTGAAAGATTTCGCCCAGGGCGAGAACATCATCAAGTATGGCTACCCCATCGGCCATGCCCTGACCGCCGTGGAACAAGGACACTGGATTAACGAAAATCAGATAAAGACTAATCTTGCCGGTCTGTTGGATTATACCTACAATCCGGTCAGCGTAGACCTCAATATCCCGAAGAAAGACCTGACGTTCAAAGGATACCGCCGCAAGAACGGTGATGTGGGGATCCGTAACGAGGTATGGATTATCCCTACCGTGGGTTGTGTAAATGGCATCATCGGCCAACTGGCCGAAGCGTTACGCCGCGAAACCAACGGTGAAGGCGTGGACGCCATCATGGCTTTTCCTCACAACTATGGCTGTTCGCAGTTGGGTGATGACCACGAGAATACCAAGAAAATTCTCCGCGACATGATTCTGCATCCCAATGCAGGAGCCGTACTGATTGTCAGTCTGGGTTGCGAGAACAACCAGCCGGATGTTTTCCGCGAGTTTTTGGGTGATTATGACACAGACCGCGTGAAATTTATGGTAACTCAAAAAAGTGGGGGATGAATTTGAAGAAGGCATGAAGATTCTGCGTGAGCTGTATGCCAAGGCCAAAGCCGATGTACGCGAGGACGTTCCTCTGTCTGAATTACGTGTAGGTTTGAAATGCGGTGGTTCGGACGGTTTCTCAGGGATCACCGCCAATCCGTTGCTGGGCATGTTCTCTGACTTCCTGATTGCTCAGGGTGGTACTTCGGTACTGACAGAGGTTCCCGAAATGTTTGGTGCGGAAACGATCCTGATGAACCGCTGCCGCACTAAGGAGTTGTTCGAACAGACCGTACATCTGATTAATGATTTTAAGGAATATTTCCTGTCACACGGCGAACCTGTGGGCGAAAATCCGTCACCAGGCAACAAGGCAGGTGGTATCTCCACCTTGGAAGACAAAGCGCTGGGATGTACCCAGAAATGCGGCAAGGCATACGTTGACGGCGTTATGGGCTATGGTGACCGCCTGAAAGTGAAAGGTTTGAACTTGCTTTCCGCACCGGGCAACGACTTGGTAGCGGCTACCGCCCTCGCCTCTTGCGGTTGTCACATGGTGCTCTTCACTACCGGCCGCGGTACTCCGTTCGGTACGTTTGTTCCCACCATGAAGATCTCCACCAACTCCACTCTGGCTAAAAACAAACCGGGATGGATTGATTTCAATGCCGGAGTCATCGTAGAAAACGAACCGATGGAAAAGACTTGCGAGCGTTTTATAGACTATATCATCCGGGTTGCCAGCGGAGAACCGGTAAATAATGAGAAGAAGAATTATCGTGAAATCGCTATCTTCAAGACAGGCGTGACACTATAATCCAATCTTATACTCAACTTTCCCAATACCCTTACAGCCCTGCCTTTCTTATTACGAAGGTGGGGCTGTGACCTTTTTCTCGCATATATTGTTATAAAACAAGTCTTTTTGTAACTTTGCACCTCATTTTATAAAATACAAATTCATGAACGGTGAAAAATTAACCCCAATAACAAATAAACCCAGCTTATGGGCACTCAGTCCATTACTGGTATTTCTATGCCTGTATCTGGTGACATCTATCATCGTAGATGATTTTTATAAAATCCCCATCACGGTTGCTTTCATGGCATCTTCGGTTTATGCAGTATGCATCACCAAAGGGCTGAGCCTGAACGAGCGCATGCTGCAATATTCCATCGGCGCAGCCAACAAGAATATCATGCTGATGATCTGGATTTTCATCCTGGCAGGCGCATTCGCCCAAAGCGCCAAAGATATCGGGGCCATTGACGCAACCGTGAATCTTACGCTTCTTCTTCTGCCGGACCATCTGCTGCTGGCAGGCATCTTCCTGGCCGCCTGTTTCATCTCACTCTCCATCGGAACCTCGGTAGGAACCATCGTGGCATTAGTCCCCGTGGTAGCAGGCATTGCGGATAAAACCGATATGAACCTGGCCTTCATGGCGGGTATCGTGGTGGGAGGAGCCTTCTTCGGCGACAACCTTTCGTTCATTTCGGATACTACTATCGCCGCCACCCGCACCCAAGGATGCGCCATGCGTGACAAGTTCCGGGTGAACTTCATGATAGCCCTTCCGGCCGCCCTGATGGTTTTCGGCTACTACATCTTCAGGGGAATGGACGTGATGACCACCCATGACATCCAGTCGGTGGAATGGATCAAAGTCCTCCCCTATCTGGTTGTGCTGGGAACCGCCATAGCAGGGATGAATGTAGCACTCGTACTGATACTGGGCATCGCCACAACGGGAGTGATCGGCCTGCTCACAGGCAGTATCAGCCTGTTCGACTGGCTTGGCTCCATGGGCACAGGAATCACCGGAATGGGCGAACTTATCATCATCACCCTGATGGCAGGCGGTATGCTGGAACTGATCCGCTTTAACGGCGGAGTGGACTATATTATCCAAAAACTGACCAAACACGTCAACAGCAAACGCGGAGCCGAACTTTGCATCGCAGCTTTGGTGAGCATCGCCAATTTCTGTACAGCCAACAATACGATAGCCATCATCACAGTGGGACCATTGGCCAACGACATCGCTACCCGTTACAGGGTGGACAAACGCAAGAGTGCAAGTATCCTGGATACTTTCTCGTGTGTCATCCAGGGCATCATCCCTTACGGAGCGCAAATGCTGATTGCCGCCAAGCTGGCTTCCCTTTCTCCTCTGAGCATCATCGAATACTTGTATTATCCGGTAGCTATCGGAGTATTTGCTCTGCTGAGCATTTTTTTGGAGATATCCCAAACGATACTCGTGAAAACAAGGGCAGGCGGTTATATTCCGCCACCGACAGCCCGGCTGAATCCATCTGCAACATCCAGACGATGAAGGCGAAAGATATATAATCTTACAGCTGTAAGATATAGCATCTTGCACGTGTAAGATCTATATCTGTTCTCCGTAGTTAACGGCGGATACTTAGTGGTCAATAACTCTCAGCAATCCATGTGACGCGTAGTTTTTCTTGGGTGGTCCAATTCCCCTTTCTTCCAGAACCGACATCATACGCGCTGTAGCCGCCTGAGTCCGGACAGGGAAAGCCTCATTGATATAGCGTTTCCACCGAGGTGTAAATTCTATGTTTCTGAAAAGTTCAGCAACAACAGCAATTCTTTCTTTTGCTTTGTTATTGTTGTTTTTCTTCTCTTCTCTATTCTTTTCTTCTCTTATAAAGTTTTGCTTAACGCTTGCTTGCGAACACTCATCAACACATTCATTATCAATATATTGAATCGTATTTTCGGCTATATTTTCATCATCACTTTTTCAATCGTATTTTTCCATGCATTTTGCACCGTTTTCCTTATTGTTTGCTTCGTCATCCGCTTCTTTATCTGCTGCCACCAGCACAGTAGAAGTGATTACTTTTTTGCAGCTATTTGCGCAGTCTTTTTCTTGCTGCTTCTTCCGCCTTTGCTACCGGCGGCTGCACGTTGCTCCGAAAGCTTATTCTGATAACCCATCACCTCATCCAGATACAGGCATCGGAAATATCCGTCCTCCGTTATGACGAACAAGTTAAAGTCTTTAATGAGATGCTGCAAATTTTCCACTGTAGCCCCCCAATTGTTCAGCCAACAAATCCAACTCGTTAAAATCGTGTTTGTATTCCTGTTGCCTTCGCAGGAACAATATCATTTGAATATATAATCCTATTCCCATGCATTTCATTTCGGCATTCAGCTTCATCATTTTGTAATCTGACATCAAGCTGCAATTCAGCCGGATAAACTGTTCGGTGTAATCCATTCCTTTGGTGTGTTAGTATATAAATAGATTACAAAGAAACAAAAAATATCAATAGGGTGTATAGATAATTGCCACCAATTATGACATTATCTTCATTTTTATCTCAAACAAATATAAACAACTAGTATACAAACACTTACACAGCATATTCAATTCAATAAAAAAGTATAATTCTCAAGAAAAGATAAAGTTCTTCTCCCCTGCAATTCATGAATATTTTTTTATCGCCAGAATTCGGAGATAAATTCCCAATAAATGATCCTATATTAAAAGACACGATGTATTCGGATAGAGGTAACAGAAGAAGATTTATGAATATTTATTTTGAAAATATGCACAAAAGACTTATCTTTGCACCGCAAATGAACGATTGATATGAACCAATTACAAACTACATACAGCATACATCACCTTACATCGGGAAATACCCCCCTGTGTAATCACTTCATTGTGCATGTACATTGGTTCAGCGGATTTGTTTAGATTTCCACTCACACGTAATTTATTACCAAACTTTCATCCTACCCACACACGTGCCCGATGAAAGATATATTGCATGATGGTTCTCATTCGGTGAGAGCATCGAGTTGTATATGTTTTACTAAAAAAATGATTGCTATGTTTACTATTATATCTATCATGTTTGTTGGTATCGGTATAGGATATGTATTGCGCAACTTACAGTTTTTACAAAAGATAGAAAAGAGTACCTCACTCACTATCTTCCTGCTACTGTTTGTTTTGGGAATCTCCATCGGCTCCAACAGCTTAATCATTAACAATTTAGGTAGATTCGGATGGCAGGCGGCTATATTGGCTACATTAAGCATTTTGGGCAGTATGCTAGCTTCCTTCCTGGTATTTCATCTGTTTTTTAAGAAAGGAGGCAAACAATGAAAGGTAGTTTGGTTGTTGTCGCATTTTTTTGTGCAGGATGTATGATTGGAGCTGTCAATAATTTCCAGTATGACATGCACTCTGTTTCCATGTATGTGCTTTATGCACTGATGTTACAAGTAGGAATCAGCATAGGCAGCAATAAGAAATTGAAAGAACTGATTAAAAGCTTACGGTTGAAAATGCTCCTGGTGCCGATAGCTACCATTACGGGAACCTTGCTTTTCTCGGCACTTGCCAGCCTGCTATTAAGCCAATGGAGTGTATTCGACTGTATGGCGGTGGGTAGCGGCTTTGCCTATTATTCGCTTTCCTCCATCCTGATCACACAGTTCAAGGAACCGTCTATCGGGTTACAACTGGCCACCGAATTGGGAACCATTGCATTACTGGCCAATATTTTCCGGGAAATGATGGCCTTACTCGGCGCTCCGCTCATACGGAAATACTTTGGACAGCTGGCCCCTATCTCGGCTGCCGGAGTGAACTCGATGGATGTATTGCTGCCATCCATCACACGCTATTCGGGAAAAGACATGATTCCCTTAGCCATATTCCACGGAATACTGATTGACATGAGCGTTCCTGTTTTCGTATCTTTTTTTTTCTGTAATTTAACGTAAGCCTGAGGATTCGCGCTAAATTACAAAAAAAGGAAGCCCGCTTGCAAATCAAGCGGGCTTCCTTTTTTAATCTATATAAGGCATGAATTATTTCGCAACCTTTTCCAATTTCTTCATGATAGAGAAAATAAACAATGCAGAAAGCAAACAGCATACAATCAATACACTCCATACCATCCACAACTGCATATCACCCCACAAATAACCGATGATAGCCACCAAATAGTTACCGATAGCAGTAGCTACGAACCAAAGTCCCATCATAGCACCTTTATACTTGGGAGGAGCTACTTTGGAAACAAACGAGATACCCATCGGTGACAGGAACAATTCAGCAAAAGTCAATACCAGATAAGTTGAAATCAGCCAGTTGGGTGAGACCAATGCACTTTCGGCAATACCGTTCGCTTCTACTTCTGCAGGAGTAGGCAGACCGAATGAGCCAAACGCCAACAGCATGAAACCTACTGCGGCAATCACCATACCGATACCGATTTTACGCGGAGCTGATGGTTCTTTTCCTTTCTTTGCCAACGAACCGAATACAGCCAGTGATACCGGAGTCAGAGCTACTACGAAGAAGGGATTAAACTGTTGGAAAATCTGAGGAAGAATAGGCAATGTAGGGTCCATAGTACCATAATTGACTCCTAAAACCACAAGAGCCAAGGTAGCAATAACGCCTGAAATCAATTTGCCCTTGCCTGTCTTGGACTGGAACAGTGAGAAACCTGCATAAACGGTTACAATAAGCAGAGCCAGATTCCATACGCTGAAGCCAAGGCGATCCAGACCGGTTACCTCATGTGCCGTGTAGTCACGGGCGAAGAAGGTCATGGTAAGACCGTTCTGATGGAATGCCATCCAGAAGAAAATAACCACAGCGAATACCAGCAACAAAGCGACGATGCGTTCTTTGGTCTGTGCGGGAGTCAGCTCTTCTTCGTGTACATTGGCCGGTTTAGCCTGCTTGGAGTTGTAATCGGCATGTTTGAATGTAGAACGGAAAATAACATAAATAGCCATAGAGGCAACCAGTGAGATACAAGCTACACCGAAACCATAATTATAGGCTTCAGACAATTTATCAATATAGGTAGTACAGAAATCGGCCATACTTCCTGTGAAATTCTGTGCGCTCTGCATGGCAGTCAGTGTGGCCTCACCTTCAGCCGTTATCGTACCGTCAAGGAACTGGTGTGCCAAAGAAGGTATCTGGGGTACATAGCTGAAACCTGCTTTGCCCAACACATAGTTGGTCATGGCAGTAGCGGCAGTCGGAGCGAACAGGGCGCCGATGTTGATTGCCATATAGAACAAACTGAAAGCGGTATCACGTTTCGCACTATACTCGGGAGCATCATACAGATTACCTACCATTACTTGCAGATTTCCCTTGAAAAGTCCGGTTCCCAAAGCAATCAGGGCAAGAGCGCCGAACATGGAATACAATCCGATATTAGTTGCCATCGGGATAGCCAGCAAGACATAACCGGCAAACATGATAACGATACCGGTAGTAACCATCTTGCCATAACCGAATTTATCAGCCAGAATACCTCCGATCAGCGGCATGAAATACACTCCTGCCAGGAAACTGGCAAAGATTGTTGACGTCGTGGCGGCTGTAAAGCCGAATTTCGCTTGCAAGAAGAGAGTGAAAATAGCAAGCATGGTGTAATAACCAAAGCGTTCGCCGGTATTGGCGAGAGCTAATGCGTATAAGCCTTTAGGCTGTCCTTCAAACATAGTTGATAAAGATTTAATTAATAGTTAGTATTCTTTTTTGCAAAGATATAACTTTTAGTCATATCATGAAAAAAAAAAGAGCCACAAATGTGACTCTTTTTGGCATATTTATTCGGTGAAAAGGGAACATATCTCTGCTTTCGTTTCTTTTATCAAGTCATCGGGAGCTATTTTTATCTGTAATCCGCGGATACCGGCACTGATATAAATAAATGGAAATGTGATGCAAGTCTCGTGTATATAGGTGGGGAAATGTTTTTTCATGCCGATGGGAGAACATCCTCCCCGGATATATCCTGTCAGGGGAAGCAACTCTTTCATGGGGATCAGGTCGCATTTCTTGTTACCTGAGACTTTTGCCGCCATTTTTAAATCTACCTCGTGCTCGCCGGGTATGACACAGACAAAATATCCAGATTTATCCCCATGAAGCACCAAAGTCTTGAAGACTTGTTCTATGTTCTCGCCCAAACTGGCGGCAACGTGAACGGCGCTGAGGTCATTCTCGTCTACTTCGTATGGAATAAGCTCGTATGCTATCTTGGCTTTATCAAGCAGACGGGCTACGTTGGTTTTAGCTATCTTCTCTTTCATTGCTGGTATGCCGGTTAATTTTCCAATTCTTCTTTTATAAACTTCGGGGTATATCCTTTTTTGCTTTCGGCCACTTCCTCGGGAGTTCCGGCCGCAAGTACCTGTCCTCCGCCCCGTCCGCCTTCGGGACCCATATCGATGATGTAATCCGCCAGTTCGATAACGTCCAGGTTATGTTCGATAACCAGAACGGTATTGCCTTTTTCCACCAGTTTGTTCAGTACATTCATCAGCACACGGATATCTTCGAAATGAAGCCCGGTAGTAGGCTCATCCAGAATATACATCGTTTTTCCGGTATCACGCTTGGACAGTTCCGTAGCCAGTTTCACACGCTGGCTCTCTCCGCCCGACAAGGTGGTGGAAGGCTGTCCCAGTTTAATATATCCCAACCCCACCTCTTGCAGCACTTTGATTTTATTCAGAATCTGAGGCACATTCTCAAAGAACTCTACAGCACGATTGATGGTCATGTCCAGTACATCGGCTATGGATTTACCCTTATAGCGCACTTCCAGCGTCTCGCGGTTGTATCGTTTGCCGTGACAAACCTCGCAAGGCACTAGCACATCGGGCAGGAAATTCATTTCGATGGTCTTGTATCCGTTACCACCGCAAGCCTCGCAGCGTCCTCCGGTTACATTGAACGAGAAACGCCCCGGCTTATAGCCACGGATCTTCGCTTCGGGCAGACCGACAAACAGATTCCGGATATCCGAGAATACCCCTGTATAGGTGGCCGGATTGGAACGCGGTGTCCTACCCAGCGGCGACTGGTCCACATTCACCACCTTATCTATATAGTCCAGTCCCTCCACACTGTCATAGGGCAGAGGTTCCTGCAAAGAACGGTAGAAATGCTGTGACAGGATGGGCTGCAAGGTATCGTTTATCAGCGTGGATTTACCACTGCCGGACACCCCTGTGACACAAATGAGTTTTCCCAAAGGAAATTCCACATCCACATTCTTCAGGTTGTTCCCCTTCGCCCCTCTCAGCCATAAGGATTTCCCGTTACCGGGGCGGCGTTCGGCCGGTATCTCTATCTTCATCTGTCCGTTTAAATACTTAGAAGTAAGCGTTCCTGTCTGAAGCATTTGTTTCGGAGTCCCCTGAAACACTACCTCGCCTCCCAGGCGGCCCGCCTTCGGTCCCATATCAACCACATAGTCTGCCGCCAGCATCATATCCTTGTCATGCTCCACCACGATGACAGAGTTACCTGTGTCACGCAACTTCTTCAAAGAGTTGATAAGGCGGAGGTTGTCCCGTTGGTGTAATCCGATACTCGGTTCATCCAGAATATAAAGCACGTTCACCAGCTGGGAGCCGATTTGAGTTGCCAGACGGATGCGCTGGCTCTCGCCTCCCGAAAGGGATACCGAGGTGCGGTTCAGTGAAAGATAATCCAGTCCCACATCCAACAAAAACTTAAGACGGGTACGGATCTCCTTCAAAATCTCGGCGGCAATCATGCGCTGCTTGTCTTCCAAAAAAGAATCGACCTGTTGCAACCAGTCATACAGTTCGTTAATATCCATGCTTGCCAGTTCATAAATGTTCTTGTCATGGATACGGAAATGCAACGCCTCCTTGTTCAGACGCGCGCCCTTGCATTCGGGACAAACATCGGTCTTGGCAAACTGTTCCGCCCACTTCTGAGCAGTGGCCGACGCATCTTTCTCCTGCATCATCTGGATGTACTTCACAATCCCTTCATAAGTTACAAAGTAATCGGAAGAGGTATGAATCAAGGTGCTCTTTATCTTGATACGCTCATCCGAGCCATAGAGTATTTCGTCTATCGCATCATCCGGCATATCCTTGACCGGCGTCTTGATCGTAAAATCATATTTTTCAAGCAACGCCTCTATCTGCCAGAAAATCATGGCATTTTTATATTTGCCCAAAGGCACGATGGCTCCTTCGTAAATGGAAAGATTCCTGTCGGGAATCACTTTGTCCACATCAATCAGATTCACATACCCCAGCCCCTTACAACGGGGGCAAGCTCCCTGCGGAGAGTTAAACGAAAAATTATGAGGAGCAGGTTCTTTATAAGACAGTCCGGTAACAGGACACATCAACCGCTTGCTGTAATGGCGCACCTCCCGGGTATCGGCGTCATAAATCATAATCAGCCCCTCACCCTGCTGCATGGCAGTGGCAACGCTCTGTTTCAGCCGTTTGTCATCCTTTTCCGATACGACCAACTTATCTATCACAACTTCTATATCATGATTTTTATAACGGTCCAGCTTCATGCCGTGTACAATCTCGCGCACCTCGCCGTCCACGCGGACATACAGATAACCTTTCTTGCGCACTTGCTCGAAAAGTTCTTTGTAATGTCCCTTACGGGTACGTACCAACGGGGCAAGCATAAATATCTTCTTACCCTGATAATCCCGGTGAATCAGGCCGATGATCTGTTCCTCGGTATATTTCACCATTTTCTCTCCCGAAAGATAAGAATAAGCAACTCCTGCACGGGCATAGAGCAAACGGAGATAATCGTATATCTCTGTCGTAGTCCCCACGGTAGAGCGGGGATTCTTGTTTGTCGTTTTCTGTTCGATGGAAATTACCGGACTGAGTCCTGTAATCTTATCCACATCCGGCCGCTCCAACCCTCCCAGGAAATTACGGGCGTATGCGGAAAAGGTCTCAATGTATCTCCGCTGCCCTTCGGCGAAGATGGTATCGAATGCCAAGGACGATTTACCGCTTCCGCTCAATCCGGTTATCACCGTCAGGCTGTTCCGTGGAATTTCAACATCTATATCTTTCAAGTTATGTACACGGGCACCGTATACATTAATCAGTTCTTTTTCTTCACTCATAGTCTTCTTACTCTGCGTAATCTTTGCAAAATTAATGCTTCCCGACGAAATATTTAATTAAAAAGCCTAATAATATTTTCTATTCTTTCTATATAATGTGAATAAAACAGCTTTTTTTTGTACTTTTGCCACTCAGTTTAATCAACACACTGCAAATGAAATTTATTCGAGCATTATATCTTATCGCAGCCTTGTCTGCCAGCAGCACCGGAATGATGGCTCAAACACAGTCTTCCGGCTATTTCCTGCACACCATCACCAAAGGGCAAAGTCTTTATTCCATAGCCAGCATGTATAATGTCACTACCGGTGACATCGTTAAAATGAACCCCGGCAGTGACCAGAAAATTAAAACCGGTGAAACATTGAAGATTCCACAAAAGAACAGCGGAACGGAACAGCAGATGTTCCATACCATCCAGTCGGGTGAAACCTTGTACAAGCTGACACAACGCTATGGAGTAACCGCACAACGCATCTGCCAGGCAAATCCCGGGCTGAGCGCGGAGAATTTCCGTATCGGACAGGTTATCGTAATTCCCGCCAAAGTGACGGACAGCGAGGAGATAATTATGAACGAGGTGAAAGCTGCACAGACTACCAAGCCGGTCACCACTTCCACCCCACTGAAACCCAATTGCAGGGACATGCATAAAGTGGAACGCAAGGAAACCATATTCAGCATCAGCCGCCTGTATGGCATCACAGAAGCCGAACTGATTGCCGCCAATCCTGAACTGCGTACCGAAAAACTGAAAAAAGGAAAGTTCCTTTGTATTCCATATCCTAAGGATACAAAGACCGAAACACCTGTGAATAATACGCCTGCCGTAATTCCCACGGATGACCAGCTGTTTAATGAAAGCAAGAAGGAGGCACGCAAAATATCTACCATCAAAGCTGCCGTAATGCTGCCATTCATGACAGACGGTAAGGGCAACCGTGACGAACAGACACGTATGGTGGAATACTATGAAGGCTTCCTGATGGCAGTAGACAGCTTGAAGGAAAAAAGGAGTATCCATCGACCTGTACTCATACGACACCCATAACAATACTTCTTCCATCAAGAACATTCTGGATAGAAGTGAATTGAAGAGCATGGATATTATCTTCGGCCCAGCTTATCCCGACCAGGTGAAACCGGTTGCGGAATTTGCCAAGAAAAACAATATCCGGCTGGTAGTACCTTTTACCTCCAAAGGGAATGAAGTTTTCAACAATCCCGCCATCTATCAGATAAATACTCCCCAATCTTATTTATACTCGGAAGTTTATGAGCATTTTACCCGCAAGTTTACAACCGCCAATGTTATCTTCCTGGATGCAGAAGATGGTGATAAAGACAAAGTGGATTTTATAAAAGGGCTGAAAGAGGAGTTAAAAAACAAACGCATTCCTTTTACCGAATTAAAAGGGGAAAATATTACTCCGGAATCATTGAAAGCCGCGATGAACCATAGTATGGATAATGTATTCATCCCGACTTCCGGCACCAACGTGGCATTGATAAAACTGTTACCACAACTGATTGTGACCTCCCGTGACAATCCCGACTACCGTATGCAGTTATTCGGCTATCCGGAATGGCAGACCTATACCAACGACCATCTGGCCAGTTTCTATGAACTGGACACCTATTTCTATTCTTCGTTTTACACAAACAATTTATTTCCGGAAGCCGTTCAGTTCTCATCGGCTTACCGCAAATGGTACAGCAAGGATATGCTCAACTCATTCCCTAAATATGGTATGCTGGGATTCGATACAGGATATTTCTTCCTGAAGGGCCTGTCCCAATACGGCAACAAACTGGAAGACAAACTGGACAAGGTGGCTGTCACCCCTATCCAGACCGGATTTAAATTTGAACGCGTAAACAACTGGGGTGGATTTATCAATCGCAAAGTGTTCTTCGTTCATTTTACCAAGGACTTTGAACTGATTAAACTTGATTTTGAATAATGGAAAAGTATAAGAACTTCGGGCTGCTTGTACTGACATTGCTCTTTGCATTGCCGGCAGCTGCACAGTTGGGTGAAGAACGTCATAATTTTGCCGTCGGCATCAATGGTGGTCTGAACATGAGTTCCGTCAGTTTTAACCCGAAAATCAAACTGAACACCTTGAACACCATGTCTATGGGGGTTACCATGAGATATATGTCCGAGAAATATTTCAAGATGATGTGTGGCGTACAAATGGAAATAAACTATTCACAACGCGGATGGGACGAAAAGATAGAAGACGATTCCGGCAATTCTTACAGCCGTACCATGAATTATCTGGAAATCCCTTTCATGGCACATCTGGCATTCGGCAAGGATGCATTGAACCGGGGAGTGAAGGTCTTTTTCAATGCAGGACCACAAATCGGCTTTTTCCTGGGTGACAACGAAAAGATAAACTGGACTACTTCTACAACAAGACCGGAACACGGTAAAGAGGTAGAGAATAAATTCGATTATGGTATCACAGCCGGCGCCGGTCTGGAAGTAAGTACCGGTATCGGACATTTCCTGCTGGAAGGACGTTACTACATGGGATTGAGCGACTTTTACAAGAATTCGAAAAGAGATTTTTTCGAAAGATCAGCCCATTCATTCATAGGCATACGGCTGAGTTATCTGATAGATATTACTAATAAAAAAAACGATTTTATTCTGCAAATAGTCCGCGTTCCACTCTCTCTCATAACAACAAAAGCCTGCAATGATGGATCTTGCAGGCTTTTTATATCATAATATTCCCTCAGCTTACCTCAAACGGTCGTATGCTTTAACCAATACCTCATCCTTACCAATGGCGCGGATGGCAAGCCAATTCAAAATGATGGCAACCAACGGCAGACATACAGTCCATGAAAGAGAAAATGTCATTGACTCTTCTTTCAACATAAAAATAAAAGTGACCAATGTGGCATAATACCCGATCAACAAAATGGTGCTGAAAATAGTCAGACGAATTTGCAACATGCGTTTTTTAAACAAGAAGATAGTGCCGAAAGCAAGAACCGCAACAACCAGCAAAATCACAAACAAGGCCCATGGAGCATAATCTTTAGTACCATCCGCCATAGTAAGACACAGATTTGTTAAAGCGGAAACACTATAATCACTTCCTATGTATGAACCTACGGGACTACACAGGCAAATAATAATCAAGATGGTAACAACAAGTAAATAAACAGATTGAATGCGTTGTATCATAGTCTCTTTAATTTTAATCATACAACCTATCATTCTAAACGCAGTGAAAAACCTGAAAACACAAAGTGAATGGTTATCAGATTCTTCACTGCGTTCAGCATAACAGGGCTAATATAATGTGAGGGGCATCAAAATGTACCACAGATTACTCAGATTGATACAGTTTCCACACGAAATGACTCATGTATCAAAATAGAACGATCTGTGTAATCTGTGGTAAAGACCTTTTGCACAACCCCCAATGAAGAATCACTGTAGTTTCTCTTTTTCTTTAGCAGGATTACGGAAATAAACCTTGCCTTCTTCATATTCCTGAGCAGCGATCAATGTCGGTTTCGGAAGCTTTTCGTAATAACGTGAGATCTCGATCTGCTCTCTATTTTCAAAGACTTCTTCCAGGTTATCGTTGTATGAGGCAAACTCCTGCAATTTCTTTGAAAGATCATTCTTCATCTCAACACTAATCTGGTTGGCGCGTTTGCCAATGATAGCAACAGTTTCATAAATGTTACCTGTGTCTGCACATAAATCCATCATGTCACGGGTAACAGTATTACTTGGAGCGTTTGTCTTTTTGTAATCCATAATTTCTTATTTAGTTTTATTCATTAAATTCTTTTACATACTTATTGGCATCCTTGTAGATGCTCTCCACTTCTTTAGTATACTTGCTGTCAGGAAACTCGTTCTTGAAAGAATAATATTCATCTATCGTCTCACGCATACGCTCTTCTTTCTTTTCCTCCACACTCGCTTTCGCCATATCATATTTAGCACGCAAGACCAAAATAGAAAGATCTTCGCGCATCTTGGTATAAGGATAGTCTTTCAAAGCATTCTGAGCCGTAACGATACAAGACAAATAATTGTTACCGGTAGTACTATAAGTACTGTTTCCTGTATAAGAACCCAAATCATAATACAATTTCGCAGCCAGATAGTCTTTCATCACCAGCTTGTCCTGCAAATCAAAAATCATTTGCTGTGCATCCTGCCGACGGCTACTGGTTGGGAAATATTCCATAAACATCTGCAACTCCTGAATAGCTTTATAGGTGCTCGACTGGTCCAAACGAGGTTCCGGAGTATCCAAGAACAATGCTTTTCCTGAAAAATATCTGGCCTGTTCCGTATAGACCCCACGCGGATAAGTATTATAATAAGTGGTGAAATAATGCGAAGCTGTGATGAAGTCACCCTGATTATAGTAGGTCATACCCAACATATAAAGTGATTCCTCAGCCTTATCCGTTCCCTTCATGATGGTAATCAATTCCTCCAGAATGGTGGCCGCCTTAGTATTCTGCCCTTTGCCAAAGTAACTTTTGGCCGCTTCGTACTTGTATTCGTAGTCCGTGCTTTTTAAAACTTTGTTATACTCTCCACAAGACGTTAGAACCGTACCGGAGACAAGAGCTATAATGATATATTTTTTCATCTTATTCAAATAATTGCGCAAATTTACGCCTTTCCACCGAATAATGCAATATTTCCATGTTTTTAAATGCTAAAAAGTCGACAAGAGTCTATTTTTTAGAGATGAATAGATAATATCTAAGGAAATAACTGTATTTTTACATCTCATTAAACTAAACATACTATTTATGAATTTTGAATTGATTTCCGAATACCAACCCACCGGCGACCAACCGGAAGCTATCGCCCAGCTAACCGAGGGAGTGCTGGAAGGAGTCCCCGCACAAACTTTATTGGGGGTTACCGGGTCCGGCAAGACTTTCACGATTGCAAATGTAATTAAAACATCAATAAACCCACCTTGATATTAAGCCATAACAAAACATTGGCGGCCCAGTTATACGGAGAGTTCAAGAGTTTCTTTCCCAACAATGCAGTGGAATACTATGTATCTTATTATGACTATTACCAGCCGGAAGCATACCTGCCGTCCAGCGACACCTATATAGAAAAGGATCTGGCCATTAATGAAGAGATTGACAAATTGCGGCTGGCTGCCACCTCTGCCCTGCTGTCGGGACGGAAGGACGTGGTGGTGGTGTCTTCCGTGTCCTGCATCTACGGTATGGGGAACCCGTCGGATTTCTATAATAATGTAATTGAGATAAAAAAAGGCAAACTGCTGGACAGAAATGTATTTTTACGCCGTTTGGTGGACAGCCTGTATGTGCGTAACGATATAGAGCTGAATCGCGGGAATTTCCGCGTAAAAGGTGACACGGTAGACATTTACCTGGCATATAGCGACAATCTCCTCCGGGTTATGTTTTGGGACGACGAAATTGATGCCATTGAAGAGATCGACCCTGTTTCGGGAATCCGTCTGGCTACTTTTGATGAATACAAAATTTATCCGGCCAATCTTTTTATGACCACCAAAGAGAGCCAGTTGAGAGCTATTCATCAGATTGAGGACGACTTGACGAAAGAGGTGGCCAAATTCGAGGAGGAAGGAAAAATGTATGAGGCGAAACGACTCTATGAGCGCGTGACATACGATATGGAGATGATTCGCGAACTGGGACACTGTTCGGGCATAGAAAATTATTCCCGCTACTTTGACGGGCGTAATGCAGGTACCCGTCCTTACTGTCTGCTGGACTTCTTTCCGGATGATTTCCTGATTGTAATAGACGAAAGCCATGTCAGCGTACCGCAAATACGTGCCATGTATGGTGGTGACCGGGCCAGAAAAACCAATTTGGTGGAATATGGTTTCCGGATGGAGTCGGCTTTTGACAACCGCCCTCTAAAATTTGAAGAGTTCAAGGAACTGGCCAAGCAAGTGATTTATGTCAGTGCTACACCTGCCGATTATGAATTGGTGGAAAGTGAAGGCATTATCGTTGAACAGGTTATCCGTCCTACCGGACTGCTGGACCCGGTAATTGAAGTACGCCCCAGTCTGAATCAGATTGATGACCTGATGGAAGAGATACAGCAACGCATCGAGAAAGAAGAACGTGTACTGGTGACCACGCTCACCAAACGCATGGCAGAAGAATTGACCGAATATCTGCTGCGCAATGACATCCGCTGCAACTACATCCACAGCGATGTGGACACTTTGGAACGCGTTAAGATTATGGATGAATTACGTCAGGGCGTTTATGATGTACTGGTGGGTGTGAACTTGCTTCGTGAAGGTCTGGACTTGCCCGAAGTGTCTTTGGTCGCCATTCTGGATGCAGACAAAGAAGGGTTCCTCCGTTCCCACCGTTCGCTGACCCAGACAGCAGGACGCGCCGCCCGCAATATCAATGGAAAAGTAATCATGTATGCAGACCGCATGACGGACAGCATGAAAAAAACGATAGACGAAACCAACCGTCGTCGCGAAAAACAGCTGGCATATAACGAAGAGCATGGAATCACCCCCAAACAAATACAGCGTGCGCGTAATGCTGCCTTGTTGGGCAACAACAGCAACGAAGCGGCCGGAACCACTCAAGGCTCCAAGGCATATATTGAGCCATCTTCCAATACAATGGCTGCCGACCCGATTGTTCAGTATATGACCAAGCCACAGATGGAGAAAACGATAGAACGTACCCGGAAACTGATGCAGGAAGCTGCCAAGAAGCTGGAATTTATAGAAGCTGCACAGTATAGGGATGAATTGCTGAAACTGGAAGATATGATGAAAGAGAGATGGGGGTAGGCTTGTCTCCCGATAAGATAGCACGGATATATCGGTGAGTTCCGGGAAAAGTAGGGTCCCCTACTTGCCCTACTTTTTTCAGAACCGTACCATTAATTCCATAACAAACTTGTCTTGTTCAGACTCCTTTGCCAAAGAAAGTTTATCATAAAAATATTTTTCATAATTAAGACGCAAATCCGCTTGAAAAGCCTTTCCAAAGCTTAACGTCACACCTCCAGTCACACGCTGGCGGGAATAATCGGTAATGTAAAGTTTACCATCCTCATCCGCATTACCGTTACTATGATCTCCCATACTGTCATAACGTCCTAAAAATGAAATTTTCTGAAACAGACCTTTCTTGATAAACAAGTCGTAATTGACAAAGGCGTTGAAAGCATGTACATCATCAAATGAGTTTTTCGCATAAGTTTTATAAAGGTATTCGGCTTCTATATGCCAATTATCAAACTCGTAGTAAGTACCGATATCATACATATAGATGCTGATTTTATCGGGATGTATTTTCTGGGTACTCAAAGTCAAGTTATAATTTTTCCACGGCATCAATTGAAGCTTAACAGAATAATTCAACGTGTTGTGCCACTCTTTCTGATTGGTGAGTCCGGAGCCGTTGAACAGTCCGCCCTCCAGTTTCAACGGCAGTCCCTCCTTTAAAGAGAAAGCTCCGGTAGCCCCCACATCACGCACATTCCCCACCTGTTTGGCTATGAACGAACGGTTGGCAAAATATTGTTGGTGGGGAGATCGATGAGCGTCTATGGTGAAAGGCACACGCATCTGTCCTAGTGTGACATTCCATGTATCATTGGGGACAAAGCGGGCGTATGCATCCAGCATCTTGATACTTCCCTCATCGGACAAGTCTATTTCAGCTTTATAAGCGATTACCGGAAGAACCTTCCCGTCCAGACTGACACGGGCGTTACGTACTTGGAACCGTTGCATTCCGTTAGTGGTTTGAAGTTCATATTTACCGCGGATCGTTCCATGTACTTCCGGCAAATATTCTTTAGGAATAGTCAGCTGTGCGGAAGCAGTTGCAATACTCAGCATTGTAAAAGCAGACGCTACAAGTGTATTTCTCATTTTTATTAATGTGACTTTCTTTGTTTACGGCTGCAAAGATATAGGTTCGGTATATCTGTAACATTTCATTCATATTACAAATATGTTTCATTTGATATGGGGAATACATTTTACAGCCACATTCCGTATGCTTCTCATCTGCTGTGAACGCAGTGAATATGACCAAAAGAAATATCGACGTACCGACAGAGTTATTCAATAATACGGGCAGTTTCCACCTTCTCCAGACGTGCACGGAGTTTTCCCATCATGGATTTACGTATCCGGAGCCTCATCAGGCAATCCATATCATACGATTGCTCCAAGATGGCAGGCTCGTCCTCTTTCACAATGCGCATGATATCATTCATAAAAGGATATTCAAAGGATACGGTGATTTCTTCATCCACTGTTCTTTCCACTATATCAGCAGCAGCTATTGCTTCGGCAGCGGCGGCCTTGTAAGCGACAATCAGTCCGCTGGTTCCCAATTTTATACCTCCAAAGTAACGGACTACTATAACAAGGATATCCGTCAACTCATTGGAATTTATTTGCCCCAAAATAGGCTTTCCTGCGGTACCCGAAGGCTCTCCGTTATCATTTGCTCTGAAATCCTTCCTTTCATGCCCCAGCATATAAGCGTAACACACATGACGGGCATCGTAATATTTCTTCTGATACGCGTCAAGATGCTGCTTTATTTCCTCTATGGTACGTACCGGAATGGCAATAGCTATAAATTTACTCCGTTTCTCCGTATATATGCCTTCGGCAATGTCTGTAATGGTTTTATAAGTATCTTCTTGTATCATGGGTTTCAGAAATCATAAATCTTTAATTATAACTCACAGAATCTGTCTGGCAATCCATGCACACGCCTCAGCATCAGCCAGCGCATGATGGTGATTCTCCAATTCAAAACCGAAAAAACTGGCCACTGTATGTAACTGGTGGTTTCTCAACCCTTTCAGCTTCCGGGAAGCCTGATAGGTACAATAAAAGTCATAATCAGGATAATCCATACAATAAGTACGGAACACAGCTTTCAAACATCTCTCATCAAAGGCTTTGTTATGCGCAACTAGCGGAAGCCCCTCTATTTTAGGGGCAACCTGTTTCCATACTTCTGAAAAAACAGGAGCATGGGCAGTATCTTCCTGTGTCAATCCATGAATACGGGTGTTCCAATACAAATAGTAATCCGGTTCAGGATGGACGAGGCTGTAGAACCGATCGGCTATCTCACCATTTCTCACAATAACCACACCCACACTACATATGCTGGTACGTTCATTATTTGCCGTCTCGAAGTCTATTGCTGCAAAATTATCCATACTTTTTTCGTTACACAGACAAAGGTACGACAAAAAAGCGATATACAAAATTCTTTTTTCCGGTACAATTTCTTATCTTTGAAACCTCAGCAGCAAAATAGACCAATATCTGTGACAATCAGCACTTGTAAAAGCTGAAAGATTAAACCATCTTTGCAACTGATTTTTGGTTTTTTAACATTAGACTAGATTTATAGTAAGATGCAAAAAGATGAAATTCTCTACCTTGTTAATAGCAGCAGGGTTACTTTGTATCTCCGTTCACATAACAGCCCAACCACACTCCCGAAAGAAGGTGGGTATAGTTCTCAGTGGCGGAGGAGCCAAAGGAATGGCACATATAGGTGCTTTAAAGGTCATAGAAAAAGCCGGCATTCCCATAGATTATGTAGTAGGAACCAGCATGGGATCAATCATAGGCGGACTTTACTCCATCGGTTATACTCCCGAACAATTAGACAGCATGGTTCGCCGGCAAGACTGGACTTTTCTGCTGAGTGACAAAATACCACGCAGTGAACAAAATATGGCGGAACGGGAGGCCGCTGAAAAGTATGTATTCTCTCTTCCATTCGGAAAAGATGCCAAAACACAAGCCATAGGAGGATTGATAAAGGGACAAAACTTGGCAAACCTGTTCAGCGAGCTGACCGTAGGATATCATGATTCCATCGATTTCAACAAGTTGCCTATTCCCTTCGCCTGTGTTTCCGAGAATATTGTAAATGGCAACGAGGTAAATTTTCATAAGGGTGTACTGGCTACGGCCATGAGGGCTAGTATGGCCATACCGGGAGTATTCACTCCAGTCCGGCTGGACAGTATGGTTCTAGTGGATGGAGGTGTGGTAAATAACTACCCTGTAAATGTTGCGCGTGCCATGGGGGCGGATATTATTATAGGAGTAGACGTACAAAGTGACTTGAAGCCTGCCAACGAACTGAATAGCGCCGGCAGTATTTTGGGGCAGCTCATCAACTTGATGGGATTACAGCTTTATAAAAAGAACCTGGAAGAGACCAATGCTTATATCAAGGTGAATGTGGAAGGATATTCAGCTGCCAGCTTCACACCTAATGCAGTGGATACACTGATCCGCCGGGGAGAAGAAGCGGCACTGGCACAAGAAGGTGCTTTAATGAAGCTGAAGCAGGAACTGGGTCTGGACAGCACCTATATGCCGAAACCTCTTCCCAGCTATCCGTACTCCCCCAGCCGCAAAGTGTATATAAAAGAAATCACTTTCGACGGGCTGGACGAGAAAGACAAGCGATGGCTGTTGAAACGCTGTGATTTAAAGGAGGATTCTGAAATAAGCATCCGCCGCATAGAAGAAGCAACGGCCATATTGTGTTCTAATCTGGAATATTCCAGCGCCACTTATAATCTGCCCGAAGCCCCCGGCGGAGGCTATAATTTACATTTCCTTCTAAGCAAGAAATATGAGAATAAACTAAACGTAGGGATTCGTTTTGATTCGGAAGAAACAGCCAGTCTGCTGATTAATGTCACCAGCAATTTCCGGGGAAAAGTACCCACTACGCTGTCTTTGACAGGACGACTGGGGAAACGTTATGCCGCGCGCATAGATTATGGATTTGAACCGGCTCCTTTGAAGAATATCGGGCTGGCATATATGTTTCAATACAATGATATTAATTTCTATCGTTATGGAGATAAGTCACATAACTCCACTTTCCGCTACCATTTGGGGGAACTGTCATTCTCGGATGTATGGTACAAGAATGTGCGTTTTGCTATCGGATTAAGGTATGAATTGTATGACTATGACAAATTTTTATACCAGGAAGGCAATCAGGGTTTTGACGTAGGAACAGAACACTTCTTCAGTTATTTCGCACAAATGCATTACGAGACTTTCGACAAGGCGTACTTCCCAACCAAAGGCATATCGGCAAGAGCCTCTTATTCGCTTTATACCGACAACTTTACCGGATATGACGGCCATGCCCCTTTTTCAGCCATAAAAGGTTATTGCCAGGGAGTAGTTCCTGTTACACGCAGATTCTCCATACTGCCTGCCATTTACGGCCGATTCCTGATAGGAAAAGATATTCCATATTCCAAACTTAATGCAATGGGTGGAGATGTGCAAGGACGCTTCCTGCAACAACAACTACCGTTTGTGGGAATAAACAATGTGGAATTAATGAGAAATACGCTACTGATAGGAAGCATGAAATTCCGCCAACGGATGGGAAGTGTACATTATCTGACGCTAACGGGAAATTATGCGCTGAGTGCAAGCAAGCTGAGGTATCTGTTGGAACAGGATACCATGTTCGGCTGCGGTATCGGCTACGGTTTGGATAGTATGTTCGGGCCCTTAGAGGCATCACTGAACTATGCAAACCGAGCCAATAAAGTGAGTATGTACGTCAATCTAGGATTTAAGTTTTGATTCCTCATTGATAACCGCCATCATACCTTCTATCTGAGCCAAAGCCATCATACGGCCATGAAACGAATAGCCCGGGTTGTATCCTTTGCCGGCATCATCCAGCATCATGCGCCCATGATCCACACGCATCGGGACACTCGGACGCTCTTTCTCAAAAATACGGATCAACTCTATCACATGAGCACGCCCTCCCAAATGAGATGCTTCTATAAAATTCCCGTTGGGAAATGCATTGGTACTGCGCAAATGTACAAAATGAGTACGGTGCGCAAACATACGTGCCAACGAAGGTACGTTGTTATGCAATCCGGCACTGAGCGAACCGGCGCAGAATGTCAGCCCGTTATGCGAGTTATCAACCGCATGGAGGAGCCAGGTGATATCTTCCTCACTGGTCACAATACGCGGCAAGCCCAATACCTGGAAAGGGGGATCGTCCGGATGAATGCACATATTTATGCCATATTCATCACACACCGGCATGACAGCCTGCAAGAAATAACGTAAGTTTTCACGCAGGGCATCACGGTCTATCCCATCATACAAAGACAAAAGACGGCGGAATATGGCTACCGGATGCCGGTCTCCCTCCTTTATATTACCATTTACAAATCCCTGCGTCTTGACTATAATGGTATCGACCAATTCGTTTTTCTCGGTTTCGGTTATAGTCTTATCCAATTCACGCACCTGTTGTAATTCCGAATCGGTATAGTCTTTCTCCGCCCCTTCACGCTGAAGAATCATACAATCAAAATAAGCGAACCGGATCTTGTCAAAGTACAAAGAACTGGTCCCGTCCTCCCAAGGATGTTCCAAATCGGTACGTATCCAATCAATGACGGGCATGAAATTATAGCATACGGTCTTGATACCCGCTTTACCTAAGTTGGCCAGACTTACTTTGTAGTTTTCTATCAATTGACCCCGTTCAGGACCGGCATATTTGATAGCTTCACTTACCGGCAGGCTTTCTACCACCGACCAGCGCAATTGGTGAGATTCAATGTAATCTTTTAAACTCTTAATAGCTTCCAAAGTCCATATTTCACCATTAGGTACATCATGAAGGGCGGTCACAATTCCTTCCACCCCGATTTGTCTAAGCATGGGAAGCGTTATCTTATCTTTCCTCCCAAACCATCTCCATGTCTTTTCCATTCGTATTATGTGTTTTAGTCTGTACGACAAAGTCTTTATTAATCTTCTTTGAGCCTTTTTCTATTGATGTATAATCATTGCAGAGCGTGCCGGTACCATAAGTTCAGCACCTGAAACCTGTCCCAAGCCTTTCATGTTTATTTTGCCATCCTTACAGATTACAGTGTATTTACCCGACGGAATGTCCAACTTGACAGGCTCTGCACGGCTGTTCAAAGCTACGATGATATTTTTCCATGAGTCACCATTTGCATTGTCTTTCAAGATAAAGGCAACCACATTCGTATTTTTTACAGGTAAAAACTCCAATTGCCTACGTACCATATCAGCATCCCCCATACGGAAAGCGGGATGTGCTTTACGCATGGCTATTAAACCTTTCACATATTCGAACACATCTTTATGCACGGTCTTATTTTTCCAATCTATCGTATTAATACTGTCGGGACTATTATAAGAATTATGAACTCCCTTCTTGTCACGCATCATCTCATCCCCTGCAAATATAAACGGTACTCCTTGTGAAGTAAAGACAAATGTTTCCGCTAACTTCTGCAAAGCTGCCAGTTCCTCTACCGAAGCATCTGGCATGGTAGCTTTCAGACGATCGGCAAGACACATGTCATCGTGACAACTTACATAACTTATCATCTGGGTAGGTTGTAACGCCCAAGGTTTCTTACTATAATTCACAGAATCACTTATAACCTGCGGATGTTCGATTGCTCCCACAACTCCAAATTTGATACTCATTTCGTGTCCCGGCTCCCCTACTAGAAAAGCTCCTTTGGTATCATCATCCCAACTACCTCGCAAACCATCACGCATTTCATCTGAGAAAGCGGCGATACGAGGCATCTTTTCCACATTGGCTTTCATTGCCAGTTTGTCTGCTTCTAATTGAGGAGAACTGGCAGCCCATCCTTCACCATACATGAAAATAGACGGATCTATTTTATCAATAGCCGCACGTATCTCATTCATGGTTTCAATATCATGTATCCCCATCAAGTCAAAACGAAAGCCGTCTATGTGATATTCATTAATCCAATATAGAATAGACTCTATCATATATTTACGCATCATGGCGCGGTCGCTTGCCGTTTCATTTCCACATCCCGAACCATTTGCCCATTGTCCGTCCTTCGTCTGGCGATAGAAATAACCGGGAACCGTACGTTCGAAATTGCTTTCGTCTGTATTGAAAGTGTGATTATACACCACATCAAGCACCACCCTGATTCCCGCCTTATGTAAAGCTTGTACCATTTGTTTGAATTCCCTGATACGAACATCGGGTTTATAAGGATCTGTAGAATAAGAGCCGTCAGGCACATTGTAATTTTGCGGATCATACCCCCAATTATATTGGGCCTTGTCCAGTTTTGTTTCATCCACCGAGGCATAATCATACGACGGCAATAAATGTACGTGGGTAATTCCCAGTTCTTTCAGATGGTCAATACCTGTCTTCTCGCCTGAAGAACTGATAGTACCCTGCTCTGTCAAAGCCAGGAACTTGCCTTTATTTTGAATTCCAGAAACAGAATCCAAAGAGAAATCGCGATGATGCATTTCATAAACCATAATATCAGCATAATTCTTCAAAGGAGGACGCACATCGTTCTCCCATCCTTCCGGATCTGTAGAACGAAGATCAAGCACAGCTGCCCGTTTACCATTTACCCCTACGGCTTTTGCCATAATTCCCGGAGTGTCTCCTAACCATTTCCCGTTCACCTTCACATTAAAGGTATAGAATTTACCCTTCAGGTCCTCTTTTATTGAAATAGTCCAGGTACCATTCTCTCCCATCTCCATCGGAAAAGTATTAGAAGCTGAACCTTCATTACCCGATTCAAATAAAAGGACACGCACCTCTTCCGCTGTAGGAGCCCAAAGTGAAAACTTTGTTTCGGCAGGTGAGTACTCCATTTCAGTCAGCGCATCTTCACGGACAGGATATTCATCAAACGAATTATATTCTTTTTTCACAGACTGACAACTAATAGTAGTAGAAACAATTGATGCCCAAATAACATGTCTCACATTCATAATCTTATCTTTTTATTTTATCAGGATTCTTATTTATAAAATCTTCCAGCCGGAATATTCTTTAGTCAATGTCGGTCTGCCCATTTGCAAATAATGACAATAAGCAGCCGCCAACCCATCTGTTGCATCCATAAAAGGCAGCATATCACTCTCTGGTATATGTAACATCCTCTTCAACATATCAGCGACCTGTTCCTTGCTGGCTTGCCCATTACCGGTTATCGCCATCTTTATCTTCAACGGCGCATATTCTGTTATAGGAATATCACGGCTTAAAGCAGCAGCCATAGCCACCCCCTGTGCCCGCCCTAATTTTAACATCGACTGCACATTTTTCCCAAAAAAGGTGCCTCAATTGCTAATTCATCAGGTAAATAGGCTTCTATTATACCAACCACCCGTTCAAAAATACGGCGCAGTTTTAAATAATGATCACCATATTTACGAAGATCAATGACCCCCATAGTCATTACCTGCGGTTTAGTACCTACTACTTTCAGCAGACCATACCCCATTATGGTTGTTCCAGGATCTATACCCAGAATGATTTTCTCTTTTACCGGCTGAATCACTTAATTACCTCCATCAAAGTGGGAAAGCCAACCACCTTATCTTTAAATATCTTCATCATTTCCTCATTCAGATGCATCCCCTGCTGAGTATGCCAGCGGTGTAAGGTCGCTGTATCTTCCACCTCCCATTGCAATGAAAAACATTCTGAATCCTGCTCTTTATGACTAAGGATGTGCGTAAGACGGGGATTTTGCAATATTCCCGTTTTTTCCACTTCGGGAATGTAGCTTTCACTAAGCCAAATGACAAAATTACGCGCATCGTCAATACCTGTTTGATAAGTTGTATTATAAATTAACATATTTATAGTCTTTAAGTTAAAAAAGACCTGCTCCGCAGACCTTCATTTTCTCATTAAAAAGTGGAGCATGCGAGACTCGAACTCGCCACCTTTAGACTGCCAGTATGAATTCTGATCTGCACTTACTATACTGACAAGCAGAAGGTTATCTACCCATTCAAAATCCTCCAAGATTCGTTTTAGTAAAAATCATCTTGATTTTCTATTTTATTTTATTCATTATTTTCCCTGTTCTAACGTCCAAATACTAAAAAGCCGCTCAACTCACTACTATAATTGAACGACCATAAACATTCAAGGGATTTCCTTTTCATACATTAACCAAAATTGTAAGGCATCAGAGAGCACAGACCAGCCAACCACTTTTTGTTGCCAGACTAAAACCTAATGCGTCCATAATACCCTCAATTTCCAATGAAAAGTACACTATAGATTTGCGAGCCATTTCTTGCCAGACTTGGTATTAAGCCAAACAGCTATAATAGAACCTATCACAGCCATTACCGCAAATAAAGATATTAATGCTTCCATATAATTACTGTTTTATTATTTTATAACCTATGTATGAAATATATAGGTAACAAAAATACCTATAAGTATAAGTACCCAATTTTCTACTTTTTCTTGTTGTGTCGCAACAGAAACAACACTTCCTACCACTAATGCAGTAAAAGATATTTTTGCTAAATCATAAAAGAACTTACCAAGCGTTTCCCGACTTGTTTTCTCTTTTCTTTAACTTCCTTCTTTACTTCCTGTTGTTCACTCCAACTTCCCATTCAAATTAAGATTTATTGCAAATATACGAAAATCAAACAATAAACAATAACATAAACCATTTATTTAACACACTTCACCCTTCGGCAAATTGGCCTGATTATGGCCAAAATATTGTCCATCGATTATATATCTATAGTGCACCTAATAACACATTATCTACATGCTGCTTTATTCGTGTGATTCTTTCAGATATAAACATCTTTACAGACATGTTGTTGGCAAAGGGAGGGAGTAATATCAGACATTTTTAAAGATGAAACAAGGTTTTATGTTTACATTTATAAAAGTACATGGTCACGAACTAATATTGAAGTGTTCTCTGATAATCATAGTAAATTTTATTTCACATAGACGTGACAGATCAAATCAGTATATCAGATTTGGAAGAAATCTCTATATCTTGAAAAAATATAGCGGTTTATTCAGATATTTATTACCTTTGCACTGCACATGGCGTTGTGCATATCAGGATCGGGTGGAACCGGCTTGTACCGGACCATCCGTTTTTTTATACCCAAGATACGGTTCACCAATTATCCCAATAATTACTATACCATTTCACTCTATATTTATAGATACTTCCGTTATAATTATATAATTTCTGAACACAACAGATATTAGGATTACCGATTACAACTAATATACAATTACGGACATATTCTAATTCTGAATCTTCTCTTAGTAAGTACATTCCACTATATTGCATAGAGCCTAATTCGTCTTGGAAATCTATATTTCTAGCATCTCTGAATCTTAACCATGTATCATTTATTCCTATCAGTTCCCCCAGATCGCCAACAGGCAGAAATTCTTGTTTAAATTCCTACCTGTATGAGCGAACTGTTTATGATCACTGTTAATAATTCTAGCATTATTCTATATCCCTGACGCAACGGTAACCAGCATAGCCCGCATCACCATAACCCAACCACTCATTGTTATAACCAATACTCATCAATCCCAGAAATCCTGTATCAGTTGCCTGTCCTGAACCATTCTCGTTATAATAACAGCAATACCCATACACTGTATAACTTCCATTTCCGTCAAGTCCTGAATTTATAGAAAATCTGGTGCGGCAATGAATGGAGGCCCGATAACGATTCTTCCAATTATGACCAGTTATGGGGTTCCCCATCACATTCTTTCTTATAAATAAACGTGTCATTGTAATCATAGGTATTTCCATCCACTTGTGCGCCTGTCTTTCTCAAGAGTTCAGGAGCGGCCACCACGATCAATGCCAGCTCGCGCTGGTTAGGCAGACGCCATGATCGCACTGGTCTGAACGGAACTTACCTTACTGTCTTGTTCCACATAACTGGCAGCTTCTGTTATCCAGGCATCCTTGGCATCCTTTGCTGTAGAGGTTATAAACGGATAATATTCTTTAGAAAAAAAGTTTTCCCCACCAAAAGCCATGTCCACCACAATAATCCTGTCTGACTTTTCCATACAAGAAATCACTTGATACCTGCAGAACCTTTGGAACCCTGTTTATGACGCTGCGCTCATTGTGGGGCGCCAGTTCCCTTGACGTGAACCCCCTCAATGCGATAGACGAAAGGTTCATTGTAATGGTCTTTGTCGTATTGTCATATTCATAATATCTATCAGGGAAAATGGTATGGCTTGTATTCCGTTTCGCAGCCTGGGTAATGCCAAGATTGCGGGCACATCGGATATTCCCCCGTTCCCGTTTGTGTTCGCCACCGAAACTGCATCCCTGCTCGCTCCAGACAAGACGGCTGCTCCGGCCCGAATTCGTGTGTATCCGGGCAACCGGATTCTCAGACGTCTTACCCGCCAGCAGTGTTTCAATGTCTTCCGGACACAGGACCGCCTCCGTAGGAAGTGCAGGTTCCGCTATCCACATGCCGATAATCTGGTCCCTCGCACATACGTACCATCGTATCTCATTCTCTTCCAACGTGCCACTACCGTCCAGGTCACGGTTACGGCCGGCCCACGCCTTATAAGAATACTGCCCATCATAAGACAATGTGGTATACCCGCTTTCCTTTTATAACTACCGTCATTCTGCAACAGATACCCGTTCGTTTTTCCAGTTTACATAACCATATCCGTTTGCGCCACACTGTGCCAACGTATTTCCACGGCCGTCCTTGTCAGGATTCTCTGATAATGATAAATCCTGGTCGAACCGTTCACTGCAATACAACCCGCCCGTCTCGTCAACACTCTCCACCCCGTACACATTACCCTCAAAGTTGTCAAGGTCATAGAAGCAGGCGATGGAACGCTGGTTGACGGAATATACAGCGTCGGCAAGGATACTCTGCTGATCCTTACTATACTGCAAGGAGGTTGCCAGGGTAAACACGCGGTCATCGGCATTGACAAACTCGTTCAGCCTGACATTTCCCTTATTGACTGGATTTTCTTCGTAATAATACTCGTCTACAAAACAGGTGTAATATGCACCCTCTCCATTTTCATTCCAGACTTCCTGCAGGACTTCAAATACATTCTGTGTTTTCTTCGGATCATATATGGCCAGTTCCCCTTTTGTATCCTGTTTTTGGAATTTGACCCATCCGAGATAGGGCATAAGGATCTCTTTTGCTCTTAAATTTGCATCATCAGCTCCCTTTTGGGGATAGTACATCTCGCCAACCGTTCCGAAGGGAGTTTTGCAATATATATAGATACCCTGCTCAAGCACGCTCCTTCTTATATTCATCTCCACCGCCTCATAGTGCGCGTCCACACGGACCTTGGAGCCTTTACGAAACACCACGCCCTCGGCACCCGGCTGATTCTCCCGGTTTGTCTCAACCTCGGCTATAATCTCGTCCACACCATTGACCGTCACGGTATATTTGTAATAATGGTCACGTTCAACATCAAAGTTATTAAAATTGCCATCAGAGAAATCCCCCCAGATGGATGGTGTATTTCACGTCCGCCTCCACTTCCATCCCTTTATTATCTTTTCCCTTGAAATGTCCTGTCACCTCCACATAGGTGGTGTTCTCCGGAGCATTTTCGAACTGATAATGTGATTCATGGCCCTCCTGGGTTTCTTTAAGATTTATTCCGCTGGAACCCTTTTTTATTTTCTCACGGTCATGGAAAGAAGTTATACCGGTTGCCTGTGTTCTTGCCATATTCTCCGGAACATAGACCAGAAAAGAGTTTGGAGTCTGGGGGGTTAAAAGGAGTCTGCTCCCCGTCAGTCACACCTATTTTATCTGTCCTGTCTTGGCTGAATTTGGGGGATACCCACTCGGCCACATGACGGAACTGATAGCTACGGGGGGTGAAGGTCACTCCCTCCTTGGACTTGAAAGTGAAACTGATCTTGGCCATCAGGCGTTTCAGAAGGAAAGGATTATTTATTGAGTCTATTCTTGTTTCTGTGCCTGTAGCATCATCCATATAAGTGACAGTACCATCCTCGCCAATCCTGCATGCCGCAGTACTGTTATTCACGGAGCCTGCCAGCGGCAGGTAACCGTCCGTCATGTTGAAGTTGCCCGTCCATGTGGGACGGACCGCCTGAAAGAATTTTTCCTGATCGGTAAGTCCTTTAAGCTCCTCCTCCGATTGCATGCCGGGAAAATACTTGAGGAAGGAGCCTGTCACATTTCCCAACAGATAGATATACACATCACCCGGATAGGCATAGAAGTTCAGTCTTCCCTCATTTCCTTCTCCTGTCCAAAAGCCGTCTTCCTCATTATTGACCGTCCCTTCATTGGAGTTCAGGAATATCCTGTATCCCAGTAGCTTGTTCTGGCTCTGGTCCTTACCCTTATTCTCATACATGAACAGCATGATCCTGCCCAGACGGGAGTCCTCGGTGCCAGCCGCACGGGTGACAATATCCGATCTGATGCCGCCGCTGACACTGAACGGAAGGCTCACCCTCACAGTCTTGCCGCGGTCCACGCCACCGGCGGCACCGCAGCCAGCCGGCATCGGTATCTCGTCCGTGCAGGAGAGGCAAAAGAACGGCACCAGCATCGTCAATATGTATCTTGATATACCTTTCATAAAAATTGCCATATATAAATGTTCTTGTTAATCAAAACTAATGCCAGGATTCTCGACCTCCGTCCAGTCTCCGACTTTCCACCATGTTCTAGTGGCCGTATACCCATCCAAGGGGATGACAAGGAACACCTTGACAAACATGTTGGGTTTGACCGCTGGAAGTGTGACATAATCCATATGGGACTCCTCCTTGTCCGCCCCCGTATCACTGTTTTCATGGCTGTGGTGCAGAATCTTCATATAATACCCGTCACCTTCCACCCCACTGGCGGCATTCTTATCCGATTTGTAAGGATTTGCAAACAGGTAGACCGCCTTTCCGGGAAGCCACTGGTACTCTTTCTTTCCATCCGTATTATCGTCCGGGGCCTTGTTGTTCCATCTTCTGGTTATCTTGTTGATGTGAAGTTGTGCGATTTCATCCGGGTTGGATGGTGTATCCTCAAAGCCGCAACGTAGGATCGGCAGACCGTTCTTCTGATATGGGGAGTCGGAAGTGTCGCCTTTATCACTTTCCCTATGGGCTATCTCACTACTTTCCAACGCCGGAGCATCTTGGGGAAACAGATATCCTTTCGTCGGGATGTTGTACAGATATACTCCGCGCCCGATATACAGGTCACCTTCACCGATGCCGCCTTTGGCGAAATAAAGTTCCATCTTGCCCACGGAACGCCGCAGGGGAAGTGTCAGGTTTTCCGTCTCCTTCGTTATGACAACCTCCTGTTTCACAGCCATGGGAAGAATGGAACTTGAGTACTTCTTCCCGGTCTCGTCTTTCGCGGCCGGATCCCCTTCGGTCAGCTTGCTCTCAGGAAGCCCACTGAATGTCAATTCCAACAGTTCCCGCTGTGTTATCTCCTTGTCGTCCGTCCAGACATATCTCCCGGTTTCAGAATCATAAACAGCGGCCGGCAGGGATTTCAGCCCTTCTGCACTCCCCTCATTGGCTATGGCGTAAAACAAACACGTATGGCCGTCGGCGGGAATCGTGTGTCTGGAGAACCCCAATCTTATATTAAAAGACTTCTCCGTCACATTCTTATCAGAAAGATCCGCATGGTGATAACCTGTCAGGCTGCCATCACTCCCGTCAAAGACATAGACCCTGACCGTCCTGATCAGGTTCTCATTGTTCCCTTCGTCGCTTTCCATGCCTTCATCCGCACCCTCTTCCGTACGGGTGGTAAAGGTCAGACTGACCGTCACACGGCCGTCATCGCCCGCATCCCCCATATGCTCCTCCTGTATGCAGGACGGCAAGAAAGGAATAATGCAGGCAAGGCATATATATTTAAGTCCGTTCATACTCATATCCGCTTATTCGAAACCAACATCAGGATAGACATCCTCCACCCCCCATTGGGGAACGGTGATTGTCACATTCGCATTCCTCTCCCTGAATTCTATCCGCATGGAAAGCTCGGCCTCCTGCTTGGTTATGTCCACCTCTGGGTGCCTCTTTAGGAAATCCGCGACATCGACCGTATAGAAAGGCTCCGTACCCGCCCCGCTGTAAAGCGCTATCTCAGCCGGATGGTTCCCGTCCAACCGGAAGGTACAGAGTTTTCCCACATACATGTCCTGTGCGCCCTCCCTCCCGACTTCAGGATGGTAGGTGCGTCTCTGGGGGCAGATCCGGTTGTCGAAGAACACACGGCACGGCATGTTGTGCAGGCGGATATCCGGTTCACCGCCGTCTTTTCCATACTCCGTCGTTCCGTACCCTTTCACCTCGACATAGACCTTCAGATGGGAGGAGTTAAAATCAACGGTGTCCTTCAGAGACTTCCCGTCCTCCACCCTGAACTGCAAGTCGCCATGATACAGCGGGTCATTGCCGGTGAGCATGCTCTCGTCATTCATGAAGTAGCCGGGATGGGCGAAGAACATCATATGAAGGTCACAGGTGGTCAGATCACTCACCTGTGTACGCTCGCCCGCATTCCCAAGGCAGACCACCGTATAATTGCCCGCAGGCAGGTCAATGGAAACGCCATGCCTCGCCCTCAGGGCTTCCGCGTCAATCTCCAGCGTGCTCACAAGACGTTCCCCGCTGTCAAAGACGTACATGTCGACACATGAGATCCTCTCTGTCAGCAGGTCGGTGTCACCGTCTCCCGTATACCGGAAATACAGGAACTGCGTAGTTTCCTCCGGAGGGTTGGGAGGAACCGGCTTGTCAGGATGGCCCGGGCAGTCATGAAGGTCGTCCAGCACACAGCCTGAAAGGAGTGACAGCAGACAAATACCGGTGAACAGTTTCTTTTTCAGCATCTTTCTTCTTCGTTTCAGGTTAAAGCGGCGACCGGCATGACAGCCGGCAACCGCGGATTATAAATCGTAGGATATCGGATTAGTGGAAATCAGGATAAACAGTTGTAATAGTCCATTTCCTGACTGTCACTTTCACATACACCACCTTCTGGTCCTTGTCCCATACACCCGGAACAGTCTCATTGAACAGGTAGTCAAACTGGTAGATTTTGCCGGCCTGAGGTTCCACAACTGTACCCCCATCTTCTTTATCTTTAAAGTTCGCGGTGACAACAAAAGATTTCTTTGCATTCTCACTTTCCTTTTGTGCTTCAACCCATACCCTGACATTGGCTATCTCACCCTTGGGGAAGAAGTTATAGGCAAAAGTTTGAGATTCATTCTGAGTTTGTGTTTCAGCAGTTGTACCCACATATTTTGTGACAGAACCCGATGATACATCGCCAGAAGTTAATGTTATCCCATTGGAGGCGCCTATCATGTCATAAGACCAGCCCCATGATGCATTCTCACCGCCACAGAATTTGTAACCTCCCTCTGGAACAGAAGCATGTTCAGGATCGTAAATCAAACCGTCTGGATTTGATGTAGTATTGGTCACCATCTGAGTAGTATAATCTTTTCCTAAAGTACCCATGTTATAATAATCCACCATGCCGATACCCTTGACGGTCACTGAGGTGTACAGATGCTCTGTCGGAGTGCCTGCTGTACCTTCATCTTGCTTGTTGAATACACATCCTAATGATTTTATCTCAACACGTGAGATGATGGGAATTATGTCAACATATGCCTCATATACATCATAATCATTGTCTTCCGGAGCTTTTTCACCTACCTTTTTGGCCATCGGAGCGTCACCATGCAAGGTCACACAGGCTTTGGTTGTTTCATCAGTGCCTGTTCCTGCCACATTCTGGCTGCTCAAAGGAATCTGAAAATCTGTCACCCCTGAAATAGGCTGGTTTTCCACCACCTTTCCCTCAATGTCTGTTTTCTCTTTTAAATTTTGGTAGTTGCCTATCACCATGACCTTGTCGGCTTTATGGCCGACAACAAATCTATATCCATCACCAGATTCAGGGTCAACAAGTGCCTTCCATTTCTTGTCGTCAGCACTTGTTATTTCTTCTATATCCGTGATATTTCCTCCATCCTGATAGAATATTACAGCGACATCACTTACGGTAACTGTATGATTGCCACCTTCAGTCGGAGCATCCGTAGAGCGTCCGTTCACAGCGGAGGCGGAAATACCCTCCAGTTTCATATACACGGCTTTCGGAGTGCCATTCTCGTCACTACCGCCAAGAGACTCATCATTGCTGCAGGCAAACAAAGCCATGGATGCCAGCGCAGCCAAACTTAACTGTTTTAGATTCATAATGTAACAATTTTAGATTAATAAATAAGTTGTCTGATTTTTGTTATGTCATAAACTGTAGATAACCGACAATGATATTCTGGTGACACCCCAGTAGTTTTTGGAGCCTTCACCAAGCCTGCCCCCGCATATGGAACATCCGTACTCGTCATAGTCAAAACGGGTGTATCCGAGCCCAAGACCGGCCTCCATGCGCCAATTGCGGCTTAGAAACCACTGGTATCCGTAGCCGACACCGCACCCGTAGAACCACCCCTGCCTGTAATGCTCCCTGAGCGCATGATCCCCAAAGCCCACATGGCCCAGGTTCATCTGGCCGCCGTGGAGGTGCACACCGACATAATGCCCCTTGAAGGCGGAGCCGAACCAGTAGCGGCCTTCCGGCTGCACAAGCCAGTGTTTCCACTTCCTGTCACCGCCCAGCTTCCAACCGTTGTAACTGCCCGAAAGGTCAAGACTCCAACGACGGCCCAAACGGCACTCCAAACCGATATTTATAGTGGCGGTGGCGTCATAAAGAAGATTCGTCTTTATCTGAACGTTCTGACCGCACAAGTCAGTGCAGACGAACAGCAGGGCCGCAAGAAACAGCCTGTTCACAATTCCATTATTCATTCTTCCCAAGATGTTAGATCAGGTTTTAACATTGTTAAATCCCGAGTGTTATCCAAGTACATTTTTTATTCTTTCTTTTACAAAATGAAAGTTATTCAAAAAAGTAAATTACAATATCTTTTATGTTAAAATCAAACCGGAATTTCCACAATATTCTCCCTTTTATCTGGAAATACTTTTAAAAGAACGGAAAAACCCGGAATAAAATCATTTTTTACTATACGTACGGGCTCTCATGGGAGAAGAAACAGAAGAAATGGGTAAAATGTAAAAAATTGGCCTATTTATAACATTTAAATTATTTTTAATTATTAAATCCTTTATTATAATATAATATTGCTGTAAGAACATGAAAAACAGGAAATCAAACGGGTATTATACGGTTAGTTATCAGCAAATTGATATTTTACACCCTTATATCATCGTCCGGTATGGATACAGCCTTCAGAATGGTACTAATTATTCACAAATGTACTTTTTTTTGTAATAAAATGCCGTTTTAGAATACCATCATGTCGGAAACGGGGAGTATGCGGATAACCGGTATGAAAAGGCGAGAGTTATCAGGGAACAATCCTCTTATATATCCTACTCAATGAATCGGTATCAAGTTCATCCATATTTATTATATAAAGGTATCCGTCATCATACACCTTGTGAAAGTGAGGGTGCAATTTTTGTAGACTAAAAATTTTGCCGTTTGAGACAGAGAATACATCTTTGCAGAAAAATGGATAAAATCAGATACCGTCTTGTATATAACCGCCAAAAGAAACTGAATAAACAGGGCACAGCCCTTGTACAAATTGAAGCCTATTTGAACCAGAGGAAAATCTATCTGAAGACAAATGTGTACCTCAAACCGGAGTGCTGGAGCCGTGAAGGGGCACAAGTCATTAACCATCCCCAGTCAAATGAGTTGAACGCAATGCTCTATGAATACATCCTGTATCTGCAAGGTATAGAGTTAGGATATTGGAAGCGTGGAATACCTGCCACACTCTCTTTGCTGAAAGATGCCGTCAAAAATGAAAAGTGCCGTGAATATCAGCTTTTCCATTTTCGCCAAATCAGCCATTGACAATTCGGACAAGAAGCAGTCCACCAAGGATAACCTGCATACGACACTGGCGGTCCTGCATGATTTCCGCTCCGGGCTGGACTTCAAGGATCTTACCTATACATTCCTTCGTGATTTTGAACAATACCTGAGAGAAAAGGGCAATGCGGTCAATACGATAGCCAAGCACATGAGACAGCTCCGTACCTTGGTCAATGAGGCAATCAACCAAGGATACATGCACGCAGACGCTTATCCCTTTCGGAAATACAAAATCAAGCAGGAGAAGGGCAGACATGAGTTTCTTATCCCGGACGAGTTGAAGAAGTTGGAAACGGTTGAGGTGGAAGAGGAATCCATGCGCCATGTGCTCGATGCTTTCCTATTCTGCTGTTATACCGGCCTGCGTTATTCTGATTTCTGCCAGCTCACACCTGAGAATTTTATCAGGATAAACGGCAAGAGGTGGCTGTACTTCAAATCCGTCAAGACAGGGGTGGAAATCCGTCTGCCGTTGCATTTGCTTTTTGAAAGCAGGGCATTGGGCAGTCTTGACCGCTATCCGGATATCGGCAGTCTTGCAGCCCTGCCTTGCAACTCGGAGGTGAACAGGCAGCTTCGAAAGCTGGCCGGATTGTGTGGTATCAAAAAGCGGATAACCTATCATGTGAGCCGTCATACCTGTGCCACCCTGCTGATCCATCAGGGAGTTGCGATTACAACAGTCCAGAAGCTGCTCGGACATACTTCCGTAAAGACCACACAGATTTATTCAGAGATACTTTCCAGCACCATAGTACGTGACTTGAAAAACGCTCAAAGGAAAAGGAGAAAAGTAAAGATATTTCCCGATAAAAGTTTGAGAACATCTGATTTTATAGATAACCGGTAGATTTCATGAATCCTATTTGTTTTCTATTAACATTGTGATTCTTTAAGTTTTTCGGATGATCAGAATATTGCTCCTGATTATTTTTTTCAATATGGATTGAATATGGAATAGTTTTCACTATCTTTGCAGAGTAACCAGGAGCTTGATGGCAATAAATATTGTCATCAGGCTCTTTTTTTATTGTCATATCGTGGCAATGGATTTAAGTAATTCTGCAACAATGACGCAAGTAAATAGACATATCTTTGAAGTTGTATTATAATCAGATAAACAATAGACGAAATGGAATTAAACGACTGGTTGGCTATAATCGGAGGTTTCGGGGGATTGAAGGCTGTCCGCTGGGGTGTCACGTTCTGGGTGAACCACAAGACGAACGCACGGAAGGAGGATGCGTCCGCCGATTCGATGGAGGATGAGAACAAGCGTAAGCAGGTTGACTGGCTGGAAGAACGCATCGCCCAGCGTGACGCCAAGATTGATGCGTTATACGTTAAGCTTCGTAATGAACAGTCTGATAAGCTGGCATGGATTCATAAGTGCCACGAGCTGGAACTGCAATTGAAAGATGCCGAGCATAACCGTTGTGACAGGCCCGATAGCGAATGCGGTCGCCGTATTCCACCACGCAGGACTACATTAATTAAAGATAAGGAGGAAAAGAAAAATGGCTGATGTGAATAAACTTGCACCGTTTATCCTGAAGTGGGAAGGCGGTTTTGTAAATGACTCGGACGATTTAGGAGTGACTACCAATATGGGTGTGACCATTGGAACTTATGAAGCGTATTGCCGAAAGAAAGGCTATCCCAAGCCTACGGTTGAAAGATTGAAAAACATCACGAAAGAGGAATAAACGGAGATTTTGAAAACCATGTATTGGGACAGGTGGAAAGCTGACGAAATTAAATCCCAATCCATAGCTGATATCCTTGTCGATTGGATCTGGGCAAGCGAAATGCACGGTATCAAAATACCGCATGATTTGGTTGGCGTGATTCCTGATGGCATTGTCGGGCCTAAGACACTCGCTGCAGTAAATTCCCGTAATCCACGTGAACTGTTTGATCAGATCAAGATTGCAGGGTTTGATTTCATCGAGGATATATGCCGGGAACGCCCTGCAAATAACAAGTTCAAACGGGGCTGGATGAACCACCGTATAAATGATATCTCTTATGTTGGCTAAGGTTATGAACTGGGTAAGCCGGCACATATTACTGGCTCTCTTTATGTGCCTGTTTCTTCTGTTGTCATGCGGTAGCTCGCATAAGGCTATCAAATCCGACACAGAAGTAATCAGCAAGGATAGCGCCAGTGAAACTGTCAACATCGTACACGAATCAACCACCTCTTTGAGCGAACTCATTACCACTAATGGCAGCTACGTGATTAATTTCGGATTTATGATACAAGAAAGCCGCCCGACAGTCTTACCGGGAAACCTCCGTTACTGGCTGACGGTCATGTAGAAGGTAATTTCAACAAGAAGGAGGATAAACAGACGGTGGTAGCCGATACTACAAATGTCAAAGCTGATAAGGAAGCCACTTCCATCAAACATGAAAAAACTAAGACTGAAGAGGTAAAGAAGAAAAAAGAATCCACATTACTTAAGCAAATAGGCTTTGCTTGTATTTGTGTAACTGTTTTGCTTGTTGTCATGTTGTTGCGCCAATATTTTTGGCGCAACAACATGACAATCTTCATCATAAGACTTTAAATTTATAAATTTGAATTTCCCCGGCTCGTGATGAATCGGGGCGTTTTATTAAGAAACTTGGTTGCATCTATTTTTTGCAAAATCACTTTTATTTTGCCTGTAAACATACATTTATTCAAAATAAAATATTACACTTTGCAGTGTGCAACTGGAAAGATAATATTTCCATACATATCAATATTGTCTGAAACTTTTAAAAACTAAATATTATCCCTATGAGGACGATTGCCTGTGAAGGTTATTGTCCTTTTTTGATTATTGTATTTTCTTGTTTTTGTAGACAACAAAATGTATATTTGCCATACCCATTTGGATGGGATAATAAGTATTTTATTTTTAAAAAAGGTTTACAACATAAATTTATTGTTATTTAATTATCAATCTGATGAAGAAAATGCCTTTAATCAGATTAGAACCATCGAAGAAGATGGTAAATTGTGGTTTTTGTGCCACTGATGTTGCAAGAGTATTAGGTTATGTAAATCCCAGAGATGCAATTATAAGATATTGTAAATCAATGGGAGTCGTGATTCGGCCCCCCTACAACTAGTGGCATTCAAAAAAGTGAAATACATCAATGAGGGTAATGTATATCGGCTTATATCCCGTTCTCAATTGCCAAATGCAGAAAAATTTTGAGTCATGGCTATTCGATGAAGTTGT
>ENA-OPYU01000031-OPYU01000031.1-human-gut-metagenome-genome-assembly--contig:-NODE-31-length-45864-cov-5.258500_pt1 | contig 45864 bp, 44 predicted proteins | sample MGYA00242637_ERZ504482 | MGnify/ENA primary metagenome ERZ504482 (study PRJEB26092, sample SAMD00036237) | human gut metagenome | host: Homo sapiens | study: EMG produced TPA metagenomics assembly of... | reverse complement strand
CCGTCCTCCGTCGCCAGGAGGAAGAGCTCGACCTTCTCCCTGCTGTACATGCGGACCTCCAGTCCGGACGCCCCGCGGTCCAACTTTCTGTCCGCACCCCCAAACAGGAACTTTCTCACCGCAACTGAGTTGAGGCGTTTTTTTGGCAGCTGGTTTACTTGCTCGCGAACAGCCAGATCAGGATGATCACTAGAATCACGGCGACAATGCAGACGATGGCGCCGGTGAATTTGATGCGTGAGTCGCGGGTACGCTCGCGCACCGCGTCCTCGGTGGCCTCGAGCTGGGCGACTTCTCGCTCGGTCTCGGCGTGTTCGGCTTTGTCTCGGGCCAAGGACCCTGCAAGCGACTCAGTGATCTCTGGGTGGTCGTGTACCTCGGTCGCCTGTTCGATAATCGACTGCGCATGCGCGGCATCTGCTTGGGCGTTGGCGATGCTCTGCTCCTGGTCGCGGCGTGCCTTGTCCTCGGCAGCGATCTTCTCGCGCAGTTCGCGCTGGCGCGTCGCGGCGGCAGTCTTCGCCGTCTGCAGCTCGTCGCGCGCGGCATCAGCCTCAGTCGTCACGGCTTGGTGCGCGCGTTTGGCTTCGGCAATGGGGGCTTGAGCCTGCTCGACGGCCTGCTCGGCTGCGGCAAGCGAGTGCTCAAGGTCGGCGGTGATGCGCGGGACATCTTCTTCGGCTTTACGCAGGGCATCTGCCGTGTCGGAGATCTGCATCGAGAGCTCGCTGGTGCGCACCGTATAGTTGGCGGGATTTGCCGAGGGATTGCGTTGCAGCTCGGCATACTCATGACGCAGCGTCTCGAGCTGGGCGCGCGTGGCGTCGACGGTTTGTTGTGCGGCGGCAATGCCGGCGTCTCGCTCGGCCTTCACCTTGTCGCGGATGCGCTTGGAATCCTCAAGACGTCGAATGAGGCGGTTGCCGGTCTCGCGCGAGCTCGCCTCGCGGGCCTCCACGGCATCGAGCGCGGCCTTCAGCCGGAGCTCAGTCGCGTCATCCTCTGTCTTCATTTGTTCGAACTGACTCTTGAGCTCTGTCGCTTTGGCGGCGTGGGCATCACGGTCAATCTCGGCGGCCGCTGCAGTCGTTTCGGGCCGTGGCAATCGCCTGGCGCTGGTCGGCGACGATCTGGTCGTAGCGGCCTGCGATATCCTGGCGCGTCTCGAGTTCCTCGGCCTGATCGGCAATGCGCTGCTCAAGTTCGGTCAGATGGGCGCGGGCATCGGCAAGTGCCTTTTTCGCGGCGTTCATCTCGCGCATGGCCGAGGCGCCCTGGGCGATAAAGGTGCCCACGGCGTTCGCGGTGTTCGAGACAGCGGTCCCCAGATCGCGACTCGCGGCGGGGGAGTGGGGGACGGTCGGCGAGCGGTGCCGGCAGCGTCCGCATCGGCAGCCTGCGGCACGGCGATATTGCCGGTACCGCCTCGATCACAGAAAAAGCCTGCTGCGTGCGGATCGACCGCATCGGCGCCAATCGTGGGATGTTCGAGCTGCAGAAACGAGGGCATGGTACTGCCTTGGTCGGCAACCGGAGTCTCGCCGGGCACAAAGGTCGAGGCCGCCTCGGCGGCCTCCTCTTCTTCGGCATCAATATCGGCATCGGCCACGGCGTCTTTCATCGCTTTGACAGCATCCATCATGGAGTCCATGACGGCATCGAGCTCTTCTTCCGAAGAGACCTCGATGGGGCCCGCTGCTTGCGGGACGTCGTCCTGTACAGGGGCGTCGTCCTGAGCGGGCGCATCGTCGTTTTGCTCATCGGCGTTTTCTGCGGCAGGGGTTTCCGCCGTAGCGCTTTCGTCCAAGATGGGGTCGTCGATGTCGATACCATCGCAGGTTACAACGTCAGTATCTGCGATGACGTCTGCGGAATCATCAATATGCTGTTGAGTCTGGGGGTCCAGCTCGTCTGTCATAGGCATGTGCTCCTCATCGTTGTTTGTCACCCTATGATAAAGTTTCGCGCCGACATCCCACGCGCCGCAGCAAAGTTTCAAAACGTGTTCGATGGCTCGATTTGATAACAATAACTCGGCCGTTTTATCCAGTTTGTACTTGACAATCCCTTCGCCGAACGACGTGGTGCCGTTCGCCTACCGCAGTCTTTTATTTTCGCTTGAACACGCTAAAGTTGCATCTCAGCTTTTGGCGCGTGAAGTTGGATACGCGCAGTCGGCGGGCGTGCCCGTCGCGATTTGAAAGGACTTTGTATGGGACTTTTCACTGGTAAGACCGTGATCGTCACCGGCGGCGGCAAGGCCACGCTTAAGGACGGCTCCGCTGGTTCCATCGGCTACGGCATCGATATCGCATTTGCCAAGGAGGGCGCGAACCTCGTCATCACCGGCCGCAACGTCGCCAAGCTCGAGGCTGCCAAGGAATCCCTCGAGGCCGAGTACGGCGTCAAGGTTCTGCCTGTTCAGGCCGATGTCTCGGCTGGCCAGGACAACGAGGCCGTCGTCCAGAACGTCATCGACAAGGCCATTGAGGAGTTCGGCCGCATCGACGCCGTCGTCAACAATGCTCAGGCCAGCGCCTCGGGCGTGACCATCGCCGATCACACCATGGACCAGTTTAACCTGGCCATTTACTCCGGTCTGTATGCTACCTATCTGTACATGCAGAAGGCCTATCCGCACCTGAAGGAGACCAAGGGCTCCGTGGTCAACTTTGCCTCGGGCGCCGGCCTGTTTGGCAACTATGGCCAGTGCAGCTATGCTGCCGCCAAGGAGGGCATCCGCGGCCTGACCCGCGTTGCCGCCAACGAGTGGGGCAAGGACGGCATCAACGTCAATATCGTTTGCCCGCTTGCTTGGACCGCTGCGCTCGAGAACTTCCAAGATGCCTATCCCGAGGCGTTCAAGGCCAACGTCCACATGCCGCCGGCGGGTCACTACGGCGACGTCGAGAAGGAAATCGGCCGCGTTGTCGTTCAGCTCTGCGGTCCCGACTTTAAGTACATGAACGGCGAGACCGTCACCCTCGAGGGTGGCATGGGCCAGCGTCCTTAGGGGTTACGCGGTTTTACCAAACCGCGTAACGCCTCGACGCTGCGCGGTCACCAGAGCGACCGCTCGCTGACGTCGCCAGAGCATCGGCGTTGCCTTGGCTGTTGGAGATGATCTCGTAGTCGTTGGGGACGTTCTTAAATGACTAGTCATAAGGGACACTCTTGCCGGCACTTGGGGACAGTCCCTAAGTGCCGGCAGATTGGGACACTCCTTTGCAAGATGGCGCTGAAGAGTGTCCCCAACAACTAGTCGTTTAATGCATCAGTTTCTGTCGAGTCGGTGCTCTTTGAGGGTTGCCCGTATAATGGTTTGCGTATGAACCGCAACCAAGGAGTTCCAGTTTATGGACCAGAGCCTTTTTTAAATTCGACCTGATCGCAGAGGACCCGACGACGCATGCGCGTGCCGGCGTGCTGCACACCCCGCACGGCGACATCGAGACGCCAATCTTCATGCCCGTGGGCACCAAGGCAAACGTCAAGGGCATTCCTACCGAGACCGTCAAACAGCTCGGCGCCCAGATCGTGCTTGCCAATACCTATCATCTGTCCATGCGTCCCGGCGAGGACACTATCGCCGAGCTGGGCGGCCTGCACAAGTTTATGAACTGGCACGGTCCTATCCTCACCGACTCGGGCGGTTTCCAGGTGTTCAGCCACAACGACGCCGTCAAGCTCACCGACGAGGGCGTGCGCTTCATCGTCAACGATTACGACGGTCGCCACGTGTTCTGGACGCCCGAGGACAACATGGAAATCGCCATGAAGCTCGGCTCCGACATCTGCATGCAGCTCGATCAGTGCCCGGGCTATCCCGCCACGCGCGCCTACGTTGAGCGTGCCGTTGAGCTGTCGAGTATGTGGGCCGAGCGCTGCTATAAGGCGCATAACCGCGACGACCAGGCGCTCTTTGGCATTGTTCAGGGCGGCATGCACCTAGATCTGCGCCTGCGCTCGCTGCGCCATCTGGAGGAGTGCGGCGACTTTCCCGGTTACGGCATTGGCGGCTACTCGGTGGGCGAGGACCACGAAACCATGTTCGAGACCCTGGCACCGCTCGTAAGCGAGTACATGCCCAAGCACAAGCCGCGCTACCTGATGGGCGTCGGCAACCCCACCACCCTCGTGCGCGGTGTGGGCGTGGGTATCGACATGTTCGACTGCGTGCTGCCGACGCGTACGGGCCGCATGGGTACGGCGTTCTCCAGCGAGGGTCGCCTTAACTTCCGCAACGCGCGCTTTGCGCACGACGACGGCCCCATCGACCCCACCTGCACCTGCCCGGTGTGCACGGGCGGCTACAGCCGCGCGCTCATCCGTCACATGGTCACGCAGAAGGAGATGCTCGGCGGCATTCTGCTTTCGATGCACAACATCTACTACCTGCTCAACCTTATGCAGCGTGCCCGCCAGGCCATTATCGAGGGCCGCTACGGCGCGTTTGTGAGCGACTGGATGAACAGCCTGCGGCGGTGGACTACTAAGAGCGGCGCGGGCGCTTGCAGAGCGCGGGCAACGGCAAGGGGCGAGCGGCGGCCGGTCGTCACATTTGCTGACACCGGCCGCACGACCGCTGACCGATAGCTTGCAAGCACTTGATGCATCGTGGGTACCATACCGAATAGTTGATGTTCGGGCGGGTGTTTGACGCATGGCGTCGACCCCGCCCGTTTTCTTTTTCTCGATAGGAGCACCCATGATTAAGAATGAGAACGTCGAGGGCGAGCCCGCCTACGACGAGACGTACCGCCGCGGCCCCGTGGTCATGCGCGGCCCCATGATTCCTAAGGACAACACCTACGCCAACCTGCTGGCGCCCGAAGATTCAACCGACTGGTTGCATGCCGATCCGTGGCGCGTCCTTCGTATTCAGGCAGAATTCGTCGATGGCTTTGGCGCGCTTGCCGAGCTCGGGCCCGCGGTGACCATCTTCGGCAGTGCCCGCACGCCCAAGACCGATCCGCTCTACAAGGCGGCGCGCACGGTCGGCCGCAAGATCGCGCAGCGCGGCGTGGCGGTTATCACCGGCGGCGGCCCCGGCATTATGGAGGCGGCCAACAGGGGGGCGGCGAGTGCCAACGGCAAGTCGGTCGGCTTGGGTATCGAGCTTCCGCACGAGCAGGGGCTCAACAAATACGTGAACCTGGGTATGGACTTCCGCTACTTCTTTGTGCGTAAGACCATGTTCGTTAAGTACAGCTCGGGTGCCATCGTGTTCCCCGGCGGTTTCGGCACGCTCGACGAGATGTTCGAGGTGCTCACGCTGGTGCAGACGCACAAGGTCAAGCGCATGCCGCTCGTACTGGTGGGCAGCGAGTACTGGCAAGGCCTGTTCGACTGGCTCAACGGCCCGGTGATGGATGCCGGCATGATTAGCCCGCTCGATCCAGACCTCGTCCACATCACCGACGACCTCAACGAGGCCGTCGACATCGCCCTGAGCGGGTTGATATAGGGCGAGCGTGCCTGTCGTTGTAGTATTGTGAATGGCAGACTGATGCTATTTAACATCAGTCTGCCATCTAAATTGGGTATACTGATGCAAAAGACGAGGCGAGGAGGTCGCGTATGTCCACTGCAACGGTTAAGCCTACGACGGTTCGCATCGAAGAGGGGCTCAAGGAGCAGGCGACTGAGTTCTTGGATACGGTTGGTCTAAGTCTCAATTCGTATCTCAACCTTGCTGTTCGGCAGCTGGTAAATCAGCGAAAGATTCCTTTTGAGATCGTAGGAAGGGCAGAGGTGCCCAACGAGGCGACGAGACGCGCCATGGTGATCGCCGAGGCTCATGAGTTGGGGATTTTGACGGACGACAGCCCGTCATTCAATAACGCTGATGAGCTTATATCGTTCCTCGATGAGGACTAGCGATGTTTGAGATTAAAGTCGAGGCTCAGTTTAAGGCGGATTACAAACGGACGATGCGCATCCATCCGCAGCTAAAAACCGAGTTTAGGGCGGCGGTCGCAGAGCTTGCAGCTCACGGCTCGCTTCCCGCGGAATATGGCGCCCATGAGCTTTCAAACCCGGGCGGCAACTACAACGGCCACATCGATTTCCATCTATCCGATGGCTTGGTCGACGTGGTCGTTCTCTACTTGCCGCATAAGACTAATCCTGTGATCCGGCTGGTCAGAATGGGCTCTCATGAGGAGCTGTTCCAGGGTCCGCAGGGCTGATTGCCGATTTCTAAGTTGCGGTGGAATAGGGATTGATTGGCGGCTAATAAGCCAAAAACAGTCCCTATTCCACCGCAAGTGATAAAGGTGCCCCTAGTGGATGGGCTGGTAGCGGGGGCAGTAGCCGATGGCGATGGCGTCGACGCCCACGTGGGTGGCGATGGTGCAGCCGATGGGGCCGGTGCCGGCGTCTACGTAGTCTTGGCCCGCGAGCGCTTGGTTGACGAGCTCCTGCTCCTCGGCGGCGCCGGTCGTGAGCACGCGCACGCTGGAACCCGGGTGCTCGGCCAAAAATGCGAGGCAATCGGCCATGGTGTTGGCGACGATGCGCTTGGCACCGCGACCCTTCTTGATGGCCTTGATCTCGCCCGATTTCCACTCCGGCGAAACGGCCAGGCGAATGTTGAGCATTTGCGTGAGCTGGCCGGCGAGCTTGGGCGCGCGGCCGTTCTTAACGAGATTCTCGAGCGTGCGGGGGATCAGCAGCAGGTGGGCGTCGGGCAGCGTCGCGCGGATCTGCGCCTCGGTCTCGTCCAGGCTGCGGCCGTCCTCGCGCATGGCCAGCGCGTACTCCACCAGCAGGCCCTCGGCGCCCGAGCCGGTGCGCGAGTCGATGCAGCGCACGTCGAGCTCGTGCGTTTCGGCCGTCAGGCTGGCGTTGGCATAGCAGGCGGACCACTCGCTGCACAGCGAGATAAAGATGGCGCTATCGTGGCCGTCGGCGCGCACGCGGTCAAAGAGTTCCTTGAACTCGCCGGCACTCGGCTGCGAGGTGTGCGGCAGCTGCTCGGAGCCGGCCATGCGGGCGACGTATTCCTCGGCGGTAATCTGCACCTGGTCGAGCAGGTCCTCGCCCTCGATAATCACATGTAGCGGAATCACGTAAATGCCGAGCTCTTGGGCGCGGGCGGGGGAGATGTCCGACGTGGAGTCGGTTATGATGGCAAAAGACATAATTGCACCTTTCGTTGGGGCGCCTGCGCGCCGCCTTCTGAGAGCAAAGTGCGACAAGTATAGTGGAGTTGCTCTACATTGCTAGGTTCAATTGTTGAATAGTCAACAGTTTGAAGTGACGGTGTGGAAATCATCAACTGGGGAAGAGGGATGCCGATGGCGGCATTACAGCTATGCGAGCGGCCGATTGTGCTGTTTGATTTTGACGGCACGGTGGCAGATACGGGTCGGGCGGTGATGACCTCGACGCGCAAGACGCTTGCCGCGCGCGGGTTTTCGGAGGCGCAGATGGGTGACCTGCGCCGCATGATCGGGCCGCCCCTGTGGAAGAGCTTTCACGACTTTTATGGCTTCTCCCGCGAGGAGTCGCTTGTGGTGGCTGACGAGTACCGTGCCTTTTTTGATGAGCTGGGACCGGAAGAGTATCCCGTGTTCGATGGAATCCCCGAGCTGCTGGATGGGTTGGTCGCCCAGGGCAAGCGCTTGGCCGTGGCGACGTCGCGCATGGAGGCAAAGTGCATTGACATGGTGGGCGAGCTGGGGCTTTCGCAGTTTGAGGCGGTGGTTGGCATGAATCCACCGCAGGGGCGCGAGACCAAGGCCGATTCGGTTCGCGACGCGTTGGCGGCCTTGGGTGCGGCCGCGGACGATGCCGTGATGATTGGCGATCGCTTTAACGATGTGGAGGGCGCGCACGCAATGGGCGTACCGTGCATTGGTATCTATTCGGGCGCGGCGGCGCCGGGCGAGCACGAGGCGGCGGGTGCCGATGCAGTGGTGCACTCGGTGGCCGAGCTTGCTAAACTTTTCGCTATCTAATAGACGCAATGTGAGGGGCGGGCGTACCCGTCGCTCATTGGTAAGGAGGTCGTCCATGAATCAGGTGGAGCAGAGCGTTACCGAGTATGTCGACGAGGTCTGGGAGGACGTCGTCGCCGATATCGAGCAGCTGGTGAGTTATCCGTCCGTAGCCGTTGCTGCCGATGCGGAGCCTAGCGCGCCGTTTGGCCGCCCGGTTCGTGATGCGCTCGATTGCGCGCTCGGCATTGCGCAAAAGCTCGGCTACCAGACGAGCGACGACGAGGGCTATGTGGGCATTGCCGATATCCCGGGTCGCGGCGACAAGCAGCTCGCGACTATCTGCCACGTGGACGTGGTGCCCGCCGGCCCCGGCTGGAACACCGACCCGTTTGCGATGGAGCGTCGCGAGGGCTGGCTGCTCGGCCGTGGCGTGATTGATGACAAGGGTCCGGCGGTGTTGTCGCTCTACGCCGGTGCCTACCTGATCAAGCACGGCATTGTGCCGCGCTATACCTTCCGCGCGCTGCTGGGCTGCGATGAGGAAGTGGGCATGTCCGACGTTCACCATTATCTGGAGAACCACGCAGACCCTGACTTTCTGTTTACGCCCGATGCCGAGTTCCCGGTCTGCAATGCCGAGAAGGGCCAGTTTGGGGCGACGTTTGTGAGCCCCAAGATCGACGGCGGCCGCATCGTATCGTGGAGCGGCGCCGAGGCGAGCAACGCCATTCCGTCGCAGTCTATCTGCGAGCTTGCGATTGCCGCCGATGAACTGCCGGCGCCCATTGAGAACGCCGACCGCCTGGAGATCACGGCGCTCGAGAACGGCCATGCCCAGATTTTCGCGCACGGTATCGGTGGCCATGCTTCGATGCCCGAGGGGACGATCAACGCCGTCGGCCTGATCGTGACGTACCTGCGCGAGGCCGAGGACGCGTTTGGTGCCCGTGACGAGCGCCTGCTGACGCCTGCCGAGCACGAGTTCGTCAAGTTCCTGGCCTTTGTACATGCAGACGCCTATGGCCGCGGCCTGGGTATCGATGCGACGAGCTCGGCGTTTGGCCCGCTTACCTGCAACGCTGGCGTCATCCGCGTGGCGGATGGCCATATTGAGCAGGTCATCGACGTGCGCTTCCCCGACAGCACGAGTGCCGATACCATCCGCGAGCAGCTCGACCCGCTCGTGGGCCGTTTTGGCGTGACGTGCCAGCTGGGTCGCGCTAAGGTGCCGTTCTCGGTGTCTGCCGACGATCCGGCCGTGAAGGCGCTTATCGATACCTATAACGAGTTTACGGGCAAGCATGCCAAGCCCTTTGCCATGGGCGGCGGCACGTACGCGCGCAACTTTGCCCGCGCCGTCTCGTTTGGCCCCGAGGAGACCGGCCTGGAGCTGCCCGCATGGGGCGGCCAGATGCACGGCCCCAACGAGTGCGCCAACGAGGAACAGCTTAAACAGGCGCTCAAGATTTACATCGTGGCGATCCTTCGTCTCAACGAACTGGAACTGTAGGGCTTCCCCAGGCACCCGACCTTGCCCCTCAAACCGTCGCTTGCGTACCAAAGTACGCGGCGCTCCTCTTTCGGGGCAATCTCGGGCACCTGGGAAACCCCTATATCCTGCTTGGATACAAACTTGCATTACGAGCCCGGTGCTTCGGCCCGGGCTTTTTTCTGTTGCGGTGGGGTAGTCATTGGGGACGTTCCTTTGGTGTAAAAGGTGCGCCATGTTCGGCGCTGGATTGTTATCCGTTTGTAAAGGCTGGACAGAGCTTGCGGTAAGGGTCTATCAGATGCCCGTAAAAAACCGCAGTTGGCGCGGGCGCTGCCCGGTCGGGGTCGTATCTTTCCAAACAGCAAAGCGGGCAGGGTGCCCGCGAGTCGCATGTATGAAAGGAAGATCATGCTCGATCAGGCTTATTCTCGTCGTCAGTTCCTCGGCCTCGCTGGTGGTCTTGTCAGCATCGTCGGTCTCGGTCTCGTTGGCTGCGGCGGCTCCGGCGCATCCGACGCCGCCGACAAGGGTAGCGCCGCTGCTGCCGAGTCCGTCTCCGGCGAGGTGACCTACGACGGTGCCTCTTCGTTCCAGGCTCTCGTCGAGGCCGCTGCCGAGAAGTTCATGGATGCCAACCCGGACGTCTCCGTCTCCGGCTCGGGCAACGGTTCGGGCAAGGGCCTGACCGCTGTCGCCGCCGGCACCGTTACCATCGGTAACTCCGACGTCTTCGCCGAGACCAAGCTCGAGGCCGACCAGGTCAAGAACCTCGTCGACCACGAGGTTGCTGTCGTGGGCATGGGTCCTGTTGTCTCCAAGAACGTCAAGGTCGACGACCTGTCCCTCGAGCAGCTCAAGGGTATCTTCTCCGGTCAGATTACCAACTGGAAGGAGGTCGGCGGCGACGACGCCACCATCGTCGTCCTCAACCGCAAGGCCGGCTCCGGTACCCGCGCCACCTTCGAGGCCGCCGTCTTTGGCGACGAGACCGTCGACTTTAAGGGCGATGCCGAGCTCGACAAGTCCGGCGACGTCCAGACTCAGATGGGCAGCACCGACAACGCCATCTCCTACCTCGATTTCTCGCACTTCGATGACTCCAAGTTCAACGCCATTAAGGTCGAGGGCGTGGAGCCCAAGAGTGCAAACGTCACCGACGACTCCTTCAAGATCTGGGCTACCGAGCACATGTACTGCGCAAAGGACGCCGACGACGCCACCAAGGCCTTCCTGGAGTTCATGCTTTCCGACGACGTGCAGGGCAAGCTCGTCGAGGAGCAGGGCTTTATCCCCGTCTCTGCCATGAAGGTCGTCAAGGACGCCAGCGGCAAGGTCTCCGCTAAATAAGTAATCGCCCCGGAAAGGTTTGCAATGGCAAAACAGCTGCCAAAGCGCGACCTTGAGAACGTGGGCCTGGGCGTCACGGGCGCGTGCGTAGCGCTCGTGACGCTTGTCGTTGCCGCGCTCATCTTTATGGTCGCCCAAAAGGGCCTCTCGGCTTTTGTCAAAGACGGCGTCTCGGTCGTCGAGTTTTTCACCGGCACCAAGTGGGACCTGGCCAACACGGCCGAAAACGGCCTGCCCTACACCGGCGCCCTGCCCCTGATCGTCACCTCGTTTGCGGTCATGGTGCTCTCCACGCTCATCGCGTTGCCCATCGCCATCGGCTCTGCCATCTTTGCGGTCGAGATCCAGCCTAAGTTTGGTTCCAAGGTCTTTCAGCCGCTTATTGAGCTTTTGACTGGTATTCCCTCGGTCGTCTTTGGCCTGATCGGTTTTCACGTGGTCGTCGGCCTTATGAAGAGCGTTTTCCACGTGAGCACAGGCCTGGGTATCCTGCCCGGTGCCATTGTGCTGGCCGTCATGATCCTGCCGACGATGACCACGCTTTCGGTCGATGGCCTGCGCGCCGTGCCCGACGGCTACCGCCAGGGCTCGCTCGCGCTGGGCTACACCCGCTGGCAGACCATCTGGCACGTGGTGCTCAAGTCCGCCATGCCGTCGCTCATGACCGCGGTTATCTTGGGCATGACCCGCGCCTTTGGCGAGACGCTCGCCGTGCGCATGGTCATCGGCGGCATCGAGGCCATGCCGACGTCGCTGCTGTCGCCGGCTTCGACCATCACCACCACGCTCACCACGTCCATGGCAGTCTATGCCGAGGGCTCGGCCCAAGACGATGTTCTGTGGGCGCTCGGCCTGCTGCTGATGGGCATGAGTCTCATCTTCATCCTGATCATCCACCTTATCGGCCGCAAAGGGGGCGAAGGCTCGTGGCTAGCACGCGTATCCACATCGACGAGGCGAGGCTCGGGCGTGTCCTAAAAGCAGGACCGCTTCGCCACGGGCGTGTTGACGGCGATCGTCGCCATCGTCATGCTCATCGTCGTCTCCATGGTGGCCTATATCCTGTTCGAGGGCATCTCGACGCTGTTCCAGCCGGGCTTTCTCACGGAGCCGTCGCGCGCCAACGGAACGCAGGGCGGCGTGCTCTACCAGCTGTTCGACTCGTTCTACCTGCTGCTGATCACCCTGATCATCTCGGTGCCCATCAGCCTGGGTGGCGCGGTCTTTTTGGTTGAGTACGCACCCGACGGACCCGTCCGCGACATTGCCTCCACCGCCATCGAGACGCTGTCCTCGCTGCCTTCCATCGTTGTCGGCATGTTCGGTTTTCTGGTGTTCTCGGTGCAGCTGGGCTGGAAGTACTCCATCATCTCCGGCGCCGTCGCGCTCACCATGTTCAACATCCCCATCCTGGTGCGCGTGATCCAGCAGGCACTCGAGGACGTGCCGCAGGCCCAGCGCGATGCGTGCCTGGCCATGGGCCTCACTCGCTGGGAGGCCACGCTGCACATCCTGATCCCCGAGGCCATGCCTGCCATCGTGACGGGCATCGTGCTTTCGGCCGGTCGCGTGTTTGGCGAGGCCGCAGCACTGCTTTTTACCTCGGGTATGAGCTCGCCGGTTCGCCTGAACTTCTTGAGCTTTAACCTGTCGAGCCCCACCTGCGCTTGGAACGTGTTCCGTCCCGGCGAGTCGCTCGCCGTGCACATCTACAAGATCTATGGCGAGGGCAGCCCCGAGGCCCAGCAGATTGTTTGGGGCACCGCGGCGCTGCTGATGATTTGCGTGCTGCTGTTTAACGTAGTCGCCCGTATCGTGGGCAAGCAACTGGCAAGAAGGATGACGGCCGAATGAGCGAGATGAATGCAACGCCCGCAACCGAAGCGGCATCGTCCGAGACCCAGGACTTCCTGTCGAGCGTGGGGGAGAGCGAGAAGCGCGTGCGCGTGAGCGGCAAGGCCGTGAGCGACGAGGTCGTGCTCTCCACCAAGGACGTCAACGTGTACTATGGCGACCACCATGCACTGCACAATACGTCGCTCGACTTCCACAAGGGCGAGATCACGGCGCTCATTGGGCCTTCGGGCTGCGGTAAGTCGACCTTCTTGCGTAGCCTCAACCTCATGAATCGCGAGATTCGCGGCTGCCGCGTGGAGGGCGAGATCAACTATCGCGGGCGCAACGTGAACACCAAGACCGAAAACACCTACGAGCTGCGCCGTTCCATTGGCATGGTGTTCCAGCAGCCCAACCCGTTCCGCAAGTCCATTCGCGACAACATCACGTTTGCGCCTAAGCGCCACGGCATCACCGACCGCGACGAGCTCGACCGCATGGTCGAGGAGAGCCTGCGCGGCGCGGCGCTGTGGGACGAGGTCAAGGACAAGCTCGACAAGAGCGCCCATGCGCTTTCGGGCGGTCAGCAGCAGCGCCTGTGCATCGCGCGCACGCTGGCGCTCAACCCCGACGTGATCTTGTTCGACGAGCCCTGCTCGGCGCTCGACCCCATCTCGACGCTGGCGATCGAGGACCTCATGTCGTCGATCGTTGCCGACCGCGCCATCGTCATCGTGACGCACAACATGGAGCAGGCGTCGCGTGTGTCCAACCGCACGGCGTTCTTCTACATGGGCGATATGGTCGAGTACGACGAGACTGACGAGATTTTCCAACGGCCCAAGGACAAGCGGCTGAATGATTACCTCACCGGCATGTTCTCCTAGTCCGGGACATGCTTGAGGCCCGCGGTGGCCACGGTCGCCACGGGACTGATTGGAGAGGCGGGTCATCTCTTGTGGGAGATGGCCCGCCTTTTTGTGTCGTGTGCGGCCCGCCTTTTCGCTGCTATCATGGACAACGTTGAATTTCTACGAAGGAGCAGGGCATATGGCGATTCTTTTGGGATGCGATTCCGTCAGCCTAGAGTTTCCCACCAAGCATATTTTCGATAGCGTGACGCTCGGCGTGGGCGAGGATGACCGCATTGGTATCGTCGGTAAAAACGGCGACGGCAAGTCGACGCTGCTGAGCGTGCTCGCCGGCACGCTGGAGCCCGATGACGGACGCGTGACGCACCGCCGCGGCACGACGATTGGATTGCTCGGCCAAAAGGATAACCTGGTCGATACCGACACCGTGCATCATGCCGTCGTCGGTGACACGCCTGAATACGAGTGGGCCTCGAGCCCGCGTACGCGCCAGATTCTGGCCGGCCTTATTAGCGATGTGCCCTGGGAGGGCACGGTGGGCGAGCTTTCGGGTGGCCAGCGCCGTCGCGTGGACCTCGCGCGCCTGCTGATCGGCGACTATGACGTGCTCATGCTCGACGAGCCCACCAACCACCTGGACATGCGCACCATCAACTGGCTCGCGCGTCACTTAAAGGCCCGCTGGCAGCGCGGCCAGGGCGCGATGCTCGTGGTCACGCACGACCGCTGGTTCTTGGACGAGGTCTGCACCAGTATGTGGGAGGTCCACGACGGCCAGGTCGATCCCTTCGAGGGCGGTTACTCCGCATATATCCTGCAGCGCGTGGAGCGCGACCGCATGGCCGCGGTTACCGAGGAGCGCCGTCGCAACATGGCGCGCAAGGAGCTCGCGTGGCTGAGCCGCGGCGCCCAGGCGCGTTCCACCAAGCCCAAGTTTCGTGTTGATGCCGCTCGCGAGCTGATCGCCGACGTGCCGCCCGTGCGTGACGAGCTGGAGCTCAAGCGCCTCGCCGTGAGCCGCCTGGGCAAGCAGGTTATCGACGTGGTCGACGTGGACGCCGGCTATGCGGATGCCGGCGGCGCGCCCAAGCAGGTGCTCTCCGATGTGACCTGGCTCATTGGTGCGGGCGACCGCTATGGTCTTTTGGGTGAGAATGGCGCTGGCAAGTCGACGCTGCTTGACGTGATCCAGGGCAAGATTGAACCCACGCGCGGCCGCGTGAAGATTGGCCAGACAGTGCGCTTTGGCGTGCTGTCGCAGCAGCTCGAGGAGCTCAAGCCCTACATGGACGACACGATCCGCGAGGTGCTCGGCAACTATAAGAAGTACTACGTCATCGACGGCAAGGAGACTTCGCCCGAGAAGCTCTGCGAGCGTCTGGGCTTTACGACGCAGCAGCTCTGGAGCCGCATCGGCGATCTTTCGGGCGGTCAGCGCCGTCGCCTGTCGCTGTTGCTGACGATTCTGGACGAGCCCAACGTGCTCATCCTGGACGAGCCGGGCAACGACCTGGATACCGACATGCTCGCGATTGTCGAGGACCTGCTGGACGGCTGGCCCGGCACGCTGATCCTGGTGACGCACGACCGCTTTTTGATGGAGCGCGTGACCGACCAGCAGTGGGCGCTGCTCGACGGCCACCTGACGCATATGCCCGGTGGCGTGGACCAGTACCTGCGCCTGTGCAACGCTACCGCCGAGGGCGAGCCCGTGGGCGCGCCGAGCGCCAAGACCGGCACGTTCGACACCGGTGCCGCGGCAACTGCGGCCGAAAAGCCCAAGTCGAGCGGTCAGCCCAACGGCCTGTCCAACGCCGAGCGCCAGAAGCTCCGCCGCGAGGTGAGTTCGCTCGAGCGCAAGATGGAGACGCAGCGCACCCGCGTTGAGGAGGCCGAGGCCGCGATGGCCCAAGTCGATCCCACCAACTACACGGCGCTCGGCGAGCAGCAGGCAAAGATCGACGAGGCTCACGCTGCCATGGACGAGCTGGAGATGGCGTGGCTCGAGGCGAGCGAAAAGCTCGAGGGCGAGGAGTAGGCGAGAATGATCAAAGCCGCGTTTTCGATATCGACGGCACGCTGCTGAGCTTTAAGACCCACCGGATTCCGGCGTCGGCGCAGCAGGCGCTCGACAGCTTTCACGAGCAGGGGATCGCGTGCGTGATCGCCACGGGCCGTCCGACCTACCAGATGCCGGACTGGCTGTTCGACCTGGGCTGGGATGCGTACATTACGCTTTCGGGCCAGCACTGCTTTGATGCCGAGGGGGTTTACCGCAGCTGCCCGATCGATTCGGACGACGTCGCGGTGATTGTGGACCAGGTGGCGCAGGGGCGCTACGACTCGCTGTGCATGCAGGGCGAGAACTCGTTTGTGAACCGCCTGTCCGAGCGCGTGGTGACGGCTGGCAGCAACGCGGGAATCGTCTACCACGAGGAGCCGTTTGAGCACGCCTTTGACGCACCGGTCTACCAGTTCTGCGCCTTTGTGGACCCTGACGACGAGCATATCGTGACCGATGCCGTGTCGCATTCGCTCACCACGCGCTGGTGCGACCTGTTCTGTGACATTATTCCCGCTAACGGCGGCAAGGACCTGGGCGTGGCGGCGACGCTGGAGCGCCTGGGCATCGACGCGAGCGAGGCGATTGCCTTTGGCGACGGCGAGAACGACCTGTCGATGTTCTCGGCCGTGGGCACAAGTGTGGCCATGGGCAACGCGCAGGAGACCGTGAAGGCCGCAGCGACCTACGTAACGACCGCCGTAGACGATGACGGCATCTACAACGCCGCGAAGCACTTTGGACTCGTGTAGCTGCGACCCGGCACTTGGGGACACTCCTTGCGGGGCGTGTTCCCACTTTGTTTTCGTCCCGCTCGTTTTGTGAAACACGGCTAACCTTTTAGGCAAAGTAGTAAGACATGGGCAACCTTTTGCGGTAAAGTAAGCCGTGGAAAGTATCCAACGGCTAACTAGCAATCATCGCGAAAGGCGGCCCATGGCCCTACGTGAATCCGGAGAAGACTATCTCGAATCGATCTACGTTCTGTCGCAACGTCAGGGCATCGTGCGCTCGATTGATGTTGCAGAGTACCTTGGCGTAACTAAGGCAAGCGTTTCAAAAGCTATGGCGACGTTGGAGAACAACGGCTACGTCGAAATGGGCAAGCGAGATGTTCATCTGACGGAGCGTGGTCTGGAGGTCGCTCGTCAAATGTGGGAGCGTCACTGCTTTTTCGTGGGGCTGCTGGAGGATGCGGGTGTTTCGGCTGAGGTCGCGTCGCAAGAGGGCTGCCACATGGAGCACTGCCTGAGCGAGGAAAGCTTTGAGAAGCTACGGGCGATGTTGGGTCGGGAAGATGTAGCGGGTCCAACAACAGAAGCCTAACTGTCCCACAGTAGCGCGGAGTTCACGCAAAGCGCGAACCAGCGACTGGGACCAGCGGCCCTTTCGGCCAAGTCCATTTCAGCAAAGGAACCCTGCCAGCAAGCGATGCCCAAGAACCACCAGCAACGTCACCGTAGGCCGGGGTCGGGCTTGGTTTTGAAAACACTCCGCAGCGCGAGGCCCGCCTTTCCGTTGCTCCGCAGGAGCAGGAAAGACGGGCCTCATGCGCGAGGACGTTTTCAAAACCAAGCCCGACCCCGGCCGGAGGGACCACGAGTGCTACAGGTTCTTGACACCCATCGCGCGCATGGCATTCAGGATGGCGATAATCGCCACGCCTACGTCGCCGAACACGGCAAGCCACATGTTGGCGATGCCCAGTGCCGCAAGCACCAGAATCAGCAACTTAATACCCAGCGCAAAGATGATGTTCTGCCAGACAATCGCCATGGTCTTTCGTGCCACGCGGATCGCGCGGGAAATGTTGGACGGCTTGTCGTCCATGAGCACAACGTCGGCGGCCTCAATCGCGGCGTCGGAACCCATAGCGCCCATGGCAATGCCAACGTCCGCGCGGGTGAGCACGGGCGCATCGTTGATGCCGTCGCCGACAAAGGCGAGCTTGCCCTTGCCCGATTCGGCTGCCAGCAATGCCTCGACGCGCTCGACCTTGTCGCCCGGCAGCAGCTGCGCGTGTAACTCGTCGAGCCCCAGCTGCTTGGCCACCGCAGCAGCCACTTCCTCGCGGTCGCCCGTGAGCATGACGGTGCGCTTGACGCCGGCGGCGTGCAGGTCGCGGATCGTCTGCTCGGCATCGGCCTTAACGGTGTCTGCAATCACGATGTGGCCGGCGTACACGCCGTCAACGAGCACGTGGAGGATTGTGCCGACAACCTCGCAATTGGGAGCGTCGATACCGGCCGCAGCAAGCATCTTGGCATTGCCAACGACGACGTGCTTGCCGTCGATGGTTGCCGTCACGCCATGGCCCGCGTCGTTGGTGGAGTCGCTTACGCGCTTGGGGTCGACCTCGCCATGGTAGGCGGCGCGCACGGGCTGCGCGATGGGGTGATCGGAGAACGACTCCGCAAGGGCTGCGACCTCGAGCAACGACTGCTCGGTATAGCCAGACTCGGGGTGCACCGCCACGACCGAAAACGTGCCGTTGGTGAGCGTGCCGGTCTTGTCGAAGACGACGGTGTCCACGTCGGCGAGCGTTTCGAGGTAGTTAGAACCCTTGATGAGAACGCCTAGCTTGGATGCGCCGCCGATGCCGCCAAAGAAGCTGAGCGGCACGCTGATCACGAGCGCGCACGGGCAGCTGACGACCAGGAAGGTCAGGCCGCGCAGGATCCAGTCGGACCAGGCGCCGGTGACCAAGCCGCCGCCAAGCGCGAGCACCGCGGCAGCGCCGGTGACGGCGGGCGTGTAGACGCGGGCGAAGCGCGTGATGAAGTTCTCGGTGCGCGCCTTCTTTTCGCTGGCGTTTTCTACGAGCTCCAGGACGCGCGCGACGGTGGACTCGCCAAATGGCTTGGTGGTGCGCACGTGGATGAGACCCGTCATGTTGATGCAGCCGCTGATGATGTCGTCGCCGGACTTGGCGGGGCGGGGAACTGACTCGCCCGTGAGTGCGGCGGTGTCGAGCTGGGTTTCGCCTTCGACGATGACGCCGTCGATAGGCACGCGCTCACCGGGCTTGACCACGATTACGGTGCCGACGGCGATGTCATCGGGGAAGACCTGCTCGAGTGTGCCGTCGGGCTGCTCGACGTTAGCGTAGTCGGGCGCGATGTCCATCATGGCACTGATCGACTTGCGGCTCTTGCCCACGGCGTACGCCTGAAACAGCTCGCCGACCTGGTAGAACAGCATGACGGCGGCGCCTTCGGCCATGTGCGGGTCGGTATCGGGGAAGAGCACCATGGCAAACGCGCCGATGGTCGCGACGGCCATGAGGAAGCTCTCGTCGAAGGCCTTGCCGCGGCGGATGTTATTGAATGCCTTTTGCAGTACGTCGTAGCCGGCAATCAAAAACGGCACGAGGAACAGCACAAAGCTGGCGTAGATGTCGCCCGGGGTGCCGAATGCGGCAGTGAGGGTGCCGAGCTCATCGAGGGCGTACACCACGGCAAAAATGCCCAGCGCTACCAGGATGCGGTTGCGCTTATGCTCGAGTGATTCTTTTTTCTTGCGCTTCTTCTTTTTCTTTTTGGGGTCGGCGGTGGCCATGACTCGTATCCTCCCATTTGAATGAATGAACACTCGCTCATATAATTTCGCGAGCAAAGGCCGCGGCAAGCGCGGCCTTGCAGGTTGGCGTAAACCTGGGCTAGAGAATGATCTCGCAGTCCGGCTCGGCGTCGGCCGTAAACTCAACAACGCGGTTGAGCACCTCGTCGAACTCAGCATCATCGGCCTCGAGCGTCAGCTTCTGGGTCATAAAGTTGACGGACACGGATTTGACGCCCTCGAGCTTGGCCAGCTCGTCCTGAAGCTCGCGCGCACAGTTGGCGCAATCGATCTCATCGAGCTTGTACTGCTTTTTCATGGTGGGTTCCTTTCCCGTTTTTGCGGCTTGGGTGCAGGCCGCGCTGGTACCGTGGTTGGTTGCTATTCGCAGATATGGCTCATGCCCTGGTTGAGCATGGTGTAGACGTGGTCGTCGGCGAGCGAGTATAGGATATTGCGCCCGTCGCGCCGGAATTTAACCAGGTGCGACTGCTTGAGTGTGCGCAGCTGGTGCGACACCGCGGACTGCGAGGTTTCGGTCGCTTCGGCGATGTCTGCCACGCAGAGCTCGCGGCCCATGAGGGCGTAAAGGATCTTGATGCGCGTGGTGTCGCTGAAGACCTTGAACAGGTCGGCGAGGTCGTAGAGAAGCTCCTCGTCGGGAAGGTCCTCGGGCGAGCAGGTGGTGGGGATCGCGGGTTCGGTGGCCTCGATGTCGGGTTTCGTTTCATCAACGCGGATGCTCATTGCAATATCCTTTCATATGAACATGCGCTCATATAATTTACTTTCGATTATATGAGTGCATGTTCATATGTCAATGACGTTCAGGTAATTCGTTGTACAAAATGATGGGGAATAGTGGACGAGATCCCGGACTGAGCGTTTTTTGATAGTCGATGCCAAGGTGGGTACCCTCGTGCCGTGCAAAAAAATGGAGTATTCTGCAACTATAGGGGGTCCGCTAATTTATTGCAGGTCATATAATGCAGTTCAAGAGTTATCTTAGGGTGTTAATCCGATGAGTTCTTCCTCAAATGTTGCCTAACGCTCTCACGCAAGAGTGATTTCGCTTCACATTTGGATCCACTCGAGGGTGATAGACACCCGACCCTGCTGAATACTCGCAATTTTGCACGTCGCTAGGGTACCCACCTTGTTAGCCGGCCTAGTCTCCGGCCCCGAAGACCCTGCCCTCGGGCGCGAGGCTGCTTGTTTGGGCAAATGATGGGCTGTCGGATTCGACAGTCTGCATGTCATCGATTGCCGGAACTTCATTAATTGTCGGGTCATCCAGCGTGATGCCTTCGAGCGTTGCTTTTTCGAGGTCGATTCGTTGACGCTCTTCGGAATCCTGGCGAAGCTGCTTCTGAATTCGCTTTTTCTCTTCTATAAACCTTCTGAGCACAAACTGTCTCAGGTCCTCTTGCATGATTTGAAAGTCTTTTGGCAGACGCGAGGGGCGTACGCCCTCTTTCCGCTGGATTGCTTCCATGACCCTAACGAAAGAGCTGGCATGCATAAAGGAATAACGACTGACGGTGATGATTCCGTATCCCATGGACGCAAGTGCATTCTTGCGCTCCTCATCGATGGCGCGGTCTTCTTCCGCGTCATGATAAAAACCGTTGTATTCAATGTCTGTGCGAGATTTCTTTAGATATGCATCCATAAAGAACTTTTTGCGTCTCGTGAGATTCTTTGCGGCAGCGGTGACCTGTACCTCGTAATCGGTCTCAATTCCCTTAATACCAAGCCCTCCTTCGCTTTTGGGCAGCGTTAGCATCATGACAAAGGCTGTTTCCATAGGAGACCGGCATCCGTCGCGCACACATTGGATCGCCTTTCGGGCAAGAGCCAGACCGTCGCATCTGGTAATGGAATTAAAGAACTGTTTCAATCTCTCGGTCGAGTTGAGCGCGAAACGCTCGGTATAGGAGGTGGGAGAGTCGGTTCCAAGGGAATAAGCGCCGCATAGTTCAAAGTAGTACTCCACCAGTTCGCGAAAAGGAAGATAGGTGGCGGCCTGAAGTGCGCAAAGCTCAACGCCAACAATGAAGATGCCATCTTCAAGCTCTATAAAGCGTGAGTTCGAGAATCGTTTTGAAGAAACGTGGCATTGACAGTTCATTGCATGGCGCGCATTCCTGCGATCAAACACCATCACCTCGAGGGAATCATTCGCGTCGAGGGAAACATCATGTTTGGTGAGCCATTCTGCGGCTGCGTCAAGGAGCGTTCCGGTGGGACATGATCCGTAAATCGCGGCAGGGTTACAGGACTCGATGCCTTTCGCAGACACCGAATGCGCGGCCTGGTAGACCGCTTTTGCAGTGGTATGTGACAATACGATACTCATGATATATATCGTGTCAGCTAATGCCGTGTTGACGGCGCTGAGTGGAAAAGCCGTTTTAGAGGTCTAACCAAATGCTGTCCAAAAGCTTGACGCAATTATGAGTTGGTATGCCCTAAATAAAAGTTTTCGCAGCTTAGCTATAGCATATAAATACTCAATTGCCGCACATTTGATAGTGATGCATCACCATCCGACAACGAATTACGTGTCGGGAATTGGCCGAAATCGTTCGCAATGAGTGTTCAGAATTTGTGATGGCAAATCTATCTGTGGAACGTAGGGCGGCCCCGCTGCGGGGTTTCCCGCTGCGGGCCGCTCGTGATCTACGCCGGGGTTTGTCGCAGGCGTTTCTACTTGGCGAATAGGTTCTTGAGGTTGAACTCGGCTTGGACGGTGCGGAGCATGAGGTCGGTGTCGTCCAGGCCCAGATGCTGCTCGTTGGCGTCGGCGGCGAGGGTTCCACGGCGGCGCGCCCAGTTCTCGAGCGCGGCGGGGGCGGATTCGCGGGGGAGCGAGCGGACGTCGGCATCCAGGCTGCGGCAGATCTGGCGCGAGTCGATGACGATAATCTTGCCGGCACGACGCGCCTCGGCGTAACCGTCCAGGTGAATCTTGAACCAGCTGTCCTCAAACGCGGCGTTGTGTGCCATGTACGGGTACTTCTTCATGAGCTTGAGCAGCTGCTTCTGCAGCTCCTTGTTCTCGCGGAACGGCTCCTTTCCGTCGATGTCGTCCCAGGTGATGTGGTGGATATTCGACAACGGCACATCCTCGCCGCGGTAGATATCGGGCAGGCCGCAGTAGTGTGCCTCGGCGTCGTGCGGGACGGCGTCGCTGGTGAGCTCCATGATCTCCCAGCCCACGTTGATAATGTAGCCGCGCTCGGGCGCACGTCCGGTGGTCTCGATGTCGATGCCGAGCACCGTGCCCTGGATAGGCTTGCGGGCGTACGCCACGCCGAGCGCGTCGCGGTCGCCGCGGATTTCGCGCATGACGGACGCAGCGGTACGCTTTTGCATCTTGCCGATGGCGGCGCAGGTGTCGGCATCGGACAGGCCGCGCGAAAGCGTCGCGGGCGTCACGTTGCGCAGGCGTGCCTCGCCAATTTGGTCGCACAGGTCGCGGTTGCGGTCAGCCAGGTCGCGCACGGTGGCAAAGTCGAAGCTGGGGTCGCCCTCGGCGGTAAAGTACTCGGTTTCGAGCACCTTAAGGGCCTCCTCGCCCTTCTGGCGCTCGGATTCCATGGCGCCGTGATCGCCATAGATAAACATGGGAATAAACGGCTGGCGCTCGTATTCGAGTGCTTGTGAAACGTTCATACAACTGCTCCTTGGATGGGCCGCGTCGTGCGGCTCAGTGTCATTAAGATGTGGCGAGATGATAGTTTACCATGGGCAACTATTGGCATCGCGCCTAGGACAACTACAATACCCTAGTTGACCGCTAGGACTTTTACAATGCTGCCGAAAGACACGAAAGGTTCCATCCGTCATGGATTTGCTGATTGATATTCTGCTCGACGCCGGCAAGGACACGCTCTCGCTGGTACCGTTCTTATTGGTGACATATTTGGCCCTCGAGACCCTGGAGCACGTCGCGGGCGACAGCGTTAACGGCGCCATCAAGCGCGCCGGCGCCGCGGGTCCCGTGGTTGGCTCGTTGCTGGGCATGGTGCCGCAGTGCGGCTTTTCGGCAATGGCGGCAACGCTGTACGCCGGTCGTGTCGTGACCTTGGGCACGTTGGTGGCGGTGTTCCTTTCGACCTCCGATGAGATGCTGCCGCTGTTGCTCGCCGAGCAAGTTCCCGTGCAGACCATGGCGATGTTGCTCGCCTCGAAGGCGCTGATCGCGCTGGTCACGGGCTTTATCGTGGATGCGGCTATCCGCGGCCTTCGTCGTAATGCCCGCGCGCATGCGGCGATTCGCCGTACCGTGCTGGGGACCGCTGCCAATCCGGCTCATGTGAACTGCGCGCACGACGACCATACCGGGGGCGACATCATTGATGAAGTGGCCGAGGCGGGCGTAAGTGCTGATCACATCCACGAGCTGTGCGAACGCGATCATTGCGGCTGTGACGAGGATGAGGACGAGCACGGGCACGACCACAGCCACGATCATGGTCACGCGGACGAGCACGAGCGCCACCACGACCACAGCCACTCCTACGAGGGCGCGCCCATCGTGTCGATCATCCGCAGCGCGATCTCGCATACCGTGCAGGTGTCGGTATTCATTTTCCTGGTGACGCTGATTCTGGTCGCCGTGCTCGAGACCTTTGGCGAGTCGGCGATCGAGCAGTTCCTGCGCGGCAACGAGACGCTTGCGGTCCTGGGCTCGGCGCTTGTCGGCCTGATTCCCAACTGCTCGGCCAGCGTCGTCATCACGCAACTGTACCTGGAAGGCGCGCTGCAGCTGGCCCCGATGCTCGCCGGCACGCTCATTTCTGCCGGCGTGGGCTACCTGGTGCTGTTCCGCACCAACCGCAGCGCCCGCGAAAACGTCGTGTTCCTGGTCATGATGTACGTCATCGGCGCCGGCTGGGGCCTTATCCTATCCGCCTTCGGCCTCTAAGTAGGCCTAAAAAAATGGGCTTCAAATAGCCATGCTCGGCGCCTGCGCAATGCGGCGACGCATGGCATTTTGAAGCCCGTTTTTTGTTGAGCCATGGATTCCGAGCGCTCACACCGCGCAAAAACAAAAAAGGTAGATTTCCGGGCATGTCCCGAAAATCTACCTTGGTTAGCGCAGCAGCTCGGTGAGGTTGCGCTTAAAGCGGGCCCGGTCTTCGCTGGTAAATGCCGCCGGACCGCGAGTGCGACCGCCGGCGCGGCGCACCTCTTTTCCTCGTGGCGAATAAACAGTTGCATGTCGATGGTCGCCTTATCGTAGACGCGCCCGCGCACGCCGATGGCGGCGGCATCGCGCCCGAGCACCATGCTCGCCAAGCCAATGTCCTGCGTCACGACTACGTCGCCCGCCTGCAGGCGTTCGACAATGGCAAAGTCGGCGCTGTCGGCGCCCACGCTCACATCGAGCGTCGTGACCCAAAATCCGCGTCGCGCATGCTCGACGTCGCGCGGATCGTTGCGGCGAATGTGGCGTTCCAGGTTCTGTGTGCTGTTGCCGGCGATAACGACGGCAACGCCCGCCCGCCGCGCGCAGTCAATCGACTCGCGCGTGACCGGGCAGGCGTCTGCATCAATAAAGAGCGTTCGCGGCATCTAGTGCACCAGTTTGCCAAATTGAATAGCGCGAACAATCAGCGTTACGCCAAACACCAGCAGTGCGGCGCCGCTAAAGATGACGAGCATCTTGGCCGACCACAGCGGATAGATAAACACGAACATGCCGGCGATGATGGAGAGCGCGCCGCTCAGGATGGCGAGGGCACGGTTGGACGAAAGCTCGGACTCCAGAATGGACATGACACCTTCGACGATCCAGCCAAAGCCGGCCACGATAACCACCATCGTGGTGAGCGTCGCGGTCGAGAAGGCCTGGTTGCGCAGGATTATGACGCCGCCCAAGATAATGAGTAGGTTGGAGATGATGCTCGTCACGCGCCAGCCGGTGGGCAGCAGTGGCTCGAAAACAGCGGTAAACAGCCTGATCGCGGCCGTGATCACAAAGTAGAAGCCCAAGACGGTCGTTAGGAAGACGAGGGACTTGGCGGGCGCAAACAGCAGTGCGATACCAGCAATGAGCGCTAAGACGCCCGTGATGGCGTAGATCCAGCGTACGGCCTTGACGGCTTTGCCCGCCATGCTTTTCTCGTCAAATCCAAACTGGCTCGATTTTTGGTCATCGTTCTTAAAGATGCCCATAATGTCTCCTTTCCGTGCGGCGTAAGCCTTGATCGTTACAACCAGTATCGCCTAAAGGCTCTGGCGTATGGGTCGGGGAGGGCGAAACGTAACCCAAAGGTCCCGAATTGTTTCCGTTGTTCCCCAGGTCGCGATTTTCTATTCAACAGGTGTAGAACATTGCAGCCCTGTTCGTTATTGCCTACGTTTTAGGTTAGATTTTCCTAAGGACAATTGGCTTGTATTGGGGGTCCCTATGAACGAAGCAGTTCCCGAGGCACCGTCGAGTGTCGAATCGATGGCAAAGCAAGGTTGCGAAAAGCTCGGCCTGGACGCGTTCGATGCGTTGGTTCGCCGCGCCCGCACGTGCCGCCGCTTTGACGAGTCCATGCGCGTGCCGCGCGAGTTTTTTGCTCGAGCTGGCGGAACTGGCGCACCTGGCTCCCTGCGGCGCCAACGCTCAGCGCCTACGCTTTCATGTGGTGAGCGGTTCCGAGGACTGCGCTCGCGTGTTTGACGAGCTTGCATGGGCCGGTGCGCTCAAGGATTGGTCGGGTCCCGATGAGGGCGAGCGCCCGACCGGCTACATCGCGATTCTTGCCGAGCGCGCCGTTCCGGGCAAGCCCGCCGCTCCCATTACCGAGGTCGACACGGGCATTGCCGCGCAGACGATGATGCTCGCCGCCCGCAGCGCCACGCCCGAGGTGGCTGCCTGCATGTTCAAGGCTTTTACGCCCCACGCGTTCGATGCCATGGGGCTCGATAACGACAAGTATGAGCTCAAGCTGATCATGGCGTTTGGCGTTCCGGCCGAGACGCAGGTGATCGATGCGATCGATTCCAACCCCGACGGCTCCATCAATTATTGGCGCGACGAGGCGCGGGTGCACCACGTACCCAAGCGTCCGCTTGCCGACGTGCTGCTGTAGTTGTGCGTCGTTGCGGTGCAATCCGGCGGCAAAATCACCACAAAGGCTCCTGTCCCCTTTGTGGTGGTACGAGGGGAGGGTGTGTGGCAGATCTGTATTTGGTGCGGCATGGGCAGACTGAGCTCAATGTGCAGAGCATTTTGCAGGGTTGGCACGATTCGCCGCTTACGGAGCGCGGGCGCGAGCAGGCGCTGACGGCGCGTACGGCGTTTGCGGCGCGTGGCGTGGCCTTTGATCATGTGTATTCCTCGCCGTTGGGCCGGGCGCGGCATACGGCCGAGCTTATCGTTGGCGAGGGCCGTTCCATTGAGCTGGTCGATGACCTGCGTGAGTGGCATTTTGGCTCGCTGGAGGGCACATCAAATCGCGAGATGCCGCCGCAGCCCTGGGGTCGATAGTCCGGTTGCCTTTGGTGGCTGAGTCGGAAAGTGAGCTTCGCACACGTATGGTCGCGGTGCTGTCCCGCATCATGGCCAGGCCGCAGCACGACTGCGTGCTGGCGGTTTCCCACGGCTCAGCCTGCCAGGAGTTTCTTGAGTATGTGACTGGCGGGGGAGAGCTGCCCGACAACGGTGCCGTGCTTCATTTTGGCTATTGCGACGGGGCGTTTTCGCTCTTGGGTTGGTAACGAACGAAAGGACCCCTATGAATAAAGATCTGTATCTGGTCCGTCATGGACAGACGATATTCAACCTTAAGCGTATCATTCAGGGGTGGAGTGACTCGCCGCTTACGCAGCTGGGTTGCGACCAGGCGGCGCGCGCCGGCATGTTTTTACGTGCGCGCGGCATTGAGCCCGATCATGCTTACACCTCCACGCTTCATCGCACCGAGCAGACTATCGCCAACTTGTGGCCGGGCTTGGCGTACGAGCGCCTGGACGGCCTGCGTGAGTGGTTCTTTGGCGACTTTGAGGCCGAGCGCGTGATGCTTATGCCCGAGCGCCCGTGGCGCGATTTCTATCGTCAATTTGGCGGCGAGGGCCAGATCCAGGTGCGCGAGCGCATGGTGGCGACGCTGACCGAACTCATGCAGCGTCCGGACCATACGTGCGTGCTCGCGGTAAGCCATGGCTCGGCTATCAAGGAGTTTATGGATCACGTGAAGGGTTCGGCGGCCGACGAGCGCGATCGCGTGCCGGGCAACTGCTCGGTGCTGCACTTTGCGTTTGATGATGCGACGGATACGTTTGAACTGGTTGAGATTTTTACGCAGGAAGACTACGCGCGCGAGCTGGGGCTTGAACCGCTTGTGGCTACTGCGGGTCCGCAGCGCGGATAACGCGAGCGCGGCGGCACGGGTCGCCGGCATAACTTCTCGACGCGAAAGGGGCGGAGATGCATGTACCTGCTGCATCTCCGCCCCCTGTTTGTTGAGCTGCCGATTTTTGTGCTGGGCGGTCTGGTCTTGCTAGAACCGCGCGACCTGGTGCGTGAGCAGACCTGTCGGAACCTGCGGCGCGGCGCCGCTGACCTGCGCGGCGGGGAAGAGCACGGCAACGGTAAAGTTGAACGGCTCCTTGCCGGTGTACGTTCCGGCGGCACGGGCCTCATCGGCCAGCAGCTGCGACGCCCCGGTCAGAGCGGCGGCGTAGGCGGGGTTGTCGGCCAGTGCCGGCTCCGGTGCTTGGTCGAGCATAGCGCGGATGGCCCCGACGGCGTCCTCGCGCTTGACCTCCCACGCGCGGTGCGTAATGCCCGCGGGGTCGGTGACGGCGTAGAGAGACGCGCCCTCTTTGGCGGCGCCCAGGATGATATCCATGACGGGCGAGGCCTCGTAGACGAGCGATACGGGGCGCGGCTGCACCTTGAGCTCGGCGATCGCGCGCGCGGCGGCGGCCACGTCGGCGCTGGCATCGCCCTTGCCGCCCGCAAGTACACTCGTCGGGCAAATCGCCACGACACCCGTCACGCGTCCCGGCTCGCCCGAGCATTCGTACACGTAATACGCCGCACCCGGGTCCTTGAGCATCAGACCATCGGCAATGGCTCCGCCCAGAGCATCGTTGCCGCTCAGGATGCTGCCCATTGCAGGCAGCGCCTCGAGCACGCGGTCCTGAGCTGGGCGGATGCAGGGAAACGGAAGTGCTTTCATGGGCGGTCCTAACGCACGAGTCGGTTTGTTCGCGGCTTATTATGCCCCAACTTGGCCGCTCGCGTCCCAGAGCACGTTATCGGCGAGCGCGATTAGCACCTGCTGACAACGAACGATATCGGCGTGGGGCACATATTCGTTGGGCTTGTGCGCGAGCGCGAGCGACCCGGGACCGTAGCTCATGCAATTGCGGTTACCTGTCTTGCCGGCAATGACGGCGGTGTCGGTGTAGCCGGTAAAGAAGCCGACGGTCGTGTCCGCGTCCGTCACGTCATCGGCGGCACGCTTGAGCACTGCTAGAAGGGGAGAGTTCGGGTCGCGCTCGATGGCGGGGCGGTCGCCCGTCACGGTGTAGCTGCCATGGCAACCGGGAACGGCGGCTTCGGCGACGGCGATGGCCTGCTCTACCATGCGCGTCGCGGCGGCCGTATCGGTCGGCGGGGTCAGACGCATGTCGACCCAGACTTTGGCGCGGTCGGGCACGACATAGGGGCGATATCCGCCCTCGATTTGGCCAAACGTGATGGTCGAAGGCCCCAGCTCATCGTGCGCGGGCAGCGCCACAAACGCGCGACGGAGCGAACACACGACCTCGGCCATGGCGGCGACGGCATCCGCGCCCTTCCACGGCTGGCTCGCATGCGCCGTCACGCCAGCCATTTCAATCTCGAACCACGTACGCCCCTTGTGCGCCACCTGGATCTGTCCGTCGGTGGGCTCGGTGTCCAGCACCCATTCACGCGAGCCGACCCAGCCAGCATCGATCGCGGTCTCTGAGCCGCGCATAAAGTCTTCCTCGTCGACCGAGCAGATGAGCGAAAAGCCGCGGCGGGGCAACGCGCCATCCGCCGCCACGCGCTCGAGCGTATGGACCAGTGCGGCAATGGCGCAGGCCAGGCCACCCTTCATATCGCAGGCACCGCGGCCGTAGAGCTTGCCGTCGCGCACGACCGCCCCGAGCGGCGTAATGTCCGCGTCCCAGCCATCGCCCAGCGTAACGGTATCCATATGGCAGATATAGACGAGTCGCGGCTCGTCGCTTTGGCCCGGCACGGTGACCATAAGGTTGCGGCGCCCGGGGAGTACTTCGAGCTCTGCAATCTGCACGGCATCGAGTACCGGATGGCTCAGCTGCGCCAACTGTTCCTCAACCAACGCTTTGATATGCCGCTCAATTTCATCCTCATACGCGCCCGGGTCTGAGCTGTCGATTCGCACAAGCTCCTGCGCAAGCCGCCAGGCAAAGTCCTTGTCAACCATATGCAACCTCACAATCAGTCTGCTTTCCAAACCGATTGTAAGCCTCCTAAGAGATCCGCGGTGTGCGCGCAGCAGTATTTACCGTTCGCAGGCCGAGCCAGCGCGTTTGCCGTCCGAGCGGGTTCACAAACGGCGCAGTGGGTACGTAGCCTCTATGGACGACATGCTGTGCGACATATCTGCCTTTCGGTATCACCGGATACCTCCACAGGTCTTGGCGATAATGCCGGACCTGCCCGAGTCTGCGGACGATCCGCGCAAGGAGCGCCTTTGCGAGCATCCGCTCGTCACGCATTTTCTGGGCATCCCGTTGCACGTTTTGGCGCAGGGAAGCTGCGGACGTAAGGGCGATCGCATTGTCAGGCATGTTTGGAACGGGGAGAGGCCGTTTGGCTCCGTGCGGCAGACAGAGTTTGGCCTCGATGCCGCGTCCCCACTCTTTACCCTGCTGACCCTGGCCTCCTCGGTCTCAAACGAGCGTCTAATCATGTGCATGTATGAGATGTGCGGCACCTTTGCCGTGTGCAAGATTGCGCCTCAGGTAAAGTCGGCACTTGTGCAGGCGTATGGGGGCCGGTGGGGTGACGCGCAGTTGGGCTGGGAAAACGTAAAGGATGTCTCGGGGAATCCAACGGACTTGTGGAAACGACCGCCCTTGATCGAGCTCTCTGAGCTTACGGAGTACGTCGATAAGATCCGGGGGCTCCGCGGCGCTAAATCGTTCACACGTGCCGCGAAATGCATTACAGGGATGGCGGCATCGCCGCTCGAGGTCCAGGCATCGATGCTGTTTGGTCTTTCGAGGTTACGCGGCGGCGAAGGGCTGCGCCTTACCAATAACGTCGAGATTCGTATGACGCGCAGCGCTCGTCTGATTTCGGGGCTCGACAGGCGCTATGCCGATATCCTGCTGGCAAATAAGGACGGCAGCCGAGAGTGTCTGGTTGAATGCCAGGGTAAAGCCATACACGGATCCATAGAATCCAAGATCTCTGACTCCGACCGAACGACGGCCTTGCAGGCGATGGGATATCCCGTCGTTTTGATGACCTATGGCCAGCTGGCCGACTCCGATGCCTTCCGCGTGGTGATGGAGCTCATCATGTCCTATCTCGATGCGCCGCTGAAAGACAAGACACCGCGGCAGCAGGAGCTCGAACGCCGGCTTCGTGAGGAGATATTTATCGATTGGTCGGGAATGTAGTCGTGCAGGTGGAAAACGGTCGCGCGAACTAGAGTTTTGGGCGCGAAAAAAGCTTCAGTTTCGCCTTGGAAGGACTTTAAAAATGCTATCCAGAACAAGTTGTTTCGGAAAATCGACAGTCAACTTGGATGTGGTATACAGAGATCGATTTTTACCTACTAAAGCTCCAGATAAAGCTGTTTATCAAAGCGGGTGCGCTCAGTAATTTGGGTATGACTGTCGATTATCCGAAAAAACTTGTTCTGGGTAGCATTATCAAAACCAGCCGGAGCAAAGAAATCGGCCCCCGTTTCGCGAAAACGGGGGCCGAATGGGCTTCATGGCCTGCCTGGCAGGCTTGGCGCCGGCGCTATTTGATCACGCGTACGCGATACATCGACGGAATCTGCTTGAGCGCCTCGATCGTGCTGCTGTCCAGGTGCTCGTCGGTGTCGAACATGGTGTAGGCGTTCTCGCCGGCGGACTCGTTGGTCATACGCTGCACGTTGGCGTTGTCCTTGGCGAGAATGGCCGTGATCTGGCCGATCATGTTGGGCACGTTGGCGTGCAGGCAGGCGATGCGGCTTGCGGCGCGCGCCTTGCCCATGCTGCAGGCGGGGTAGTTGACGCTATGTGCGATGTTGCCGTTCTCCAGGTAATCCTTGAGCTCGCTGATGGCCATATCGGCGCAGTTGGCCTCGGCCTCGCCAGTGCCGGCGCCCGAGTGCGTGGTGATAAACGTGTTGGGCATCTTGACGGTCTTGGGCGTGGCAAAGTCGCAGCTAAACCAGCTCAGCTTGCCCTCGCGCAGGGCAGCGTCGACGGCGTCCTCGTCAATGATGGTCTCGCGTGCGTAGTTGATGAGCACGGCGTCGGGTGCCAGCAGGTTAATCTGCTCGGTGCTGATCATGCCGATGGTGTCGGCCTTGCTGGGCACGTGTACGGTGAGGTAGTCGCAGCCGCGGCAGAGATCCTCGAGCGTGCCCACACGCTGCACCTCGCGGCTCAGCACCCACGCGTGCTCGACGGAAATGAACGGGTCGTAGCCGTAAACGTCCATGCCCAGGTCGACGCAGGCGTTGGCGACCTTGGAGCCCACGTTGCCCAGGCCGATGACGCCGATGCGCTTGCCCTTGAGCTCGCGGCCCACAAAGGCCTTCTTGGCCTTTTCGGCATCGACCTGAATCTCGGGGTCGTCGGCGTTGTCGCGCACCCAGTTCATCGATTGCACCACGCCGCGGCTCGAGAGCACCAGCATGCCTAGGACGAGCTCCTTGACGGCGTTGCTGTTGGCGCCGGGGGAGTTGAAGACGACGACGCCCTTCTTGGCGTACTCCTCGACGGGGATGTTGTTGACGCCGGCGCCGCAGCGGGCGATGGCGCGGATGCCCTCGGGCAGCTCGTAGCCGTGCAGGTCGGTCGAGCGCATCAGGATCGCGTCGGCCTCCTCGGCGGTGCTCACAAACTCGTAGCCTTCGCCAAACTCGACTTTGCCATCCTTGGTAATGTCGTCGATGGTCTTAATCTTGCGCATGAAAAACTCCTTAGCGGGTTTGTTTAAAACAAGTGGTTTGAAGTGGCTGGTCGGCCCGCGTGCTGCGGGCTAGTTAGATCGCGGGCTCAAACTACGCTGCGCTTCGAAGTCCTTCATGTACGAGGCCAGTGCCTGCACGTCTTCCATGGTTACGGCGTTGTACACGCTGGCGCGCATGCCGCCGACGAGGCGATGGCCCTTGACGTTTTGGATCTGGTGCTCTGCCGCGCCCGCAACAAAGGCAGCGTCGAGGTCGGCATCGCCGGTACGGAACGTGACGTTGGCGATGGAGCGACTGTCTGTCTGCGCAGTGCCGTGGAATAGTTTGCTGTGCTCGAGCAGGTCGTAGAGCAGGTTGGCCTTGGCCCAGTTGCGCTCGGCCATGGCGGCAAGTCCACCGGTCTGCTCAACCCAACGGAACACCTTGCCGCACACGTAGATGCCAAAGGTGTTGGGCGTGTTGAGCATGGAGCCCTTGGCGGCCTGGGTCTTAAGGTCCAGGTACTGCGGAGTCTGCGCAAAGGCCGGACCGTCGGCGATCAGGTCGTCGCGCACGATAACCACGGTGACGCCCGCGGCGCCGGCGTTCTTCTGCGCGCCGGCGTAAATGAGCCCGTAGCGCTCAACGTCGAGCGGCTGCGACAAAAAGCAGCTCGAGACATCGGCGACCAGCGGCACGTCGCCGCAATCGGGCAGCTCGTGGAACATGGTGCCAAAGATGGTGTTGTTCTGGCAGATGTAGACGTAGTCGAGCCCGTCGCCCGCGGCCTCGGCGGCAATGCGCGCGTTGATGTCGGCCATGTCGGGGATGCGGTCGAAGTTGGTGTCCTCGGAGCTCGCGAGCAGCACGGCCTCGCCGTACTTGGCGGCCTCTTTGTACGCCTTGTTGGCAAAGTTGCCGGTCACGATGTAGCCGGCGCGGCCGCGGCGCATGAGGTTCATGGGGATGCCCGCAAACTGCAGCGTGGCGCCGCCCTGCAAAAACAGGACGCGGTAGTTGTTGGGGATGCTCAGCAGGCGGCGCAGAGTTGCCTCAGCGTCATCGATGATCTGCTGGTACATGCTAGATCGATGACTCATCTCGAGCACGGACATGCCGCAACCGCGGTAGTCCATCATCTCGTCGGCGATCTCGGCGAGCACGCTTGTGGGCAGCGCTGCCGGGCCAGCTGAGAAGTTGTGCACACGTGCCATCTTCTAGTTCCCCCTCGTAGTCGTTTGAACGTTCGGGATACTTTAGCACAGTGGAGCGCCAAGCGCGACCGCATCACGGTAAAACTCGAGTGCGTCGCTATGATTTACAGGATGGTTACATGGGGGAGGGCGGTCGCTAGGTCTATACCACCGGGATATACCGTGACAGGTACTCTTTGAGTGCGGGGTCGCACACATAGAGATACGTTCCTAGCATGCCGCGCGTCATGAGGACGTAGTAGGCGTTGACGATAATCTTTTGCAGATCATCGTCGCTTGCTTTTTTCTTCGCGACGGCATCTTTGAAGTTCGCCTTGTTAACGTAGACTGAATCTTTGTCCGAATCGTAGTAAATGTCGGGACCCAGAATTACGAATCCGTAGTTGAGATCGTAGCCTTGTACCGTATGAATGCATCCGACTTCGTTGACGGCGTTGGCGGAGTTAACCCAATCCTTCTGGGTTGAGTTCCAACGTTTGGGAATGCCCTCGATGACGATATCGAACACATCTTTATTGCTCTTGCTTTCCCATTTCCAAGCAAAACCGGCTGTCATACGGGACAGCCCAACTTCTTTTTCTTTGGTCTGCTGTAGGGAGCAGAAATCTTCAAAGCGGTCGACTATGCCAAACTGGTACCTGGGGATATCACTGTCAGGATCGCCGGCTTGCGAGTCGTAAGGCTGAGAGGCAAAGAGCTCATCAAACTTCATGCCGGCATGCATGTACGCTTTGTTGTCAAGCAGGTCGTAGACAAAATCGAGGTACTCATCGCCGCCACGCACACGCATTTGGGTGCTCAAGTTGAATTCTTCGGTCTCGATTCCAGCTTCTTCGAGTTGGTTGAGTCGCTGCTCAAGGCCATCTCGGTTGAGTCCCGATGCGCGGACTTGCTGTTTGGGGTCATAGAACAGATATGCCTTGTCGCAGCATTTGAATATCCAGTCAACTTGGTTGCTCGTATGTGGAAGGCCGAGGCGATCGCAGGTGTTATAGAAGGCCTTGATGCCGGAGCCCATGCTTAGATAATTACCCAGTCGATGTGCTTCGTCGACAAGTAGGATGTCATAACGATCATTTTTGGTTACGTCACTGGGGCTCAAGATATCGCCAGGCTTTAACCCTGGTAGGAAGTGCGTGAGTTTCCTGAGGGTCTTCTTCAGGGAATCCATGGGGGTGACAAAACCGACTCGCAGGCCGGAAAGGTTGGGCTCATTTTTGATTTTGAACATGAGACTGATGGCGAGGATTGTTTTGCCTGTTCCCGGCGCGCCGTTCACGACGGTTATACGTTCTCTTTTTGAGCCGCCGTGTTTTGCGTCTTCATGCTCCTGTTCGAGACGTTTATAAATCGTCTCGATCGTTTCGTATTGGTCGGGCGTAAGCGTCTTGAAAGGCGAGAACTTGAACAGATCGGAGTTCTCAAGCTCTTCAATCGGATGAATCGCGTAGTTTTCTTCGCGAAGCTTTGTCCAGAGGTTTCGGAACTTCTGGCGATACTGAGGCCGCTCAAAATAATCGAATTGGGCATAGCCGTTGTTGGCATTGGTGACCTGGTATTTTTCGTCGGCACAGAACAGCTCAATAAGTCGATTCTCGAACTCGAACGTTGCGGATTGGTTGAAGGTGGGATTGTCGATTAGAAGGGTCCGGTCGAAGTCCTTGTCCACGTTTGCAGCGTGTTGTTTCATACGGCGCTGGTAGTTGGTTGTTTGGCCGATGTATGCCGTCGTGTTTCTGCTGTTGGTAAGAATGTAAAGGACGGGCCAACTCTCGTCATGATGGGCTCCAGGCTTTGGCGTGCCAAAGTCCTGAAGCGATTCGCTTGTCTCGAAGGGCTGGGGCAGGGGAAGCGTGTATTGCCGAAGGGCGAACTCGTTACTCATGGTGGTCCGCCTTTCTGTATTCGCTGGAGCTGGTGTCGACGGGATAGCGCTCGCCGTTGCGTTTGAGTTTGGACGAGAGCGCCTTTGGGAGGTCGATTCCGTTTAAATCGGCGAAACGCAGGAGAAAGAGGAGCGTGTCAGCGACTTCGTCTTCGATGGCTTGGCGCTGATCGGCGTTATCGAACATTTCTGCAATGCGCTCGTCGCTCATAAAACGAAAGAGCTGAAGGAGCTCGGAGGACTCAGTTGCCATGCCGATGGCAAGCTCTTTTGGCGTGTGATATTTGCGCCAGTCGCGTGCATCACAAAAGTCCCTGACTTGTTCCGTCATGGCATCGAGCTTATCCATCGTCCGCAACCTCCCTGATGTTCATTGTTTTATTATGGCCGTATCTGGGATTTATTGCACATCATTTGGGGCGTGCGGTTTGTTCGGTCGCGATTGGCCGGCAGGAAGTTTCACCATGAAGATCGATGCCGATGTTGACCAGCTGCGCGAGAGCCTGCTCGACCGCGCGGGGAGTGCGGCAGGCGCGGGCTTTCCGGCCGCCATGCTCGACGTGATGGATATCGAGGACGAGTCGCCCCAGGAGCTCCTATCCCGAGCCGAACGCGAAGGCCTCGACCTCCGCGACTTTGCCGCCGACGATGACTAGGGTAGCTAATTTGGGACGGGGCGTCTGCACCCGCAGCTGCGCGAAAATGCACGATAAGCCGTCGCAATGGAGTCTACTGACCTCGCGACTGTTCTATTTTGACTGCACGCTGGCTAAGTGAGTAGGCTTTATTGGAAATCCTGAGCACCCGACTAATTTGCTTCAACAAACCCGCAGGTCACAGACTTGTGTTTTGGAGACGTGGTCGGCGATTCGACAAAAGTCTACTCACTTAGTTTTGAGAGACGCTAATTGTCCGCAACGAGACCCCAGCCGGGGCGATTGATGCTCAAATGTAGCCAATTCGGGACGGCTACCCCGCCCCTCTTAGGGGCAAGGCAGGGGCTGCGGTGACTTTACGCACGAAAAAAATGCCGGGTGTAAGATCCCGGCTCTTGGAGGCCCCTCTTTTAGAGGGTACCGATTTCTTTATAGCATGAGATCGGACGGCTTTCAAATGGCGCCATGTGGATGGGATGGGATGGCGCGCCTGATAAAGCCCTCAATGAATGGCATCTAACTAGCGTTCGTGATATAAAGAAATCGGTCATCTCAAAAGAGAGGGCTTCCAAGTGCCGGGGACGTTTTCCCCGGCTTTTTTCATTTCGGTGTCAATTCAAATGTTTTTCAACCCATCCCCTCAATAACTTGCGGTGAAATAGGGACTGAAATGGCTGTTCAGAAGCCTATTCAATCCCTATTTCACCGCAACTTATGGGTGGGGATGGCTACGATGCCAGTGTGGCGATGACGGCTTCGTCGCCGGCGTATATTAGGGTGTTGCCGTCGGGGATGATCGTTTGGCCGTCGCGCTTGAGCATCACCACGATAAAGGGGTGCTTGCCCTGCGGCACATCGCGAAGACGCTGGCCGGCCAGGCGACCGTGGGGGGTCACGGTGACCTCGCGCAGCGTAACCTCGGCACGCTCTTCAAACGTTGGCGCGGCCATCACCAGCAGGTCACCTTCCTCGATGACGGTATCGCCGTTGGGCAGCACCGGGTGCGCACCGTCGCGCAGCACCAAGACCACCAGCATGTCCGTCGCGCTGCCAATGTCCGCGAGCGAGCGTCCGGCAAACGGATGTCCAGCGCCCACCTTGAGCTTTACAAACGACATGCCGTCCTCGTCGCGGTAGTCGTTAAAGGTGCGGCGCACGTCGCCGGTCGCATCGATCATATCGAGCTTCTTCGCCACCGCCGGCAGCAGCGAGCCCTGCACCACAATGCTCGACACGGCAATCACAAACACCAGGTCAAATAGGTTGTGTCCGCCGGGAACGCCGGCCACCACGGCAAAGAGACTAAAGACGACCGAAGCTGCTCCGCGCAGACCCGCCCAGCTTACGAGTGCAACCTGGCGAGGGTTCGTCCTAAACGGCGCCAGCAGCATGCCTACGGCGATGGGGCGGCTCGCAAAGAGCATAAACGCCATGAGTGCCAGGCCCGGTAGCAGCATTTGCGGCAGGCGTGCGGGTGTAACGAGCAGGCCCAGCAAAAAGAAGATGGTCATCTCTGCCATCTCGGTGAGGGTGTCAAAGAAGTGCGCCATCTCGACTTTGCCGGTGATGTCGCTGGCACCCAGCACAATGCCGGCCAGGTATACAGCCAAAAAAGCCGTTGCCGCCCAGGTAGCTCGGCAGCGCGTAGGCGACGATGGCCACGGCGAACAAAAAGGATGGTCTGCGCGTCCTTGGCCGTTGCGTGCGCGCGTTCAATCAGGCGGCCCGCCGCCCAGCCGATGGCAAGGCCCAGGCCCACGCCCAGGATAATCTGCTTGGCCAGCAGTGCGGGAATGTTGATGTCGCCGCCGGCCGCGAGTGTAGCGAGCACAGCGGTGAGCATGTAGGCGACGGGGTCGTTGGAGCCCGATTCGACCTCGAGCAGCGAGTCGGTGCCGCCCCTCAGCGAAAGGCTGTGCTCGCGCAGAACGCTAAAGACGCTGGCCGCGTCGGTGGACGCCACGACCGATCCCAGCAGCAGGCCGCCGATCCAGTCGAAACCCAGCACAAAGTGGGCGAATACGCCGGTGATGCCGGCAGTGATGACGACGCCGAGCGTGCTCAGCAGCACTGCAGGTATGGCGACGGGCTTGGCGCGGTCGATGTTGGTGTTAAAGCCGCCGTAGAACATGATGAACAGCAGCGCCGTGCTGCAGACGGTTTCGGTGAGTGCGTAGTCGCTAAAGTCGATGTGCGCCGGGCCGTTGACGCCCAACAGCATGCCGAGCGCGATAAAGATGAGCAAGGTGGGGAAGGGGAGTTTTTTGCCGACGGGTTTGATGGTCAGGCACAAAATGATGACGAGGCCGATAAAGAGAAGGATCTGGTTCATGGATGGTGTCCGCTCCTGGGTGGTTGGCGTGGCACGGTCAGTTGTCTGCGGTTATTTGTACCCAAAGATGGTGGGTTTATGGGGTTGGATTGCGGGCATGCGCGATACCGTCATAGACGGCTGCCGTCTTTGCCTCTGCACGGAAACCCTTTCCAGCTTTATTGCAACGGAGTACAATGGGTAACGTTTAAGTTCAACTTGAAGTTTTAGTTGCGGCACCGGGCTTCGGCCGCAATGCAAGGAGAGGCGTACCATGGCGATCTATGTGACATCTGATGCTCACGGGCACGTGCGTGCGCTTGACGAGGCCCTGTCTAAGATCTCGTTGACGTCCGACGACACGCTGTACGTGCTGGGCGACATGATCGATCGCGGGCCCGATCCGGTCGGCGTTATTAAGCTCGTGCGCTCGCTGCCCAACGCCCACGTGCTCAAGGGTAATCACGAGCAGATCATGCTCGATGCCATCATTGGTCAGGATCCGCTCGATGCCGAGACCTGGGATATCAACGGTGGCTGGACGACGCGCGAGCAGCTCAACGACATGGAATTTGAGGCATACGAGGAGCTCGTGCGATGGATGGCCGCGCTGCCGCTCTACGCGGTGGTCGAGACCGAGGAGCGCCCGTATCTGCTGGTACATGCTGGAATCGAGATGAAAGCGGCGCGCGCGTTTTTGCTTGAGCATGGCGTCGATTGTGCCGATGGCGTCGGAGCGGTGGGTGCCGATCGCGAGCTGCTGCAGCAGATGCTCGCGGTGCAGTCGTCCGATGACCTGCTATGGATTCGTCACGGCTATTGGGATGTGCCGACCGGGCTGCTTTCTGCCGAGGGCAAGGGCCCGGTCGTGGTGAGCGGTCACACGCCCACGGTATCGCTTGGGCGCTATTGCGAGGTCGGTGGTCTGGCGGGGCTCGATGAGGAATCGGGACGCGGGCAGATCGTGCGCTTGGGCGGCGAGGACACTGCCGGCGTGCCCGATCGCATCGATATCGACTGCGCTGCCGCCACCGGCTCCGAGTTCGGTCGCGTGGGCATCCTGCGGCTCGATGATGGGGCGGAGTTCTACGCAAACATTCTTCCTGGCGAGTAATTAGCTGCTCCACGCTGCAATTAGGCGCCGTACGGATTCCGGTCTCTCTCGATGCGTTGGCGGATGCGGCGGTACTCGATAATCAACAGTACCAGCAGTAGGGCCATGATGGCTAGGTAGCTCACGACGGCGCCCGTCAGGCCGAGCAGATTGATCAGAATCACCGGGAGCACCACGCTCACGGCAAAGCAGATCAGGTAGATCTTGGTGACGTCTCCAGCGTGGCGCAGCACCGTGATGATGGCGTAGATAAAGTCGATGGCCGCGGTGACGCCGCCGGCGAGGACCATTAGCAGCGCCAGCGTACGGTAGCGCTCAAAGCTGAGACCGTACATAAAGCTCATGAGGGGAATACCGGGACCTGCCATAAATGCGGCGCACACGCCGGTGATGACCACGATCAGCGCCATAACGGCAACAATAATCAGGTCAAAGCGACGACGCTTGCGAGGATTAGCCCAAATGCTCGACAAGCGCAGGAGCTGCGGTTTATAGACAAATCCAATGCTCAACAGAATAGCCTGAGCTGGAAAAAACAGGGCATTAAAGTACAGCTGGTATTTGTAGGCCAGTGTTCCTTCCATCACAAACTTGGGCATGCTCTCGATAAGATTGAACAGGAATAGCGCGCCAAAGAGTGGGGCGCACTGGACAAACAGGTGGCCGACCTCGCGCAGGCTTACGCGGCGCGATTTTTCGGTCTCGAGCAGGGCGAGCGGCGCGGTGACCAGCACGAGCGAGGCGATCGCGGCGATGCTCATGGCCATGGCCGCGATGGGCATGCTACGCGTGAGGAACAGCGCCACGCTGAAGACCGCGATGACGGCGACGGAGCGTAGCGTTTGACTCATTCCAGCCAAGTAGAGCTTGTCGGCCTGCTGCAGGCGGCCTTCGTACACGTCGGCGACGCCATCGATGACCTTATACAGGTAGACGCCCAGGCCGATCGTCGCCATCTGCGCATCATAGCCGCGGGCGCTGCTGTACATGAGGCCGCAGCCTAGGGCGAGCGCTCCACAAAGCCAGCGGTTGAGCTGGTAGGAGGCAAAGGACGTCTTTTCGTCGATGTCTGAGACCTGGAAATTGCGCACGCCGTAGTTGCACGCGATCATGATGAGCGTGCCGGTGACAAAGGCGATGGAGAATTTGCCTGCTTCTTCGGCGCCCACGAGCTGCGTAGACACGATGGTGAGCAACGGAAACGCCAGGCCCCATACGGCGGTGCCGAGGGTGTTCCAAAGATAGTCGCGGCTGGTGGCGTGCTCCTCGTATTCCGCTTCCTGCATGGAGAAGCCGCCGCCGTAGACGGCGCCGAGCAGACGGTTCCACCAAGCGTTGACCATGCGGCGGACGGGGCCGGGCTCCCGATCGCGTTCGCGCCGGCGACGTGTGGCTTGGCTGCTATCGGGTCCGCCGGCGTTGCGCTGGCTCAGCTCCTGGATGCGCGCGAGCTCTTCGGCCGTGTGGGAGGCGGGGAACAGGCCGTTCTCGATGCGGCCGCCCTGGGCCTTCGCGGCGCCGTCTTTCGATGCAGCGGGGTTGGAGACGCCGTTGCGGCGGGCGATGGCGCGGCGAATGCTATCGAGGGGCGTGATGCTCAAAGCGGAGTCCTTTCTATTGCTGCGCTTTAGTATAGACGCGACGGTGTTCGTTCGTGTTTTTGAACGGATTGTTCAATAATTTCGGCGGGCGGCTGTAATTTGTCGGTAAACGTGCGGTATCCTGTTGAAGTTTTGTGACACCCCCGATGCCGCCCACGCGGTACCAAGGAGCTTCTACCTATGGACGTCGCCGCATTCTTACTGGCTCTTGTGCCGATTATTTGGCTGGTCGTGATGCTGCTGTGCTTTAAATGGCCAGCTTGGAAGGCCGCTATCGGATCGTTTGTCCTTTCGTGCTTGCTTGCCTTCGCATGGTGGCACCTGCCGGCAGCGCAGATCGCGACCGCCTCGCTCGAAGGTTTTTTGATGGCTCTGTGGCCCATCGTCCTGGTGATCATCGCAGCGGTGTTCACGTATAACCTGTGCGTTCGTACGGGTGCCATGGACGTGATCGGCAGCATGATCACCTCCATCAGCAGCGACCGCCGTCTGCTGGCGCTGCTCGTGGCTTGGTGCTTCGGTGGCTTTATGGAGGGCATGGCCGGCTTCGGTACCGCTGTCGCCATTCCCGCCGGCATGCTCGCGGGCCTGGGCTTTGAGGCCGTGCCTGCCGTGCTCATCTGCCTGCTGGCCAACGGCGTGCCCACGCCCTACGGCTCCATCGGCATCCCCACGGTGTCCGTTGCCGACCTGGTGGGTTTGGATTCCCTTCACCTAGCGACCGTTCAGCTGGTGCAGCTCGCACCGTTCTTTGTGGTGATGCCGCTATTTATTGTGCTGGTTGCGGGCCGTGTTGCCGATGACCAGGGCAATGCCGCGAGTGTGGGCGAGCGTCTGCACGGTGTTGCCGGCGTGGCGTTGCTCTCCGGCGTGTCGTTTGTCGACGCGGCTCTGGTCGTTGCCATGTTTGTGGGCCCCGAGCTGGCCGTGGTCGTAGGATCCATCGTTTCGCTCGCGCTGACAGCTGCACTTGCCATGCGTGCCGAGAAGTCGGGGCATCTGGACGCACGCTTTCACATGAATATCGAGGCGGGGGAGAAGCTCACCGTTAAGTCGGCGCTTTCGGCCTGGTCGTGCTTCATCCTGATCTTTGTGTTGCTGCTGGGCACGTCTAATCTGGTGCCTGCTGTACATGCTGCGCTCGCACCGTTTGCGAGCCATGTGCAGGTGTATTGCGGTGAGAATCCCGGTATGCTTACGTTTTCGTGGATTAACACGCCGGGTGTTTGGATCTTCCTGGCCGCGTTTGTCGGCGGTGCCATTCAGGGTGCTTCGCCACGCATGATGGGCGAGGTGCTGGCCGCGACTGTGAAGCAGATGATGCCGACGGTGATCACGATGCTTTCGGTGCTGGGCTGTGCCAAGGTGATGGGCTATGCGGGCATGATCTCTTCGATCAGCGCGTTCTGCATCGCCGTCGCCGGTGGGCTGTACCCGATTCTGGCTCCGTGGATCGGTGCGGTTGGTGCGTTTGTGACCGGCTCGGGCACGTCCTCGGGCATGCTGTTTGGCCCCATTCAGAGCCAGGCTGCCACTGCGCTGGGTGTGAGCGACTACTGGATGGTCGCGTTGAACGCCCTGGGCGTCGCCGCCGGTAAGATGATCTCGCCGCAGACCCTCGCCATTGGTCTTGCCGCCGTGCTCGTGCGCGGTAAGGATGCCGAACTCCTGGGCGCCGTCCTGCCCTACGCCGCCGGCATGCTGGTCCTGATGAGCGCCATAGCCATGCTCGGCCAAGGCCTGCCGCTGTAGTCGGCACTTAGGGACGTTCCTTATGTGCCGGCACTTTGGGAACGTCCCTAAGTGCCGGCATCCGGGGACACTCCTTGAATGTTGTCTGTTCAAGAGTGTCCCCAATGACTAGTCGTTTAAGAACGTCCCCAATGACTGGGCCGCTTGCCTGCGATTTTTGACCGTTGGGCGGGCTTGCCGCCCTTGCCGCAAAAACGTTTTTGCATATCGGGTACAACGGGCTTTACGTGAGTAAAGTGCGCGCCGCGTCCACGTGCCGCGTTTTTAAAGGAGGCCCCATGCCTGGTGTTACCCCTGCAGAAGTTCTGTCCAATTTTGGCATTACGCTGGTCGAAGACCCCGCTGAGAACCAGCCCCGCCTGCTGGTTGACCTGCCGGCAGCCGAGCTCGTCGAGCATGCCATCCGCCGCAACGAAGGCCGCATGGCATCCAACGGCGCGCTGGTGATCGAGACGGGGGAGCGTACCGGACGTTCGCCCAACGACCGCTTTATCGTTGACACCCCCGATGTCCACGACAAGATTGCCTGGGGCGCCGTCAACCGCCCGCTGTCCGTCGAAAGCTACGAGGTCATCAAAGCCGGCATCGTCGACTATCTCAACGAGCGCGATGTGTTCGTCACCCGCGGCATGGCCGGCGCCGACCGCAACCACACGCGCCGCCTGCTCGTCGCCTGCGAGCGTGCCAGCCAGGCGCTCTTCATTAAGCAGATGCTCGCCCGCCCGCTCGCCCGCGAAATCGCGCGCACCGGCGAGCCGGACTTCTGCGTGCTCGCCGCGCCGGGCTACCAATGCGACCCTGCCATCAAGGGGCCTCAACTCCAGCGCCGCCGTGGTCATCAACTTCCAGGAGCGCGTGATTTTGGTCGCGGGTACCGGCTACTCCGGCGAGATCAAAAAGTCCATCTTCAGCGTTATGAACTATCTGCTGCCCGTCGAGGACGACGTGCTGCCCATGCACTGCTCGGCCAGCATGGATCCCGTCACGCACGAGACCGCCGTGTTCTTTGGCCTGTCCGGCACCGGCAAGACCACGCTTTCGGCCAATCCCACGCGCCTGCTGATTGGCGACGACGAGCACGGCTGGTCCGACATGGGCATCTTTAACATCGAGGGCGGCTGCTACGCCAAATGCGAGGGCCTGGACGCCGTCCACGAGCCCGAGATCTTCAACGCTGTCCGCTTTGGCGCGATCTGCGAAAACGTGGTGCTCGACGAGAACCGCAAGCCCAACTACGACGACATCTCGATCACGCACAACACGCGCGCGGCCTATCCCGTGGAGCACATTCCTAACGCGTGGACTAAGGGCATGGGCACCACTCCGAGTGTCGTGCTGTTCCTGACTTGCGACGCTTTTGGCGTGCTGCCGCCCATCTCACGCCTGACGGCCGACGCCGCCATGTACCACTTTGTGACGGGCTTTACGGCTAAGATTCCCGGCACCGAGGTCGGCGTCACCGAGCCCACGCCCACGTTCTCTTCGCTGTTCGGCGAGCCGTTTATGCCGCTCGACCCCATGGTTTACGCCAAGATGCTCGGCGAGCGCATTGCAGACGGCCGCACGCGTGTGTACCTGGTCAACACCGGCTGGATCGGCGGCGGCTACGGCGTGGGTCATCGCATCGAGCTGGCCTACACGCGCTCGCTGGTCGCGCGCGCCCTCGACGGCACCATTGAGGACAGCGAGTTCGTGCACGACGACATCTTTAACGTCGACATTCCCACGACGTGCCACGGCGTGCCCGATGGCATCCTGGTGCCGCGCCAATACTGGCAGAGCACCGCGCGCTACGACGAGGCCGCGCACAACCTGGCGGTGATGTTCGAGGAGAACTTCGAGAAGAAGTACTCGCACCTGCCCGAGTCCGTCAAAGCCGCCGGCCCGCACGCCCAGGTGTCCGCCGAGGCCCGTCATCGCGGCCGCGGCCTGCTGGGACTCCGCCACTAGCTTCGCCGTGAGTCCATATCCACCACAAAGGGGACAGGCACCTTTGTGGTGGTTTTGCTCGTGTGGATGACTCGGGTTACAATACGCCTGACATATCGTCCCCTTCTCCGGATGGGGACAGCGCAAGCGTTCTTGTGACGGCACCGTAGGACTTTGAAGGTGGCCGTTGTGAGGGCGCTTTTTGTTTAGGCGCCCTCACTCGGGCGCGCACAATGAAGGGAGAGCGTATGAAGAGCTTTATTGCCGAGGATTCATTCTGGGAGCTGTTTCCGCAGGCAGCGGTCGGTGTTGTGGTCGTGGAGGGCATGAAGCCCACGGCTCAGATTCCTCAAGAGGACGTGGATGCGATTGCGGCGTTGCTCGACCGCGCCAATATCGATGCGGAGCGTCATCTGACCAGCGATACTATCAGCGAGAACGCACCGGTCAAGGCATGGCGCGAGGCCTATCGTCTGTTCAAGACCAAGAAGGGCGCGCGTTGCTCAATCGAGAACCTGCTCAAACGCGTGCTCAAAGGCAAGCCGGTGGGCCACATTGCGCCCGCGGTGGACATCTACAACACGGTGTCGTTGACCTACGCGCTGCCCGTGGGAGGCGAGGATCTGCATGCGATCGAGGGAGACCTTCGCCTGAAGGTGACCGACGGTGGCGATGCGTTCTGGCCGCTTGGCGAGGAGGCGGACGATCCGACGCTGCCCGGCGAGCTCGCCTACATCGATGATGCAGGCGCCGTGTGCCGCTGCTGGAACTGGCGCGACGGCGTTCGAACGGCGCTGTCCGATGATTCGGCCGATGCGTTCCTGGCGATTGAGTGCGTGGAGCCCGAGCGGATGGGGGATTGCCAGGCTGCCGTTGATCGTCTCGCCGAGTTGCTCGAGCGTTATCTGGGCGCTACGGTTGTCGTTAAGACGCTTGTGACCCGCGACAATCCCTGCGTGGAGCTGTAGCGACGCCTGCGGATCATGTTCGCCGGCCCAAACCACCACAAAGGTGCCTGTGAACTGCCTCCCATTTCTTGGACATCGGGAAATGGGAGGTTTTCCATGAGTATAGACCTCAGGGTGAAGCACGACCTGGAGTCCAGGAGGCGGGCCGTCGAGCTCTTCGACGCCGGCGTCGGCTG
>ENA-OPYU01000030-OPYU01000030.1-human-gut-metagenome-genome-assembly--contig:-NODE-30-length-46335-cov-6.508072_pt1 | contig 46335 bp, 30 predicted proteins | sample MGYA00242637_ERZ504482 | MGnify/ENA primary metagenome ERZ504482 (study PRJEB26092, sample SAMD00036237) | human gut metagenome | host: Homo sapiens | study: EMG produced TPA metagenomics assembly of... | reverse complement strand
GAAAAAATCCATTTTTTCCAGATTATTCTTGAAGAGGACACTGAAACTTTAGACGAAGTCGTAGTAGTAGGTTATGGTACACAAACAAAGAAAAGTTTAACAGGAGCAGTTAGTGACGTTAAATCCGATGCACTAACCCGTTCAGTTTCTACCACTACTGCCGGAGCTTTATCTGGGAAAATAGCAGGAATTTCCACACGCGCAGTGGATGCTCGACCAGGTAGAGGAATCAATCTTGAAATCCGTAATATGGGAAGTCCTCTATTTGTTATAGATGGTATTCCTTATGGAGGTATGAACAGTCGTGACTGGTTACAAGCATCAGATGTATCCGGCAATGATGTTTTTAATGCACTAAATATTGAAGACATTGAAAGTATTACCGTATTAAAAGATGCCTCTGCTGCCATCTACGGTCTACGTGCAGCCAATGGTGTAGTTTTAGTTACAACCAAAAAAGGAAGGAAAAACGAAAAAGTCAGCATCAATGTTAATGGATATTATGGCTGGCAAAACTTAACTCGCTTTCCCAAATTAGCTAATGCCGGACAATATGTGAGAGGCTTGGCTGAAGCTGCACAGAACAGAGGTGAAGATCCTAATAATCTTTATACTCCAGAAGAATTAGCCAAATGGCAAGCTGGTACCGAGCCGGGATATAAAAGTTATGATTATTATGATATGGTAATGAGAAAGAATGTACCACAGTATCATATCAATGCTAATGTTACGGGTGGCTCAGATAAAACAAATTATTATCTTTCTGTTGCTCATACCAGTCAAGATGCCATGATGCGAGACTTTAAATATCAACGTACTAACTTCCAATTAAATCTTGATTCCAAAATTACAGATCATTTCACTGTAGGTGCACAAATTAGTGGAAAATATGAAAAAAGTGAAGATGTAGGTCTACCTGGTGGAGACGGATATTATACGGCTATTTTAGCAATGTTTAAGATGCAACCTATCGAAAGTCCATACGCTAATGATAACCCGGAATATATTAATAATGTGCATGAAAATGGTTATAATCCGGCTGCATTTAGACGTGACATTGCCGGCTACAAAGACAATTTAACCCGTAATGCTAATATCAATGCTTATGCACAATATGATTTCAAATTTGGTTTAACAGCAAAGGCCACTTTCTCCTACAATTATACAAACAGTCGTTTTGACGGTTATCAATACGCATATCAAATCTATACATATGATAAAGCAAATGACACCTATAATGGGACACCAGCCACAGGACGATGGAGAAGTCAGATAGATCGTAGTGTACCGGCACGTTATATGCAACTACAATTGAACTATACAAAACAGTTTAAAAAACATAATATTTCAGCAGTCTTAGGCTATGAAGCTTCTGATTATGACTGGAGTAAGAAAACTTATGGAACGGAACCTTCCACTGACTATCTACCATTATTGCAATTTGATGAACTCAATAGTTTTGGTGATGAATGGAGTTATGAAGCACGTGCCGGTTGGATTGGGCGTATCAATTATAATTTCGCCCACAAATACTTAATCGAAATATTAGCCCGCTATGACGGTTCATATCTATATGCACCAAGCAAGCGCTGGGGATTTTTTCCCTGGAGTATCAGTAGGTTGGAGAATATCAGAAGAAAAATTCTTCGAAAAGTTAAGACCGGTCATAGATGATCTGAAAATACGCGCATCTATCGGTCAAACTGGTACAGAAAAAGATGTAAAGCTATTTGACTACTTAAGTGGTTACAACTGGAATCAAGGTAATGCTGTATTAGACGGTGAAGTTGTATCCGGACTTAATCAAAGAGGATTGCCTGTGACAAATTTATCTTGGACAAAAAATACAACATCAAATATTGGTTTTGACTTGACCATGTTTAACAGCCGGCTAAAAATTACAGCAGATGCATTCCGAAAAGATATTACTGGCGTGCCAGCAGCTCGTTATGATGTATTGCTGCCTAATGAAGTAGGTTACAAATTACCTAACGAGAACCTAAATAAACAAGCATATATCGGTGCAGAAGCAATGGCTACTTGGACTGATCATATCGGTGATTTGAATTATACCATTAGTGGCAATTTTACATTCTCACGCTATAAAAGTATCGAAACTTATAAGCCTCGTTTCAATAATTCCCAGGATGAATATCGTAATTCTGCAGAAGGACGTTGGGGAGGCATATATTGGGGATATCAAGTAATTGGGCAATTCCAATCGGAAGAAGAAATACTTAACTATCCGGTTAACTTAGACGGACAAAATAATCGGACACTACTCCCTGGTGATCTTATTTACAAAGACGTAAATGGTGATGGCATTATCAACGGTATGGATGAACGCCCTATAGGTTACCCCGAAGGTTGGGCTCCTATCATATCATTCGGCGGTAATATCGGTTTAGAATGGAAAGGTATTGACCTTAATATTGACCTTTCCGGAGGTGCTATGCAAGGATGGAGACAAAATTATGAACTCGCTAATGCATTCCACGGCAATGGCAATTCACCTGAATATTTATTAGAAGACCGTTGGCACCGTGCTGATTTATATGATCCCAATAGCGAATGGATTCCTGGACGTTATCCAGCTATTCGTAAAGGTGAGTTCAGCTATAATAACAAAAATAGCGATTTTTGGCTACATAATGTACACTACTTACGCATCAAGAATTTAGAAATCGGCTATAGTTTGCCTATTAAATGGACAAAAACTGTCCATGCACAAAAAATACGTATCTATGCCAATGTTTCGAATTTATGTTCATTCGATAATGTACATCAGTTCGGGATTGACCCTGAAATTACAGCCGCAGCAGCAGTAGTATATCCACAGCAAAGAACATTCCTTCTTGGATTTAATGTAACATTCTAAAACGATATTATTATGAAAAAAAATTATATAAAAATATTTTTGTTGGGAGCTGCCATTACGTCTTTATTATCAAGTTGTGGTGACGGATGGTTCGAAAGAGATCCCAAAAACATCCTTACCAATGAACAAGTATGGAACGACCCTGCCATGATAAAATCACAATTAGCCAACCTATATGATAGAATTCCCCAATTACATGGCAACTTTAACACAGGTGGTATGTGTGAAACTGATGATGCAATGTATTGTGGTACTTTAGACCAGAATTATCGTAACGAACTGCGTTATGGAAATGATTACGGACGTTGGTGGGACTATGAATTCATACGTGATATCAATATGTCCATTGAGAACATTACTAAATATGGAACAGAAATCTCCGAAGAAAGCAAAATCAATTTATTGCCGAATTTCGCTTTATACGAGCTTATGTTTATTTCGAACTTGTAAGACGTATGGGAGGAGTACCGCTGATCACCCAAACATTAGAATACGATTTTAATGGTGATCCTTCTTATCTTCGTACCCCACGTGCGAAAGAACATGAAATTTACGATTTTATTTACAAGGAATGCGAAGAAATCAAAAATCAATTAGGCAACGCAAACAGCCAAACTCGCGCCAACTATTACACTGCATTAGCATTAGAAAGCCGTGCCATGTTATACGCTGGTTCCATAGCTAAATACAATGCTTTAAAAACTCCCAATATTGTAACTTCCGGTGGAGAGGTAGGTATTCCTTCAGACATGGCAAACGGTTATTACCAAAAATCATTATCTGCTTCAAAAGAAATTATAGAAGAAGGAGGGTATGAACTCTATAACAAAGAAGAAGACAAGGGAATCAATTTCTATAAAATGTTAATGGATAAAACCGGAAATAAAGAAGTTATTTGGGTAAAAGATTACCAAAATCCTTTAAAGGTACATAGTTTCGGATATGATAATGTTATTCATCATTTAAGAGAAGATAATGACAACTCTTCTTGTATTGGCCCATCATTAGGATTAGTAGAGGCCTTTGACTATTTAGACGGGACCTCAGGAACATTACACTATAAAAACGGCAACGATTATATCGTTTATAAAAATCCTAGTGATATTTTTGCCAATAAAGATGCTCGTTTATATGGTACTATTATTTATCCCGGTACCAAGTTCAGAGGTCAGGACGTTGATATTCAAGCCGGAGTAGCTGTATGGAATGATATTAATGGCTCTTACGATTTACTTACTGATCCCAGCTTGGGGAGTTTCTATACAGACAATAAAACTTTTGTAGGTCAAGACGGTCCCCAAACCAACACCCCTAACGTTAGCAACACCGGATTTTATATTCGCAAATTCATAAGTGAAGCTTCCGGTTATACACTTCGTAATTATGCCGAAAACTGGTGGCCTTGGTTCCGTTTAGGAGAAATTTATCTCAACGCTACTGAAGCAGCTTTTGAATTAAATGATGAAACAAATGCATTGCATTATATCAATAAACTACGCGAACGTGCAGGTTTTCCCGCCAATAGTTTAAATAAACTTACAATAGAGAAAATTCAAAATGAACGACGCGTGGAATTAGCTTTTGAAGACCACCGCTATTTTGATATGAAACGTTGGAGAATAGCAGATGCTGTTTGGAACGGAAATGAGGATAATGATCAAGCCATTGTTTATGGACTATACCCATATCGTATTGCTAAAGCTAAACCTGGTACTCAAGATCAAGATAAATACATTTTTGTGAAAACAAGATCTGAACGTTTCAAAGTAGCTAGAACTTTCCAACAGTCCAACTATTATTCATTCATTGAGGATGCTGTTATCAATAATAATCCAACAATTGTCAAAAACCCATTCCAATAAAAACAAAAAATTATGAGAAAAATATATATTTTTATTATTATAATATGTTGTCTGCTTACAGCCAACAGTTGCAGTTATGACAATTTTGATGAACCTAAATCCATGTTAACAGGAAAAGCCATTTATAATGGTGAACCTGTATCCGTTAGAAGTGGAAGTTCCGAATTTGCCCTATTTCAAGACGGATATGCCTTACATGGTTCTATCCCCGTCTATATCGCACAAGACGGAAGTTACTCAGTGAACCTATTCAACGGAGATTATAAACTTGTACGCGTTGGTAATGCACCTTGGGAAAGGCCATCCAATGATACGATTCGGATTACAGTTAAAGGGAATACCATACAAGATATCCCAGTAACACCTTACTTTTTTATTAAAGATGTTTCATTTACTAAGAGTAACAACAAAATTGTTGCAAAATTTACAGTTAACAAAGTTATTGCTAATGCTAATATGGAAGATGTAAGTCTTTATCTAGGAAAAGGCATCCTAACAGATAACAATCAAAAAGAAGCGACGTTGAGTTTAGGAAACAAGATTCCTCTAGAACAAGAGACCAGCGCTGAAATAGACATTCCAAACAATCTGATCAATAAAACATATATTTATGCTCGTATAGGAGTAAAGTCTGACAAATCCTCAGAATATTGCTATAGTCAATCCATTAAGGTAGAATTGAAGTAAATAAAACTGATAGAATACAAAAAAGCAAGGGGAAATATCGCAAGTTGGTATTTCCCCTTTAAAATTAACAAACCTATGTTACACATTTATTTTCAATCAAAATTGATCATCTTAATTTTGCTCTTCACTTCTATATGCAATGTGCAATGCGCTCAACATCCTGCCATTCACTTTGAAATAGAAACAGACCAACCCTGTCAAACCATGGACTATTTCGGAGCATCAGACTGTTGGAGCATGCAATTTATCGGCTTATGGCCGCAAGAAAAACAAAACCAAGTAGCCGACTGGCTGTTCAGTACGGAAAACCATGAAAACGGACAACCTAAAGGAATCGGCTTGTCTTTATGGCGTTTCAATGTAGGAGCCGGAAGTGCGGAACAAGGAGAAGCCAGCCAGATAGCCTCTCCCTGGATGCGTGCCGAATGTTTCCTTCAGGCAGATGGTAACTATAATTGGAATAAACAACAAGGGCAGCGCAACTTCCTGCGTCTGGCAAAAGAACGGGGTGTAAACAAATTTTTGGCATTTCTTAATTCACCTCCCGTATATTTCACACAAAACGGTCTTGCCACCAACACAGGCCGTGGAGGAACCTTAAACTTAAAGGAAGAGCATTATAAGAATTTTGCCCGTTTTCTTGCCAATGTCATAAAAGGGGTGGAGAAACACGATGGAATCAAGTTCAATTACCTCTGTCCATTCAATGAACCCGATGGGCATTGGAACTGGATTGGCCCCAAACAAGAAGGTACACCGGCTACCAACCGCGAAATAGCCCGTGCCATACGCCTCATCAGTAAAGAGTTCGTAAATAACCAAATTGACACACAGATTCTAGTCAATGAGTCCTCTGACTATCGTTGTATGTTCGATACTCACATGACTAATTGGGAACGGGGGTATCAAATCCAGTCTTTCTTTAATCCGGACAGTACAGCCACCTATCTGGGTGATACTCCCAATGTTCCCCGGCTGATGGTAGGGCATAGTTATTGGACTAATACTCCTCTGAATAATTTACACGATATCCGTTGTCAATTAAAAGATACTTTAGACAAGTATAAGGTGGATTTCTGGCAGACAGAAACCTGTATCATGGGCAATGACGAAGAAATCGGCGGAGGCGGAGGATATGACTTCACCATGAAGACAGCATTATATGTAGCACGGATCATTCATCATGACATTGTATATGCAGGTGCTCGCAGTTGGCAATGGTGGCGATCTATCGGTGGAGATTATAAGGACGGATTAATCCGTGAGTATAGTGATCCGACTTTTCTGAATGGTGAGGTGAAAGACTCCAAATTAATGTGGGCTTTGGGAAACTACAGTAGATTTATACGCCCGGGAGCTGTTCGGAAAGCAATTATAGCCAAAGACAACCAAGGGAAAATCATTCCTGAAGGCGATACAGATGTAACCGGACTAATGTGTTCAGCATACCAAAATACAGACGGAAAGGAGGTTTTCGTTATGATTAATTATGCAGCGGAAGATAAAGAGTTTACTTTCTATCAGCGTAACGGAATTATAAAAAACTGGAAAATCTATCGTACTTCGGATAAAGATGGAGAGAATCTTCTACCGGTGGGAAGTATCAAAAACCATGAAAAAGTTGTGATTCCGGCACGTTCCATTATTACGTTGGTCACTCAATAATACTCCAATATATAAAGAAATAAGGTTGGCTCTTTGTGAAGAGTTCAGCCTTATTCTCTTCTTAAAATACATTTCGGTTCTCAATCCTTCCTTTTTATACTGCTTTCCCTCACCTGCAAACAAGTAGGAATAATGATTTGCCTGATTTTTTTAATCTCCCTTAATCTTATCAATCAACATCTGACATGCGGCTTCCCCCATCTTATAAGTCTGATGCGAGACGGCCGAAAGGCGAGGCACTACATAATTGGCATGTTGCTCATCTGTATACCCAATAAGCGCTATATCCTGAGGAATACGAAGATTATGATTTCTAATCACTTCCATAGCGGCAAATGCCAATGTATCATTCATGGCAAGAATTGCATCGGGAGGCTCCGGAAGCGATAATAAAATTTCTGTAGCTATTTTCCCTTCTTCAAAATCAATTTTCCGACACACAACCAAATCTTTCTCAATAGGTATCTTATTTTCCCTTAACGCTTCAAGGTAACCATGTTTTCTCTTTCTTACTATATCCAGATGGTTTGCACCACCGATAAAAGCAATCCGTTTGCTTCCATGATCCAACAAGTGCTGTGTAGCCATCTGAGCAGAATATACTCCATCAGCCACTACCGTAGAAAAACGGTCAGGCATGCAAACACGATCAAATAGAACAAGCGGCATATTCATATCATCCAAACTCAACCAATGGGCATAATCTGTTGTTTCTTGAGATAAACAACCTATAATACCTTCCACATGCATATTGACCAAATTCTCAATATTTCTTTTCTCATGGTCGTATGACTCATGGGAAGTCGTGATGATAACAAAATAGCCGTTTGCTATAGCGGTATCTTCTATACCACTTAAAATAGACGCAAAGAAATGAGTAACAATATCAGGTACAATTACTCCAATGGTACGGGGAGTATTTTTCCGGAGACTCATAGCAAAAGGATTGGGGTGATAATTCATCTCTTTTGCCAATTTTTGAGCTTTAATACAAAGTTCCCGACTGATTTCGGGACTATTTTTCAAGGCACGGGATACTGTAGGTATGGATACACCTAATATCTGTGCCAAATCTTTCAATGAAGTACGTCTCGATTCTGCCATATCAATGCTGTAAACGGTGATTCACCTACAAAGAAAGCATATTCTCACCAATATACATACAAAGAGTGCATTTTTTAGTGATAAGATTAGTGGTAAATACTGCGATATGCACCCACTATTCACCACCAACCACTTATCACTAATAAATCGTTCCGCGCATCCGGTCTTCGAATGCAGCTAAAGCAGCCTTGGCGCCTTCCCCCATTGCTATAACTATCTGTTTATAGGAAACATCCGTTACATCTCCGGCAGCATAGATACCTTTTACAGAGGTCCGGCCATTTTTATCAGTCAGAATTTCACCCATGCGGTTCGTTTCCAGCAATTCTTTAAACAAAGCGCTATTGGCAGTCAAACCTATTTGGACAAAAATACCATCCAAGGCAAAGATCTCTTCTTTTTCGGATGAACGGTCTTTCTTTATAAGCCCCACCACTTTATCACCGTTTCCTAACACCTCTACCGTTTGAGTATTAGTAATAATATCCACATTGGGCAGGCTTTTAGCTTTCTCCTGCAAAACAGTATCCGCTTTCAAAGTATCCATGAACTCGAATACAGTCACTTTGGAACAGACTCCCGCCAAATCAATAGCAGCCTCAACCCCGGAGTTTCCACCACCTATGACTGCTACTTCCTTATCTTTATAAAATGGTCCGTCACAATGAGGACAGAAAGCAACTCCATGACCGATGTATTTTTCTTCACCGGGAACATTCAATTTTCTCCAATTCGCCCCGGTAGCAATGATCAATACGGGAGCCTTGTACGTTTCTCCACCTTTCACAGACAACACTTTCATGCCCTCTGTCACTTCCACTTTCTCTATCCGGCGATTTTCTAAAATATCAATATGATATTCCGCCAAATGTTTTTTCAGATCCTGAGCCAACTGTTTACCGGTAGTCTGAGGCACAGATATCAAGTTCTCAATCCCCATTGTCTCATTGACTTGTCCACCAATACGCTCGGCTATTATTGCTACTTTCAACCCTTTACGAGCTGAGTAGATAGCAGCTGTCGCACCAGCAGGACCAGCACCGGCTACTAGTACATCATATTCTTTTGTCTCAACAGCTTCCAATTCCACCGAACCGTAACGGGCTTCCAGCTTCTCCAACAGATCCCCCATACTGCTACGCCCCACATGAATCTGTTCACCATCAGCAAATACAGTAGGAACAGCCTGTACTTTCATCCGTTCCACTTCTTCTTCATTTATAGATCCATCTACTGCCTCATGGCGTATCTGACCATTCAGAAGTACCATCATATTCAAAGCTTGAACCACATCGGGACAATTGGTACAGGTCAGAGACAAATAGGTGGTCAAACTAATCGGTCCCCGTAACGCCTTGATACGTCTGGTAATAAACTCGTCCGGAAAATTCTTTCCTTTGCCGTCAGCATTCAGAACAGCCATTAACAAAGAAGTAAATTCATGGCCACCAGGTACGGCACGGAATATGATTCCCGTATCCTCTCCCTCTTTTAAAAGGATAAACTTCAGCCCTTCACTATCCTGCAACCGACAGGAAAGTTTATCCGAACAGGAAGCCACTTCTTCCAACAAGTCCACCAACTCGGCACGACTTTCGTGCTGAGGGTGGACGAAGATGTCAAAAGTATAGTGCGCTTCCAATTGGGCAAAAAGACCTTTTAACTGATCTTTTATCGCACTATCTAACATGAGTTCTATACTTTAAATTTTACCTACCAAATCAATACTCGGTTTCAAGGTCTCAGCACCTTTCTTCCATTTAGCAGGACAAACCTCACCATCATGAGTGGCTACAAACTGGGCAGCTTCTACCTTACGAAGAAGTTCATCAGCATTACGCCCGATACTGTTGTCCTGAATTTCAGCTAATTTGATCTTGCCTTCGGGATTCACTACAAAAGTACCACGATAAGCCATACCGTCTTCTTCAATCATCACACCAAATGCACGCGACAAAGCACCTGTAGGATCTGCCAACATCGGATAAGTGATTTTGCGGATGCTTTCAGACGCATCATGCCATGCTTTATGAACGAAATGTGAATCGGTGCTTACAGAATATACTTCCACTCCCATTGCTTTGAACTGATTATACTTTTCAGCAATATCTACAAGTTCGGTAGGGCATACAAACGTAAAGTCAGCAGGATAGAAGAAGAAAATAGCCCATTTACCTTCAATATCTTTATTAGTTACGGTTTTAAACTCTCCATTATGGAATGCCTGAACTTTAAATTCAGGAACTTGTGAATTAATAATTGGTTCCATACTCTTTTTATTTTTAAATTAAAACTGATTTTTAAATTGTAATTATTACATTTGCAAAGGTAACCGACTTCAGCACCTTCCACAATACCTAATTATTAGGATTGTATAGAACAAGATTCACCATAAATAGGTATTGGATAAACGATTTTTTTAATCGAATTTTGCATGGAGTTAAAAGGATGCTAAATATTTTAACAACAATAGTTTATATTAGAATAATTATTTAAAAGTACATGTAGTATGAAAATAGAAAAAATTTATAGCCCGCGAGATATTAGACTCACGTGGTAATCCCACAGTAGAAGTCGATGTTACATTAGAATCAGGAATCACAGGTCGTGCATCGGTTCCGTCAGGAGCATCAACCGGAGAACACGAAGCATTAGAACTACGCGATGGTGACAAAACTCGCTATAATGGAAAAGGAACCTTAAAAGCTGTAGCCAATGTAAACACAATCATTGCCCCGGCGCTAATTGGTTGCTCAGCACTGGAACAACGTGCCATTGATAAAAAAGATGTTAGCATTAGATGGTACTCCCACTAAATCCAAACTCGGAGCCAATGCCATTTTAGGCGTATCGCTAGCAGTAGCAAAAGCAGCCGCAAACTATCTGGATATACCTTTATATAGATACATAGGTGGGACGAATACATACGTAATGCCGGTTCCAATGATGAATATCATCAATGGCGGTTCACATAGTGATGCTCCCATTGCTTTTCAAGAATTTATGATTCGTCCTGTAGGTGCTCCATCTTTCCACGAAGGTTTACGCATGGGAGCCGAAGTATTCCATGCGCTGAAAAAAGTATTGCATGACCGCGGTCTGAGCACTGCCGTAGGCGATGAAGGTGGCTTTGCTCCTGCCTTGAACGGAACCGAGGATGCCATTGAGTCTATTCTGGCAGCCATCAAGAATGCAGGTTATGAACCGGGTAAAGATGTCATGATTGGTATGGACTGTGCTTCTTCTGAATTCTATAAGAATGGCGTTTATGACTATACGATTTTTGAAGGAGAAACAGGCAAAAAATCGTACGACTGACGAGCAAATTAATTATCTGGAAGAATTGATTAATAAGTATCCTATCGATTCTATTGAGGACGGTATGAGTGAAAATGACTGGGAAGGGTGGAAGAAGCTGACCGAACGTATAGGCAACCGTTGCCAACTGGTAGGTGATGACTTGTTCGTAACCAATGTAGAATTCCTTTCAAAAGGTATTGCACAAGGATGCGCCAACTCTATCCTGATCAAAGTCAATCAAATAGGTTCTTTAAGTGAAACACTGGATGCTATTGAAATGGCTCATCGTCATGGATATACCACTGTTACTTCCCACCGCTCAGGAGAAACGGAAGACGCAACCATTGCAGACATTGCCGTAGCTACCAATAGTGGACAAATCAAAACAGGCTCATTGAGCCGGAGCGACCGCATGGCAAAATACAACCAGTTACTCCGTATTGAAGAGGAACTGGGTAATTTGGCCGTATATGGTTACAAACGAATCAAATAATTGGATCTTTTGTACATTTATGTAATCGGATAGCGTTTTTGAGAAAAGGCGCTATTTTTTTGGATATTGCTTTCCGATGACATTCTTAAAAAAATATAAAAGCCTCCTGTCTTCTGTCTGTCCTTTAAAGGTTTTATGTACTTTTGTACCGCTTTAAACAAAAACAATCAATAAAATGGACGATTCAATACCACGAACGTGCAATAGTATTAACTGATCCGACAGGGCAATCACTACTCTGAATGCCTCTGAACGGATATAAATGAACGAAAGGAGGCAATAAGATGAGAAAATATCTTTATTGTGAAAATGGCTTTGTAGAAAAGCCACAATGGATGCCAAACTGCTGGGTGAATGTAGAATGCCCCGACCAAAGTGATTTTGAGTTTCTGACTAAAGAATTAAAAGTCCCCGAAGCTTTTTTAGAGGACATCGCCGATATGGATGAACGTCCACGAACGGATACGGAAGACAACTGGCTACTGACCATTATCCGAATCCCCCTGCAACAACAGGGAAGCATCCCTTATATCACTATCCCTATCGGTATCATTACAAATAATGAAATCATTGTTACCGTGTGTTATCACTCCACTGAAATGATTCCTGATTTCATTGACCACACCCGACGTAAAGGAATCATTGTGCCTAATAAATTTGAACTGATTTTACGGTTAATTTACTCATCTGCCGTATGGTTCTTGAAATATCTGAAACAAATAAACAATGATGTAGCTGCCGCAGAAAAAGAATTGGAAAGGAGCATACGTAATGAGGACCTGCTAAGATTGATGAAACTACAAAAAACATTGGTTTATTTCAATACGTCCATTCGTGGAAATGAGGTGATGGTAGGTAAATTGCAAAGTATCTTCCAGGAAAAAGATTATCAAAACCGCGATTTGGTAGAAGATGTAGTCATTGAATTAAAACAAGCATATAACACGGTAAATATCTACAGTGATATCTTAACCGGAACCATGGACGCATTTGCTTCCATCATATCCAATAATGTGAACACCATCATGAAACGCATGACCAGTATTTCCATCATTCTGATGGTACCCACATTAATAGCTAGTTTCTATGGAATGAACGTAGATGTACATGTAGATGCATTACCACATGCTTTTAGTTTTATTATTTTGGCGTCCATCACATTGTCTGCGTTGGCCTTTGTTATTTTCAGGAAGATAAAGTGGTTCTAAAAAATCCTGTAACAATATCATATGACCTGTCATTCACGACAACAGGTCATATGATAAAACTGATAAAACTCTTTTCGCCCCCTAATCTTATGACAAAGAGATTCAATTTACTCTTGATTTCTTTCTCCAAATACGTTTTATCCATAAATAGTATCCTGTTAATGGCAAGGTGGCTCCTATCAAAGCTGCTATAAACGTCAGTAAACGAGTAAGCATACCGCCCCAACTACCAACATGTACAGAATAGATCCATCCGCGAATCTTTCCAGCCTTCTCAGCATCTTTATATAAAACTACCTCATCAATCTCACCACTATGAGGATTGAATTTATAACGGTCGGAAGCACGTTGATTACCAAAGGTATTGAAAGAAACATTTGCTACCCCATCTGATAAGGTTATCTGTTTGTAACCGGGATTATTTAGGGCTAATTGTTCATAAACTTGTTGCCAACAAACATAGGACGAAGAATGAGAAACATTCTTTCCAGGTTGATCACTACCTCTACCACCACGCAGAGTCACCCCACTATGTGTACCTCCCTGTTGTACTTCCACGCCAAACACTTTATAGAAACCTGTCCGATACCATCCAAAAGACCATGTTAACCCGGTAAGGGCCATAGCCAATAAAAAAAACAGCGCATACATTCCACCTGCAACATGCAGGTCATACCAAAATCTTCTAAAGCCCCTGCCGACAGATATTCTTAAACTATTTTTCAAGGCTTTTCGTGTACGAGGCCACCAGATAACGATACCCGATATCAAAACCACGACAAACAACAGGGTGCTGACACCTACAATCATTTTTCCCCAAAAGACTCCGCCATCCGCTTTCATACTGTCCAACAGCCAGCGATGCAGCCTGAACATAGTCACAAAAAATGCAGGACGTTCATATTTACCTTTAATCTCACCAGTATATTGATCCACATACATAGAAGCACGACGAGGCTTGGACAGATTCACCTGCCAAGCGCGTTCCGGGTCAGAAAAAAACACTGATTCCTATCACAAACACACTGTCGGGTAACGTGAGTTCTACCTCTTCTAATAATCGATCAACAGGAAGTGGAACTGTCTCTACCCTTTTTTACATAATAGAGTTCATGCCTAGCCAGTTCCATCACTTCATTTTCAAAAACCAGCATAGCTCCCGAGAAGCAAATCAAGGTAATGATTAACCCGAAAGGAACAGAAAGCCAAAGATGTATTTGGCGAAATATTTTCTTCATAAAATCTTCAATACAATTCATAAAAAGAGTCTGCATAAGCACATACTGCCCGCAGACTCCCACTATATTATTACAATACTCAGTTCTGAGGTTGCAGTTTACCGACGCCACTGATTTGTGTCGCTTCTATAGAAACACCCTTTGTCGCTACCGCACCAACCGGATCTATTTTATAAATAGACGGATATCCTTCTGTTGTAGTTACAGCCATATAGGCATATCCATTCTCCACATACGGAGTATTACCAAAGCCAGAGATCAAATCGGCAGAAGGCAAGCCGGTTACATAAGTAAGTTTTCCGGTTTCTCCTTTATATATCGCTAACTGATTAGCTGTGAAACCAGTTTCAGTCAAGGGACGATCATACATCAACAACAAGAAATAATCTCCCGTAATATGCCAACAACGAATGAAAGATTTACCTCCGGTCTGCGCTTCGATACTATAATAATAATCAGGATCAAACTCTTCTGTTCCAGCCTTTATACGTACGACTCCAGCATCCAAGGTAGTCTGTTGCCGTTTATCAGCCATTGTTTTGGCATAACTAGGAGAAAATACATAAATATCACCATTATCTGCCACCCAAATAGTTTGGTAATATTGAGACTTCATTCGCCCACAAGCATAGCTGATTTTATCAGTCTCAATAATCTTTTTAGTAGTCAGCGTTTCATTATCAAAAATAGCGACCCAGCATTTGTTGGGATATTGCGTCCATTGCAATTCGCCTTTTTTATAACTGCTGCTGTTGGAACCACCGTCTTCTGTCTTTACCAAATCATCATTGCCAGGAAGTATCCATTTTCCCCCGTCAGTGGCCGATCCATATTGACTTAACCCCATTGGAATAGCAGCGCTATACAGCTTATTATTTTGTTCCAATATGCCGGCCAATGTTACATATTCTCCATTTCCCAAGAAGTTCTCGGACATATAAGCCTTATTTTGAGTATCATTCGTTGTAAATGTTTCAGCAAATACATCCAAATAAGAAAGCAAAAACATTTTTGGTAAATATCCATTCTCATCAGCATACGCAGTGGGTCCGTCACCGGTAGACGAGGTCATGATATATTTATCATAAATACCGTAAGTAGTAAATCTCTTTATGGCAAACTCCCCCGAACGAGCCTTTACTTCATTATTTGAATCCATGATATAAGAACGGGTCGTACCTGCATTCCCTTGATTATAAGTCAGTGCATAAAGATATTGATTCTTGTAAAACACCCATTGAGTTGCGCCATCATTCACAAGACCATTATTCACTGTAGAAACAGTGCCTTTATCCAACGTTTCAGAAGTAAGCAGCACATTCGTTGTATTTCCAGACGCTGTGACCGAAGATGCAATAACATACTCACCTTTAGCCTCGGTACCCGAACCGTAATCCGGCTCATTATCCGTACATGCACTCAACACCATTCCTACTATGGCAATAGCAACAAATCCATTCAAAAAGAAAACTTTCTTCATTTTATTCTTCTATTTAATTTAAAATCCAATTAATTATAAACTTTTTCCAATTCTTTAATTACCGAAACAAACACGCAGTTTACCATAAAAAGCCCGACCGGCCTTCTGAAGACTAAAATTATCATATAACTTCTCATCTGTGAAGTTACGACATTCCAATGATACGTTATATCGTCCTTTTTGCAAACTATAAGAAAGGGATATATTGTGTGAGAATTGATCAGGTACCACATAGTCCCCCTTATTTGAGCCTATTCGGGAAGAATAATAAGTAAAGCTATGCAGATATTGATTATCATAAGACACTGTCAACATATTGCCTTTCCTTCCTAAATCCCGCCAATAAAAAGTAACATCCGAATCAGCAAACATATAAGGCAGGTTCGGCATCCGTTCTTTATAAGCCAAATTTTCCGCACTGCTGGAAATAGATGTTTTCATATTGTCGCGTACATCCATTTTGGTAAAATTAGCTCCTATACTCACCCAATTGCCAAAACCGTAACGAGCAGAAACAGTATATCCTTTCGTCAATACTTTACCGTAATTAATATATTTCGCAGCATATTTACCACCACTCAAATCCGCAATATTACGCTGAATATAATCTTTCGTATTCCGATAAATCACTCCACCTTCCATATATACAGAATGCCTGCCAAATGTTCTGTTATAGCTCAAATTAAAATTCAAATTATCACTACTCTCAGGTTTTATACTGATATCTCCCATTTCCAAATCCTCATCTCCAAACATTTCTTCAATAGTAGGCAGACGATATGCTTTTTCGTATGACAATTTTGCCTGCAAACCGGATAGAATGAAATAAGTTCCCGCAGCTCCATACCCTATGGAATTCATGTTTCGGGTAGTACGGACATAATCATCCTGATTCGTAGTCGTAGCCATAGGACCTGCTACATACAAACTATAATATTTTCCAAACACTGAGAGGTTCCAATTATCAGACGGCATCAACCGATAGGATAATCCGGAGATATTCTTATGGGTTTCTTTAGCGATGGCATCCTCCGATTCCACCTTAGCCAATAAAGAAGTATTAGAACGGCGGAAAGTATTCAACACATGATTAAAGGTCAGCATGTGTATTTTCGCCAGACGGTAATTAACAGTTAATGTTCCATTCCAATTGTTATTATCCGCCCGTGAATATTGATTGGATTGTTCACCGGGTGAGTTCATTAATTTCCTATCACCCAACCAATTGTACTTATATGAAGCTGTATCTATATTTGCCGTTGCATTTTTATTATAATTGGCAGTCAATGCCACATTCAGACCTTTGATTAATAAGTCACGCTTATTATACTCCAATGACGGCATCAACGAATGTCCTTTACGATGTTTTTCCCCATAAACTATTTCCTGACGTACTCCGGTCTGTATCTCCTTATACATATGTGAATAAGTAAAGCCCAACATCAATCTGTCTGCCCATTTCTTATCCACAATGCCAATCTTACCTATAACCGCCTCATTATGATAGGTATCATTAAAGCGCTTGACACGTACCCTTTTATCTTTATCAATTCTTCCGGTTTCAAAGTCCTCTACCGGTGCATCCACATGATAATCATTATCCGAATAGTTTTGGAAAGCATTTATTTCATAAGTAAAGCCGTTTTTGAAAGTTTGTCCGAAATTCACATACGATTTATGCGTATTGAACGACCCGTATGAATAGGAGCCATCCAAAAACCAATTACGTCTCTTCTTATTGGTTACAATATTGATAACACCACCTATAGCATCCGTGCCAAATCCTACAGGAACCACCCCTTTATACACTTCAATCCTATCTGCAAAATTCACAGGAATATTATTTAAGCCAAAAGAACTCCCTACTCCCTCCTGAGGTACACCGTCAATAAATATCTTCACATGTTTGCCACTGAAACCATCCAACATCAATTGCATATCCGAACCTACCCCACCTGACTCACGGAGTTTCATTCCCGGAGCTTTAGCCAAAGCATCACTCAGATTTTTGGTAGAATTCTGGAACTCTTTTGTATCTACAGCTATCGCATTGAATGCGGAACGTTTCACACGGGAAACCCCGTTAGATACCACTACAACTTCATCCAACTCAGTCACTGACGGGGCAATCATTACATTCATCTTAATCCTTTCTCCATGAACTAAAGTTATGGGCTTTTCTATAGTCTCATATCCTATAGCCGAAACAACCAGTGTATATTTCCCTGCCGGTGCATGAAGATGATAAATACCTTCTTCATTCGTTGTACAGCCATAAGTTGTACCCTTCAAATATACGGTCGCAAAATCTACGACTTCCTGTTTTTCTTTGGATATCACTTTACCGGATACCATTATCTTAGGTTGTGCAAAGATAGATATCGCTCCGATTATTAAAAAACGGGATCCTAAACTAATCCTTTGTAACTGTCTTCTTACCATGAATACCTATAATTCTAAATTCTTAATTTTTTCGGGAATGCAAAGTTCTATAAAAAGAAAGGGGGGAAACAATCACCTGATATCGGTAATCTTTTCCCCCATTTTACAGAATATATATACTACGCAATAGCTCTTTATAGGTATTTATGCAATAAACACGCTATCGGGTCTAGTTCCGGAAATCAAACCATAGCTTCATTCTAAAGCCATCATCCCCTTTATTAATTTTAATATAAGAAGCCTCTCCTCCTGTCCCCTGAGAGTTGACAGCCGGGATTTCAAATAAGAACGAAAGGTCTCCAGCAGGATATTCCTTTACTGATATTCCACGGCTTTCACGGTCACGCTGCTCCTCCGGAGTGAAGACGCGAAAGAAAATACCGTCAGTTTCCGAATAAACTGTCATCGGTGTTGTCTTTGATTGGAGTGTTGCCCAATAGAGATCTGCATGATACCCTTTGAATTCCGGATAAATAAGCTGATGATAATATTCTCCCGTCACCGTATTGTTGTAGTCCTTCTGCCAAATACCATAATTCGTTCCTTCGATACGGTTCTTCCATACCCGGTAAGGACCTTTGCCTAACCAACGCATCCCACTGATGTTCTTTTCAGGAAAAGAGAATGAAAAACCGAAATTAAGAACCGGACGGTCAAAGTATACACCGTCAAACTTGTTCTTTGCTCTGTAATTCAGCACTAATGCATCCATTCCAAGCAATCCGTCAGGTGCCATTCTCCAGACAATGGAGTCGGCCGCACCTTTATATTTTACGGTATAAATGGCAGTATCACCTTGCATCTTTAGGTTAGCAGAACAGAAAAGCATCTTCATCCCGACCGGGAGAGGACCATCAGACAATGGTATGATCTTGCTACCGTTCTTCACTTCTACCAAATTACCATTCGCTTTGTTGAATGTTGCTGTAACTCCATTCGCTATCAGTGTAACACTATTGTCGTCTGTCTGATATCTGGCAGTAGCAGTTGTTGTCGGTTGTAAATACCTGTATTCTATAAAGTACTTACGGTTATTCTTGATAGGAAACGTCCAATTACATATCATATCTCCCGCTACATTGTAGGCTTCCAATTCCAAGATGTCTCCATTGAAGAATTTCTCAGGCAAATCAAAGTGGGCTATCCCCTTCTCGCCAGGCTGAATCGCAGGTAACAGTACGCCGCCCTCCGCTAAGCAGATGGGGCTGTCGGACACCTGTGGAATAGGTAAACGCATTACCTTCCACTTCATCCGGCATTCGCTTAAGTTGCTGAATAAGTAATCGTTAGTTACATAAAAATCTCCTTTGAAAGAAGAAGTTATTTTTAATGGATGTATTTGAATGGGTGACCATACCTCCCGAACAGTATAAAAACTGCCTTCTTTTTCGCGATTTGCCCCCACAATACCATCGGGAGCATTAGGACCGTAAGTGTCCATTTGTCCGGTATCTGTACGGCGGACAGCTTCATCCACATATGCCCAAAGGAAGCCACCGGCAAAAAGTGGATTTGCCTTAAACTTTGACCATAGTCCTTTGAGGCCTGCACCCTGTCCACGGTCATAGAGGCCATGCAGGAACTCCGTCATCATAAAAACCTTATGCCCGCGTTCCAACCGATACATGTTATCCGTACCATTAGGGTAATGACGTGTATCCAAGCCATTGAAATCCGCCCACGGATGAATGACGTGACGTTTCTGCGGATCATAGTCGGCAAAACGATTGTCAACAGCAGTATTCCATCCTCCTTCGTTACCATTTGCCCAAACAAAGATACACGGGTGATTCACATCACGAAATATCATCTCAGGCAGTAACTTTTCTGCTATTTCAGTGCTATAGCTATTCTGCCAACCACATAATTCATTGAGATAAAGAAGACCTATGGAATCACACGCCTCTCAAAAAATGAGTATCTGGTGGATAATGTGAACGCACGGCATTCATATTCATCTGCTTAATGAGCAAAGCATCCTTCAGACTGAGTTCCCGGCTGATTGTCCTACCTGTTTCCGGATCAAAGCAATGACGGTTAATCCCCTTCACTAAAAGACGAGTACCGTTCAGATATACGCCATCTTCAGGACGGAATTCAATGGTACGGAATCCTATGCGCTCCGTAATCTCGTGCACAACATCTCCTGTTGTGGAAAGAAGACGCATCGTGAGCCGGTAAAGGTTGGGATGTTCAGGATCCCATGTCCTGATATTGTTCCAATGTGTGGTAAGTATCTGTTTCTCTTCCGTCGAAAGCCCGCATACCTGCCGCCCTATAGGAAGCTGTGAATCACAGGAAATGAGCGACAGTTCCAATTGTTGTCCTTTGGAAATATTTTTCAAATATACATCTGTGTGCAACGTACCGTCAGCACGGGCATCCACCGCTATATGTTCTATTTGCGTGCGAGGCTTTGCCGTCAGATATACAGGACGATAGATACCTCCGAAAAGCCACCAGTCAGCCCGGCGCTCCGCTGCATTAACTGATTTATCAGCCGACTGCTTCTTCACCGTCACTTCCATCAAATTCGTTTTCCCGAATTTCAGTCTGTCCGTGATATCATAAGAAAAACGATAGAATGATCCCTGATGAACAGGGCCAGCGATGACATCGTTGATTTTCACTTCAGCATCAGTCATAACACCTTCAAATACAATACTTATCTGTTTGCCTTTCCAAGTGTCCGGAACATCAAAACAATGACGATAGATGCCGTATTCATCGCAAAAATCATGTTCCCTGTAGGCATCATATTGCTTTTCTTTCTCGTGTTCCTTATAAATATAATAGCGCCCGTAGGTATAGCCTCCAAAACCTTGCTGTTCCCAGCAAGACGGAACATCTATCTTGCTCCACTTTTGAGAGTTCATACCTGAAGAGCACCAGAAATTCCACTTCACAGTATGATCCGGTCCTGTACCGGAAAGATACCTCACTTCTGTCTGTTGAGCTTTTGTCGTGCAAAAGCATAATAAAATAATGAACAGTCCAATAATTTTCTTCATACAATTCATGCTACATTAATAGGTTGGTTGAACTGGAAATACATAGAACATTCTGTCTGGTTTGAAATCAATCATCCATTGATCTATCAGGACATGATCATCCAAAGCAGTGATGGATAAAGTATGCTTTCCTTTCGTCAATTGATGACCAGTTTCACGAACAGCCTGTCCACGGAGTACATTCTGTTTCCATCCTTCCGAACGAAACGGCTCTTTAATAGAACATATCCGAGGCTTTTCACCATCTATACTAACACTGAAACGAATATCTCCTTTATCATTAGGTTGTGTCGGGATTACGGCAGTGCGCAGTATCGCCTCTCCATCCCATAAACAATCAAACTCAAAAGTAATTGACTTTCCCTTTGGTACGGAAACAGCATTCATACTATGTCCCAATGATTGAATCGTCACGACCCCTTTGGATGCGCTTGTATAATCGCAAGCATTAGAAACAATACAATGATCCTTAGCCACTTCCTCCAAAGGTAACGATTTTGGTCTTCTAAAAGAAGCATATTTCTCTATTTCCTTATCTGTCAGCCATATGGGAATTTCAGGCGGATAGAATACATATAAATCCCGCGGATTATGGCACATGGAGTATTTCCATTTGCCATCTGCCAGTTCATTGTTATAGTAATCTGTCAAATCGCGGATTTCCTGGTAAGCTTTAATGCTTTTGGCACAGGCAGCCATTAATTGACTTTCGCGGGTCCATAAAGTCGTGTCGCAGCTTCCCGGAGAGATGCAACGTGCTCTTTGTGCCTCCAGCATCTTTGTGCTCATGGCAGCAGCGCCAAATACAGGATACTTAATTTGGGCAAAGAAAGCATCTTTGCGTTCCTGAGGAATCATTGGTTCCACTTCCGATAAAATCTCTTTAATGGCTTCATAGGATTCCAGATAACGATCCAGTTCGCCGCCGAATTCGGTTAAGCTAAAGTCCGTATTTTTAACCGGAGACCAGCCTTTGGTATATTTTTTCTTGTCCAGCTCCACTTGGTTCCAACCCATAAATTCCGGTTTACGGATGCCGCACAGGCGATAAAACTCTAACATGGCAGGCAATAATTTTTCTCCTGCTTCTTTGCCAAATTCGCGGCAAAGCCAGCTCTTCTGATGCTCCACAAGAGTAGATGGAGATACGGAATTGATATTCCATGCCATATCCAGAAAGAGTTCCAAATCATATGCCGCGGGTTTCAAATCGTGCACATTAACCACCCACAAACGGCGGGCATTGCAATCGTATGCCTGTTTCATTTCACTATAAATCAATCCCGGCTGGGTAGTGCATAACCACATATAGTCATGCGGACGCCCCCAATAACTGAGATGATAATACACTCCGGCACCTCCGTTACGCTTTTGCTGTTCCTTGTCACTTAAACGGGTCATATAGCCATAGTTGTCATCACACCATATCAAAGTGATGTCTTCCGGCAGTTGCAAGCCATTCTCCATTATTTGAAGCACTTCTTTATAGGGGACAAAAGCCTGGGGAATTTTCTCCACATCTTTATCTACATACTTCGATAATAACTTGCGCTGGTCGTCAATAACCTGTTGCAGTGCATCGGTCTTTTCCTGAAGGGTCTTGACCCCTTCCATTCCACTGTCGTGAATACCTCGCATACCCATGGTGTAGAAATTTTCATAAGGTCCAGCCTCTTTCAGCCGTTCTATCCAATAGGATTGTACCCCTTCACGGTTTGTTATGTAATTATAGTCACCCCGTTCATTGACTTTCCATTCACCTACATTATTGCGCATCATTGGCTCGCAATGCGAAGTACCGATGAGAATGCCGCAACTGTCAGCTGCTTCTTTAGCTCCCGGCACAAAGTAGAACGGAGTCGTAATTCCATGCATTCCCGGCCAAATAGCATTGGCACGAAGGCGCATCAGCAATTTGAAGATTTCTTTATAAGTACGTGCACCAATACGTCCTTTTATATCAGACGGTTCAAAGTTTTTCCAGCTCCAAGGCTGCAAGCTCCAGTCTTCATCATTTAAAAAGATTCCACGATACTCTACCGATGGACTCTGAAAAGTAGAATAATCAGCCGGAAGGGTCAATCGCTCTTTTCTCATCGGTGTCACATCTCCCCACCATACCCATGGAGACACTCCTGCCAAGCGGGAAAGTTCAAGTATGCCGTAAGCAGTTCCCCGACCGTCACTTCCTACAACCAACAACTGATTTTCTCTTATCTTTATAAAAAAAGCGTCTTTTCTGGCAACAATATTATCCACCGGGATTCCGTCTTTACGGAGATCTCTTAGGATAGACTTGTTTTTATCCAACTGAATAATATTAATAACCGCCGTTCCGAAAAGAGTTTTTTGAGGTAATACCCCCGTCACCTGTTGCATGTCACCCTTAAACATATCCAGTGCTACCGTCACTACTGGAGAAACAGATCCAGGCAAGGAATAAGTAATAGGACGTTTACCATTATACCAAACAAATTCTTTATTGGCAACAACCTCTCTTGTACTAGCTGCACAAATCACTACAATATGCACAAACAAAGCTACACTGGTTATAGCCATAATCAATAATCGACTTTCCCTTTTTAATTTCACATTCATCAGTTATTCTACTTTAATTGATTTTTTTTAATAACGAGGATGCCATATATCATAACATCCCCGTCCTAAACACATCTCAATACTATCTAATCACCTTACTAATACCCTGGATTCTGATCTTCAGCACTCATCAACTCATTCGCATCAATCGCCGCCTGAGGAATAGGACGAAGTAATTTCTTTCCAATCATTTGTGCGGCCCGCCCTTTTATCTGAGGATTATATAAATCATTATACTCCACCAATTTCTGTGTACGTCTTAAATCAATCCATCGAGATCCCTGTCCAAATAACTCACAAGCACGTTCTTTTAAAATAACATCCACATTTATTTCAGTTACCGCATCAAGCCGTGCACGTCGGCGCACTTCATTCAAACGAAGCAAAGCATTTCCCTTATCACCAGCTTTTAAATAAGCCTCTGCTGCTACCAAATAAATCTCAGGAAGCGTAATAATATGTACATCACGATAATCTGTTTTATTAGAATAACTAGCAGTATTAGAATCATCAAATTTACGACAAGGAGCGCCCCCCATAAGAATAGGTTACGAATTCCTCATAATCAATTTCTCCAGGCATATATTCTTGAGGATCCCGTGTATGATCAGACATCGGTAGTATCCATGTATTTTTACGATTTTCAGGATCAAGAGCTTTCCATGCATCGATATCTTCTTCTGTTTCATACCATGCCGGATAGTAACGTTTCAAAGGAATTCCTATAAAAGTTCCACCATTCTTATACCAATCCCAATACCAATAAGCGGATGCAGTAACAATATCAGGTAACTCCTTCATAAACGTTACCCTATAGCGTATATCGCCTTTTTCAAAACACTGCAAAGCATGTAAAGTCGCAATAAAAGCAGAAGTACTCCCCTTTCCATGATCTTCTTGCCCCCCCATATGATTACAATAAAAGGAACTCCACGGATGCCCACCACTGACTGTATTAGCAGCCGTAGCATAGTCATATTCCACATCCCAAATAAATTCTTCGTTATCATCTCCACTACAATCCGCTCTCCAAAGATCCTCGAAAGGAGTAACCAAAGCACGATTAGCTATCACGTCATCTGCTACTTGGGCTGCTTTGGCAAAGTAATCTTTTTTATCTAAATCCCAAGCTGCTGCTAAATAAGTTTTAGCTAATAACGCACGAGCCGATTCAATACTTATACGACCACCACCATCCAAAGCGGTAGACTTTTCCATAGCTCCGGCAGCTATTACATTCTCCAATTCCTCAATAATATAAGTGTAAACATCAACCACCGAAGATTTAGGATATCCGGTTTGAACATCAGCCACATAATCTTTCATCAAAGGTACCCCCCGAAAGTATTTACCAATATATAGTAATAATTCGCCGCCAATACTCGTGCCTCATCCACACGCCTGCTACGCAAATTCTCATCAATAACTGCATCCGCCGCATAATGTTTTATAGCATAAGCCGCACGGATACCTTTATAACATGCCGTATAAAGCTCTTTCATCACACTGTTTTTCAGGATTTAAAGTTTCATATTCATGCAACTCATCATTGATATAATTACGCCCATCAGCATACATATCCGTACCTGCATTAAAATAAGTAGTATAACTGGATACTGCATAAACATCTCGTAAAGTACTATAAGCATTTGATACCAAAGATTCAAAAACCTGTCTTAGTCGAGAAATATTCTTTGTCCGTTACATTTGACTTATTATCTGTAGTCAGAAAATCTTCACAACTTGTAGTCAAAACAAAGCCAACCAATATGACTGCCGTATATATATAGTTTTTTCATACCATTTACCTTTCCTTTGAAATTAAAACTTAATATTCGCACCTATCTGATAAGTTACCGATGCAGGACCACCATCAGTTAATTTAGCATTTGCCCATTCAGGATCAAATCCATCATAATCCGTAAAACAAAATGGATTAAGCACATTGATATAAAGACGCAAATGCTGTAATCCTGCTTTAGTAATCCACTTCTTAGGGAAAGTATATCCCAAACAGATATTTTTTCACCTTTACAAAAGAAGTCTTCTGATACTGAAAGCCTTCTCCCTTCGCGCTACCTTTATCAGAAAAAATATCCACCTGCCGAAGTATCGGAATTATTCGGATAAGGATATTCACCGTAATGAGTTTCAGTGGCATATACAATATCACCGGTAGTATGGTCAATAACAGGCGCCCCTTTAGGAATATAAAAATCCATTGCCATATGTTGGTTACCACGATCAGACCATTTCATATATTTATCATGGAAATAACTACGAGCCCATTGTCCTTGTTTAGTATAAATCATTACTGAGAAATCGAAACCTTTATAATACATATTTGAACTTAAACTTCCCACCCATTTAGGATCTGTACAACCATATATTTGCTTATCTTCATCCGTAATCTTGCCATCATTATTCCAATCATTCACAGCTATCTGACCTTCATACCACTTATATTTCGAACCATACTTTGCATACAATTCTTGCAAAGTATAATGAATATCCCCATCTTTAGTGTGCATCGTTACCCCTTTATCAGTTATCACATCAGTATGAATATAGTCACGCAATACATTTAACGGCTCACCAATAAAGCGATTGGATGCAATTTCATCCACTTTCCCATTACTAAGTTCCAATATTTTATTCCAGTTACGAGAATAATTCACACTTAAATCCCATATAAAATCTTTACTCCGAATAATGCCAAACTGCATTCCTAATTCAATTCCGGTATTACGAACTGAACCGACATTAAAAGTAGCTTTTGTTTCACCTGTTTCAACAGGAACAATCCTATCCATAATCTGCCCATCAGACAAACGATGATAAAAATCGGCTGTCAGATTAATACGATTACTCAATACACTAAAATCCAATCCTAAATCAAACTCTTTTACCTTTTCCCAAATGAGTCCCGTATTAACAAGCCCATTAGGGTAATATCCTTGTATTTCCGATCCTCCCAATACCACATAACTAGGTCCTGAAGCTGTAGCTATTGTCACATAATCATCCACATTGTTGTTACCGGTAACTCCATAAGACAAACGCAATTTCAAATTATCCAACCAATGAGTACCTTTTAAAAAGCTTTCTTCTGACATACGCCATGCCAAAGCAACGGAAGGAAACCATCCCCAACGGTTACCTTCTGCAAAGCGTGAAGAACCATCAGCACGTGCTGTAGCTGTCGCCATATACTTACCTTTATATGAATAATTCAAACGAAGAGCTCCTGAGACCAAAGTAGATGCTGTATAGGAAGAAGCTATCTCCTTATCACCGGAAGCCTTATCCAAGGCATGAAAAGAAAGCATATCATCCGAAATACCAAAGCCTTTCAATCTATAAATTTCTTTATCAGAACGATATATGGAGAATAAACCCATCGCGCCAAACGTATGATCATCTATTGTTTTATTAAAATCAAGCTGATTATCCCAAGTCCAGTCCATACGGTCTGTCGTCTCAACCTCTGCAGAGTTCGTTCCGTTCACCTGATAATAATTGGAACCTAGCGGATTACGGTCATTCACTCCAGTAGCATTAAACTTTCCTTGACGCCCATGATAAAAGTTAGGTGAAAAAGTAGTCGCAAATTTTAATCCATCCATTATATTAGTACGCAAATATACATTGCCAAAGACATGAAATTTGCGAGTTTGATTAGTATAGTTTTCATCCTCTAAATCATTCAGTGGGCTAACAGTAGAAGTGAATTGTCCGGTAGACCCAAAAGCATCCTTTGACCCTGGATTATTGATAATGTTACTATTTTCATCATAAGGTGCAACAAAAGGATTGAAATAAAAAGCGTTTTCATACGGACAATAAGTTCCATCGGTACTAAAATCATCTTGCACCGTATAAGCCATATTCACAGATAATCCAGCTTCAAATACTTTGGAAATTTTTCCATCAAAAGCACCTTTGATATTGAAACGGGAATAATCATTATGTTTGAACACATTTTCTTCCCCTTGATAACCAACTCCTAACCGATAATTAATTTTTTCTGTGGCTCCGTTGGCACTGATATAATGATTCTGCTGATTACCTGTCCGAGTTACGAGGTCTGTCCAGTCATAACCATCTGTTCCCGACATCATCATCTCATAAATTTGGGAATCACGATAGTTTGTACCACCATCACGTTTCAGAAACGTAGTTTCCAAATCAGATTGTTTAATTTCATAATGAGGAATACCGTTCGCATCTACTCCTTTACGACTAGAACCATCAAAGACATCTGATGTTAAAAGAGTATGACGTGCAAAACGATAATCTATAAATTCTTGAGCATTCATAAAATCAGGCATACGGGCAACCTTACGTATCCCATAATATCCATCATACGAAATAGAAACATGTTGAGGTTTTCCTGCCCCCTTCGCACCTTTGGTTGTAATCATAATCACACCAGCAGAAGCACGTGAGCCATAGATAGCAGTAGACGAGGCATCTTTCAAGACGTCTACCCGCTCAATATCCTCGGGATTCAAAAAATCCATAGACGAGCACACAATACCATCAATTACATAAAGAGGAGCAGCCTGTTTATTTATAGATGCCTGTCCACGTATCTGAATATTAAATCCGCCACCCGCACGGCTATTGGATTGAGTGATATTTACTCCCGGAACCGCACCTTGTAATGCATCTTCCAAACGGGTAGTACCTCTAGCAGCGAGTTTTTCAGAAGATATAGAACCTACAGAACCTGTCAAATCTGATTTCTTCATGGTACCATAACCTACCACCACTACTTCATCCAATACTTCGGTATCATCCATTAAAGTCAGACTGAAAGAAGTCTGCCCTTTAACTGGGATTTCCAAAGTCTTGTATCCAACAAAACTTACCTGAATCGTCCCATTGGTAGGGACATCAGAAAGAATAAAGTTCCCATCAATATCTGTTATAGTCCCATTAGCGGTTCCTTTCACCACCACACTGGCACCAATAACAACCTCACCATTTGCATCTATTACGGTTCCTTTAATCTTACTAGGCTGCTGGTACGCAGAAACCAGTAACGATTCATTTACCGCATAAGCAACATGACTTCCTGAAAGAAAAGCTGCACAAATAAAAACCGCAAGAAGCGATTTTCTGTTTCCATAAAAATTAGATTTCATTAGCCAACCTTTTTAAATTAGACATTAAAGTTTTAATGCCACAAAAGTAATCAGCTATTCATTTTACAGAGATGAAGCATCTCCCGATAAGGTTGAAGCATGTTTTCTCCACCTTTTAGGAACATATTTCAACCTTGTCCACCTTGGCATGTTCAAGCGTTTTTGCCCGATTTCATCGAATATTCTGTAGGCTGCATACCAAATTCCTTCTTAAAACAGATAGAAAAATACTTGGGATCATTAAACCCGACCTTATAAGCCAGTTCGGAAATGCGGAAATTCGGATTTTCATCCATCATCCTGCAAGCCGCCTTCAGACGGATACTACGTACAAAGCCAGTTGTATTCAATCCCGTCAAAGATTTCAATTTCTTATGCAACGTTGTACGACTGGTTGCCATCTCATCTACAAACTGCGGAACATCAAAATCGGGATCATCCAAATGACGGTTCACACAGGCGACAGCATCCTGCAAAAACTTTTCTTCATCCGAAGGTATGTTCGTAAAGAACTGCAATTTTAGATGATGCACCTTGTCCGTCTCACCTTCCTGCAAAAAACCTACGATTACGCAATAACAGCCTCCGACGAATCTCCCACCATATCAATACCATAAACAGTATAGCCAATAATACATAAATAAAATAAGCCCACCAAGTAGCCAGAAAGGTGTTCAATAATAATTTCCATTTCTCTCACGTCACCCCAATCACCATTCTCATTCGTTGCCCGTAGCTGAAACACGTACTCCCCTGCAGGCAATTTGGAATAATAGGCAGTCCGGCTGGAAGCGTCCACATAATGCCAATCAGCATCAAAGCCTTGCAACCTGTACGCATATTTATTTTGCTGGGGACGATTATAAGTCAGCGATGCAAAACAAATGGAAAAATGGGAATATGAGGCAGGAATAACTAATCTGTCTGTAAAATCGGAAGTAAAAGGAGTTATCTCCTTTCTTTTCTTATCCGACATCTGTTCCAATGGTCTTCCATCCACCAAGATATCAGTTATGCATAAAGAAATATCAGCATGTTTCTCTTCCACCACTTCCGAGTTGAAAGTCACAATTCCCCTGCTGCATCCAAAATAGAAGGTACCATCACGATAGAAAGAAGCATTTTGATTAAAGAAATTATCCGCCAACCCATCGGCAACTGTAAAGATACGTACCCTGCCCTTTTCCTTTCCGGATATGGTTAGCTTTGCCAGCCCTTGATTGGTGCCCAACCACAGATTACCACTATTATCTTCCTGCATACTGCCAACCATATCTCCGGGCAAATTAAACTCCTTATGAACAGACTTGAAACAATCATTTTGCACATCATATAAACAAAGTCCGCTGCCCTCTGTCCCGACCCAAATCCGTCCGCTTCTATCCAACAAAAAACAAAGAGGAGTATTAACCGACAGCAAACCATTCTCCATACAATAGTTCTTACACTGCAACGATTCCGGACGTTCCATATCCCCTGTAACATGAACAATACCATTATTGTTGGTTGCCAACCATAATGAGCCGTCATTATCCTCAACCATCGTGGTCATCTCCCGGCCAAGCAATTCGTCTGCTCTGGACAAACGATTGAAACAATACTCACGCCCGTCCCGGTAACGCACTCCAAGTCCTTTATAGGTACACAACCAGCGGTTTCCCTTACGGTCCTCGTGAACTAAATACACTAAATCATGAGGAACAAAACCGCAATTCGAGGTCTTATACTGATGTATTATTTGTCCGTCACGACAAACTATCATCCCCTCGTCATGCACAGCAAGCAACACCTCACGGGTTAACGGGCTATAAGAAATATGATAAGGACGTTTCGAAGGAAACAATGTCACTTTTTTATCTCCATGCTGATAATCCAATCCATAGCCCATACCTATCCAAAGAGCTCCATTTTCTTCCACATACAATGTAGAAATCAAATCTGTACAAGATTTATCGTTGCCACGAGGATAAATTACATTAAAGGAACGTTTCCTAGTATCGACATGAAAGACACCAGCCCCTTTAGTACCGATCCACATTAATCCGCTTCGATCCCTAAAGACTGTGTTCACCTCGCGGACAGGAAGATAATGTGTAGAGCCAGATTCTTGATAATTGATAAACTTTCCCTCATCAGCCAGTTCCATCACACTAACACCCTCTCTAGTACCCAACCATAACGAACGTGTCTGTAAATCTTCATGAATCGAATAAATATAATCAGACGGCAAAGAAGAAACATTTCGGGCATCATGTCTATAACCTTCAAAAGAAACCGTTTTCCTATCGGATGAAAAATGGGCCTTATACAGCCCGGACCCACTAGTTCCTATCCACATCACCCCTCTAGAGTCCTGAAACAAAGCCAAAACAGAGTTCTCTTCATCTAAAGGCGGATAGTGCAAAAATGTATTTTCCTTTATGCAATAACGATAAAGCCCATCCTTCCAGGTACCTATCAACAAATCACCATTTACATCCTCAAACAAAGTTTGAATATTCACAGATTCGGGTACGTCCCCTCTACAATTCTTCCGAGTCATCAAAGCCAATGTATCCTGCATTTCGTCATAATAAGCCATTCCACGGATGTACCCCAGATAAACCCGGTTCTCTTTTGTTACATGAATTTCATTCAGCCGTTGTTTGCTGACTCCATCCAGTTGCAATTTTTTCATCTTCCCTGTCCGTTTATCAAGCATACAGAGTCCCTCGTGAGTCCCAATCCAAAGCCGGTGAGAATAATCTTCTTCCACACAAAGCACATTATTATTAACCAGAAGACCAGGGGTATAAAGATTTGATTTATAGGTACGTACCTCGTAACCATCATAACGAAACAATCCATAGAAAGTAGGAATCCAAATATATCCGTCACGGTCCTGATACACTTGGTGAACCATGCTATTCGGTAATCCTTCAGGAGTGGAAAACTGTTTGAACTCTAGATCGTCCCAACAGACATGAGCTCTCCCCTGAAATATTAATCCACTCATTATCAGAATTATGAATACTAGTCTAAATGTTTTCATTCTATTTTCTATTAGATTTCATTTAGCAAACTTACAAAAACCTAAGAATTAAATAAAGTTTTCAGAATAAAGAATCATGTATAACCCTATACGATGAGATTACTCCTAATATATAGTTTCCCAAGAACCACCAATAAAACTCAGATAAAAAAGGCAGTCGGTTCAGTATGAACCAACTGCCTTTACAAACTTTAAAACCATCTCTGTCTTATAAACAGAAATAGTATGAAAAAGGAAGACTTATCTTCACTCAGTAAAAATAGATAAAGAATAGAAAACAAAAACAAATTAAAAAATTAGATTTCAAAAGCCTTCCATCTTTTCCTCCAATTCTCCTCCGTATCCACAATACCCAATAAGCAGTTTATTTCCCTTCTTTTATCCAAATCTTTAAAATAGGTTTCCACCACTTTATAAAGATCAAAATGACAAGTTGATCCGGCAGCCATATCCAATGAGTCCACGATCCTTTCCACTGCCTGATGAATTTTATCCACATCAATCAAATGCAGTTCATTGCTATGAATAAAATATTTTTCCATAATCGTTATTTTTTCTGTTTGTACTATCATTAGAACAGTCGAACTATGGAGAATGTTTTAAAAACGAAAGCTGCTCTTATTTACATGTCTTGAACCGAAATGGCAGACACAATCCTTACATCAAAAATCCCCCCAGCTATACAACCATTCTTTGCCTGAAATTTCACTGTTACATTTTTTCTTGCTTTTATATATTCAGCAGGAATATGAATATAACATCTATACAGTCCTTTTCCTTCTTTACAAGGTTTAGACAAATCAATAGTATCTATCCATTTACCATCAATCAAAACATCAAAAATACGATTACCCGAATCACTTCCCAAAAGCTGTAAGCAAACAGACTGTTCCATCTCTCTCCGAACTTTCATTTCATACATAAAATATCCACCTTTAGAAGCATCCCGCCAATTCTCACCAGCTGTAGAATTTACTGCCTCCATTTTATGCATTTTCTCAGATTCAGCATCTGCAATAATGACCCTATCTACAGTTCTTTTATTCAAGTTATCCTCTTCTTGCTTAAATTGCTCCGATTTCTTCAGCTCGGCCAGATAGTTCCCTTTCTTATCATAATGCCGAAAATATACGGCATAGCGGCTCCAGTGGATAGTATTAAAAGGAACCAGCTCTACAGGCTTGGATACTACATTATCCTTACTACACAAAAAAGCCAGCTTTTCTCCTTTTTTCCGGATAACAGCAGCCGGTATTTTCCGGATATCCCCTATAAAAGCCGGCACATCTATCACTGGATAATCTTTCATAGCAACAGTAGAACGTGCAGATCTGAAATCATCTTTCGATAAATGCTCGTCACTAATTCTAGCTGCCAAAACAATAGGCCCATATTTCAAAGCAAGATAATGAGCCGCCTCATTCAAAAGGCACTATTTCCAATTTCATAGGTAGCTCTATCCGTACTTTATCTCCATCTTTCCACTGCCTGTTTATTGAAACATATCCATCCACACCAGCCTTTATTTTCTCTCTCTTACCATTTACAATTACATTGAGTGACGAACTTCCCACCCAATAAGGACAACGTATCTTTAAATTAAAAACAGCCTCTCCGGAAACAGTAAGACTAGTAACACCTTCATCAGGAAAAGCAGTTTCCTGACGAATACCGACTCCTTTATTCCATGTAACTACCGATGGTATAAACATATTTACATACAAGGCTTCATCTGTATGAGCATAAATCATCTGCCCAAACTTTGCTGTTTGCTCAAATCCCGTCCCGGTACAACACCAAAAAGAATCATATTTAGTTCCATAAATTTTATAGTGTCCCGGTTTCATGGAAGTATAATACACACACATACCCTGATCAGGGTCATAGTTGGCCAGAATATGATTAAATAAGACTTTCTCATAATAATCCACTTTCTCCACCTCGGCATAATCACAATATAAACTCTCTGTCAGACGAAGCATATTAACCGAATTACAAGATTCAGGTCCCCCGTTCAATTCTATTCGATGCTCGAATTCCTCAGGAGCAAAGAAATGTTCTCCTGTACTGTTACCTCCCATCACCCAAGTATGTTTTCTCACTACTGTATCCCAAAAGAAACGGGCAGCTGTGGTAAAACGTTCATTACTATCATAACGATAAACAGATTCGAAACCTGTAAATTTAGGAATCTGGGTATTAGCATGCCAACCCTCCAATATATCCTTTCCTTCAGACATGGGAACCCACATATCCTCATCGTTGAGTCTTTGTGCCCACTTAAGGTACTTCTCCTCACCCGTTATCTGATAAACATCTATAAAAGACTCATTGATAGAGCCATGCTCGCACACCAACAATTTTTGAAGGTCATCATGTGATAACTTGTCAATGACTGAATAGCCGAACCAGTCTGCCATCTTTACCAATATTTCTTTTGCCTGTAATAAATCACATCGCATATAAACCTGATAAAGCCCCAACATGATCTTGTTCATGACATACACAGGTTCCCAGCATTTGTCATAAGGAGTCTCAATAAAAGGATTAGAAGTCTTGAAATTTCCATCCAGCACATTCTCGAAAATAGCTCTACCGCAAATAGTAGGTAACAAATATCCATCACCTCCAGCTTGCTGGCAAAGAGATAACTCCTCCAAGATATAGCTTAATCTACTTAGAATTGCAGTATCTCCCGTAGAATCATACATCATAGAAATTCCAGACAGATAAAACCCCATAATATGTCCCGGTAAAGGTCCATGCCCGTTCATATACTCAGATTCCCAAAAAGGATAGGGTTGTGCCTTAGGTGTCAAACCTGCTTCTCTCCGAAACCAAGACAGCAAACGGTCAGGTTCCAAAGAAAGCATATAGGCGTGGTTCAGGTCCATGATATGTTTAAAATCACTATCCAGTAAACGGACTTCTTTTAAAGAGAACAAAGAAATTTTATCTCCATTCACCGGCTCCACCTTTACCTTGTTTTCTTGTGCGTATACACCGGAAAAGACCAATAAGGTATATAGAAAAAGAAATATTTTCTTCATATTTAATGTGCTTTTTGATTTATATAATGAGCGATAAAAGGATGTCTATTCTTCCATTTGACCTCCATATTCGAAAGAAACCAAGTTTTACCAAAGTCATCATTCCCTTGATAAAATAAATATGTTTTTCCTTTCCTTGTTTTAAAGAGATGAGGATGTCCGGACTCACAGCAATTCCATGTTCCAGGATCACCATTCATCAGAAAGGGTTTATTAGAAAGTTTTGTCCAATGAATACCATCACTACTTTTAGCAACTCCAATCTGCTGAGGACGATTATTATAGGCCCCGGCATAAAACATAAACATCTCATCTCCCATCTGCACAACAGATGCTCCTTCGACACACTTCTCTTCCCAAGGATATTCGGAAACAAGCACCGGATGATTCACCGGACTCTTCCATGCCTGTTTCGAAAAATCCGTATGTGCAGGTGCCATTGCAACTCCTATAATTTGGGTAGAATAATCAGGAGTACGAGTTGCATAATATAAATAATACCGATCCTTTAAAAAAACGACCTCCGCATCGATGGCACGCCCGCAGTTCCACTCCCCTTCCGGAGAAAAAATAGGATTTGTAGCATTACGTACAAAATGGATCCCATCTTCAGACCATGCATGACAAATAGCATCTTTAGCACCATTACCATACGTCTGATAGAATAGATGAACCGTATCATTTCTTACCAAAGCACCCGGAGCACATAACCCTTTAGACTCATAAGCTGTTTGAGGTATGATTTCTCCAATACGATGCCAATCTTTCAGATTCTTGCTCCCGGCAATGCCTATTCCCCAACCTTGCGCTTCCGCGTTTCCATTCTGCTTTGGAGGAATAGAATAATACATCAGATATTTACCTTGGAACTCCACTACATGAGGATCTTTAGAAAAAGGTATTCCAATACGGCTTGTATCTCCATACATCATTTGTTTTTGGGCTAAAGAACAAAACACGCATATACACATCAATCCGGTGGTCATAATATAGCGTTTCATAGGCCTATTTTTTTTTGCTTCTGCATTCTGCAACCAAACACACCTCCAGCAATCATACCGGGCAAAGCCTGTATCTTAACAGTTACATGACTTTTCCCCCGAGTTAAATCAACAGGAATAGGATACACTTTATCAATCCATGCACTAAAAGTTTCCACCCGTAATTTTTGCTCCCCTATCTTTTCATGCTCGGCAAATATCTCGAATTCACGATTTCCTCCATCTGTACTGCTATAAGTCAAAACCAATTCCATCGGTTGAACCGGATCTACTCTCAGGGTATACGAAAACCATCCACCATCCGAGGCATCACGCCATGTATTTGGTCCTCCCGTATGAGTATTCTCACCTTTCAACTGATGCGCAGTTTCCGAACTTTCTTTACCGATAAAAACTTTATCCGTAATACGGGCACGTTCTTTTAGCTGATCTTTCAATATATTTTCATCGGAAGGAAGCCACACAGCCATTTCACCATTTCCTCTATGAGACCGTGCATAATAAGGAATAAGCAGGATAGAATCTGTCACAGACTTTATTTCCTTAAAATCATTCTCGGCAATAATGCGTTCTGTGGTTCCTTTCAATATCTCCACACCTCCCAACATAGAAGCAGGAGCAGCCTCAAAAGCCGTTTCCGGTTTCAGCACATAATTCAATACAGTCCCTCCATTGTCAGCAAACTCTGCACAATAAACTATCGGGCCACGCTCTACGGCAAGATGATTCACATCCGCAGCAACCTTATCATTTGCTGAAACCTTGTGGATATCCATCGGAAGACTTAGTTCAATTGTATCCCCCCGTTTCCAACTACCGGATAAAACGGCATATCCTTTCTCCATTACAAAATCCCGGGGTTTTCCATTGATTGTAATTTTTACGGCTCCTTTATCATGCCTGGTATAAGTATAAAGATCGGAAGGTACAGGCTGACTATTTACCCATCCCGGAATACGCAACATAACAGCAAAATCTTCCGGGGTTTCCGGAGTCAATATCAACTTTATCGTTCCATTCCACGGATAATCCGTCTGTTGTTCCACCTGTACATGCTTTCCATTCTTTAGAACTACATCAGCATGGTTGGCACCATACAGATTCACATAAAATCCTTTGGAAGAAGTGGCATACACATACCCTGGCACCGAAGGAATAAAACGAGCTAGATTAGAAGGGCAGCAAGAACAATCAAACCATTCGCTACGCTCTGAGCCATTTTCATCGCAAGAGAGGACATTTGGATAAAAAAAACTTCTTTCCATCCAAACTGATGCCACTCAACACCCCGTTATACAAAGAACGTTCCAGCACATCAATGTATTTGGCATCACCATGCAGCATGAACATGCGTAAATTCCACATGCAATTGGCAATAGAAGCACATGTTTCACAATAAGCTGTACTATTAGGCAACTCATAGTTTTTACCAAACGCTTCTCCATGACGAGTTGAACCAATAGCTCCGGTAATATACATCTTCTTCCCTACTACATTGTCCCATAATTTACCCACAGCATTTTCAAAATGCCGCTCGTTTTTCAAAGCGGCTATATCTGTCATAGCAGCATACATGTAGGTAGCCCGCACTGCATGGCCTACAGCCTCATCCTGAGCAATGACTGGCTTATGATCCTGCCAATAAGATCCGTTACGGAACTGATCCTCACTATTCCGATCATATTTGTCATACTTTCCACGAGCCTCCAAAAAGAATTGTGACAAATCCAAATAACGTTTATCTCCTGTCACCCTATAAAGCTTTACCAGCCCAAATCTCCACTTCCTGATGCCCTGGCGCTACAGTAATCTTTTCTTCTTCAGGACCAAAGGTATTACACAACAAATTCGCACTCTTAATGGCTATATCAAGAAATGAACGTTTTCCGGTAGCTAGATAATGAGCTACAGCCGCCTCATACATGTGTCCTACATTATACAATTCATGGCTGTTGTCACGTTCATTTTCCCATCTTTTACTGCCAGCCCACGGATGTTGCGAATCCCCGCCAATAGTACGGGTAGTATAAAGATAACCATCCGGTTCCTGCGCAGCTCCTATCAGATGAATCAGACTGTCCATATACATATCCAGCGCTTTATCCTCCTTCACCGCCAACAAGTAAGCAGCTCCTTCCATTATCTTATACACATCCGAATCATCAAACGGATAAGGGGAATTGAACTTTCCTTCCATCAGTTTCCCCGCTACTGCAAAATTATCTATACGATGAGTTTCCTCACATTTATGAAAAGCAAAAGGCACGGTAACACTACGAATGGTTTCAATACGAGGTGCCCAGAAATTATCAGAAAAGTGTACATTGGTAAAAGGTACATCCTTGTATTGATAATCAGATTTATTGCTATCCGTCGACTTACACGCGGCAAGAACCCCGGCGACGAATAATATAACCAACGATTTTTTTCATGGTAATCTATATTTAAAGTTTATCTATAATTCGTATCTGAAGTAATTTTCAATTCATACAATCCTCCGGCATTCTTCCCTTGAGCAGCACGGAAAGTAACATTCACTTTATCCTTTCCACGAGTCCAGTCTGCAGGAATAGAATACACATCGTCCACATAGGTCAGATATAGTTTTCGATTCAAACTGACAGTACGCAGATAGTTGCCGTCAATCAATATATCAAACTGACAAGTATCAGGCTCGTCTCCCCAGAAACGACAAATCAGATGATAAGGCTTTTGTTCCGTTTTATTTATATGAAGTGTGTAAGAAAACCATCCGTCTTTTGCCATACGGAACCGAGTATTCTTTGCCCAAAAATAATCATGCCAATAAATAGAATCATTCTCCCCTTGCAACGCATGTTTCCTTTCATCTTTCTCGTCACCGATCTTCACTTCATCCGTTAAAGAACGAGTACGATAAACAAATTCATCCGGAGAATAAAGTTTCCAATATACAGTATGCCGCTGATGATGCATTTGAAAATAAGGGACCAACCCTACCCCTTGTTGTCCACCTCCATTCTTTACTGTAAACCGTAAAGGATGTTGTGAAGAACATTGTATCCAGCTATCCAGATCGGTCAATGGACCCACTAACATAGGAATATTCTTTGCCGGAAGCGATTCACGACAAGCACGATTGTCAATAACCCTATCTTCGGGCATATCATCCGTCCCCAATCCTCCCGCAAGCAATATCGGGCCATACATGACAGAGCCGAAATGAGGTTCATCCTTTGCATAATCAATATATAAGTTACGTGTGAAAACCAATGTTATCACATCTCCGCTCTTAACAGAATCCAACAGGCGAATGTAGCTTCCCTTATGTGCTTCCGTCTGTGCCGGCTCTCCATTAATACGAACTACAGCATCACCGCTCACCCAATCCGGATAACGGAACAGAAGCGTTCCTGTATAGCTTCCTATTTCATCCATCCTTACTGTAACCGTATCCGACTCCGGGAAACGAGTATTCAAAGTCAGCTTCAAACCTTTTTCCTTCCAATGGAGACGTGAAGGAATATACAGATTGACCAGCAATTCTTGGTTATCCTTAAAATAAATGGATTCGGCATACTTAGAATGATTCTCCATCCCTGTACCCACACAACACCAGAAAGAATCAAACGGAGTACTATATTGCTTAAATGATCCCGGCAACAAAGAAGTATAATAAGTCACACAGCCCGGCATATCAGGATCTTGTGAAGCAAGAATATGGTTATATAAAGCATGTTCATAGTAATTCAGATATTTATAATCACCATCCAACATGAACAACTGTCTTGACAATTTCAACATGTTATATGTATTACAAGTTTCTGCCGAAGTATAGTCCAGCCGCTTGCTTTCTTCACCCGGTACGCCAAAACGCTCATAACAACTATTTCCACCGATGGCCAATGTGTGATCTTTAATTACAATATTCCAAAAGTTACGGGCAGCCTGATAATAAATATCATTGGGTGAGAACTCATACTCTCTGGCTACTCCCATAAATTTAGGTATTTGATCGTTAGCATGGCGACCGAATAACACATCTTCTCCGTTAGCAATCGGATAAATAACATTGATATGATTGAACCTTTCTGCCGTCTGCAAAAATTTCTTATCTCCGGTAATACCATAAATATCAACAAAAACTTCATTCATCCCCCCCTGTTCCACACTCAAGGTACTTTGAAAAAGATCCCTATTGCTATTCAAGGCTATATGAGAAATAAAATTCGCCAAAGGCATCAATATATCCTTGGCTTGCCTACAACCTGCATAGACATATGCATCCCTCAATCCCGCCAGAATCTTATGGATACAATACCATGAGTTCCCATTCTGGTTATAATTCCAAGGTTGTCCGGTTTCATCCGGCTGGTTAAGCACCACATTCCCTTGAAGCAACTGCAAATAACCCTCCTTCCCTCTTTTACCGGTAATGAACCAACCATCCGGGGTCTGTTTTTGGCACTCTTGCAGTTCATCCAGCATATAATTCAATTTATCCAGCAAAGCTTTCTCGCCTGTAGAAGCATACATCATGGCACAAGCAGACATATAATGACCATAGGTACATCCACCATGCTTCTCCCATCCTCCGTAATTATCTCCTTTCCCCTGCAAACCGACACTACGGCGTACGTGTGGAATGAGCCTGTCTACATCCAGCGACAGCAGATATCCTTTATGTAAATCCATCGCTTTCTTAAAATAGCTATCGGTTAATTCGACTTCCGACAGTGCAAATGACTGCCATACCGGAACATGTACACGAGGTGCTTTGCGCACCTGCTCATATTCCGATGCAGTCAACTTGATCACTCCTAAAAACAATATACTTAAAACGAATACTAACCTATATTTTTTCATGGTAACAGATTTTATAAAAAACACAATCAATGAATCAATTCAATCTTACGGAAATCAGCAAAGGTTCCGTCTCCCCCTTTAGCACACAAGCCTATGCGGAAGCCCATTCCCCACGGAACATACGGCGAAGCATCAATTTCCGTTGCCAAAGGTATCCACCTCTGCCCTTTCCGGAACTCAAAGCAAAGCCAATACCCGTCTTTCACAGTCATCCTGACCTGTGCCGTTGCTGACACCGTTATAGCACTTTGAGCCAAGACATCAACTTTACCATCTACATTTTTCCATACTTCCACCTTATCTTTCAAAACTGATATGCCAATACCGGCTAAAGGAGCGCCAAATCCATTATGAGCTCCACCAATAATACCGATACCAGCCGCAGCCATACTTTTCCGGTTATCAACAGTAGCAGTCAACGAAAAATTCAAAGCCTTGACAGGTTGTACCAGCAGAGTACCCAATTCCCTGTTTTCCATAGATGCTCCTAGACGTAATCCGTTTTTTCCTGTCTGATAATCTATTTTCTGGGTTACCCTCCATTGCCAAATGGGAGCTAGTGTATTACCCTTAAAGGAATCCACATAATCCAAAGACAAATTAGGACGATTATAAACGGCATCGTTCCTAAAATAAGGCCAGCCATCCTCTCCCCAACACAATTCCTCCAACACGCCCTGACGTCCGACATATACCGAACCACTCCTATTATAAGCATGATACAAATAAAACTCCTTTCCATCTTTCCGAACTATAGTACCATGTCCGGGACAACGCCAATCCTGATTGTCTACCAAAATGGGATTCTTTTCATACTTCTCCCATTTGCCCAGCAAAGATTTGGAACGGGCTACTCCTGTTTTATAATTACATTTCTTGTCACAACAGCTAGCTGCCGAATACAAGATATAAAAATAATCCTGCTTTTTAAAAACACATACCCCTTCTACCAGCCCTTCCTCCCAAGGAGTGTCATTACAAAACAAGGAAGTCATTTCTCCTATCAGACGGGTGCGGTCCTCCGTCATCTCCTGTGCCCAAATATTTGTAGGCAAGCCCATACTGTTGCCGTCTTCTTTCCATATAAGATAAAGTTTACCCTTCTCATCTCTTGCAGCAAAAGCATCAATAGAGCCTGGTTCCTGAGCAACCAACGGTCCCAAATCTTTGAACCTCCCCATCGGGGAATCAGCTACCGCCACCGCACACGACAATCTCTTTGTCCTCTTGTCACGGGCTGTATAATACAGATAAACCTTTCCCTGTTTCTCATCATACGATAATTCCGGGGCCCAAAAATTATTCAATGCCCAATCAGGTGCTCCATCCGGAAAAACATAATTCACCAATTCCCAGTTCACTAAATCTTTTGATTTAAAAATAGGGAACAACGGCGACCATTCATTAGAAGTCGCAGCAGCCCAATACTCTCCATTTATTTCAATGACAGTAGGATCAGGACGATCACCCGGCAATACCGGATTAATAATTTTTTCGTATCCAACGGCTTGCACATGTACACCGCAACATCCCATAATTGTCAATAGAATCACAAATAACAGTCTTTTCATAGTAATATAAAATTATTCATAAGTTACAGGAAATGCCGAGATACGCAAACGGGCAGCTCCCATCGGTATCAAGGTTATATCTTCCAATATTTCACTTTTCGGAGCCCCTTCTTCCGGCAACACACCACATAAGCCATATTGATCTATGCCCCAAGAAGGCACTCTTCTCCCTTGTGCTTTTATCACTAGAGGAACGTTATCAGCAGTAAAAGGATAATTGTCTGAAGGCCATTCTCTCTTCTCGACTTTCAAGCATTGCTCCAAAACCCTATCATCCAATTTCAAAGCATAGTTCCAAGCACTTTGAGGATAGATTTCATAAGTAGGCCAAGCATTGACATCAGCACCTTTCTGCCATTTAGAATCCCATATAGCATTTTCTGCACTATTTACCTTTCTATACTCTTCCTCTATCAATAGAGAGAAAGTCAAAGGACCGTAATTCACGCTGGCACTGTTTTGATTGGTCTGCCATCTTTGAACAGATAAAGACATGGGTAATTGCAAGATTACCACATCTCCATTACTCCAAGTTCTATCCAAACGAACATATTTACCAGACTCCATACCAGCAGCTACCGTTTCTCCGTTAACTATTAATGTCCCCCCCTTGCACCAAGCAGGTACACGAAGATATAATGGAAAATCCACTTTACCGGAAACTTGCACTGTAAACCGAATCATTTCTTCAAACGGATAGTTTGTTTCTTCTCTCAGAATAACTTCAGTACCGTTTACCCCTACTTTCGCCTGTGCACAACACGGACCGTAAATAATGGCGGCGAGCCCGTTATCCGGAGTTGCATAAACCAAATTTTCAATATAGTAAGGCCAGCCTTGCGCATGGTTATGCTGACAGCAACGACTGCTGAAAGGATTCATAGCCAAGAAAGGACCACCATTATCAATTCCGGGTTTATGATCTTTAGAATCACTCACCACCTGATTGGGACAAGTAATATATCTTAAAGCTTTGAAATCAGGCATTACTGCCGCCGGATAAGAATTGAAAGCGACCTCCTCGCAATGCTCAGCCCAAAAAGGATCACCGGTCATACGAAGCATTATCTCATCAGACGCCATCTGTTCTACAAATCCACAGGTTTCTGTACCCTGCCGCGGATCAATATAAGCCAAACGGGCATTCTCGTCCGCTCCAAACATGCCTCCCGGCACCTGTCCGAAAATACGTCTCACCAGATGATGCACTCGATAAGATGCCTGCAAATCTGCCGAATCACCACTAAGCATATAGTAAGTAGCCGGTTCACGAAAGCACTGTGCAATATTCACATTATGCCAATTAGGCAAATCCGATTCATTTGTCCAGTCTGCCGTATTACGATGAAGTTTCCGGGCAAGCTCCAGCAGGAACTGTTCTCCTGTGATGTTATAAAGCCAATAAACACTATACAGATTATCCCCCCCACGGCTGTTCTCCCAATAATCTTCCAAGAATTTATCATCGGGGACAGTCAGTTGCCATTTAAAGTAATCAGTCATCAAAGTCAGCACTCTCTTATCACCAGAATATTCATAATAAGATTGCAAACACCAAAGCATTACCATATTCGCCCAAAGTTCTCTCTTCCCTCCACGTTCATTCACCGGACCGAAAAAGCCATCCGGTTGCCGGCTCTGAATAGCTGCTTCAATCCAGACTTTTGTTTCTGCAATCATAGCAGAATCTTTTAAGATATAAGCCAAATCACCATATCCTTTCAGCCAATAAGGGACTTCTTCCCAACCATGATCTCCACCAGACAGCAACCACGCATTATCCTTCTTATCCAACCACGCACTAATTTCACCCAGTTTCCCGGTTAATCCCCTCTTTTTGCAACAGCAGGTACTTTTTCAGCCAGCCTTCCGGCTCAATGGTTCCTACCGGCAATTTTATAAATGCAATGGTTTCAAAGGCAAACGATTTCCCTGATAACTGACATTCCTATCTATCGTACCGGGACGTGAAAGCATATCTATCTTCATCTCCCTTTTCTCCTCCATACATGCCGTCAGTACAGCCACAATCAAAAAGGAACCTAATAACAATTTCCCTATATTTCTCTTTTTCTTAAACATACCGTTTTTTATTCAAATTTTACATCAGCAAAAGTACATCTGTCCCTGAGTTTCATGGAAAAGAATCTTGTCAGAAAAAGAAAGAATATAACCATTTTACCCATTCAGAAGTTTTTCAGCCCATATCATCGTATTTTCTTTACTTTTAATCCGCTAATAACACCTTGTCCTTTTTGAGGAGAAAGCAGAATCTCCAGTCCTTCATGATTCCGCACATTGACCACAAGTGTCTTTACAACAGCTGTCTGCTCGCCATAAGAATCAGCCAGATTCAATGACTCTATCAATTTTTCTCCATTGACTGATACATCAAATACACGTTGTCCCTCGGCAGAAACACCTGTACGCACAATATTTTTCCGTTCATCCTTACTGAAAGGTTCCGTGAAATAAAAGCCAATTTCATATACTCCGTCAGGAACATCCAGCCGGTAACAAGTCGTACCAATTAAAAAGGTCTGAAAAGAGGCTCTAAAAAAGTATTTTTTATATCAGGCCCTACTCCATACCTAACTCCATCATGTGATGATCCCGGCCAGGAGTTAAAAGGTTTTCCATCCATATATCCCCAACTTCCCTTTGTATAAGGTTTATCGGGTATCCATATTTCCTGAAGCTGCGGGTCTATAAAATAACAATGCTCCTGTCCCAAATTAATACAAAGACCGTCCAAAAGCACATCACTGTCAGTAAGACGGGAAGATAACAATCTCATCTGTATCTTCAGCCTGTCTGAAAGTGCCCCACTTCGGGCATCCAGTAGATTCTCTCCGTTTATAAAAGGAACTGCGAAAACAGCTTCCCCATTTACCACTTCACGCACACCCAAAGACTTTCCATTATGAATTAACTCCACCGTTTTCTGATTAGTAAAAAACACTGATCTTACGCACATTTATACTATCATCACTAATTTCCACCCTTTTCGTCCAATCGGCCCCGGCAATATGAATCATCGGAATGTCCGACCAACGAGCCTGACAGTAATAATAAATCTCTTTCTTCCGACGATCCTCTGTCAACATTCCTTTTTGATTCAGATTAGGCTTGCTATCACCACGACCATCCACCTGAAAATCAACCAAATTCCAAATAGAATAACCTATATAATCCGGACGTTTCTCCATTTCATTGATATATCTGCGATTAAAATCCAATTGAAATTCCGGAGTAAAATCAAATGTACGCGGAGTATAAGAATGGATACGTTCATCGCTTCCTGCTCCAAATTCCGACAAAAAACGAGGTTTTGCAGTAGAATAACTACAAAATTTATCAAACATAGGTGCAATCGTAGCAGAATCTCCCTGATACCAAGACTCATATACATTCACCCCGTTAACATCCGAAATACTAAACATCTCCTTACTAGACTGTGTATAGGGTTTCTCCCAAGTAAAAGCATGAAAGGCGACACAAGAAAGACGATAAGGATCCAGCTCTTTTTTCAAAGCCTCCAACTCCCTAGCCAACGCAATAGCTTGCTTATGGTAATCCCATAATTCATTCATAGCCCCCCATAGTACCACCGATGGATGATTGTAGTTCTGAAGAATCATCTCTTTCAACATTTCTTTGCAGTTATGAGCGAATGCCGCATTTTTTCTCACTTCATTCACAACACAAATTTCAGACCATA
>ENA-OPYU01000029-OPYU01000029.1-human-gut-metagenome-genome-assembly--contig:-NODE-29-length-46787-cov-5.302057_pt1 | contig 46787 bp, 48 predicted proteins | sample MGYA00242637_ERZ504482 | MGnify/ENA primary metagenome ERZ504482 (study PRJEB26092, sample SAMD00036237) | human gut metagenome | host: Homo sapiens | study: EMG produced TPA metagenomics assembly of... | reverse complement strand
CTGTTCTACAGCTCAATGTAAATTCTTCATTGAATGATTATTATTCTGTTGTCGCAGTAATACGGTCTTCAGCAGGAGCACCTGTAATTTCCACCTTCAAGTAACCTACAGCTACTTTCTTCTTAGAGTTATTATCATTCAAGAATACACGAACCAACGGCATACGCCCTACAGTAGCTTGATTTTGTTCTGTAGCTCCCCATTCAGCAGCTTTACCATCTTTCGGCAACTGAGGTCTCAAAACAGAGCCTTTCAATGCGGCATGTGCACTTTGAGAAGTTTTGTTACTACCATCAATATAACCTACCAATTCATAAGAATAGCTGAAGCCGGCTTTTTCTACTGTACCAGACGCTGCATTTTCATCCCACTTAGTATGAGCATCACCTGCACCATAATGAGTCTGAACATATTCTGCCAAATCAACTGTTTCATCCCAAGCTACTTTTACTTCAGGAGCATTTTGGATAGCATCGGCAGCTTTAACAGCCAAATGATTTTCACCGGCAACTTTTGCATTATTCAAAACTAAATCTGTAATCTTAACAGCCTTAACTGCAGCATAATCAGAAGTGATAACCGAGCGTTTGTTATCACCATTCAAATAATTGGCCTGTAAAGCCAAAACTGTTACTTTGTTGTCATTCGCAATATCTTTAATAGTTCCTTCAGTCAACTTAGCCCAAACAGTCAACTCACCATTTTTAGGTTCAACCTTAGAAATCTCTGGAACTACCACTCCATCGGCAGCACGAGCATATTCTTTATCGTAAGCCAAGAATTTCAAATCTTCTTTAACCAAATTACGAACATCAGCTGTAGATGGGTTCATGTGGTATGTAGCAGATAATTCAGGAGTGACCTCAGTTGTTACAGTTTCTTTTACAGGAGCATCATCTTTATTATCAGCATCTGCATTTACATCTGTAGCAGTCAAAGCCTTGTAAACAAATGATTTTACAGCAATTGCTTCAATACCCTGATAGTACAGTTCCGGTTCAAATACCAAAGCTTTCAAATCAGTTACGACAGAGAATGTAGCAGATTTGCCATCTAGTTCAATGACATAACCAATCACCTCACCAGTTTCTTCATCTTTCACTTCTGTAATAGAACCAACGCTTTGAGGTTTCTCTACACCTGAGATTTTTACATCTCCATAATACAGATAGCCATTGTTCCACTTCAACAAAGTAGGATCAAATGTCGCAGGAACATCAGTTGTAGGCAGGGTTGCTTCAGAAACGACCTTGTCACCATCTAACAACTGTATCTTACCATCTACAACTTTCAAAGAGTAAGTGGGAAGTTCAGCAGGCATCGGAAGTTGGAAAGTTTCACCGTTACCGCCGGTAACAGTCAACTTACCTGTTGCCGCATCATACTTGACAGCTGTGACATATTTTCCAGCTGCGGCCTGTAATTCAGACAAATCTTTAGTCAGCTTATCCACTTTCTCGTTTAAGCTGTCGATGTCATCATCATAGTCCTTACAAGATACAAATGTTCCTGTCGAGGTCACCATTAAGGCACCGAACAGGATTGCACTTAAAAACTTTTTGTTCATAATAGAAAAACTTTAAATTTATAAATTTAAAAAACTAAAATTGATTATACATAAATCATTGATTCTAAGAGCGAATTATTCTGTTCACGAGCTAGAAAGCGCAAAGGAGACATTCCGACTATTTTACTAAAAGAGGCATAAAAAGCACTTCTAGAGGCAAAACCACATCGCTGTGGGAGTTCCTCTAATGAACATTTCCCAGCATGGAGTAACTCTTTAGCATATTCCACACGGTAGGTATTCAACAACTCCTTCAAATTGCAGTTGAAATACTTGTTTACCACATTCGATAGGTAAGTTTGGTTGGTGTCTATCATTACGCTAAACTTTTTCAAAGAAAGCTCCGAATCCAAAAAGACTTGCTTTATTTCAAGGTTGTACAATATACATTTATATAGGGTACAATCCACCTTTCTCCCTTCAGCCCCCTTGTTGGCGAACTGTAGTTCCCACTGGCGTTCAGCAGCCTTAAGAAGCAGGTTTTTCTGCCTCTTCGAAGTAGCAGTCCGTCTGTGTCGTCTCAAGAATAGATAGTCCATATTTTTATTTACTTTTAATCTTCACTTCAACATCTTCACAACTATACATTATTATATAGCATGTCATCAGTTATACGATAGATCTCTTATTAAGAGATATGTTACGCACACATAACACACTATAAATCAACGAACTATATTAATATAAGAATACTTCAGAAGACTAAATCTTGTATTCAAAAAACGATTTTTTTGAATCAATTATTAAATTTCCTCGCTAAATTGTTCTAATTCTCAAAACTTTGCTTAAATTTGCGACAAAATATATATCTCTTAATAAGAGATATACAATATTTTAACTTGGTGCTTTTTGTATAAAGTACTTGTAATAAGAGGATTATCTCCAAAATCAAAGAATAAAATCTAGGTAAACTTTGCCTTTCTTTATTCAAGTTTATCCACTAAAATATAGTTGTATCAACTATAATTCATATAAAAACAAACCTATGACAATCATCATATTACGGAAAAATCCTGAATATTTGGGAACTGATATTTTTTCACAACAAATGGGTGGACGAAAACAGCATGATGGTTTATGGCAATTCTTTCAGGATCTATCTGTAATCCGATTTTCCTTTACTATAACAGCATCTTCTGACAAAAGATAACATAAAGAGATCATGCTGTTCCGACCTTGCAACAAGCATATTCAACTCAGCCACATCAGAAATTGCTATCATCTTTAGAAAGAACAAACACTAATTTATTGAAAAACACTGGACACACTGGTCCCGTCAAATGGAGGATACCCTGTGATATGATATCCTCTTTTTGACAAGAAACAATATCTTTACCCTATTATCACAAGAATTCTCTCAGCACCACCATATTCGCTTTGTCTATCACGGTGGTATCCAATGCTGCCAGATAAATCAAAGTCGTTTTTTCCGAATCATGTCCCATTCCTTCACTTATTACAGAAAGAGGAATATGTTTGCCTCTGGCAACACTGGCCCATGAATGGCGCGCCACATACATAGTCAGAGGATGAACAAGCCCTAACTTTTTTCCTATTTCTTTTAGCCTTCTGTTTACCAAGCAGATGGAATTTTTATATTGTAATCTTTCATCTTTTCTGATATGAATTATAATAGGAAGAAGATAAGTCGAGAAGTTTCCAGGATATTTATCCACTATATCCTGCATACATTTCTCCCATCTGATGGAAAGCAACTGACCGGTTTTCTTTCTCCTATAAGTCAGCATACCATTATTTAAATCTGTTTTTTTAAAGAAAAGCCATGTCCACAAATGACATTCCCCGAGTATAAAAACTGAACATAAACATATCACGCGCAAACTCCATTGACTGAGAGTGACTTAAATCCATCTCCTTCAGTTGTCTGATTACTTTAAAACGAAATAGCCCGCTTCACCGTTTTTTCCACTCCCGTATAGACATGCTTAAAAGGAAAACGCTGTCTGATCACCCCTTTATCTACTGCACGATTATACGTTGCACGCAAAATACGCATATAAAAAGAAACGGTGTTCATACTTGCTCCCTGCGCCTTTAAATAAGTTTCATACCCCATCATCAACTCGGCATCCATATTGCTCAACAGAACATCCTTGCCATCCATAAATTTCATAAAACTGTTCAGTGTAGCTCTATACGTCTCACTGGTACGCAATTTTCCCGATTGTCTCAGACTGGCAATATTCACTTGCATAAAGGAAGACAGTGTCTTCTTACCTGAAAAGGATAATCTTTTACTTCTTACTCTAGTTGATTCCACCATAATACTTGTTTTTAAGTTGATTCCTTTTTTTCTGTAAAAACCTCAAGCCAAGATAAGCGATTATTCCCAGCGGTCTTTTATAAGGTCTGCAATAGGGGAGATTGTTCAAAGAAACAGGAATTTTTCACTGCATTTAAAACAAAACGCATGTTTATTCCTTTAAAGAATTATATTTGTAGAAGAAAGCCATAAACCTGTGTCTATGATGAAAAGAATAGAATTCATATATTTATTGACTGGTTTCTGTACAATCTGCTCATGTACCTCGAAAGCAAATAGTGAAATTAAGGAAGTGATAACAGAGGTACACAATACTGTGACAGAAGCCATTGCCGAAATTGTAGAAAAAGATATCAAACCCGAAGACATCAGGCTTGACAAGGAACTGCTGTATGATAAACATACTTTGGAGGATACCTATCCTTATAAAGACACCACCCGTCATTTCCAATGGGAAAAAATAAAGGAACGACTGGCGCTGTTGGAGAACATCCAGAGAAAGCCGACACAATGGTGTATCTTACAGAATTATAAAACCGGAACGGAGAAGCACCTTTAGTGAAAAATTTTAAAAGGGACGCATACAAACGGATAGCCGACACATTGGGAGTGGAACGCTATCAGGGAATTCCTCTTTTCCTAACAGATGACACCCTTACTGCCAAACGCTACGGACTAGATGGACTTCTTACCCGTCACCTAGGTGAGGAAGGAAAATTTACCAAAGTAGAACCTGTCTTTATAGGTGGTGAATGGTATGCTCCGGCAAAATATATAAAACTGATTCCCGACAGCGTAGTGTTCAACAAAGCTATTTTTATAGACCGCCATAATCAGAATATAACTACTTTGGAACGGAAAGAAAAGGGCTGCTGGCTGATACGTAGCATGAATCCTGCTACAACAGGACAACATCGTCCTCCATACGCCCAAGAAACTCCATTGGGTATGTTCGTTCTACAAGAGAAAAAGACTAAAATGATTTTTTCTAAAAGACGGTTCTGCCGCCACCGGTGGTTTTGCACCTTACGCCAGTCGTTTCAATAATGGTGGTTATATCCACGGAGTGCCCACCAATGCGCCGGCAACAGGGATCATAGAATACAGTTATACGTTGGGTACCATCCCCCGCTCACATATGTGTGTAAGAAATGCCACCTCTCATGCCAAGTTTATTTTCGAATGGGCACCTGTTAATGAGACGATTATATTTGTTTTGGAATAGAAATGTGCGTAACTTTGCACCCGTTATCCAGTTTTTCCATACGCATGCAAAAAACTTTTTTACTCCTGTTCCTATTCCTCTTTCCGTCGAGCAATGTATCGACCCGGACGGCTACACCCGAAAAGAAAGTTGCTACATCTGTCCCTGCACCTCAAAAAAGTGGACGGCGAACAATTATTTGAAGATATGCAATTGGGAGGGATGGTCAATTTCCTGGCATTCCGACAGGCTGTGGCAGGATACAACTTGATTAAACAAAAAAGGCAAATCCATACTGACATTGATTGATTTCACCAAACCCTCTACCGAAAAACGTTGTTTGTCTTTGATATGGAACAGAAAAAGATGCTATACTCATCAGTGGTCTCTCATGGAAAAAACAGCGGCGAGAACTATGCTACCTCTTTCTCCAACGAAGTCGGCTCTTATAAAAGTTCCCTCGGCTTCTATCTTACCGGAAACACATATCAAGGTAAAAACGGATACTCTCTTTTATTAGACGGGCTGGAAAAAGGCATAAATGACCGGGCCCGTGAACGTGCCATTGTGGTTCATGGCGCCGCATACGCCAATCCATCCGTTTGCAAATCGGGTAGATTAGGACGGAGTTTCGGTTGTCCGGCTTTGCCACAGGCACTGACCAAACCTATTATCAATACGATAAAAGGGGGAAGCGTACTCTTTATTTATGCCAATAATAAAGAGTATATGGCTAAAAGTTCTATTTTGCCTAACCAGACATCACAAGAATTATTTACTGAAGCATGTGAAAGTGAGCAAACCGTTTCAGCTCATTTATAGTTTCTCCTCAAGCGGTTCCTTCATTATTTCTTAGTTATTTTCTTTTCTTCTGATTTCAAACGGTGTTCTACTTTCTTTAAATCTTCGCCTGCAGGCAATTGTTCCGGATAGATTCCTCGGCTTACCCCATCATATTCCGAACAGCCGTATTATTCTCAATATGTTCTTTTTCAATTGATGACTGTCCATAAAGATCTTTTTGTTGTACGTTAATAGAAGTCATCTCAGCAGCAAAATCTTTTGCCTTAATGCTGATGGTTGGTAAGAAATCGACCAGCGGACGACTGTGGGGCGCACCAAGTTTACATTTTAGCAACGCTGTGTCAAGACGAAACAAGGCTTTATCTCCTTTTGAACGGATAATGGCAAAACCTTTACTATCTACTCCGCGTTCATAAAACACACCCGATAACAGCTTTTCCGTTTCAGCCAATTTAGTCCGTGCTTGAACCCGCTCATAATCCAACAGATGTTGTTCCACCAATTTTGCACGCCTTGTCTGAACAGCAAAGTAGTTTTGAGCAAAAGCTATAGCCGGTTTACGCGCATCACCATTTTGAGCAGTCAAATAACAGGCATAACGGGTAAGATAGATATCATCTATCTCTCTTTCTGCACCTTTAGGTAAACTTATCATTTTGCTGACGTCAGCAAAATGATAGGTCACATCTTCACCTGCATTCGTGCAAGCAGCTTTCGCTTTATTGATGATAGCCTCAAAGTTTCTCCACTGGGTATAACCCAATAAGGAATACAACTCGCGTGCACTCCAACACTCTACTCCATGATAATCACAAACGATACTTTCAAACTGCTTGAACTAATCTTTTATTTCCTCGGTTTTCATCATATATTCTCCCATATTACTTGTTATTACGTCAATGCCCTCCTTCTACTACAGAATTCACACTACATATTTGCACAAATATAACCTTTTATTATCAGATCCGATCAACAAAACTCTTTTTCCTAACTATTTCGATTCTTATATTATCCGTTTTTTCTAGAACAGACTTATTTCAAGAGTTATTTTACATCTCATTAGTATCCATTTCAAAGCATATTTAAATCCATAAAGAACATTTTTCTTTATATACCCGACAAATAGCAAACCATCAAACGTCTTTTTACTCTTTTTGATATTCTTCAAACTCGCGAGAATCGCTTAAACGCTTCCTTCTCGTCCCGTTCATCGAAATAATCAAATGAGAGAGTAGTTTGCTCTTAAAATCATTTCATACTATTTTGCTATCGTGTTCAAACAAAGATTGGAAATAAAAATAAGAGAATTGAATCTTTTCTAATTCAAAAACGAATAAATTGACTACTTTTGTCCGAGTTATTACTAATAAAACTAGCGATATGGTTCTGAACTACATTTGGATAGCCTTTTTTCTGATAGCCTTCGTAGTAGCGTTGATGCGACTCGTTTTCCTTGGCGACACACAAGTGTTTCCCGAAATTATCAACTCTACTTTCAGTTCTTCCAAAACTGCATTTGAAATTTCACTGGGACTGACCGGTGTCCTTTCCCTTTGGCTGGGTATCATGAGAATAGGCGAACAAGGCGGAGTCATCGCTCTGTTTTCCCGATTGCTGGGACCTCTGTTCAGTAAACTTTTTCCCGATATCCCCAAAGGACATCCTGTGACAGGTAGCATCTTTATGAATCTGGCAGCCAATATGCTGGGACTAGATAATGCCGCCACTCCCTTAGGACTGAAAGCAATGGAGGGCCTGCAAGAACTGAACCCCAAGAAAGATACTGCCAGTAATCCCATGATTATGTTCCTGGTACTGAATACTTCGGGGCTGACTCTGATTCCTATCAGCATCATGGTATATCGCGCTCAACTAGGTGCTGCCCAACCTACAGACATATTTGTCCCCATCCTGCTGGCAACCTTCTTCTCTACCTTGGCAGGTATTGTCGCTGTAAGCATTTATCAGAGAATCAACCTGTTTAACCGTACCATCCTCTTCTTCTTAGGGGGAATGAGTTTGCTGGTAGCAGGAATTATTTATTTCTTCAATATCTTGTCACGAAACCAGATAGATATTTACTCCACTACCTTTGCCAATGTCTTTCTATTTCTTATCATCATCGGCTTCATTGTAGCAGGGATCAGCAAAAAAAGTCAATGTCTACGACTCCTTTGTTGAAGGGGCCAAAGAAGGATTCAACACTGCCGTACGCATCATTCCTTACCTGGTAGCCATACTGGTAGGCATCGGTGTCTTCCGTGCATCGGGTGCGATGGACTATTTAATTGACGGCATTGACAGAGCCGTAAAGCTATGCGGTATCGACAGTGATTTCGTAGGAGCACTCCCCACAGCACTGATGAAACCATTGAGTGGAAGCGGAGCACGCGGATTGATGGTGGATGCCATGACTACATACGGTCCCGATTCTTTCGTAGGCAGACTGGCCTGTATCTTTCAAGGTTCCACAGACACTACCTTTTATATCCTGGCAGTATATTTCGGTAGCGTAGGAGTAGTGAGGACACGCCACGCCGTTCCTTGCGGACTACTGGCCGATTTGGCCGGAGTGATTGCGGCTATTCTTATCTGTTATTTATTCTTCGGCTAGGGACAGAGGAAAAGTTATACTTACGGTGGTAAAATGTCCCTCTTCCGAATGGATTCCCATTTGGCCGCCGTAAGTAGATATAATTTTCAAAGAAAGGCTTAGCCCGATGCCTTGCCCCTTGTAAGAACGTGTATTACTAGCACGATAGAAAGATTGAAAAATCAATTCTACCTCTTCTTGAGGAATACCAATACCCTGGTCCCTGATTTCCACCACTCTCCGGCCCTCCTTTTCGAACAAGCTGATTTCCACATCCTTATCCGAATATTTACAAGCATTATCCACTACATTCTGAAGGGCTATTCCCAATAAATAAGGATTGGCACGGACAATAAAGTCATTCTCCTCCCTAAGTGTGGAAGACAGACGAATACGAGGACGGCCGACATACTGCTCCCTCAGCATCCGAGGCAGGCAAACATCCTCTACCGTATTTGCTAGGATATCCTTATCCTGACGGGATAAAAACAGCAAAGACTTTATCAGCAGAGAAATACGTTTGCTCTCTACCGAGATACGTTCCAAAGAATCCATATATTCCGAAGTGCTACGCTCTTTCAGAAGGGCTATTTCGCACTCCCCCTGAATAGCAGTAAGCGGGTTGTTCAATTCATGGGAAGCGTTGCTGACAAATGATTTCTCGGATTTAAACGCTGTGTCAATACGATCCAGCATCCCATTCAGTGACACAATCAGCTGATCCAGCTCATCCTTGTTCCCATAGCTTCTCAGACGTACATTCAGGTTATTGGCGCGGATACGCTTCAATTCTTTCAAGATATGTTGCAGGGGAGTAAGAATCCGGTTAGAATAAACACGCCCGATCAAAAAAAAATCAAAAATAGTAACTGATGACAACGAGAGTAACCGAAAGTAGCAAAATATGCTCCTGTATCTCCTTGCCATAAGTGTTTTCAGAGAAGACAAAGACAATAAAATATCCTTCATTATCCGGATAATAGAGAGCCGCACCCAATTCTTTCTTATATTTAAAGTCACCGGAGTACCGTCACCATGAAAAGTCTTTCCTGCTGACTGGCATTGAGATATTTTCCCAACGTGTCCTTGACGTGTGCCAACGTGTCCATATTCAATAATACTTCCCTTGCTTGCGGCAGCAGCTCATCATATTTCTGCTGGATTAACCGATAGCTCTGTTCGTCAACTTCATCTTTTTTCCCAATATTTCTGAGCAGTGATAAATGCCTTCTCCCGCAAATAAGACTCATACAGACGGTTGATATAGCGAGAGCTGAACAAATAGAACACGCTCATCACCATGATAATGGCACACATCGTAATGAGGGAATAAAACAAAGCTATTTTAGGTCCAATCTTCATGTCTATCCTTTCTTTTAAGTTTCTCTATATCCTAAAGATACTTTTCAATCAGTCATCATATAGCCCACACCCACCACTGTATGTATCAACTTGTCCTCAAAACCTTTATCTATTTTGGCGCGCAAATAATTCACATATACATCCACTACATTCGTATTGGTGTCAAAATTCTTATCCCACACATCACGTAATAGCGTAAGCCGGGAAAGCACCGCCCTTTGATGCAACAAAAAATACTCTAATAACCGATATTCCTTTACCGTAAGATCAATATCCATGTTTCCCCGGCGAGCACGCCGCAACGTACAGTCCAAAATCAAATCCCCACAAACCAATTGCTGTACAGGAACCTCCTTACTCCGGCGGAGCAAAGCCTTGATACGCGCCTCGAGTTCCTGAAAGCTAAACGGTTTCACCAGATAATCATCCGCTCCGGCATCCAGTCCTTTCACAATATCGTCTGTAGTTCCAAGCGCAGTCAGCATAACAACAGGAGAGTGATAGCCGAAACGCTGCCGGTACATGCGGCACAGTTCCAACCCGTTCATACCCGGCATAATGATATCCAATATCAACAAATCAAAAGACTCATTCTGAAGCAGTTCCCATCCCGCATTACCATCGTACACCACAGAGACCTCGTGACCGAACTCACGAAGCCCTCTTTCAATGAACGAGGCAATATTTATCTCATCCTCTACCAATATTATTTTTGCCATAAACAAATCTGTTTTTCTGTCGGTTGCAAATATACATCATTATAATTTTCTTTGCAGCAGATTACCTTCTTTATCATACAACATCTTGCTATAAACCCACTCCACAATCAGCGGAAATACGAACAAGGCAAAAAAGTGGCTCCTATCAAACCGCCAATAATAACAATAGCTAGCGGGCGCTGTGATTCGGAACCTATGCCATGACTCATGGCAGCAGGCATCAACCCGATAGCCGCCATGGCCGCCGTCATTACAATGGAACGGATACGCGAGCGCATTCCTGTTTTCACCGCATCCGGCAAGGATAGCCGTGTATGCAGATTATGCTTGATATCCGAAATCATAATCACCCCATTCTGAATACAGATACCGAATAAAGCAATGAAACCGATCCCCGCAGAAATTGAGAAATTAAATCCCGTCAGCAACAATGCGGCAATACCTCCCACGGCTGCAAAAGGTACATTCAGCAGCACCAGTCCTGCATCTCTGGCATTCGAAAAAAGTACAAACAGAATGACAAAGATAATAGCGATACTCACAGGAACCACCTGGGCCAAACGCTTGGACGCCCGTTGCTGGTTCTCAAAATCTCCCGTCCATTTCAAAGAATATCCTTCAGGAAGATGGATCGCGGCATTTACTTTCTTTTGTGCCTCTGCCACCGCCGTTCCCATGTCCCGTCCCCGCACGGAGAATTTGACCGCACAGAAACGAGTGTGGTTGTCCCTGAAAATAAGTAAGGGTCCTGTAATGGTACGGATATCCGCCAATTCCTTGACAGGTATCATGGCTCCATCGCTGGCCGGAACCAATATCTTGCCTATCTGATCTTCGTTCTGACGGAATTCCGGATTATAACGCACCATAATATTGAACTTCCGTTCATCTTCATAAAGTAAAGAGGCCGATTTTCCGCCGATAGCCATCTCGATGATGGACTGCACATCTTCTTTCGCTACCCCGTATCGTGCCAGTTTCTGTTCATCCAGTTCGATACGCAGTTCAGGCTGGCCGATGTTACGGATTACTCCCAAATCTTCAATACCTTCCACAGTCCCCAAAATCTTATCAATCTGTACGGCAAGTTTCTGTGACTCATATAAGTCCTTGCCGAACACTTTCACCGCAATAGAGCCCTTTACCCCCGATGCCGCCTCCTCCACATTATCCGATATAGGCTGTGAGAAGTTGAAGTCGATGCCCGGATAAATGGATAAATCCTGCTGCATCTTATCAATCAGTTCCAGTTTGGTCAGTTTGCTCTCCCATTCTTTCTCGGGATAGATGTCTACATGAAATTCAATATTATAGAAACCGGTCGCATCTGTTCCGTCATTCGGTCGTCCGGTTTGGGACATCACTTGTCTCACTTCGGGATAAGCCATCAGTTTACGACGCATGGTGTTGGCCAGCTCCACCGATTCATCCAAAGCGATGCTTTGCGGAAGCGTGGCGCGTACATAAATGGAACCTTCATTCAGCTGAGGAAGAAACTCCGTTCCCAAGAAAGTAAAAAGCCACAATCCGAAAACCGCCACCACCGTAGAGAGTCCGATAGTGAGACTGCGACGGGCATGAAACCGGTCGAACAGCAACGAAGCTTTTTCATTGATAAAACGGACGATACAGTTATTCCTCTCACGGACATCACGTTTCAGCAACATAGAAGACAGGACAGGAACCAGTGTCAAAGTGAAGATCAAAGCCCCCAGCAGTGCGAATCCCAATGTATATGCCAACGGAGAGAACATCTTTCCTTCCACTTTCTGAAAAGAGAATATAGGCACCAACGCTGTGATAATAATCAATTTGGAGAAGAACACCGCTTTCGCCTTATCTTTGGCAGTGCTCCGGATAAGCCCCATTTTCGACATCCGGTTGAACGCAGGCATTCCCACCTCGTACGCTTTTCTGTCCAGCGCCACAAAAACCCCTTCTACCATCACCACGGCGCCATCAATGATGATGCCGAAATCTATCGCTCCCATAGAAAGCAGATTGGCAGACATTCCCATCGCTCTAAGGCAGATAAAGGCAAAGAGCAGCGCCAACGGAATCACGATGCCGACAATCACTGTCGTCCGCCAATCCGCCATAAAAATTAAAACGATAAACGTAACTAACAATATACCCTCAATAAGATTATGAGTCACCGTATGAACAGCCAGATTGACTAAGTTCTCACGGTCATAGAATGGAACAATCTCCACATCCTCGGGCAGAATCCCTGTATTCAGTTCTGCTATTTTATGCTTCAAGGCAGCAATCACCTCACCCGGATTTTCTCCTTTCCGCATGACGATAATGCCTTGCACCACATCATCTTCCTCCATGCGTCCTACTTGTCCCAGTCTGGGCAAACAGGATTCGTGCACATCCGCCAAATGACGGACCAATACAGGCGTACCGTTGATATTCTTCACTACAATATTCCGGATTTCCTCCAAATCATTGATTAATCCGATTCCACGCACCACATAGGCCTGTGAGCTCTTAGTAATCACATCTCCTCCGACATTGATATTACTCTTTGCAATAGCATCATACAGTTCCAATGAAGTAATACCGTAATTTATCAGTTGATGGGGATTCACACTGACTTCGAAAGTCTTTACCTCGCCACCGAAACTCACAATATCAGCCACACCCGGCACAGCACGGAGATTGCGGTCTATCACCCAGTCCTGAATTGTTTTCAATTCGCGCACATCACGCTTGCCACTGCGCAAAGTGTAGCGGTAAATCTCTCCCGTCGGGCCATAAAGCGGCTGTACTTCAGGAGTGACCCCTTCCGGTAAATCAGCATCATTCAACAAGTTATATACCTGCTGGCGAGCTGTGAAATCATCGACATCGTCCTCAAACATCACATTGATAACAGACAGACCGAAAAGAGTGGTAGAACGGATATCAGTCTTCTTCTGAACAGGATTCATCGCTATTTCAACAGGGATAGTGATGAATTTCTCCACCTCTTCCGCACTTCTCCCCGGCCACTGGGTGATTATGGTCACTTTCGTGTTCGTCACATCGGGAAAAGCATCTACAGGTGTATGTTTGAAAGATATCGCCCCTGCAATGACCGCTATCGTGGTACAGAAAAAATTATAAAAAACTTTATTTTTCAGTGAAAAAGCTACTATATTATCAATAAACTTATGCATACTTTCCTTCTATTTAGAATCGTCATTCAAAGCATTATAAACCAACAGAACAATTTTTGTTAAGAATCTTATCGCCTCCGGTAACACCGGAACGGAGATAGCATTCCTTATCCGACCGCTTGTAAATCTCCACCTCTTTCACCTGAAGACTGCCGTCGCCGTCTACCGCTACCACATAATTCTTCCCATTCTCAAAAACCAGCGAATGAGGGTCTATCCGTGCCATCCGTTCCTCGGATGCCTTGCAAGTCACCTTTACATTGGTAAACATACCCGGCTTCAGCAGATAATCCTTATTTTGCAATTTTATGCGCACGCTCATCGTTTTACTCTCGTCATTCAGCACCTGATACACTTTGTCTATAGTGCCTCCGAAACTCCTGTTCCGATAAGCCAGTGTAGTAATCTCCACCCTGTCTCCTGCACATACTTTGCTGATATCACTTTCATAGACATCGGCCATCACCCAGACATTCTCCAACCCCGATACAGTAAATAATTCCTCACTCTGGTCTGAACGTATCTGCATATCTTTGCTGATGTTTTTATTGACAATAAATCCCGCTACCGGAGACTTCACTTGATAAATGGAATTACCCAACAGATGATAAATGGAGAAAACTTCCTTCACCCTTTTATCCTCCGCCTCGGCTGCGGCCAGTTCTTGCTTTGCCTGGAGCATATCGCGCTCCGAAGCTATGCCCGAAACATACATGTCCTGAGTCGCATCCATGGCACGCCGGGCGGTAAGCACTTGTTGGGCAGCATCTTTCTGCTGTTTCTCATAGTCGGCCACTTCCCCGCTACGGATTACGGCCAGAACCTCACCTTTTTGCACATAATCTCCCGTTTCCGCATGGACTTCCGTCACCGTCCCCCCGAATATGGGATACACCCGTGCCACCTGTTCTTGGTTGAAAGTAACACGACCGTTCAGGGTAAGTTCCATCGTGACCTCCTGTATACTTACAGTATCAATGGTCACTACTTGTTTCAAACTGTCTGTCAGGAAGATCCCCCCATTGGTCGTGTCTGTTTGTTCAGCCGGTGCCGAACAGTTACAAAGAAGAGGAAAAAATAAGCCCAGTAAAAAGATATTCTGATTCATTGTTGTTCTCTGATTGATAAGTTATTAATAATTAAATACATTTTGTCCGATAACTCGGTTCAAATTCTCCATAGCCAGAAGCAAGTCCTTACGTGTGTCATATAACTGTATACAAGTTTCTTTATAACTCTCATAATAGTCTATAAATTCCAACAGACTGATACTACGTTTCCGGAACGTTTCATTCACTCCCGCTATCAGTTTCTCAAAGTTCTGCTCCAAATCACTATCCACCGACTGATAAAGATTCATCGCCTTCTCCAGCTGCGAATAAGCGGTAAAAAGCTCCATCTCCGCTTTTCCCATGGCATACTCCTTTTCCTTATCCGCTTTCATGATTTCGATGCGGGCCGACTTTATATTTACCCTGATTACGGTTAAATATAGGAACAGAGAAACTGATCCCCACAGCAAAGTAATTATTGATAAAATTACCGGCACGGTCATAAGTCCCTTTAAAGGATACTTCGGGAAAAGCCAGCGACTTCTGAAGTTTAAGGTTCGCCTGCGAAGCACGGATATAGGTACGGGCCAGTTTTAAATCGGGACGTCCAGTCATACGTGCCATCAAGTCCGCATAAGAGAGTTGTGACAAGTCCAGCTGTTTCAACATACTTTCATCCAGTAGCAGTTCAGGACGCGCATCAGCAGGAAGGCTCAGAAGAAGGTTCAATTCTCTCCGGGCGGCAACCAGCTGATTCTCCTGCTCATTCCTTTCCTTCTTCAATGAAAGCAACATGGCCTCCAGACGCGAGGCTTCCATCAGTGAAATGTTTCCTTTCTGTTGTTGAAGTTTCATCTCAGCCAGAAGGCGCTCCAACGAAGTTATTTCTTTTTCATAAACAGCCATATTTCTAGTCAGAAAATAAGTCTCGACAAATCGTTCGTTCAGCTCACTATGCAAGGTGCGCATGATTTCCTGAAACTGATATCCGGCCATTTCCTTGTTCACTTTTTCCAGACGGATACGGTTACTACGCTGCCCGGCAATACTGATAACCTGCTCTATCTCCACTCCTGACTCCCCGTCCTTTCCCATGTCAAAGTATTTTCCATTCAGCCTATTGTACACATTTTTGCTCTAACGAGATAACGGGATTCTCAAAAAGTCTGGCCTGCAATACCTGTGCCTGAGCAATGTCCATATCATACCGGGCTGCAATAAGAGACAGGTTCTGCTTCAGAAAAAGCTGTCCGGCATCTTTCAGAGTCAAGGTCTGTGCCTGCAGTATTCCTGTCATTATGCCTATCAAAAAAGAAAAGAATAGCACGTTGTTTCATTGTTTTCTGTTTTTGGGTGACAAAAGTACAACGCCCTTTTCCCGATGAGAAGTGAAACCGATTATAATCAACTCAGACCAGATTAGAAAGTTATTAGAAAATATCCCGAAAGTGAACCGCTAACAAGATACTTTACCTATCTTTGCCTGTCATTTCTAATTTGTTATTCTATGATAAGTTATCAAACCGATGGGGTAAAGATGCCCGATATCAAAAAGAAAGAAACCACCGAATGGATTAAAGAGGTAGCCGCCTGCTATGGAAAAAGAGTGGGAGAAATCGCTTATATCTTCTGCTCGGACGATAAAATACTGGAAGTAAACCAGCAGTATCTGCAACATGATTATTACACGGATATCATCACTTTCGACTATTGCGAAGGTAATCGCATTTCCGGTGATTTATTCATCAGTCTGGATACTGTCCGCACCAATGCGGAACAGTTTGAGCAACCCTACGACCGCGAGCTTCACCGGGTGATTATTCATGGTATCCTGCACTTGTGCGGCATCAACGACAAAGGGCCCGGTGAACGGGAGATTATGGAAGCTGCCGAGAACAAGGCGCTGGCATTGGTTTCCCTATAACAGGACATACAAGGTAGAACAACCTATAAAAGTTACGGGCATAGTTCGCACGAATGATTGCCCGTAACTTTTCAAAGACATGCCAATAGTTAGGGAAAACTTTCCGCCGGACGGATAAAAACGTCGAAAGCTATACATGCAGCTACATTTATTCCCTTATCTTCTTGCTTTTCCGGATTAATTGCTTTATTTTGTAAATTGAAAAAACAGATAAACACAAAATATATCACTCAAATGGAAGCTAACGTATATTTTTTCGCTGCATTAGTAAGTACGGGAATCTTTCTTCTGCAATTCATCTTATCCATCTTTTCGGCAATATGGACACCGACATAGACGTTAATGCCGACGGCAACGCCGATATAGACATGAGCAGCGTACTCTCCTTCAAAGGGCTGATTCATTTCTGCATGGGTTTCGGTTGGTTCATGTATTTATGCCAGCCTCCCTACATTGTCTTGCATTATCTGGGCGCCGTGATAAGCGGCAGCTTTTTTGTTTTCGTCCTAGCTTGGATTTATAAACTCTGCTATAAGCTGAAACAAGAAAATAAGCCCGAACAGGGAGAAGAATTAATAGGCAGGAAATGCGAAATATATACCCGCTGTCAGGAACAAGGACAGGCAGGAACAGAATACGTGGTCTATATCGCCATCAATGGTGCACAAAGAGAACTTACCGTGCGGAGCATACAGGGTAAAAGCTATCAGGAAGGCGATATCCTCACACTGAAGAATTACAAGGAAGGAATCTATTATATTGATTAAATAAACCCTAAAAACGCAATCATTTATGGATGAGCAGATTCTCATTTATGCAGCTATTCTGGTAGCTGTCATCGTCCTGACCATCGTCGGGATTTTAAGTCGTTACCGCAAGTGCAAGAGCGACGAGGTATTGGTAGTATATGGTAAGACCGGCGATAAGAAATCGGCTAAACTGTATCACGGAGGAGCCGCTTTTGTATGGCCCATCATCCAGGGATACTCTTTCCTGAACATGAAACCCATGCAGATTGACTGCAAACTGACCGGCGCCATCTCCAAACAAAACATCCGCGTAGATGTGCCCACTACCATCACTGTGGCCGTAAGCACAGAGCCCGAAGTCATGCAGAATGCGGCCGAACGCTTGCTGGGACTGAACATCGAGGCACAACAGGAACTGATTAAAGACGTTGTTTACGGACAAATGCGTCTGGTCATCGCCGATATGACTATCGAACAACTGAACAGCGACCGTGATACATTCCTTGAAAACTGCCGCAAGAACATCGACTCCGAATTGAAGAAATTCGGCCTTTACCTGATGAACATCAACATCAGCGACATCCGTGATGAAGCTGACTATATCGTCAATCTGGGAAAAGAAGCCGAAGCGAAAGCCAAGAATGAAGCCTTAGCCAACATTGAAGAACAGCAGAAACTAGGGGCCATCAAGATTGCAGAACAGCAAAAAGAGCGCGCCACCAAAGTAGCGGAAACCAACCGCGACAAGAACACTCAACTGGCCGATACGCAACGTGACGAGGAGATTAAAGTAGCCATAGCCGACAAGGAACGTGAATCGAAAGTAGCGGAAGAAAACGCCGAAAAAGAATCACGTATCGCCAAAGCCAGCGCCTCTATGGAAGTGAACAAGGAACAGGCGCGTACCGAACAGGAGAGTCGTACTGCAGAGCTCCAGTCCGATATGGAGATAAAGCAGGCGGAAGCACAAAAGAAATCGGCCATCGGGCAAAATAACGCTGCCAAAGAGGTTGCCGAAAGTAATGCGGAACTGGAAGTTACCAAGGCGGAAGCCTCTAGAAAAGCCGGTGAAGCACAGGCCAGAACGCAAGCTGCTGTCCTCACTGCACAGGAAAACGCACAGCGTGAGATAGAAGAAGCGAAAGCCCGCAAAGTAGAACAGGCCTTAAAAGCGGATAAGATTGTTCCTGCCGAAATAGCCAAACAGCAAGCTATCTTGGATGCGGACGCATTGGCTGAGCAAATAAAACGTAAGGCAAATGCAGAAGCGGAAGCTATCCTGGCAAAAGCACAGGCGGAAGCCAAGGCCATCCAGATGAAGCTGGAGGCAGAAGCGGAAGGTAAGAAGAAGTCCTTGCTGGCCGAAGCAGAAGGCTTCGAGGCCATGGTGAAAGCTGCCGAACGCAATCCTGAAATCGCCATCCAATACAAGATGGTTGACCAATGGAAGGAAATCGCTTCGGAACAGGTTAAGGCATTTGAACATATTCAACTGGGGAATATTACTGTTTTTGACGGCGGCAACGGCACGACATCTAATTTCTTGCAGAACGTCGTCAGCAAAGTAGCTCCTGCACTGGGTATCCTAGACAAGCTTCCCATTCATGATACCTATCAGAACATTGTCAATCCTTCCTCGAAAGAAAACGCACAGAATGAGCCGGAGAAAGAGGAGTTTGAACCGGTAGACAAGGACGGAAAGAAACGCCCGTCCGACACCCCTCCTGCTCCGGACAAGAAATAACAGGAAATAGTTTACTTTAGAAATAGTGTTTGTATGATGTGGCGGCAGAAGCAGATTTCTGTCGCCACACATTCTTTTTAACCGTATTATCACCGCTTTACAGAGTAAAATTCGTAATTTTGCAATCGGTAAAAAGAAATAAATCAATGGATTTTAAGTACGACGTTATTGTAATAGGCGCCGGACACGCAGGCTGTGAGGCAGCTGCGGCCGCAGCCAACATGGGTTCGAAGACCTGCCTGATTACCATGGATATGAACAAAATCGGGCAAATGAGTTGTAACCCTGCCGTAGGTGGAATTGCCAAGGGACAAATCGTAAGAGAGATAGACGCATTAGGTGGCTATATGGGACTGGTTACAGACCGTACAGCCATACAGTTCCGTATGCTCAACCGTTCCAAAGGTCCCGCTATGTGGAGCCCCCGTGCCCAGTGTGACCGCAGCAAGTTTATCTGGGCATGGCGCGAGATTCTGGAGAACACTCCTAATCTGCACATTTGGCAAGATACTGTAGAAGAACTAATCGTGGAAAACGGTGAAGCGACCGGAGTCATGACTTGCTGGGGAGTGACTTTCCATGCAAAATGTATCGTGCTCACCGCAGGAACCTTCCTGAACGGACTGATGCACATCGGGCATAAACAACTGGCAGGAGGACGCATGGCCGAACCAGCTTCCTACCATCTGACCGAATCAATCACCCGCCACGGAATCACCGCCGGACGTATGAAGACCGGTACGCCTGTCCGCATAGACGGACGCAGCGTACACTATGAGCTGATGGAAACACAGGACGGAGAAAACGACTTCCACCGCTTTTCGTTCATGAGCGAACCGCGCAAGCTGAAACAACTGCAATGCTGGACCTGCTTTACCAACGAAGAGGTGCACGAGGTACTGCGCAAAGGTCTGCCCGACTCTCCCCTTTTCAACGGACAAATCCAAAGCATCGGACCGCGTTATTGTCCCAGCATAGAAACCAAAATCGTAACCTTCCCCGACAAACCGCAACATCAGCTTTTCCTGGAACCCGAAGGAGAAACCACACAAGAACTTTACCTGAACGGGTTCTCTTCTTCACTGCCCATGGACATACAGTTGGCGGCATTGAAGAAAGTACCTGCATTTAAAGACTTGGTAGTTTATCGTCCGGGATACGCTATCGAATACGATTACTTCGACCCCACCCAACTGAAACATACGTTGGAATCGAAAATAATAAAGAACCTGTTCCTTGCCGGACAAGTAAACGGGACCACCGGTTACGAAGAAGCAGGCGGACAGGGAATCATTGCCGGTATCAACGCACACATCAACTGCCACGGTGGCGAACCGTTCACACTGGGACGGGACGAGGCCTACATCGGTGTCTTAATTGACGATCTGGTTACAAAAGGTGTGGACGAACCTTATCGTATGTTCACCTCCCGTGCCGAATACCGCATCCTGCTCCGACAAGACGATGCAGATATGCGCCTCACTGAACGTGCCTACAAACTAGGTCTGGTAAAACAAGACCGTTACGAACATCTTTGCAGCAAACGGGAAGCCGTGAACCAAATCATCGACTTTGCCAAGACCTTCTCCATTAAAGCCGCATTAATCAATGATGCTTTGGAAAGTTTGGGTACTGCCCGTCTGACACACGGCTGCAAACTAATCGACCTGCTGAACCGTCCGCAGATTACCATCGAAAATATAGCCGGGCACATTCCGGCTTTCAAAGCCATGCTGGACCAAATTACCGACCGTAAAGAAGAAGTGATTGAAGCCGCCGAAGTACTGATCAAATATCAGGGGTATATTGACCGCGAACGAATGATCGCAGAAAAGATACATCGCTTGGAAGCCATCCGCATCAAAGGCAAGTTCGACTACAACTCATTGAATTCGCTCTCTACCGAAGCCCGGCAGAAACTGATGAAGATAGATCCCGAAACATTGGCCCAAGCCAGCCGCATACCGGGTATCTCTCCTAGCGACATCAACGTCCTACTAGTTCTGCTGGGGCGGTGAAACAAGGTATGTTTCACGTGAAACAAGTAATTTAATAGACTAACAATAAAACACTGGTTATGAGCAAAGAAACGCTTAAAGCAAACTTAAGAGAAATTCCAGATTTCCCCATTCCGGGAATTCTGTTTTATGATGTGACAACCTTGTTCAAAAATGCCGAGTGCTTGCAGGAAATGCTGGACACTTTATATGAAATGTACAAGGACAAAGGTATCACCAAAGTAGTAGGTATAGAGTCGCGCGGCTTCATTATGGGCGGTGCTCTGGCGGCACGTTTAGGAGCCGGATTCGTAATGGCACGCAAGCCGGGCAAACTCCCTGCAGAGGTTGTAGAAGAAACGTATGCTAAAGAGTACGGAACCGATACCATTCAAATACATAAGGATGCCATCAATGAAAACGATGTAGTTCTGCTGCACGATGATTTATTGGCTACCGGTGGAACCATGGCGGCCACTCATCGGTTAGTACAAAGATGTGGTGCCAAAAAGATCTTCATCAACTTCATTATCGAGTTGGGAGGTCTGAACGGCAGAAAGGCATTCCCCGAAAATATCACGGTGGATACGCTGCTTACTTTATAACGCCGCACAATCTGCCCGTAAAAAATGCAAAGTCCGTCCCGAGTCACTATAGAAAGACAACAATGGATGGACAACGAAAAGATATGGACGATGAAGCCGAAAGATATATATCTTCAAGCTGTAACATTATATATCTTACAGCTTGAAGATTTATAAGATGATTACCTACAATCATACCACGAAATGCTATTTTGAGATGTTTCCACCGTAGGGGCGAACACATGGGGCCACCCCTACGGAAGCGCTCATTTGTCCGGAAAACAATCGTTTGTCATTTAACTCAAAATTCAGCAACGAGGTATTTTTATATCGAGCTTACGTTAACATATAATCAGGTAATACCAATATACACTTATGGAAAAAGAAGAGATTACAACCAATGACTATCTGAAAGGAATCGTACTAAACCTGCCCGACAGCCCGGGCATTTACCAATACCTAAACTCCGAAGGAACCATTATCTACGTTGGAAAAGCAAAAAACTTGAAACGAAGAGTCTCTTCTTACTTCAACAGAGAGCACCCCAACGGCAAGACACGCCTGCTGGTCAGCAAGATTGCAGACATCCGTTATATCGTGGTAAAGACAGAGGAAGACGCCCTTTTGTTAGAGAATAATCTGATAAAGAAATACAAACCGCGCTACAACGTATTGCTGAAAGATGATAAGACCTACCCTTCCATTTGTGTAAGCAATGAGTATTTTCCACGCATCTTCAAGACCCGGAAAATCATCCGTAACGGCTCCTCCTACTATGGTCCGTACAGCCACATGCCCTCCATGCTTGCCGTGATGGACTTGATAAAAAAGGCTCTATCCCATCCGCACTTGCAAACTCAACCTGAGTCCAGAGAACATTCGTGCCGGCAAGTTCAACGTGTGCCTGGAATACCATATAAAAAATTGTAAAGGGCCATGTATCGGACAACAATCGCATGAGGAATACATGAAGAATATCGGTGAAATCAAAGATATCCTGAAAGGAGATACACAAATTGTAAGTGACCTGCTGATGGAGGAAATGCAAGCGCTTGCCGCCGAAATGAAATTTGAGGAAGCACAGAAAATAAAAGAGAAATATGACTTGATAGAAAACTATCGCTCCAAGAGCGAAGTGGTCAACTCCATCATCCATAATGTGGATGTATTCTCCATTGAAATGGAAGAAAATTCAGCCTATATCAACTATCTGCATATCACTAACGGATGCATCAACCAAGCCTTCACCTTCGAATACAAGAAACGTCTGAACGAAACGAAAGAAGAACTTCTACAATTGGGCATTATTGAGATGCGTGAACGATATAAGAGCACTTCCCGCGAAATCATCGTACCTTTTGAAGTGGATATGGAAATGAACAACGTCACCTTCACCGTTCCCCAACGAGGAGAAAAGAAGCATTTGCTGGACCTCTCCGTAATGAACGTGAAGCAGTATAAAGTAGACCGTTTGAAACAGGCGGAAAAGTTAAATCCAGAACAAAGAAGCGTCCGTCTGATGAAAGAAATCCAAGAGCAGCTACATATGAAGAAGATGCCGAACCACATTGAATGTTTCGACAACTCCAACATTCAGGGTTCGGACGCAGTGGCCGCCTGTGTAGTCTTCAAAAAGGCAAAACCAAGCAAGAAGGATTACCGGAAATACATCATCAAGACAGTGACCGGGCCCGACGATTACGCCTCTATGAAAGAGGTGGTACGCCGCCGGTATAGCCGCGCCATAGAGGAAGGTTCCCCCCTGCCCGACCTCATCATTACCGACGGTGGAAAGGGGCAAATGGAAGTAGTGAGAGAAGTGATAGAAGACGAACTTCATTTGGATATCCCCATAGCCGGACTGGCCAAAGACCGCAAGCACCGCACCTCGGAATTGCTATACAGTTTTCCTCCGCTGACCATCGGTGTAAAACAAAGCACTCCCTTGTTCCATCTGTTGGAGAATATACAGAACGAAGTACACCGCTTCGCCATCACCTTCCATCGGGACAAGCGCAGCAAGAGCCAGGTGGCATCCGCTTTAGACAACATCAAAGGAATAGGTGAGAAAAGAAAGACCGCCCTGCTGAAAACATTCAAAAGCGTCAGCCGCATCAAGCAAGCCTCACTGGAAGAGATTGCAGCCGTGGTAGGTGAAGCAGCCGCTAAAAATATCAAAGAAAACCTCACAGAATAAAAGGGATTTCCTACCTTTGCATACATCCATTGCAAGGATATGCCGCCCTCATAACTGTCAAGCCAAGAGGTCGGCAATGTTTCCACCCACCATAGTAGGCGGACATAATATCGGTAAACGGCAAGCATTTTCTAATAATAAATAAAGGATATAAATATGAGAGTAGTTATTCAACGAGTAAGCCACGCCTCTGTTACCATAGAAGGTGTATGCAAATCGGCGATAAAAGAAGGATTCATGATATTGGTTGGTATCGAAGAAGCTGATACACAAGAAGATGCTGACTGGTTATGCAAAAAGATAATAGGATTGAGAGTCTTTGACGATGAAAACGGAGTGATGAATAAATCCATTCGGGAGGTAGAAGGCAACATTCTGGTTATCAGCCAGTTCACATTGCACGCATCTACAAAGAAAGGGAACCGTCCCTCCTACATCCGTGCCGCAAAACACGATATAGCCATTCCTCTCTACGATTATTTCTGCCGGGAACTAAGCATCGGTTTAGGCAAAGAAGTAGGAACCGGAGAATTCGGAGCAGACATGAAAGTTGAACTTCTGAACAACGGGCCTGTTACTATATGTATGGACACTAAAAACAAAGAATAATGACACTGGAAGAAGCACAAAAAGAGGTGGACAGCTGGATTAAAACGTATGGTGTACGTTACTTCAGCGAACTGACCAATATGACCGTCCTGACCGAGGAAGTAGGCGAACTGGCACGTGTGATGGCACGTAAATATGGAGACCAATCTTTCAAACAAGGAGAGAAAGACAACCTTGCCGATGAAATGGCAGACGTATTGTGGGTCCTTATCTGTCTGGCCAACCAGACCGGAGTAAACCTGACCGAAGCCTTCCGTCAAAACTTGGAGAAGAAAACAAATAGAGATAAAGACAGACATAAAAACAACCCCAAATTATAAAGAATTATGGAACATAATCACGAATTCGAAGGTGGACATGAACATCGTCATGACCACGATCATGGACCCGAGCACAGTAAGTACGAGGAAGCACTTGCCAAGTATAACATCCGTTTGCGCGATGAGGATGTAAAAGCGAAAACTGCCCTACTCATCGAAAAACATGTAGCAGAAAACAATACACCGGACGTAAAGAAATTCCTGTTCCATTGCATTGACCTGACCACTTTAAAGTGCACTGATTCGGATGAAAGTGTAATGAAATTCACCGGAAAAGTAAATGAATTTGTTGACAAGTACCCTGATCTGGACAATGTAGCCGCAATCTGTGTATATCCTAATATGGCAGAAGTAGTCAACGACACCTTGGAGGCAGACCATGTAAACATAGCCTGTGTATCGGGTGGTTTCCCTTCATCACAAACATTTACTGAAGTAAAGGTAGCCGAAACAGCCATGGCTCTCCATACCGGAGCTGATGAAATAGATATCGTTATCCCGGTAGGCAAGTTCCTGAGTGGGGATTACGAAGGAATGTGCGATGAAATAGAAGAATTAAAAGCTGTATGTGGTGAGCACCACCTGAAAGTAATTCTAGAAACTGGAGCACTGGGGAGCGCATCCAACATCAAAAAAGCGTCCATTCTATCGATGTATTCCGGAGCCGATTTCATCAAGACCTCTACCGGAAAGGAAAACCCCGCCGCTACTCCTGAAGCCGCCTTGGTGATGTGCGAGGCTATCAAAGAATACTATATGACAACAGGCCGCAAAGTAGGATTCAAACCCGCCGGAGGAATTAATACCGTACACGATGCTTTGGTTTACTATACCATTGTAAAAGAAGTGTTAGGTGAAGAATGGCTGACAAACGAGCTATTCCGCTTAGGAACAAGCCGCCTGGCCAATCTGCTTCTCTCAGAAATTGTAGGTCAGGAAACCAAGTTCTTCTAAACAAAGAACCGTTTCACTATTTAAATAACAACCACATTTAAAGTGACCGGAATGAGCCTTATCTATTCCGGTTATTTTAAACTACCAAAGAAAGGCGTACCTCAAAAAAGCTCGGGCGTGGTCCTTATCGTATAAAGGATCACGCCCGAACTTTTTGAGGTACATATCTTCAACAATCGTACTATTTATCTCTTTCAATCACATAATCAATATAAGCAGTCAAAGCATCTTTTACAGCTTGACCGGCTGATTGTGGAAGTAAAGCCAACGCTTTATTACGATAATCCACCATTGCCTGTCTGGCATACTCTATCCCTCCCTTCACCTTAGTATATTCGATGAAACGGGCAATATCTTCATCCGAAGCGTCTAATGACCGGATACATAACGCCAGTTTCCGCATCTCCTCATCATCAAACGTATTTAACACATACAAAGCCGGCAATGTCAGCTTCCCTTCACGCATATCGTTTCCGGTAGGTTTACCTATCTCATCAGAAGAATAATAGTCAAAGATATCATCCTTTATCTGGAAAGCAATACCAATCATTTCGCCAAACAGACGAGCATTTTTCACCATTTCATCGGATGCATGAACCGAAATAGCCCCCGCTTCCGCACTGGCAGTAAACAATGCAGCCGTCTTTTTACGAATGACATCATAATACACTTCTTCCGAGAACTCAGAAGCATTAATATTCGCCAATTGAATAATCTCGCCTTCAGATAAGTTCTGTCCCAAACAAGCCACCAAATCTACAATTGTAATCTCGCGGGTCATGGCAGAATGCTTCAGGCTGGTTGCCAGCATATAGTCGCCTACCAGAACCGACACCTTATTATTATAGATAGCATTTACCGAAGACTGCCCACGGCGCTTGTCACTCTCATCCACCACATCATCGTGCACCAGGCTGGCCGTATGGAGCAACTCCAATGAAAGGGCCGCATGAAGCGTAGAATCATTGATTTCACCGAATAGTTTAGCAATCAACAACGCCAATATGGGACGCATCATCTTGCCATTTCTCTGCTTAATATAGGATAACACCTCACTAAGTAAAGAATTGGAACTTTGGAGCGAAGAGTCAAACAACCTTCTAAATTCCTCAAACTCCTTGTCAATAGGCAATTTGATTTGCTGTAATTTGTCCATGCAGGTTAATTTGTGCACAAAAGTAGTAATAAAAGACGGAATACGGTATTTTTTTGTACTTTTACAATGAAAAACTAAAGATTTTTAAGAATGGACAAACTTTTTCTATTAGATGCTTATGCATTAATATACCGCGCGTATTACGCTTTCATCAAAAGCCCGCGCATTAACTCCAAGGGTTTCAACACTTCAGCCGTACTGGGATTTGTCAATACACTGGAAGAGGTCTTGAAGAAAGAAAATCCTACGCACATCGGTGTGGCATTTGATCCCGCCGGTCCCACCTTCCGGCACGAGGCCTATGAACAGTATAAGGCACAACGTGAAGAAACACCCGAAGTAATCCGTTTGTCCGTACCCATTATAAAGGATATTATCCGGGCCTATCGTATTCCTATTCTGGAAGTACCGGGATACGAGGCTGACGACGTGATCGGTACACTGGCCACCGAAGCCGGCAAACGAGGGATCACTACTTATATGATGACACCAGACAAAGACTATGGTCAACTGGTGGGCGGAAATGTCTTCATGTACCGTCCCAAGCATACAGGCGGTTTTGAAGTGATGGGCATAGAAGAGGTAAAGGCAAAGTTCGATATCCAGTCACCCGCACAAGTCATTGATATGCTGGGACTGATGGGCGATAGTTCCGACAACATTCCCGGTTGTCCGGGAGTGGGCGAGAAAACAGCACAAAAGTTAATCGCGCAATATGGCAGCATCGAGAATCTTCTCTCCCACTCTGCCGAACTGAAAGGAGCCTTGAAAACCAAAGTGGAAGCCAACCGGAAAATGATTGAGTTCTCCAAGTTTCTGGCAACTATCAAAATTGATGTCCCCATCACATTGAACATGGACGAACTGAAAAGAGAAGAACCAAATGAAGAGGAACTACGGAAGATTTTTGAAGAGATGGAGTTCCGTACCCTCATCGACCGCGTTTTCAACCGAAACAAGAAATCCGCCTTCGCCGGAACATACACCGATGCGACCGGAAACGATCTGCAAGGACGAAACCGCACACCGGAAGGAAGCGCCCGGCAGGGAAACATGCCGGACGGTTCGGGACAACTCTCCCTTTTCGGTGAACCGGCTTCGAATGGCAAATCGCCCGCTTCTCCGTCTTCCCCTCAAGGCAATCTCTTTGCAGAATTTACCAACGGAGGGACGGAAAGTGAGAAATATTCGAATCTAGCATGTTTAGATAATTTAAAATACGACTATCAACTCATTGATACAGAAGAGAAAAGATCTGAATTATTACAAAACTTACTTACAAAAGAAATTTTCAGTCTAGACACAGAAACAACAGGAACCGATCCCATCACCGCAGAACTCGTGGGAATGAGCTTCAGCTATGCCGAAAATCAAGCATTTTATGTCCCTGTACCTGCCGATCGGACCGAAGCGCAAAAAATAGTTAATGAGTTCCGGCCGGCTTTCGAAAAAGAAGGAGCGTTGAAAGTAGGACAAAATATAAAATACGATATGCTGGTATTGGGCAACTACGGAACTGAAGTGCGCGGTCCCCTGTTCGATACCATGGTGGCACATTATGTACTACAACCGGAATTGCGCCACAATATGGACTACCTTGCCGAAATCTACCTGCATTATCAGACTATCCACATCGAAGAACTGATTGGTCCCAAAGGCAAAGGTCAGAAGAATATGCGCGATCTCTCCCCCGAAGCTATCTATAAGTACGCGTGCGAGGATGCTGATGTCACACTGAAATTGAAAAACATCTTGGAACAGGAATTGAAAACCAACGATGCGGAAAAACTCTTCTACGAAATAGAAATGCCCCTGGTCCCCGTACTTGCTTATATAGAACGCAACGGCGTGCGTGTAGACACTGAAGCCTTAAAACAGACCTCGGAACATTTCACCGCCCGCATGAACCAAATAGAAGAAGAAGTGCACCAACTGGCAGGTACGGATTTCAACATAGCCTCACCCAAACAGGTAGGTGAAGTGCTGTTTGACAAGCTGCGTATCGTGGAGAAAGCCAAGAAAACCAAAACCGGACAATATGTCACCAGTGAAGAAGTATTGGAAAGCCTGCGAGGGAAACACGAAATAGTAGGCAAGATATTGGAACACCGCGGTCTGAAGAAGCTTCTCGGTACTTATATTGATGCTCTGCCCCTATTGATTAATAAAGAAACAGGTAAAATTCATACTTCGTTCAATCAAACGGTCACTGCTACCGGCCGGCTCAGTTCCAGCAACCCGAACCTTCAGAACATCCCCATCCGCAACGAAGACGGCAAGGAAATCCGTAAGGCCTTCATTCCCGATGATGGTTGCGAATTTTTCTCCGCCGACTATTCACAGATTGAGTTACGCATTATGGCACACCTTAGCGGAGACGCCAATATGATAGAGGCTTTCAAGGAAGGAGATGACATTCATGCCGCCACCGCAGCAAAAGTATATAAGATAAGTATAGACAAAGTTACCCGCGAACAACGCAGTAAAGCAAAAACAGCTAATTTCGGTATCATCTACGGCATCAGCGTATTCGGACTGGCAGAACGTATGAATGTAGACCGCAAAGAGGCAAAAGAACTAATAGACGGCTATTTCGAAACTTATCCCCAAATAAAGGAATATATGGACAAAAGCATCGACCTTGCCCGCAGGCAAGGATATATTGAAACCATATTCGGCCGTAAACGATATCTTCCGGATATCAATTCCAGAAATTCGGTTGTGCGCGGATATGCCGAACGAAATGCCATCAATGCTCCTATCCAGGGAAGTGCAGCCGATATTATCAAGGCAGCTATGGTACGCATATACCAGCGCTTTCAATCTGAAAATATAAAGTCCAAAATGATACTTCAGGTACATGATGAGTTAAATTTCAGCGTTCTACCCGAAGAAAAGGAAAAAGTACAGAAAATTGTGATTGAAGAGATGGAAAATGCCTACCATATGCAAGTACCTTTACGCGCAGACTGCGGTTGGGGAAGCAACTGGCTTGAAGCGCATTAAAGCATATAGAAACCAACTATTCGCAAGATATATAGTACTATATATAAGGTATTTATATCATAAAAGCTCAATGGTCTTTTCCAATCCATTGAGCTTTTCATTTGCCATCCCAAACGTAAATGAAAAACACAAACACAAGATAATTGTAATAAATAGATCTTATACAATTATTAATATTTGTTTAATCAGTGACATTTTGCAAAAATATAATCATTTTTTAGCAGAAATGTTAGGAGATTCAATTTTCTTTCGTACATTTGCACCGTTTTTAAAAACAATATGAAAGTAACAATCTAACATATCAATATCATGAAGAAGATCAATTTTTTGAAAGGAATGCTCGTTGTAGCAATTTTATTTATTGCTAACCTTACAGTTTTTGCAGGAAATCCGGGTGACAACCTGATTTACAATGCAGAAGAAGTAAATGGAGTAATTGTTTCGGAAACGATTTTTAAAATGGAAGGCACCATGCTTACTAATTATATGAAGCACAATTACAAGTATGATGCCAACAACCAACGCACAGAGGACGAGGCGCAAAAATGGAACAGTAACAAAAATCGCTGGGAAAATGACCTCTGCATTCGTTATACTTATGGCAACAAAAGTATGACTACTGAATATTACAAATGGAACTCTAAAAAGAAAGAATATATATTAGTACCCGAAATGACCGTAACTATGGACAAATAAATCTATTCTAACAATCTAACACTTTTCATAAAAACTCTACGAAAGGGCAACCGTGACGGTTGCCCTTTTTGTTTCGTGACGGGCAGTCTTTTCGCATATAAAAAAGCCAAATCTGACTTCAATATGAAGCCTGATACAAAAAGAATGGTTATCTTTGCAAACAAATAGATAGATAATAATCAAAAAAACAAATAGATAATGGCTTTACAATGTGGCATTGTCGGTCTTCCAAACGTAGGAAAGTCGACACTTTTTAATTGTTTATCGAATGCAAAGGCTCAAGCAGCCAACTTCCCTTTCTGTACCATCGAACCGAATGTAGGTGTCATCACCGTTCCTGATGAACGCCTGACCAAACTTGCCGAACTGGTTCATCCGGGACGTATCGTTCCCACTACTGTAGAAATTGTTGACATTGCAGGACTTGTAAAAGGAGCTAGCAAAGGTGAAGGGTTGGGAAACAAGTTTCTGGCAAATATCCGTGAAACAGATGCTATTCTGCACGTACTCCGCTGTTTTGATGATGAAAATGTGACTCATGTAGACGGTAGTGTAGATCCGGTCCGTGACAAAGAAATCATTGACACCGAACTCCAGCTGAAAGATTTGGAGACCATTGAAAGCCGTATCCAAAAAGTACAAAAACAGGCACAGACGGGCGGTGACAAACAAGCTAAACAAATGTACGACATCCTTGTTAAATACAAAGACGCATTGGAACAAGGCAAATCTGCGCGTACCGTACAATTTGACAGCAAAGACGAACAGAAAATCGCAAAAGAACTGTTCTTGCTAACCAGCAAACCAGTGATGTACGTATGCAACGTGGACGAAGCAAGCGCTGCTACCGGCAATAAATATGTAGAACAAGTACGCGAAGCCGTAAAAGAAGAGAATGCAGAAATTCTAGTCGTAGCCGCCAAAACCGAAGCCGATATCGCAGAACTCGAAACCTATGAAGACCGCCAAATGTTCCTTCAGGAAGTCGGTCTGGAAGAATCAGGTGTAAATCGTCTGATCAAATCGGCTTACCACCTGCTGGAACTGGAAACCTTCATCACCGCCGGAGAAATGGAGGTAAAAGCCTGGACCTACCGCAAAGGATGGAAAGCACCCCAATGCGCAGGGGTCATCCACACCGATTTCGAGAAAGGATTTATCCGCGCCGAGGTGATCAAGTACGAGGACTACATTAAATATGGTTCGGAAGCCGCCGTGAAAGAGGCTGGAAAAATGGGCGTGGAAGGTAAAGAATACGTAGTGCAGGACGGTGACATCATGCACTTCCGCTTCAATGTATAAACCGTAGGTAAATCAAAACGCAAAAGACTTATCACAGCCATGCTATGAATGAAAAAAACATCAGGGAACCAGCAAAACTAATGGCAGACTGATAAGTCAGTGTTTTGTTTCCTAAAACAAAATACAACTAACATGGAAAAATATTTAATCGTGGGAACCGGCGGCGTTGGAGGAAGCATCGCCGGTTTCCTTGCTTTAGCAGGAAAAGATGTAACATGCATTGCCCGTGGCAAGCATCTGGAAGCCATTCGTGAAAAAGGACTTCACCTAAGATCAGACTTGAAAGGTAATCACTTTCTGCCTGTACAAGCCTGCACAGCCGAGGAATACAACGAGAAAGCCAACGTAATTTTTGTATGCGTAAAGGGCTACTCCCTAGATTCCATCAAAGATCTGTTGGAAAAAGCCTCGGATAAAGATACCTTGATTATCCCCATCCTGAATGTTTACGGTACAGGTCCCCGTATCGGGCAACTTGTTTCACATGTAACAGTACTAGACGGATGCATCTACATCGTAGGTTTCGTCTCCGGACCGGGTGAAATCACACAAATGGGCAAAATATTCCGACTGGTTTTCGGCGCACGTCCCCAACAGGGTGTGGCTCCGGAACGTCTGGAAACCATTGCCGATGTACTAAGAAAAGCAGGGATCAAAGCCGATATTTCGGATGATATCAATCGCGACACCTTCATCAAATGGTCATTCATCTCGGCTATGGCCTGCACAGGTGCCTACCATGATGTCCCAATGGGTCCTCTGCAACATCCCGGAGCAGAACGCGACACTTTCATCGGTCTGTCCAAGGAAAGTTCTGAAATAGGCCGCAAAATGGGAATTACCTATGCGGAAGACCCGATAGAATACAACTTAAAAGTGATTGACAAATTAGACCCGGACAGTACCGCATCCATGCAAAAAGATATAGCCAAAGGACATGAGTCCGAAATACAAGGACTATTGTTTGATATGATCGCACTGGGCGAAAAGATGGATGTGGATATGCCCACTTACCGCAAAGTTGCACAAAAATTCAAGATATGAATACACTGTCAGCCATTCTTTGGAATCCCGATATAGAAATCTTTTCCATTTTCGGCATTTCCATCCGTTATTACTCCGTATTGTTCGTTACAGGGCTTTCATTGGCCTACTGGGTGATATACAAACTCTACCAAGACCAAAAAATTTCCTTACGAAAAATTTGATTCCCTGTTCGTTTACTGCCTGCTGGGTATTGTTATCGGTGCTCGCCTGGGACATTGTCTGTTCTATGAACCAGGCTATTGGCTCTCTCACCCTGTAGAAATGCTGTTGCCCGTCAAGATTACCGATTCTGGGATAAAATGGACCGGTTATCAAGGTCTTGCCAGCCATGGAGGAACCATCGGACTAATGCTCGCCTTATGGATCTATTCACGCCGTGTAAAATTGAAGTTCCTGACTGTACTAGACAATATAGCCATCGCCACCCCGCTGGCAGGTTGTTTTATCCGTTTAGGTAACCTGATGAATGGTGAAATAGTAGGTACGGTAACTCATGTTCCTTGGGCGTTCATTTTTCCGCACGAAGATATGCAACCCCGCCACCCGGCACAACTCTACGAAGCCATCGCCTATCTTCTGATTTTTATCATAGGCTTGCGGTTGTATAAAAAGTACAAAACCACGCTATACCCCGGTTTCTATTTCGGCTACTGCCTCACTACCATATTCACCTTCCGCTTCCTTGTGGAGTTTATAAAAGCCAGCCAGGAAGCCTTTGAAGACAGTATGATGCTGAACATGGGGCAATGGCTCAGCATTCCGTTCATACTGCTGGGAGCGCACTTCATGTACCATTCTTTTAAACCCGTAAAATAAATGAAACATATAATAGATATTGAAACTTGGGAACGCCGGGACAATTATAATTTTTTCCGCAACTTCCATAATTCATGGATATCCATTACCAGTGAAGTGGATTGCACTGAAGCATTTCCAGCTGCAAAAGCCGCCAAGCGCTCTTTTTTCCTGTATTACCTGTATGCTGTGCTACGTGCTGCCAATGAAGTGAAAGAATTCCGTTTCCGTACAGATAAAAACGGACAGGTGGTCTATCACGATCAGGTGGACATCATATCACCTATCGCTGTACCCGGCAAGACTTTCTACACAGTCCGCATCCCTTACCATGCAGATTTTGAACGGTTTTATGCCGAAGCATATCACATCGTCCATAACATCCCCGAAGAGGGTGACCCGTATGGAGCCGAAAAAGTCATTAAAGAACAGGGAGATTTTGATATTATCCAACTGAGTGCCACGCCTCAGCTTTATTTCACTTCACTCACCTATACACAAATGGCTCCCGACCATCCATTAGACTATCCGCTGATGAATGCCGGCAAAGTAGTGCCACGCGAAGGAAGACTGGTAATGCCCATCGCTTTCACTGTAAACCATGCTTTTGTGGACGGAGCGCACATAGGACAACTCTTTCAGAAAATAGAGGAGATATTGAAAGAGCTGGCTCAATAAATAGAGGGGTCTCAAAAGGCATAAAGATCCCTGTCGGACACGTATGTATGCATTTCCCTACATATACGTTCACATATATCCATAAAAGAATAAATAACCAGAAAAAGAAGACAATCTGTCAAAATGCCGATGCACGAGAATACGATGAAAATACACAAACTGTATCCTTTGAAACAGGACACCCTCATACACCGGCATTATCATTTTGACAGATTGCCAGTTTAATTAAATCAGTTTAGAAACGATAGCCCACAGAGAACTGGAAAGTTGAATTCCGCAAACCATTTTGTGCCTGTATCTTTTTTATTCCGACCCTATAATCAAAACTTATCGTATAATGATCGGCAATAACAGCCTTCATTCCAACAATGCCCCCATAATCCCAACGGCGGAAAGCCTGAAGATTAGCACTATTATTGGGCTCCCCGGCTTTATAGGAAAAACCATCCAAGGGCTTCCATTTTGCAGGCTCGGTAGTTATATTATCCCCCTCTTGGTGAATAACATCCAAAGAACAGTTTCCAGCACCAAATCCGTAAGAAGCATAAACTCCAACCGACGGAATGAGGCTGAGTTTATCCGAAACCCGAATATTATATCCCATTTTTAACGGCAAAATCAGATTATTCATCTTTATCTCTGTCTTAGGAAAATAAGTAACCATGTGATCCATCATTTTCATGGTACTTCTATTCTGCAACCAAGACAAACCGGACATTAACATCCAATGCTTTCCTATCTCGTAGTCCACAGTCACCCCCAATTGAAAGCCGGGCTTCATTCCACCTACCTGTTCGGCTTTATATCCGTCAGAACCGGAAACCAGATAATGAGACAGGTTCATTCCACCTTCCACACCAACTTTTACCTGTGCAGACAAAGGCAATACACACATGGCAGCCAACACCACCACTACAATCATTTTAGTCTTCATTACTTATTTTTTATTTGATAGTTGCAAAATTAGAAAGAAGATATAAGCATAAAGCTCTATCCATATAACATCACTCACCTATACAACACTAAAAATCAACCATATAACATATTTTATCATAACATGAGCAATAAAATAAGATTCAGATATGAACTTCACATTATCAATAACCTTAGATTATCAACTAAAATATTATCATACAGCCTTAATTGGAATTACTTAAAAACTTAAATTTATCTGAGTCGAGTAAGCACTTCCTTTATTACACTTAGGAAGTACAGCTGTTTTTTCAAATGCGTTATTCATAACTACACCTTTTCATTACCATCCTTATCTAGCATAGTAATATCAGCATCATTTAATGAGAATTGAAATGTGAGATACAAGCAGTCATTTATATCTTCGGCTTGTACTGAAAAAATAAAAGGAATTCTAGTAGCCACCTTTTCATAAACTTTGCAAACTGCATGAGGCTTCTTTTGGTGATGCTCCGAAGCAAAAACTCCCAAACTCAAGGAAACTAAAAATAACATCAATAATAACTTTGCTTTCATACTTCTTTTTGTTTAAAATGATGCCGCAAAATTAGAGGGAAAGGAAAGAACGTACAACTATTTGCTGTGACATAATATTTTCTATAAAACACTGATAAACAATATATTTCAGTTTATCACTCTGACATTTTCTTTTTTTAGACGCGATTTTCCTTTTGATTGAGGGCTACCGTATCCGTATGTCCGAAACATAAAGAAATGGCCAACGGAGAAATACCCGCTTCTTGCAGGCAAAGGACCAACAAGTCATCCTCCGTCAGTTGGGAGTATTGTGCTTGCAAAGGAGAAATATAATCAGCATAGATTTCAAAGGTCGTTTTCTTCAGTTTGTCCAATTCAGCAGCTGCCATCACCTTACGGATTTTCTTATTCACCTGCTGCTGGTCAGACAATGACATCACCTTTTTGTATATAGAAGTCTGCTGAAATAACCATGTACGAAGTGCCAACTTTTCTTTCTTCAATTGAGTTATCAATTGCTCTTTTTGGGCAATTTCATCAAGATTTTGGTTTTCCCTATCCTGTAACAGTGCAAGAGCGGATTCATTTTCTTCTATGCGCTGCTGCATCACATTCTGTTTCTCATCAGCATATTGTAATGCTTGCCGATAGAGTGCCTGCTGGTTATTTTTCTTATTTATCCAACGTTGGTAAATCAAAGCAACGACAAAGCAAATAATAATGGCTGAAAAAAACAATACGCCCTATAACCTTTCTAGATTTTATTTGCTCATCCTTTACTTCCAATGCTGTCTGATTTTTATAGACTATATGCTGCACTTCAGACAATCGCTCACTAGCATCCAATGAATCCTGAACCATGACAAAAGTATCTAGATAGTGATAGGCGGACTTGAAATTTCCTAGCTTAGCTTCCATTACGGCAAGTGACCAGTAAGACATAGAAAGGGATGGAGAAAAGAGCAGGCTTTTCTCTAAATAATACCTAGCAGAATCATATTGTCCTAAACCAATGTACAAATCACCTATATTATAGAAATAACCGCTAAATATTTTATTTTCATCAGATATATTTTGCAAAACTTTATAGGCATAAACCACGGCAGAATCGATGTTTTCAAATCGTCCATAATACAGACTTAAATTGTGCCAAGAAGTGAGTATCATGCTTGTATCTTTAGAACGCATAGCATATTCCACAGACTTTCTCTGATAAGTTATAGCAGAATCCTGCATATCCCTCATACCATAAATATATCCAATGTTATGATAGGCAATAGCAGTATCTTTAGCACTAAAAGAATAAAGAAGAGCTTGATTTTGTATTTCCAACGCCTTGTCGTACAATTCACAATCACCATACCATACCCCTAACATACTATAAATCAATCTTCTACATTTTAAATCTTGCGGATAATTCTGCAACACTTCCAACGCTTTCAAATTATGCTCTATCGCCGACATTTCATCATTCATCTGCGCCAGCAGCCTTCCCTTATACATCAATGCCACAGCCTTCTCCCTATCATCATCTCCATAATAATCCAAGGCGAAATTCAATAAGGAATCGCAAGGTAATAAGGGTAGTTTGTTCTTGTCCGTAGCCTCAGCCAGCAACAAAGCATAGTATGCCTTGTCTACTTCCGGCAAATCCTCTAAAACAGATATATTTTTTAAAATAGTCAATGCACTGTCCGGCTTCATTTCCAACAATGAATCTACTTGCTGTAACATCGGATTGGAAGAATGGTGGTTACAGGCAAACAAACAGACAGCCAGCAAACTGACGAAATTTAAATATATAATAAATGAACGCATAGTAATTTTGTCTTTTAGCTTTCTATGCACAAAGATAGCAAAATGCCTTTATAACCTGATATACAAACATCTATTAAAAAAACATTATGCAAATTCTGTAACACACAGTTATTCCATCTTACTTTTCATACGATATTTGCGTTGCGCTACAATCTGTGTATCATTATTACCAAAGCATAAAGCGATGGCAAAAGGAGATAAATCCGCCAATTGCAGACATAGCAAAAGGACATCATCTTCGTTCAACTTGGGATACCGGGTATGCAGTTGCTCTATGTAATCAGCATAAATCTGTCCTATAATCACTCTGAGTTGGCGTTGCTCAGCATTGGTGAGCACTGCAATACGCTCTTTGTGATGCTTTTGCTGGTTGGCCAGTTTGTCTATTTTCGTATAGAGGGCACTTTGCCGGAACAACCAGTTGCGCAATTTCTCTTTCTCCATCTTCATGGCCTCTATAGCCCGTTCCTTCTCTTCTATTTCCTCGGCACGGCTTTCTTGTTTCTGTTTCAATTCGGCTATCACCTCTTCATGTTGAGCAATATTCTGCTGCATATCCATCAGGTTCTGTTTCAGCTTCTGCAACAGATATTTATAGTTGGATTGCTGTATCTTCTTGTTCTTCAGTATCTGTTGATAAATAATCACAATGACCAGCAGCAACACCACAGCTATCATCGCAATGGTGTATATCCTCCGTTTAGCCTTGAACTGTTCTTTCCTTACTTGCGCGTCGGCATTCCAGCGATAGGTCTTCTTCTCCAGTTCCGTGGCCACATTGGTGGAATAGATGGAATCTTCCAACTCGGTGCTGATTTCCAGATATTCCAAAGCTTTCTCCACATTTCCCTGCTGCTTAGCTATGGCATACAAGTCAAAGAAAGAGAGATACCGGATATGAATATCGACAGCTTCCTTGCTCCGGTTCAAATAATAAAGAGCCGAATCAAGCTGCCCGTTATTATAATAAAATTCCCCTAGATTCCAAAGACACTGCAAGCTGTCTTCTCTAAGACGACAAGCATCGTATGCCCTTTTCAGACAAGTAATAGCTATACTGGTCCGTCCTGTACGTCCGCATAAATCCCCTATATTTCCATAAAGAGAATGCAAAAGGAAACTATCAGTAGAAAGAGAAAGCTGCAAAGCGCGTTGCTGGCAGATAAAAGCGGAGTCTATATTTCCATAGCCGATATAAGCTACCCCCAGATTGCTGAGTGAACTGATGAAATGACGGTTATGCCGTGCCAGCGAATCATTATAACAAGCCTTGACATACATATCTTTGGCCTGTGCGTACAAGTTCTGTTTGCCATACAGCCCACCCAACATATTATATACAAACCCCTTCCAATAGAATTCACATGGATAGGCGGAAAGGATTTCAAGCGCCATACGGTAACTTTTCAGGGCATCGGCATAGTTTTCCATTTCCTGTTGCACTTTACCCTTATACAGAAGAGCTATAGCATGTTCTTTGGCTTCTTCATGGTATACATGGAGGGCTAAATTCAATAATGAGTCACAAGGAAGCAGTGAATAACCATTTTTATCCGCAGCCTCAGCCAGCAGCAAAGCGTAATCGGCCTTGTCTTCCGGGGTCATACCGATCAGGGAAGAGATGGATTTCAATAATGAAAACGCACTGTCGGCATGTTCTTCCATCAAGTATCCTGCTTGCCGCAAAGCAGGATGTTCCGTGCGCTGCAAAGTACAGGAAAGACAAAGCCAACATAGAAGGCAAACAATACCCGGCTGTTTTATATAAACATACATGCAACTCTATTTTTATTCTCCGGCGACAAAGATACAGAAAACTCAGAACTTATATCCTACACCGGCCGATAAACTGACATTCCGCCCGAAAGGCCTCTTACGAAGAGAACATTTACCATCGATAGTGTAAATGAAATGCTCGGATTCCAATGAAACCCCGGTCCTTCCACCGTAAGTAAAATGATCTGGAAAATCCTGATGCCACCAGCCCAAACTAGAGTGCATTCCGTTGCCATAGGCGTAGTCAATGGATTTATCCCTGCCAAACATAGCATAGGACAGATACGGTCCCGCATTGATGCGCAAATTCCATTTGTTATTTAAAGCGACATTATAAGAAGCAAGGATAGGAAGCTCCAAATTGAATTTACTAAAAAAGGAATCGGTACCAAGCCTTGTCTTGGATCTGAATTCTTCATAAGTAAATAATAATTGTGGCTGTACATACCATGAGTTTTTAAACATGAACGTCATACATTCCTCCGGCATAACCGCCTAGGCTGAAGCGTGCATCCCTGGACAAAGATTTAGAAAAATGTCCGCCTCCTACAATACCCCAGCTATTCTGTGCGGAAGCGGGAAGAATAAAGCAGGCTAAAATGCATGCAAAGTAGAATTTGTTTTATTTTCATCGGGTTTGTTGCTTAAGTTTAATAATGCAAAGTAAGGTATAAAGCCCTTTTCCATGAAAATTAAACAGATTAGTGCCACTGCGTAAATCCCGACTGCCGCCACAAGCGCAAACAGGATTGGGAAAACTCTTCCACCGATCAAAACATCAAACAATTTGAATACCAGATAAGATACCACTCCCATCAAAAATGCTGCCATTGTAGGAAGCAGAAATGTTCGCTTCACTTCTTGATGGTATCCGACTGCCGTCTGGATCGAATGTGCATTCAAAATACACATGCAGAGTGAAAAAACAATATTTCCGACAACAATCGAATAGATATTCCATTTCAACATCACAAGCATCACAAAGACTGCCACTAGATGGATTCCAAGAGAAATCAGAGCGTTTCGAATCGGCACTGTCATCTTATCAAGGCCCTGCAAGATGGAATTCTGTACCGTGGACAGACAGTAAAGCACAACGGTAATTGATCCGAGGCTTAACATCGCCGTAGGAGTTTTTCTCTGATCTCCATAGAGCAGATTCATAAGCGGCGATGACAACATCAGAAATTCCGACAAAGCTTGGAATTGCGATCAACATTGTGAAGCGGATGGAATGATGGATCTTCCCATAAATCTGTTTTCGATCGCCGACTGCGATCGCGCCAGCGAGACTTGGGATTGCAGACACACCGAGTGCACTTGCCATAGCAAGCGGAACATTGATCAGCGTATTATATTTTCCGGTATAAATTCCGAGAAGTGCCATGTAATCTTTCACAGCATGTCCCTGCGCCGCCATAATCTTACTAAACATTACCTGATCTAAAATCTGGTTGATGTTATAAACCGATGTACTGATAATAACCGGAGCAATCGTAAATAATAGTACCTTATAGATATTTCCATAGCTTTCCACAGAGGTACCGTGATCTCATTTTTAACTGCCGTTTCATCACTCCCTTGTAAGCATACAACACAAACAGAACAAATAGGAGGCTTACAAATGCCCCGGCGACTGCACCGAGCGTTCCTCCTGCCGCACCATAGGAAGGTTCTAACAGTGGACTGTTCTTGCTTTTTGCTGCTTCTGCCCCTACCTTCAGCAGATAGCTTGCTCCTAAAATACTCACGATCGCATTGACGATCTGCTCGATCACCTGAGAAATCGCTGTCGGAATCATAGAACCGAGTCCCTGGAAATATCCTCGTACGACTCCCATAACTGCCACGATAAAAAGTCCTGGCGCCAATACTCTAAGTGCATAGGCACTTGGCGCTGATGCCATTACCTTATCTGCAAAGAAATCTGCTCCAAAAAAACGACCAGTGCAGCAAGGAGCCCTACACCGATTGCAAATAGAATAGATCCTTTAAAAATCGCCATCGCATTTTAATTCCTTTTTTGCCACACGTGCAGACACAAGCTTTGAGACTGCAAGCGGCAGACTGAAGGAAGAAAGGATCAGCGCAATTGCATAGACCTCAAACGCATAGCCATAAAACCCCATTCCTTCATCCCCCAAGAATATTTGTCAGAGGAATCTTGTAGGCTGCTCCAATGATCTTTGCAATGACGGCTGCTGCTGCAAGGATCGCACCCTGCAGTAGAAAACCGCTGTTTTTATTAATTTGTTTCGTCATATTATCCCTCTTTTGTTATCTTAATATATTGAGCCGCTCAAGGATCTCCCTCTGCTTTTGCTCCATCACAGCACGTTCATCCTCTTCCATGTGGTCATAACCAAACAGATGCAGCATACTGTGTGCCACAAGAAAGGCAAATTCCCTCTCTTCCGTATGTCCATACTCTTCAGCCTGTGCAGTTACCTTCTCCTTAGAAATCACAATATCCCCAAGCATCAGTTCTCCTGATTCTGGATGAAAATAAGAGTCATCTTCCTCAAGGAACTCAAAATCTCCTGGAGTTCCATAGTCAACCATCGGGAAGGATAACACATCCGTCGCACGGTCGATTTCCCGAAATTGCCGATTCATTTCACGAATTTCTTCATTCATTGTCAGAAGCAAGTTCACTTCTGTTTCATAGGGACACTGCTCGTAGTCCACTGCCTCGGCGATAACTTTTTCAGCCAGCTTTCTGCAGTCAAACGGGAGCTGATACGCTCCCTCTTCCTCAAAATAAACGGTCATTTATTTCTTCTCCTTCGTTCTTTTCCTATATTTTTTCGCGCTGCTTTTCTTCTCATATTCTTCGTATGCCTTGACGATTTTTTGAACAAGCGGGTGTCTGACAAACATCTTTGCTCGTCAAACCTGCAGATACTGATATCCTCCAGATTTTTTACAACATTGACTGCCACGTCAAGCCCGGAGGTTGTTCCCGCCGGAGATCCTTCTGTGTAGAATCTCCGGTGATCACTACTTTTGATCCAAACCCAATCCTTGTCAGAAACATCTTCATCTGCGCTGGCGTTGTATTCTGCGCCTCATCAAGAATAATAAATGCATTATCCAATGTACGTCCTCGCATGTAGGCGAGCGGAGCCACTTCAATCAACCTTTTCCGAATTTTCAAAAGCTCTCCGCCCCATGATCTGATACAGTGCATCGTAGAGCGGTCTTAAATAGGGATCGATCTTGCTCTGCAGATCTCCCGGCAAAATCCAAGTTTTCTCCTGCCTCGATGGCAGGTCTCGTCAAGATGATCCTGCCCACCTCATTGTTCTTAAATGCAGTGATCGCCATTGCCATCGCAAGGTATGTCTTTCCAGTTCCTGCAGGTCCAAGTCCGAATACGATCATCTGATCACGAATTGCATCTACATATTTTTTCCTGTCCGAGTGTCTTCGGTTTGATTGGTTTTCCCTGAAGTGTATGACAGATGATATCCTTATCAATCTCCACAATCCCCGCTTCCTGATCTTCCAATACGAGCGACAGCGCATAATCTACATTCTGCTCTGTGATTGTATTCCCTCTCTCTGAGAGAGCTGTCAGCTGCGTCAATGTCCTCTTTGCCTGACTTACACGCGCTGCATCTCCAAGAATCTTTACCTTTCCCATCTCTTGCGATCAATGTCACATGAAGTGTCCGCTCGATCTTCTTTGCAAATGCATCTTGTTTCGTGTCGCTCCACTCTTCAAATTCCGGTACCACCACTCTCCCGATCATTTTTCCTACCGAGGTGCTCATCTTTGCAGACTGTACCGCTGGTTTCGCTGAAAAAAAGAAAATCAGTCCCATCCAGAAAATGAGCAGGATAAAAAGCAGCATCCTCTTTCCGTCTTGCCTTGTCATAAACACCTCTATTTGCAAAGATTTTTGATTGCTTCTACCACTTCATCAATACTCATATCGGAACTGTCGATCAACACAGCATCTTCCGCCTGTCTCAATGGAGCAGTTTCGCGGTTCATATCTCTTGTATCTCGTTCTTCGATATCACGAGCAATATCTTCAAGGCTACACTCCTGTCCTTTGTCTGACAGCTCCAGATATCTTCTGTTCGCCCTTGTCTGCACGCTTGCAGTCAAGTATACTTTGACCTCTGCATTCGGCAGCACATTTGTACCGATATCCCTTCCGTCCATGACAACATCTTTTGTTCTTGCCATCTCTCTTGTAATTCTAAAAGTTGTGCCCGTACTTCCGGAATTGCCGATGTGACGGAAGCCATATTTCCGACAGCTTCTTCCCGCAGCAAAACCAGTCACATTCTCACCATTCAAATACACCTGCTGTACGCCGTTCTCATACTGCAGAGTCACTTCCGCATGCTTGCATGCTTCCGCAATCTTTTCTGTGTCATCTGTGCCAAGCCCCTGATTGAGAAAATAGATTGCAAGCGCCCGGTACATTGCCCCGGTATCTACATATACATATCCCAACTCTTTCGCCACTCTTTTTGCTATTGTACTTTTTCCCGCACCAGCTGGTCCGTCAATTGCTATATTATATCCCATTCTTTCTCCTCCTGCTTTAAAAAATGCTGCTTCCCGCTGCATACGCTGTCGACCATGCAATCTGTAAATTAAATCCACCTGTCAGCGCATCCAGATCCAATACTTCCCCCACAAAATAAAGTCCGCTCACCAGTTTTGACTCCATTGTAGAAGGATTGATCTCTTTCACCTTCACTCCGCCCTTTGTGATGATCGCTTCGTTGAAATCTCTCAGCCTTGTGATAGTCCACGTAAAACTTTTTCATCAAATGCACAAATTGGTGACGCTCTTCTTTCGAGATCAGATTCACCCTTTTTTTCAACATCAATACCGCTTAACTTAAGCATCACCGGGAGCAGTTTTCCCGGAAACAGCTTGGTAACAGCATTTTTAAACTGCTTATTCTTTCCGGATTCAAACTCTCTCAGTATTCTGGCATCCAGCTGCTCCGGCGTAAGCGCAGGCTTCAGATCCAGAAAAGCCGAAAGCTCTCCTGATTTTCTGAGGGCCGTGCCCAGTCTGGCGCTGGCAGAAAGAACCAGAGGTCCCGTAATTCCGGAATGAGTAAACATCATCTCCCCAAAATCCCTGTAAAGGACTTTTTTTGCCGTTTTTCACGGTCAGCTCCACATTTTTCAGGGAAAGACCTGCCATTTCCGGAATATACTCTTCTTTTGTACGAAGAGGAACCAGAGAGGGGGCTAAATCGGTCACAGTATGCCCCGCCTCCCGGGCAAAACGATATCCGTCTCCTGTAGAACCGGTTGTGGGATAGGAAAGACCTCCCGTTGCCACAATAACCGCTTCTGCCCTGTGAACGCTGCCGTCTGTCAGAATGATCCCTGCCGCCGTTCCCTCTTCCAGAAGCAGCCGCTCTACCTGGCTTTTCAGATGGATGCGAACTCCGTATTTTTTTCATCTGACGCTCCAGTGCCCGGATCACATCGGACGAAATGATCGGAACAAGGAAAAACGCGGTTTCCCCGCTCTGTTTTAAGAGACGTGCCTGCTTCCTCCAGAAATTCCATCATATCCTGACTGGTAAAGGTATAAAAGGCACTGTATAAGAACTTGGCATTTGTTACAACGCTGTTTAAAAGTTCTTCCGGATCACAGTTATTGGTCACATTGCAGCGCCCTTTTCCTGTAATATACAGCTTTTTGCCAAAGTTTTTCATTTTTTTGCAAAAGAGTGTAGACCATCACTAGCCTTTTTTAGCTAGCAAAATCGACGCCAGCATTCCCGCTGCGCCTCCGCCAACAATTATGACTCTGTTTTTCATCCTTATCCTTTCATGTAGCAAAGGGCTGTTACAGTTTTCCTGCACAGCCCCTGACTTTTCTTTTATAAAAACCTTATACCGGATAAGCTCCGTTTTTTGTGTCCGCTGCTGTCTCGTCCACCTTTGTCTCCTGTGCCTGACGGTACTTGAAGAACTCAGTAGCAACCTGTGGGAACAGTGCGTAGGAAAGTACGTCCTCGTCCTGTTTCTTGTACTGTGCCATCTCGCCTTCCAGTTTGTCAAGCTCGTTGTCCAGAAGGTCTGCCGGACGGCAGGTGATCGGCTGAGTATCTCCGATACATTTTTTCTGAACGTCCTCATTAAACGGTTTTACAGTAGCGCCGTATTTACCGCTTAAGATATCCTTTGTTTCTTTTGTAACCATCTTATATCTCTCGCCCATAAGAACATTGAATACAGCCTGTGTACCAACGATCTGTGAAGACGGAGTAACCAGAGGCGGCTCGCCAAGGTCTTTACGAACTCTCGGAACCTCTTCAAGAACATCGTAGAACTTGTCTTCCGCATGCTGCTCTTTCAGCTGGGAAGTCAGGTTGGAAAGCATACCACCCGGTACCTGATACAGAAGAGTCTTGATGTTTACGCCAAGGTTCTTCGGATTCAGAAGGCCGCTCTCAAGAGCCTCGTCACGCATTGGACGGAAGTAGTCTGCGATCTCAGCAAGAAGCTGCTGATCAAATCCGGTATCATATGGAGTGCCTTTGAAGGTCTCAACCATAACCTCAGTTGCAGGCTGGGAAGTACCCAGTGCAAATGGAGACATTGCAGTATCGATGATATCAACACCAGCTTCAACAGCTTTTAAGTAAGTCATGGAAGCTACACCAGAGGTGTAATGTGTATGAAGATCGATCGGGATCTTAACAGTCTCTTTCAGGGCTGTAACAAGCTCAGTTGCCTTATATGGAAGAAGAAGGCCGGCCATATCTTTGATACAGATAGAGTCTGCACCCATTTCCTCAATACGTTTTGCAATGCTTGTCCAGTACTCAAGAGTATACGCATCACCAAGTGTATAGGAAAGAGCAACCTGTGCATGGCCATGCTCTTTGTTTGCAGCATGTACAGCAGTCTGAAGGTTACGAAGGTCATTCATACAGTCGAAAATACGGATGATATCGATACCATTTGCCAGAGATTTCTGAACAAAATACTCTACTACATCATCAGCGTATGGACGATATCCAAGAATGTTCTGGCCACGGAAAAGCATCTGCAGCTTTGTGTTCTTGAATCCTGCACGTAATTTACGAAGTCTTTCCCACGGATCCTCATGAAGGAAACGAAGGCTTGCATCGAAAGTAGCACCGCCCTAGCACTCAACTGCATGGTAGCCTACTTTATCAAGTTTATCAACGATTGGAAGCATCTGCTCTGTTGTCATACGGGTTGCAATCAGGGACT
>ENA-OPYU01000028-OPYU01000028.1-human-gut-metagenome-genome-assembly--contig:-NODE-28-length-46868-cov-5.068698_pt1 | contig 46868 bp, 62 predicted proteins | sample MGYA00242637_ERZ504482 | MGnify/ENA primary metagenome ERZ504482 (study PRJEB26092, sample SAMD00036237) | human gut metagenome | host: Homo sapiens | study: EMG produced TPA metagenomics assembly of... | reverse complement strand
ACCTCTCTGCTGTTTTAGATTGAAATCAAAGCATAGAGATCTTCCGATATGCTATAAGAATAAAAGATGCGGTATCGTTCCGCTTAGAAAACCAGAATTTTATGCTTTTCTGCATTATAGCACGATTATCAGAAAAGAGAAAGGTAAAACTCTCTTTCGCACATTTTAAATTATACGTCCAGCTCCATCACGACATGCAGGATCCCCTCTTCATAGAAATCATCGGATATCGTTTTAAACCCGAATTTTTCATAAAACCCGACTGCATATTTCTGTGCATCCATGACAATTTTCTTACATTTCATATTTTCTTTGATCGCCTTTAAACTTTGTTCTAATAAGTCTCTTCCTGTGCCGTTTCCGTGTTGTAAAGTCAATACTCTCCCAATCCTGACAATATCCCCATCGTTTTCCTGATAAAACGCACGAAGATATGCAATCACTTTCTTATCTTCTGTAAAAAAGCAGTGCAGACTTTTATAATCAATGTCATCCATGTCCTGATAATTGATCTCTTGCTCCATAATAAAAATTTCTGCTCTTGCTTTTAATATTTCATATAATTCAGTTGTTGTTAATTCCTGAAACTTTTTCACCGTTAATTTCATTTTTTCACCTGTTTCCTATAGAGTCTTTTCTATATCTGTTTTTTTGTTCACAATCGCAATCTCTATTTTTGTAATTGTTCTACGTAGAAAAAAGCAGCTGACCTTCCATCAACTGCTTTCTTCTCCAATCATCATTCTTCTGTTGTTCTTACAGAAGCTCAATCACTCCACTCTTGGACAATGCACCGATATGCTTGTTCGCAATTTCTCCGTTTTTGATCACAAGCAGTGTCGGAATTGTCATGACTCCATATTTCTGTGCCAGTTCCATCTGCTCGTCCACATTAATCTTTCCGACTTTGATGTCATCTCTTTCCTCAGCCACTTCGTCCACGATCGGAGAAAGCATCTGGCATGGTCCGCACCAGTCTGCATAAAAATCTACCAGTACCGGTTTCTCTGATTTTAATACTTCCTGTTCAAAATTATCTTTGTTAATTTATAATTGCCATTTTATAAATCCTCCTTCAACTTTCATATGTTCTTAGTATACCACTTTTTTGTGTTTCTTCCGTGACAAAATCACATTTCTCATATTTTTTCAGAGCTTTTGCATCCAGTACTTCTATATAGCCGCGGGATAATCTCACATACCCTTCTGTCTGAAACTGCTTGAGCAGTCTTGTGACGACTTCTCTTGCCGTTCCCATATCTCTTGCAAGTACATCGTGAGTAATAGAAAATTTCTCCTCTCCCGCCAGTGCCATATGTTCCAGGATTGCCCCGGCCAGACGAGACGCTGCATTAGAAAATACATACTGATTGAACAGCCACATCACATCGGAAAAGCGCTCAGATACCATCTCCATCGTGTAATCTTTCACTGCAGTGTTTGTATCATTCAGTTTCTTGTAAATTTCTTTCGGAATCGTATACAGTACTGTGTCCGATTCCATCATCATATCCAACGAAATATCCATTCCCTTTATCATACAGGACGCACTCAGGATACTGACATCTCCCTCCACCAGACGATACAATGTAATCTCTCCACCGCTCGGTGACGTAATATAGACACGGACCTGCCCTTCCTTTACAATCTGTACACCTGCGCAGTCCCCGCCATCGATGTGAAGCAGGACTCCTTTTTCATATTCTTCCAGTGCTGTATGGGTGAGCAGCATCTGTTTTTCCGTTTCTGTCAGGTCTTTCCAGAATGGCAGCACCTGACCGATCCATTCGTTCATAATTCCTCCGTTCATTTACTGCAGATAAGACACTGCAATATTGCGCACCTTCTGTGTCACATAACTGCTGCCGCCTTTTGTCTTTACATCTTCCACCATGCCGACCACTGCGATCTGGTTTGGCATATCTTCTGTTGTCTCACAGATAAACCAACCTCGCTCCACTCCTGTCGTATCATCCTGGCTTTCCTTAATCTCTGCAGTTCCTGTTTTTCCAAGCATCGTCACTCCATCGATCTTCGCACTGGCTCCTGTTCCACTCGGATTTTCAATTACCGAGAGCAGACTCTGTTTCACAGTCTGTGCTGTCTGTGCACTGACTGCCTGCTCTTTCCAGATTTTTGCAGCAGCGTTTTCTTCATATTTCAAAACTGGCTGAATCATGTTTCCATCATTAACAAACATGGAATACATAGACAGCAGATGGAGCGGATTAACCAGCACCTGTCCCTGCCCGTATCCGGTATCGGCAAGCTGAATTTCCGAATCAATCTTTCCGTCATCATCAAACGTAGATGCCTGCATGGTAAGATCAAATGGAAGTTCTTCTTCAAATCCAAAGGATTTTAATTTTTCTTCCATCGTATCCGCCCCGATTTTCAATGCTTCCCGTGCAAAATAGATATTGTCCGAATATGTCATGGCATTGACCAGATTGACCGTTTCACCGTAATCTGTCAGCGTAGTTACATGATAATCTCCCCAGCTTGCATCTTTCTGCCAGGAAAGCCCTACATATCCTAGATTCTCATCCGGATTGATAATTCCTGCATCCACTCCGACCGCTGCTGTGATTCCCTTAAATGTAGATCCCGGAACCCAGGTGTTGACAAACCGGTTCATCAATGGATTGGATGCATCTTCATTCAGCGCATTCCATCTTGCATCTGACATCCCCAGCACAAATTCATTTGGATCATATCCCGGTGTGCTCACCAATGCCAGCACCTCTCCGGTTTTAGGATTCATGGCTGCCGCCGTTCCCGGATCCTGTGCAAACTGATCATATGCCGTCTTCTGCACCTCGGCATCAATGGTCACACGCACGTCTTTTCCATTCTGTGCCGGCTGATATGCCAGCGTCTCGATCGTATTTCCCGTTTCGTCTGCAATAATGATCCGTGTGCCGTCCACCGGACGAAGCTCTTCCTCATAAGCCTGCTCCAGGCCTGATCTTCCGATCACACTGTTTGCGTGATATCCTTTATTTTCCAGTTTTTCCAGATCTTCCGCTGTCACCGCCTGCACATAACCAGTCAGATGCCCTGCCGCAGCGCCAAGCGGATACACGCGATCCTGGGAATCATTTAACATCACTCCGGGAATCGTCAGAAGCTGTGCTTCTTTCTCTTCATTTCCCTTTGCAATCTTCTTGATCGGCACAAAAGAATCATCCTGTACATAGGATGCCCCCAGTGCGTTCTGAATTGCTTCTTCCGATACATCCAATAGCTCTGCCAGCTTCTTTATAGATTCGGCCCTGGCAGTATCATCTCCCATTTTCCCCGGCACCAGACCAACTTCCAGAACCGTTCCGTTTCCTGCCAGAATCACACCATTTCTGTCATAAATGGTTCCTCGCTGGGCACTTTCTGTCTGAATCTGTACTTTATACGAATCCTGAAGATTCGGAAAGATCACTGTGGAATCCCAGTCGATCTTATACTCTCCGTCCTCTTTTTGCAGTGTCACCGCATTGTCAAAAGAAATCTCATCCGCACTGGTTTCCATCGTTTCTGAATATTTCACAGTCACCGGGTTCCCTTTGAGTTTCTCCTTTTCAGGGATCGAGATTTTGATATCTTTTGCCTCGATTCCTTCGTAAATATTCTGATTCCGTTCTGTAAATTTCTTTTTGATATTTTTTCTTTCGAGGATTCGCTAAGCATATCATACATCTTGTCATATTGCTTCTTTTCTACAAGTGCAAAATAATTTTTCACCGTTTCCTGTGGTGGTGTTGTGTTTATCAACAATTTCCACGCTAAAACTCCGCCTCCTGCGAGAATTACGACCACACCAGCTGTAATACCACCGATCAAAAGCCCCTTTTTATTTTTTCTTTTTCTCATACTGCCCTCCGAACATCAATTCTGAATCACAAGTAACAAAAAACCTTGAATGTGGTTTGCCCCAATCATACCACATCCAAGGCTTTTTGACACTAGAAAGTTCATTTCTCTTATTCAAAGGCTGGGCGTATCGTTACTGATCGAAAAACACTTTTACCATATCTGTTTCCTCTTATTTCTGTCCGTAGTAGGCATTCGCACCATGTTTTCTGTAATAGTGCTTGTCCTGTAATTCCTGCGGCGCAGGCTTCACATCCGGATTGATGATCTCACAGCGTGCCGCCATCTTTGCAACCTCTTCTGCCACTACCGCATTATGAACTGCTTCGTGCGCATCCTTGCCCCATGTAAATACACCGTGATTCTTGCAGAGGACTGCCGGCACCGCCAGATAATCCTTTGCTTTTCTCTCAAATTCATCTGCGATCAGAACACCGGTATTCTTCTCATATGCTTCTTCGATTTCTTCCTTTGTCAGATTCCGCACACATGGAATCTCTCCGTAAATATAGTCCGCGTGCGTTGTTCCATAACATGGAATATCTCTTCCTGCCTGTGCCCAGCTGGTTGCCCATGTGGAATGTGTATGAACCACTCCGCCAATCTTCGGAAACCGGTTGTAAAGAACCACATGTGTCGGCGTATCAGAAGACGGATTGTATCTTCCCTCCACTTTATTTCCATTCAGATCTACCACAACCATATCATCCGGAGTCAGTTTGTCATATTCTACACCGCTTGGCTTGATCACAAACAATCCGCTCTCTCGGTCGATCCCGCTGACATTTCCCCAGGTAAAAGTGACAAGTCCGTATTTTGGAAGCAGCATATTCGCCTCATACACTTCTTTTTTTAACTGTTCCAGCATTTTTCATTTCCTCCCCATCTACTTTTCAAACGTATACATCTTTTTCCACAGCCGCTCTTTCACCGCATCGGAGGCGAACGCCACCTCAATGGCATTTTTTGTCATCTGCACTTCTTGTTCTCTGGTCACTGCATACTGTTCTCTGAGAAACGCAAACTCTTTTTCCAGCGTTGTCTGGCTGACCATCCGATTATCCGTATTGATCGTGACCAGAAGATTCTCCTCAAGAAACTCCTGAACAGGATAATCGGCCGGATCCTTCACCGCTTTTGTCTGCATATTGCTGAGCGGACACATCTCGATCCCAATGTGTCTGTCTCTGCAGATCCGGATCGCTTCTTTCTGCCCGCGAAGCGCAATTCCATGGCCCACTCTGGAAGCACCGCACTGCACTGCATCCAGAATATTCTGCACACTGCCGCACTCACCTGCATGAAGTGTGAACGGCATCTCCATCCGTTTTACTTCCGCAAACAGGTTCATAAACTGCGACATCGGAAATGCCGCTTCATTTCCTGCCAGATCCGCTGCACAGACACCGTTTCCAAGAAACTCTCTCGCAGCTTTTAACATCTGTAGATTTGCCTCTTCCTTCTCATGGCGCATGGCACACACAATCACACCATAATCAATGTCAAATTCCTTCTTGCCCTGCTCCATTCCCCGCAGTACAGACTCAATGACCTGCTCTGTAGACAGACCTCTCTGTCCGGAAAAAAGCGGATGCAAACCGTGCCTCGATATAATCGACCTGGTCTGATGCGGCACTTTTCATCAAATCATAACCGGCTCGCTCAAGCCCCTTTTCTGTCTGCAGACATTCCAGCGGAATCTCAAATTTCTCCAGATATTCTGCCAGACTCTGACAATCCATATCTGCCTGCAGCTCTTCCAGTTTTACACTTCTTCCCAGAAGTTCTTCAATACATCCCTGACTTAAGGATCCATCCAGATGACAGTGCAGATCCAGCCTGGGAAGTCTGTTTTTTCCCGTCATACGCGTTTTCACTCCTCTTCTCTCAAATTTGCCGGTCCAAATCCAAACGGCAGTATCTCTTCCAGTGTTTTTGCAAAACATCCACCGTTTCCGTCCTCAAGAACGATCTGAAATTCTTTTGGGTCACAAAATTCCATCATCACCTGACGGCATACTCCACAAGGCGCACAAAGTTCTCCTTTTTTACTCCCTTTCGGACCTCCGACGATCGCAATCGCCCGAAATTCTTTCACGCCCTCTGACACTGCCTGAAAAAACGCAGTTCTTTCTGCACAGTTTGTAGCACTGTATGCCGCATTTTCGATATTACATCCTAGATAAACCGTTCCGTTTTCTGCCAGAAGGGCAGCGCCTACCTGAAATCCGGAGTAAGGAGAGTATGATCTCTCTTTTCCCTCATATGCCAGACGGATCAATTCCTCTTTTGCTTTTCCATCCAGATCTGTTCCAAATTTAAATTCTTTTTTCATTGCGCACTCTCCTTGCACTGCTGCACATCCTACGCCAGAGTTTCTCCAATCAGACGAATCGATTCTGTGACAAGACGCTTAAAGTCCTCTGCCACTCTGTCTGCAGTCTCCTGTACTTCTTTGTGATCCAGCTTCTGCGTGGACATTCCTGCTGCCAGATTCGTGATACAGGAAATTCCGCACACCTTCATTCCCATATGTCTTGCTGCCATAGCTTCACATGCTGTGCTCATTCCGGCCGCATCTCCTCCCAGTGTTCTGCACATTCTGATCTCTGCCGGTGTCTCATAGCTTGGACCTGTAAACTGCATATAAACACCTTCCTTAAGAGCAACACCTGTGTTTGCCCCGGCTTTGCGGATCACATCCTGCAATTCTTTGTTATACACTTCACTCATATCCGGAAAACGAACGCCCAGTTCTTCGATATTCGGTCCGATCAGAGGGCTCGGAACCGCTGTCGTAATCTGATCTGTGATCAGCATCAGATCTCCCGGATGAAAGTCAAAATTCACACCTCCTGCTGCGTTGGTCAGCATCACGATTTTTGCTCCCAGCATTCCCATCAGACGTACCGGAAGTACCACATCCTGCATCGGGTATCCCTCATAGAAATGCACTCTTCCCTGCATTGCCACAACCGGGACACCTTCTACATAACCAAATAAAAATCTTCCCTTGTGTCCGGCCACGGTAGACACCGGAAATCCTTCAATCTCAGTGTATTCCATCGTCTCTTCCACCTGCATGGTCTCTGCATAGTCTCCCAGACCGGATCCTAAGATCAATGCCACCTTCGGCTGAAATTTAATTTTACTTTTCACTGCATCTGCGCATTTTACTAATTTTTCATAAATCTGGTTCATCATTTCGACCCCTTTCTATCAATGGCTCAATTAATTTGGATACCAGTGCATGAAGCTGCTCATATTGCCCTTCATCAATATAAAATGTTTTTCCGCTACGGCTGATCAGCCCCTGCTCTTCAAACTTTTTTACCGCACGGTTCACGGTCTTTACACTTAAGCCCGAATATTCTGCCAGTTCCTGTCTTGTATTGGTAAATGTTAATTTTCCGTTTTTTGCATATTTTTTATATCTGTGTTCAAAAAGAACCGCCACCCGGTCTGTCCCCGGCACAAACATATAGGTCCGGCTGGTCACTCCCTGCTCATACAGATAATGTCCCATGATCTTGGCTTCCTGCTTCAGCGCACGGATATCTGTGCGAAGCCACCTTGCATAGACATCGGCCGGAATGCGGATCGACGTACACGGTGTGATCGTCTGCAGGGTTGCCTGATACGTATCCAGATCCATGATCAGCTCCATCCCGCCCATGGCATTGATCCCGTCAAACTGCATAAAGTCATAGGCAATGCCGTATACCCGGTAGTCTGTGATTTTAAACATCCCCCTCACAATAATGTGTACGGTATCTACTGGCTGATTTTCTCTGATAAATACAACACTTTTTATCCAGTTCCACCACACGGAAAGAATCCAGCAGCCAATCTGGAGCATCCTGGAAAAAACTGTTCAACCTCTTCCCGTCGTTCATTTTTTCAGCTCCCGCATAATAGGGAGCACTTGATATAGACGATCTGTTCCCATACATCCCCTTCCTTTTGTATCTGGTAAATAGTCTCCTTACTATTATAAAACAAATCGCCGAAAAAAACAGAAGTTCTTACATTTCCGTGAAAAAATTTCCGGCTGACATTTAAAATCTGCCAGCCGGATACATGTACGCCATTCTTATTTGATCAGCTCTACTTTTACAACTTCTGTCGGAACACCTGTTGCATCCTCTGCTGTCTGGTCATTTCCAACTTTAATTGTACCGTCTTTTAACTGTGCATACAGTTCATCATATTTTTCCTGTGTGAATACTTTAAATTTAGAAGTTTCCATTGGAAGTTTTACACCATCCTGAGAAGCGTCCAGAGTCACTGTTTTTCCCTCCCTGGAAGCTGTCATTATAGTAATCTTCCAGTGCTCCATAAATAGAATCTCCAAGGTTCTTCATTGCGGAAGTGATGACTGTCTCAGACTCTACAGACTGGTCAACGTCTACACCGATCACAACTTTGTCTGCTGTCTCTGCCGCTTTCATAACAGAGTTTCCAACTCCGCCGCCACATGCAAAGATACACTCTGTTCCTTCATTGTACCATGCTGCTGCTTTTGCGTTGTTTTTCCGGAGATGCATCAAAGTTTCCTACATAAGTATATTTCATTTTGATGTCCCCTGCTTTGAGTCCCATATCTTTTGCTGCCGCATCTGCTCCCTGGATAAATCCATATCCATAGCGGATAACCGCAGGTACCGCGATACCACCCATAAATCCAAGATTCTTGTATCCTTCTGTCACCGCTGCATATCCAGCCAGATATCCGGCCTGCTCTTCCGCATACATGATAGACATTACATTGTCTTCGATCTGTACATTTCCGTCCTTATCCTTTGGCTCTGCATCTACAAGGATAAAGCTTACATCCGGATATTTTGTCTGTGCCTCCATGATCGGATACTCAAACAAGAATCCCGGTGTTGCAATAACTTTTGCCCCGCCTTTTACTGCCAGATCAATGGCATTCATACAAGCCTCATCAGATTTTTTCTGTTGGTTTGTAATATTTGTGTGTCAGGTTGTTGTCTTTTGCGTATTTTTCAAGTCCTTCCCATGTTCCCTGGTTAAATGACTTGTCATCAATGGTTCCAACGTCTGTGATCAGTGCCAGCTCATAACCGCCTTTTCCGCCTTTGTCTCCATCTTTTGCATCAGATCCTTCACTTCCTGGTTTCTGTACACATCCTGTCATTCCGACAACGAGTGTTGCTGCCATAAGCAGACTTAAGATTTTCTTTTTGCATGTCTTCTCCTCCTTAATATCCACTGGTCTGTTCGCCCTGAATCAGTTGAATTTGCAGAGCTGGTACCAATTCTATCACATCCTGCTTCCAGGAATGCTTCCATATCAGCCACTGTCTTGACTCCGCCCGCCGCTTTCATTTTTACGTCCGGTCCGATATTCTCTCTAAATAAACGGATGTCTTCCAGTGTTGCTCCGGCTGTTCCAAATCCGGTGGAAGTCTTGATGTAATCTGCTCCCGCCGCTGTCACAGCTTTACACATCGCGATCTTTTCTTCCTCTGTCAGATAGCAGGTCTCAATGATCACTTTTAAGATCTTATCGCCTGTAATCTTCTTGAGTGCCGCAATTTCTGCCTGTACCGCATCGTAATTTCCGTTTTTCACATCGGAAATATTCACTACCATATCTACTTCAGATGCACCGTCTTCCAGTGCATTTTTTTGTCTCCGCCGCCTTTGCCTCTGTAACGCTGTACCCCAGTGGAAATCCCACTACTGTACAAATATTGATCTTCTCTCCATACGTATCATGCACCCGCTTGATGTAGCATGGCGGGATACATACAGAAGCTGTCTCGTATTCGATCGCTTCCTCACATAATTTCTGAATGTCTTCCCAAGTGGCAAATGCCCTCAGCTGTGTGTGATCCACATGTTTCAAAATTTCTTTCTGATCCATTTTTGTTCGCCGCCTTTCTTTTTAAAAATACTCTACCTGCTCTTTTGTAACACGTGCGTAAACAAGCTTTTCCTCTTCTGCACGTATACATTTTTTGTGTCACTGCTGACAAATAACGCTTCGCTGCCGCTTCAAATAATTCTTCTCTGGAAGCATACATAGTCGCCAGAGACTCGCCTTTTTCCACATAATCTCCCACTTTTTTGTGAATGATAATACCTGCCGCGAAATCAATCCCACTGTCTTTCGTCTCTCTTCCGGCTCCCAGCATTGCAGAAGCGATTCCACAGCTCTCCGTATCCATAAATGTAATATATCCAGATTCCTTCGCGCAAACTTCATAAGAATATGGAGCTTTTGCAAACTTCTGCGTATCCCAGATCACCGCATCATCACCGCCCTGGGCTCTCACCATAGCTGCCAGATGCTCCAGTGCCTTCCCGTTTGCGATCACTTCTTTTACCATACTCTTACACTCATCCAGCGTTCCTTTTCCTGCCAGATAGAGCATATTAGAGGCAAGATGCATACAAACCACTGTCAGATCCTGTGGTCCGTTTCCTTTGAGTGTCTCCACTGCCTCGATCACTTCCAGGCTGTTTCCGATATTATGTCCCAGCGGAATGTCCATATTGGTAATCAGGGCAACCGTACGTTTTCCTGCATTTTCCCCAATGGAGACCATCTCTTTTGCAAGTGCCACGGAATCTTCCAGTGTCTTCATAAAAGCTCCGCTTCCAGTCTTGACATCCAACAGGATACAGTCGTTTCCGGCTGCCAGCTTTTTACTCATAATGGAAACTGCGATCAGTGGAATACTGTCCACAGTCGCTGTCACATCCCGAAGCGCATACAGTTTTTTATCTGCCGGAGCCAGATTGCCGGACTGTCCGATTACACTGACTCCCGTCTTATTTACTACCTCAAAAAAGTTCTTCTCTTGTCAGAGTCGTCCGAAGTCCGGGAATCGATTCCAGTTTATCTACAGTTCCTCCGGTATGTCCCAGACCCCGACCGGACATTTTTGCCACTTTTGCACCACATGCCGCTACAATCGGTGCAATGATCAGTGTAGTCTTGTCTCCGACTCCACCGGTAGAATGTTTATCCACCTTAGTTCCTTCAATCCCGGAAAGATCTACCATATCCCCGGAAATGAGCCACTGCCAGTGTCATGGCAAGTGTCTCTTCCTCTGTCATTCCCTGAAAATACACTGCCATCAAAAATGCAGACATCTGATAATCAGGAATATTTCCCGCTACGTATTCTTCTACCAGATACTGAATCTCTTGGTGGTTTAAAGCTTCTCCGTTTCTTTTTTTCATGATCAGGTCATACATTCTCATTGTCTTATCCCTGCCTTTCCTCGACTATCTGCTTCCCTTGTCATATGGGATTCCCTCTGCTTTCGGAGCCTGTGAATTCTTGGAGAAGAATGCCAGAACAACCAGTGTTGCAATATAAGGAATCATCTTGTATACCTCATTCGGTATCGGCAGTGATTTCAGGAATGGAATCGTAGAGTATGCACTGGAGAGTGTTTTCATGATTCCAAAGAAGAATGCTGCCATTAAAATCTTGTTGCTTCGCCACTGTCCGAAGATCAGAACCGCGATTGCCAAAAATCCGTATCCGGCTACACTTGCATTGAAGTTTGTAGAAGTCGGAACAACAAAGATCAGTCCTCCGATTCCTCCGAGTACACCGGAAATAATCACTCCGGCATAACGAATTTTGTAGACGTTGACTCCCACAGAATCTGCTGCTCCCGGATGTTCTCCACAGGCGCGCAGTCGGAGTCCGAATCTTGTGTTTTTGATCACAAATGCGGCTACCGCAAAAATCAGGATTCCAATATAAGTAGAAATATAGCAATTCTGGAAGAACAAATCTCCGATTACCGGAATATCTCCCAATACCGGCACTTTATTGATATGGAATGTGTCCGTAAACTGGATCTGCTGCATTCCCTGGATCATACGTGCTGTAAAAATCGCAAAAGCCGGTGCAAAGAGGTTCAGCGCCGTACCGCTGATGGTCTGATCTGCTTTCATATTGATCGAAGCAAATGCATGCAGAAGACTGAACAGTCCTCCGGTCAGTCCCGCTACCAGCATGGCGAGCAGGAACAATCCCTGACCACTTAATGTCCCCTGGAAAATATTGATAAAGAAGATCCCCGCAAAGGCTCCCATGACCATGATACCTTCCAGTGCGATATTGATCACACCGCTTCGTTCCGAATACATTGCTCCGATTGCAACGATCAAAAGCGGAATGGCAAAATACATCGTCTGCTGTACAACGAAATATGCTACATTCATGACTGTCCCTCCTTCCCTGCACGATCTGTTCCTGATTTTTTCTCTGCCTTTTTCGCTTTTCTCATCTGAAATTTATAAATCGTATTTTTCAAATAACAGGGAAAGCGCTCCGCAGTAAATAATCGCTGCAATAATAATATCAATCACTTCCGGTGCGAAATCAAACAGCTGCATATTGTTTCCGCCTACTGTGATATATCCGATGAAAAGTCCTGCAAATAAAATTCCGATCGGATTGGAAAGTCCGAGCAGTGCAACGGAAATTCCGGAGAATCCTTCCGGTGCGATCACGTCCAGTACCTGCATATATTTTCCGGAGTTTGCCAGATATAACAGTGCTCCGCCGAGTCCGGAGAGCGCACCTGCGATCACCATGGAAAGTACGATATTGCGCTTTTCATTGATACCTGCATACCGGCTGGCATCCGGATTCATTCCGCAGGCTTTCAGTTCGTATCCGAAAATCGTCTTATTCAACAGAATGTAAATTAAGATCACGCATCCAATGGCGATCAAAATTCCGACATTGATGCTTGCTCCCGGGAACAGTTTATCCAGTCCGCCTTTCGGAAGATTTGCTCCCTCTGCTACTGCCATGGACTGATTCTTTACCTGATCATATACGGTATTCTGAATCAGCATATTGGTCAGATACATTCCGATATAGTTCATCATAATGGATGAAATTACTTCATTTACATTGAAAAATGCTTTTAAAAGTCCAGGAACCATGCCCCAGAGCGCTCCTGCCAGAATCGCTGCCAGAAGTGCCGCCAGACAATGAACTCCCGGCGGGAGAAATGTGAATTTGACTCCCACATATACCGCTGCAAACGCACCGGCTGTAAACTGTCCGGACGCTCCGATATTAAACAATCCGGTCTTAAATGCAAATCCTACGGAAAGTCCTGTCATGATCAGCGGTGTCGCCATATACAGCACCTGTCCGAATCCCTGCATTCCATCCGTAAACCCACCCTGAATGATCATCATAAATCCGCCGAATGCCTCGCTTGGATTACTGATCAGAAGAATGATCAGACCAAACAACAGACCGCAGACGATCGCAAGAATGGAGGAACTGAAATTGACAAAGCCTTCTCCTTTAAACAAATTCTTAATCTTCATTCTTCACACTCCTTTTCGCTCCTGCCATGTAAAGTCCGAGTTCTTCTGTCGTAATCTTCTTCGGATCCAGATCTGCAACAATCTCACCCTCGTACATGACGATGATCCTGTCACTGACATTCATCACCTCATCCAGTTCCAGTGAAACGAGAAGAACTGCCTTTCCTGCGTCCCGCTGCTCAATGAGCTGTTTGTGGATGTACTCGATCGCACCTACGTCCAGACCTCGTACCGGCTGTACTGCAATGACAATTTCCGGATTACGGTCCAGCTCTCTGGCAATAATCGCTTTCTGCTGATTTCCTCCCGACATGCCTCTGGCAATACTCTTCTCCCCCTGACTGGAACGGATATCAAATTTCTCGATCAGCATTTTCGCATACTGACGAATCGCATCAAATTTTAAAAAGCCGTGATTCTGGAATCTCCTGGTATAGTAAGACTGCAGAACCAGGTTTTCCTGAAGTGTGTAATCTAAAACCAGTCCGTCTTTGTGACGATCTTCCGGAATATGCGCCACTCCGTCCAGACATTTCTGACGAATACTCTCTTTGGTGATATCCTTTCCATTTAAGATCACCTGTCCATGCTCGATCGGTATCAGACCTGTGATTCCATATACCAGCTCAGACTGTCCGTTTCCGTCAATACCTGCCACGCAGAGAATCTCGCCTTTTCTTACCTGGAAAGATACATTGTCAACCGCAGCTTTTCCATGATGTCTGGATTTTACAGTCAGATTTTTCACTTCCAGAACCGGTTCTCCCGGTGTCATCTCCGGTTTGTCTACGATAAAGTTGACCTTGCGTCCGACCATCATCTCAGACATCTGCTCTTTGGATGTCTCTGCCACCTCGACAGTTCCGATGTATTTTCCTTTTCTCAGAACACTGCATCGATTTGCAACTTCTTTGATCTCATTGAGCTTATGTGTGATAAAGATAATGGATTTTCCTTCTGCGATCAGCTGCTTCATCACCTTCATCAGTTCACTGATTTCCTGTGGTGTCAGAACTGCTGTCGGCTCGTCAAAGATCAGGATATCATTGTCGCAGTAGAGCATCTTTAAGATCTCCACTCTCTGCTGCATCCCAACTGTGATATCCGAAATATACGCATCCGGATCGATCTTGAATTTGTACTTCTCACTGAGCTCCATTACTTTTTACGGGCTGCATCCATTTTGAGCACACCCATCTTTGTTGTCTCACGTCCCAGAACAATACTTTCCAGAACTGTGAAGTTGTGTACCAGCTTGAAGTGCTGGTGTACCATTCCGATTCCAAGATCATTGGCGTCATTCGGGTTGTTGATGTTCACTGTTTTCCCATTGATGCGGATCTCTCCTTCCTCCGGCTGGTACAGACCGAAGAGAACGCTCATCAGTGTTGACTTTCCTGCTCCATTTTCACCGAGCAGCGCGTGGATCTCGCCATTTTTTTACCTGGAGGGTGATATCATCGTTTGCTTTGAAATTTCCAAACTGTTTGGTGATGTGGTTCATTTCAATTACATATTCCACATTCGCTTCCTCCCTTTCTCTTTTATTTCTTTAAAATGTATTCTTTCATACTTGTTCCGTCCGTATTATTTTCCACATTGAAAATATCAAGGATCGTTGCTGCAATATCTGCAAAACTTTCTCTTGTTCCGAGATTCACATCTTCCCGGATGCTCTTGCCGTAAACAAGAAACGGTGTGTGCTCCCGTGTGTGATCCGTTCCCGGAAATCCCGGATCGCATCCGTGATCGGCAGTGATCATCAGAATATCGTCATCTCTCATCCGTTCCATAAAGGTTCCCAGCTGACGGTCAAATGTTGTCGCCGCCTCTGCATAGCCTTTCCTATTGTTCCTGTGTCCGTACACCATGTCAAAATCCACCAGATTCACAAAACAGATTCCGTTAAAATCTACATCCTGTGTCTCGATGGTTTTTTTCCATTCCGTCCACATTATTCTGGATACGCTGTGTATGCTGGATTCCTTGTCCTGCAAAAATATCATAGATTTTTCCTACACCATACGTATCATATCCGGCTTTTACAAGTGCATCCAGCATCGTGTCTTTTGGCGGCAGTAAGGAAAAATCATGCCGGTTCGCAGTTCTGGTAAAATTCGGTGCTGTCCCGATAAACGGTCTTGCAATGACACGTCCAACCCCATGCTCTCCCACAAGGATCCTTCTTGCGATCTCACAGTCCCGATACAGTTCTTCGATCGGAACCACATCTTCATGTGCTGCAATCTGAAATACACTGTCCGCAGAAGTATATACAATCAGCGCTCCTGTCTCTACATGCTCCTGCCCGTAATCCCGGATCACGTCTGTTCCGGAGTACGGCTTGTTGCACAGAACCTTCCTTCCCGTCTCACGCTCAAACGCATCCAGCACTTCCTTCGGAAATCCATCCGGATACGTCGGAAGCGGTTTTGGAGAGATCACTCCGGCAATCTCCCAGTGCCCAATCGTCGTATCTTTCCCTCTGGACTGCTCCTTCATACGTGCATATGAACCGATAGGGTGCTCTTCTTTCTCCATCCAGTCCACGCCATCGATGTTGAAAAGCCCGATCCTTTTCATGTTCGGGGTATCATACTCCTTCACTTTGGTGATCGTCTTCAATGTGTTTGCTCCGACATCTCCAAAATCAGCTGCATCTGTCATCTCTCCGATTCCATAACTGTCCAGAACAATCAGAAAAACTCGTTTCTTTTCCATTTTTAATCCGCCTTTCAAATTTGCCAATTCCGTCTTTTCTATAGTTCACATTTTAGACACTTTTTATAATCAAGAAAAGGACTGGAGTCCTTTTTTCGCATTACACTTTTATTTTCCCTCAACTTTTTCTTTATATTTCAAATTTTTTATCGTTTAATTCGCACAAAAACAGCCCAGCAGATCAAATTTAAATCAAATCCGCCAGGCAGCTTCTTTCTTTATACATTTTATATTGTTTTATACCTCGTCAATTGCTTTTCCAATATCATGACGCATATATTTGTTTTCAAACTGCACCCACTCTGTTGCAGCATAGGCATTGGCTCTCGCTTCTTTGAGATCTTTTCCCTTTGCTGTCACACCGAGCACACGCCCGCCGTTTGTCACAATCTGTCCGTCCTGAAGCTTTGTGCCGGCATGGAAACAGTAATACCCTTCATGCTTGTTAAATTCTTCCAACCCCTGAATCGGGAAACCTTTTTTCATAACTTACCGGATATCCTTCGGATGCCAGTACCACGCATACTGCTGCATTGTCTTCAAACTGCAGATCTACCTGATCCAGTGTTCCGTCAATACATGCTTCCACAACTTCAATCAAATCATTCTTCATACGCGGCAGTACAACCTGCGCTTCCGGATCCCCGAAGCGTGCATTGTATTCCAGTACCTTCGGTCCCTCTTCTGTCAGCATCAGTCCAAAAAAGATCACGCCTTTAAACTCTCTACCCTCTGCTGCCATAGCATCCACCGTTGCCTGATAAATGTGTTCGCTACAAAATTCTTCCACTTCTTTTGTGTAGAACGGGCTTGGAGAAAATGTTCCCATTCCACCTGTGTTCAGGCCTGTATCTCCATCTCCCGCACGCTTGTGATCCTGTGCAGAAGTCATGGTCTTAATGGTCTTTCCGTCTACGAAAGAAAGAACAGAAACCTCCCGGCCTGTCATAAATTCTTCGATGACCATCTCATTTCCGGCTGTTCCGAACTTCTTATCCAGCATGATCGTACGCACGCCTTCTTTTGCCTCTTCAAATTCTGACAGATTAAAACACCTTTTCCAAGTGCCAGTCCGTCTGCTTTGAGCACGATTGGGAATTTTGCAGTCTCCAGATATGCGATTGCTGCATCCGGATCTGTAAAATTCTCATATGCGGCTGTCGGAATATGATATTTCTTCATCAGGTCCTTTGAAAACGCTTTGGATCCCTCCAGGATCGCTGCATTCTTTCTTGGTCCGAATGTGCGGATACCGGCTGCTTCCATCTCATCCACAAGACCTCCCACCAGAGGATCATCCATTCCCACAATACAAAGATCGATCGATTTTTCTTTTGCAAATGCGACCAGTTTTTCAAATTCCATGGCGCCGATCGGCACACACTCTGCGAATTCTTCAATCCCTGCATTTCCCGGTGCACAGTACATCTTTTCTACTTTGCTGCTCTTTGCGGCGCTGGCTGCGATCGCATGTTCTCTTCCGCCGCTTCCGACTATTAAAACTTTCATGGCAGTCTCCTCTTCTACTGTGTGATCACAGTTCTTCCGTCTTTTACCGTTACTTTTCCATTGGCGATCAGATCGATCGCTTCCGGCAGAATCTTCCATTCTGCCTGCTCCATCACCCGGCGCTGCAAAATCTCAGGAGTATCATCCGGCTGTGTTTCTACTGCTTTCTGTAACAGGATCGGACCGGTATCCGTCCCCTCATCCACAAAATGAACCGTTGCACCGACTACCTTTACACCGCGCTCTAGAGCTGCCTCATGTACCTTCAGTCCGTAAAATCCTTTTCCACAGAAGGAAGGGATCAAAGACGGATGAATATTGATCATACGGTTGCGGTATTTTGCAATCATCTCCGGCGGGATCACCACCAGGAATCCTGCAAGCACGATCAGATCAGGCGCATATGCATCGACTGCTTCCAGAAGCTTCTCATTAAAGATTTCTCTGGATTCAAACTCCTTCGGCGAGATACAACACGCCGAAATCCCGTGTTCTTTTGCACGTTCCAGCGCATATGCATTGGCGTTATTACTGATCACACCGACAATTTCCGCATTAGTGATCGTACCGTCTGCCACACGATCTATGATCGCCTGAAGGTTGGTTCCGCCTCCGGAAACCATCACGACTACTCTTAGCATAAAGTAACTCCTTTTTCTCCGGCTTCGATCTTACCTACTACATATGGAGTATCTCCGGCCGCTTTGATTGCTTCCATTGTCTTCTCCACATCTGCGGCGTCTACTGCCAGAACCATACCAAGTCCCATGTTGAATGTGTTGTACATCATCTGTTCTTCGATATCCCCTTCTTTTGCCAGCATATCAAAAATCGGAAGCACCGGATAACTGTCCTTTTCGATCACTGCATGCGTTCCTTCTTTAAGCATACGTGGAATATTCTCATAGAATCCGCCGCCTGTAATATGGCTGCAGGCTTTGACTGTCACACCCGCTGCTTTGATGCTCTTGAGTGCTTTGACATAAATTCTGGTAGGTGCTAAAAGTGCTTCGCCCAATGTACATCCAAGACTCTCATGATATGTCTCCAGATTTTCTTTTGTCATCTCAAACACTTTTCTCACCAGAGAGAATCCGTTGCTGTGCACACCGGAAGACGCCATCCCGATCAGTACATCTCCTGCCTTTTAAGTCTTCTCCTGTGATCATCTCATTTTTTATCACAGACACCTACTGCAAATCCGGCCAGATCATAATCTTCCTCCGGCATCAGTCCCGGATGCTCTGCTGTCTCACCACCGATCAGCGCTGCTTCTGACTGCAAACATCCTTCTGCAACACCGCTTACGATCGATGCGATCTTTTCCGGGTAATTCTTTCCACATGCGATGTAATCCAGGAAAAATAATGGTTCTCCTCCTGCACATGCAATATCATTGACACACATCGCAACTGCATCGATTCCGATCGTATCATGCTTGTCCATGATCATTGCCAGTTTGACTTTTGTACCGCATCCGTCTGTTCCGGAAAGCAGTACCGGCTCTTCCATCTCTTTGATCTTTGCAAGAGAAAACGCACCGGAAAATCCACCCAGTCCACCGAGTACTTCCGGACGCATTGTTTTCTTTACGTGTTCTTTCATAAGTTCCACTGATTTGTAACCAGCCTCAATATCCACACCTGCATTCTTATAATCCATAACTATTCTCCATTTCTTACATCGTCTGTGCTCTATTTTTCCAGATACGCCTGATATCCGATCTCGTCCAGCTTTTCTGCTTTTTTCTGAACTGTCTCTTTCATCTCTTCTGAATATGCTTTGAGTTTTTTCAAAACTTCCTCATCTGAGGTCGCAAGAATCTTTGCTGCCAGAATTGCCGCATTCATACCTCCGTCAATCGCAACAGTGGCAACCGGAATTCCCGGCGGCATCTGAACGATCGAATAGAGTGCATCCATTCCATCCAGATTCTTTCCGGACATCGGAACTCCTACTACTGGCATCGGGAAAAGTGCCGCACACATTCCCGGAAGATGTGCTGCCATTCCTGCTCCTGCGATGATCACTTTGATCCCCTTTCCTTCGGCCGCCTTTGCCCAGTCAAAAAATCACATCAGGCATACGGTGTGCGGAAATGATCGTCATCTCGTAATCAATTCCCAGTTTTTCCAGCATGTCCGCAGCTTTGCTCATCACCTTAAGGTCTGAATCACTGCCCATTACAATTCCTACTTTTGGCATATCTTGTCCACCTTTCTTAACTTTTGTGTATTCCCTGTCTATTTCTCAAAAGATCCGTCCGGCATCTTTTTGCCCTCAGTCACGAATCTTCCGTCCTCCAATAGTATAATATTTTTCCTTCTTTTGTTAATACACTTATTTCTTCTAACTCTTCATAAGGTGTGGTTATATCTAAACCGTATTGATTCATAAGCTGAACTGATTTTTCATCAAATATGCGCAGACATTCCTTTTGTTCCTCCATGTAGGAAACTGCATCAGGACCGGCTTGTCCGCACAACGCTTCTTCCGCCCGATCCAGTCGTATTCTTCCTGTCACTCTGGCTGTCCACTCCTTCTCACGCTCATATCCGTACTTCATCACATCCAGTTTTCGCTCGATATATTTCTTATCCAGAAACAGCGCCTCATCACATTTATGATCTGCTTCATACTGCGGATTTACATTCCCATGCAGTTCGTCTCTTGCAATCACACCGGATGCCGGAATGCAGATGACAGGTTCGATTCCCTGTTTTTCCAAATCTGCCAGCACAGCCAAAACAAGCCGCTCAAATCCCGGACGATAAAAGATCTGTACCACTGACTTTTCAGCCTGGCAATCCTCTTTGCGATATCTTCTTGTATACGTGTCTGCTATTTTCCAAAGAGCCTCCTCGGAAAGATTTCTGAAATATTCTGCCGTTTCCAGTTCTTTCTCTCCCACATATTCCCCGTAAGAATACAGATACCGGTTATCTGAAAGATCCATTTCCCTGATCCTGTCAATGACTGATTTTGTGTACACTGGATTTATGGACTCTCTGAGATGATCTGCCAGAAATACATCGCAGTAATCGCTTGCATACCAGTACACACACTCTCTTAAATTCCTGTATTCCGGCTGTTCCTGCGCTTCAAAACACTGATAGATCTCCAGAAACAACTCATTTAAGATCGTCAGATAATCCAATCTGTTCGAAAATGCATACAGAATCCCGCTGCGCAATTCTGTATACAAAAAATCTCAGGAGCTGTCCATAGACTTCTGAAAGCATCTTTACCGCATATGTCGGATCAGCAAAACTCTTCTTATAGTTTTCCCCCAGAATATCTACATACAGCTCCTGATTCCATCTCTTCCTCTCTTCCAGAGTGAAGGTTTCAAAACTGTGGTCTTCTATTGTTCTGCGAAGTGATTCCAGTTTGAGCAAAAAAGCGGCACACATCCGGAAATACGGCCGATACCTGTCCTGCACAGTCTCTTCCTGATCGATCATCTGCAGTCTTTCTATTGAGAGCTGGTGGCGTTCCATACATCTCTCGTTTCTATCCCGCTGCCATGTTTCCAATTTCATCTATGAGAGTCCTCCTAAAAATATCATGATCAGAACCAGCAATACCAGCCCGTTAAGTACGATTCCGAGCCAGCACGTAAAATGTCTTTTTTCCGGCTCCTGACGTCCCTTAAGACCTGCCCGGATTCCAAAAACTGTAAACATCATATCGATCAGTCCCAATGCACCTGCAATATCTGCCGTTTTCTCACGCATTGTATACGCATGAAGAATCAACAATACAAGAACAAACAATGAAAAAATCGCATACATACAAGAACTTTTTCCCCTGTCTTGCCTGTCTGATTTTTTCTTTCTTCTCTTCTTCTCTTTCTTTTCCTTATTTTCCATTTTTTTCCATTTTTTTCTCCTGCCATCATATTTTCTCCTTATCCCATTACAGATCAAAAACAATACATATCCTAAAATTCCGCCGATCGTATTCAGTAACAGATCATCTACGTCAAAGCTTCCCACTCTTGTCAAAAGCTGAAATACTTCCACTCCGAGGCTCAGTCCCAAGCTATAGAACAATGTCATCAAAAAGCCTCTCATCCTGCTGGCAACGGATATCAAAAAATCCATATGGCACAAAAATCAGGATATTTCCAAATAAATTGGTAAATACCGCGAAAAGCCCAAGCGTTTCCCGGTATTCCACAAAACGTCTGATCTCCTTGAAAAGCACAAGATTACAGCGGTATTCTTCACCAATACCGCTGCGTCCGTACCAGTCTGAGAAGATCAGGAAATATAATAAGAAAAAAATATAGAGCACAAATAATATTTTTCCCACCGTGCGGGTTCTTTTCACCTGTCTCTGATTCAAATTACTCCCCCGTTTTCCACAGCTAAAATGTAATCTCGCTCTTATTTTTCAACAGACGTGCCCCATTGACAATGGCGATAATTCCGGCTGTCACGCCTGTTACGATCGTAATGATTCCGATCACAATGCTTCCTGCTCCTGCCTGACTCATTGTTTTATATGCCTTCTCCATCTTCTTTCACTCCCCGCTTACTTTGCACCATACATTTCATAATATGCATCAATTGCCGCTTTTAATGTATCATCAATGATCACTTTTCCTTTATATGGTCTGTTGTAGAGGTGTTCTACGACTTCTTCCATTGTTACGATTGCTGCGGTGTCAAAGCCATACAGCTCTTTCACTTCATCCAATGCACATTTTTCTCCGCCTTTTCCGACTTCCATACGGTTTAATGACACCATCAGTCCGACGATCTCTACATCGGCAGCACCTTTTACTTTCGGAACTGTCTCTTCCATAGATTTTCCGGATGTTGTTACATCCTCGATCATCACAACACGGTCTCCGTCTTTTAATTTACTTCCAAGGAAACTTCCCTTGTCTGCACCGTGATCTTTTTCTTCTTTGCGGTCTGAACAGTAACGCACTTCTTTTCCGTATAATTCGCTGTATGCGATTGCAGTTACAACTCCAAGCGGGATTCCCTTATAAGCAGGTCCGAATAACACATCGAAGCCATCGCCGTATTTATCGTGAATTGCCTTCGCGTAATACTCACCCAGCTTTTTCAGCTGAGAACCTGTTACATATCCGCCTGCATTCATAAAAAACGGAGATTTTCTTCCGCTCTTCAATGTAAACTCTCCAAATTTTAATACATCACTGTCTACCATAAATTCAATAAATTCCTGTTTGTATGCTTCCATCTTCCTTAAACCTCCATATTTATGGACATCTGTATGCCCCTGTAATCTGTTAAATCTTCTCAATTTTATCATAATTTTTCGGTTATTTCAATTTTTTATCAGCCGCAGTTAAAATCTCCTGAATTTTCTTCCCGGAAGCTGCCCGTATAAAAACAGGGAGACTACTCATATCACGGATAATCTCCCACCGGACAGTTCACCAGAAAGGACGTTTCACACTTTTATAAAATTCCAAACCAAAACAAAAATTCAACATACGCTTGATCTAAGTTCAGTTTCTCTGCTATTTTTTCGATGTTCATTCCTTTTCCAAGCTCATTTCTGATTTGTTCTATATCATATTCCATGTTGCCCGGAATCCTTTTTTCCTTATCCTCGAAAAAATCTTTCATACACTTCCTCCGTAGGCATGCTCTCTCCTGTAAAAATCCGGAAAGCAGCTTCGCCCTGCCATAGAAGCATACCAATTCCGCCCAGTGCAATTTTGCAGCCTGCTGCTTTTGCCTCCCGAATCAGTTTTGTTTCTCTTGGATTATAAACCGCATCTGCAACTACAAAATCCGGCTGGAATACGGATACATCTTTGATCAACGACTCATCCTCTGCCGGTTTCATTCCTGACTTGGTTGCATTCACAAGGATATCACTTTCTTTGATTTTTTCATATAATTTCTGGCTGTCTTCCAAAGGATATACCTCTACAGTTACACCAGGAACCTTGTTTTCAATTTTTCTTGCCGTATTTTCTGCATTCGCATAAAATTTATCCTTACAATTGAAAATATAAATCTTCTTTGCCCCTTCCAATGCGGCCTGAACCTGGATCGCAGTAGCTGCTCCCCCTGCACCCATAACAGTGATCACTTTATCTTTTACATCTGCACCGTGCTCCTTGAGATTTCTCACAAATCCGATTCCATCCGTATTATGTCCATGAAGCTTTCCGTCTTTTACCACAACTGTATTGCAGGCACCGATCAGTTCTGCTGCGTCAGAAAGCTCATCTGCCAGCTCTGCCACCTTTGTCTTGCATGGCATGGTCACATTAACCCCTTTACATCCAAGTGCTTTCAACGCACTGACTGCCTCTTCTGTCTTGTCAAGATCCACGTCAAATGCCAGATAAACATAATCCTGTTCTGTCTTCTGAAAACTGTAATTATACATTGCCGGTGAACCGGAATGTCCTACCGGTGAACCGATCAGGCAAAAAAAATCCTGTTCTTCCATTAATCTCCATAACAATTCTCCTTTCTTTCCTAAATCATCATTGCTGTTTCGAATGCTTCCTTCGTAGCATCCATCGCTCTTCGCGCACGAACTGAATCTCCTATCACAAATACTTCTTTTGCAAATACTTTGATTTCCTGGCTCAGAGGATCATAATTACGGTATCCCATTGCAAGCACCACAGTATCCACCTGCTCCACACGACCTTCTGTTCCATTCTCCAGAACATAAGAGACACCATCCTCATGAAATTCTGTCACTTTTGCACCTGTAATCCCCTGTACCTGATACTCATTCAGTTCTTTCATCAGGAATTTTCTATGTTCCGGGATCACATCTGCGCCTAATTCGTCACGGAGTTCCACAATTGATACCTGATGTCCCAGTTCTCCAAGGAAATCCGCCACTTCACATCCTACCATGCCGCCTCCGACTACCAGAACACGTTTTCCCGGTTTTACATTTCCTTCCAGTACATCTGCTGCATGTACTGTCTTTTCAATTCCCGGAATCGGCAGCATGAGAGGTTTGGAACCTGTGGCAACAATCACCGCATCCGGCTTTTTCTCCCGGAGCAGCTCCGGTGTTACGGACGTATTTAATTCAATCGTTACTCCCTGTGCCTTACAGTTGTTGATGTAACTGCAGATCATGCCATTAATACATCCTTTTCCCGGGGGATAAGCTGCCAGACGCATATTTCCGCCAAGCATCTCTTTTTCTTCGTATAAAGTCACATCATGTCCTAGAAGCGCACATACATATGCCGCATATAAACCTCCCGGTCCTCCGCCGACAACGACAACCTTTTTTCTTCTGTTCTGCCAGATCAAGCTCGGCTTCTCTTCCTGCCAGAGGATTGACCAGACAAGTAATTGCTTCTCCCCGGAACATGTTTGGCACACATCCCTGCAGACATCCAATACACGGCTGGAGTAATTCCAGTTCTCCGTCCTTTGCCTTTCGCGGAAGCTCAGGATCTGCGATACTCTGACGGCCAAAAGCAATCAGATCCGCCCTTCCTTCTTCTACCATCAGCTCTACATACTGTGGTTCCGTATAACGTCCTACTGTAATCACCGGGATCTTAACCGCCTGCTTGATTTCTGTCACACAGCCAGAACTGAATCCCTCATGAAGAACGCTTGGCCCCCACATATATTCATCATGCAGGTGCACTGCTCTCGATACATGAAGCGCATCTACACCACATTCTTTTTCCAGATAAGATGCAACTGCAGCTGCATCCTGCGGTGTCTGACCTCCCACCACATCGTCCGAACCATTGATTCTGCAGATTACAGCAAGTGTTCCACCTGTTTTTTTACGGATATTTTCTATGATCAGTTTTGGAAGACGCATACGATTTTCAAAGCATCCGCCAAATTCATCCTGCCGTTTATTGGTTCTTTCAGAGATAAAAGAACTTACAAGATATCCATGGGCACAATGTACTTCCACTGCATCTGCTCCCGCCTGTTTCGCCCGCAAAGCCGCATCTCCGTAAGCCTCGATCAGCCGGTACAATTCTTCCGTAGAAATTGCTTTTGGGATTTCTGTCTTCACAGAGGCAGGAATACTGCTTGCCGATTTTAACGGATACCCCGTCACCTTGGAGTTTCCTTCCGGACCTGCATGCTGAAGCTGAATGGAAACCTTCGCCCCTTCCTTATGACAGGCTAAAATAGCCTCTTTAAAATTGCTGACGGTATCATCGGAAAACAGACACGGCTTTCTGGGACCTCCCTTTGCCTCCTTGTAGACAACCGTTGCTTCAAATGTGATCAATCCAAATCCGCCTTTTGCTCTCGCCCCGTAATATGCTGCAGAACGTTCACTCATCTTCCCGTCTGTATTCGCAAAATTATTTCCCATCGGACTCATCACAAACCGGTTAGGGACTGTCATATTTCCGATTTTGACCGGTTGAAACATTGCCTCAAATTTCATCGTTGCTTTTCTCCTTCCCCCAATTTCTATGCTTCTAAAATCTCCGGCCAGGAACTTTCCAGCACCTTTTTGTATTTTCAAAATTGAATCTTGCAGCTTCCTCAACACCCCGGGCAAGAATACTGTCACTGATCACTTCTACTCCGAATGCACGCGGCTGTACACCTTTTCCTTAAGCATTCTGCAAAAAGCTGCCGTATCTCCACATCCTGTTCCAGGTGCCAGACGATCATGCATAGACTCATCTCTCAACACATTTTCTGCATACGCTCTCTCATATACATCATTGATCTGAACAGAAACGATCTTATCTGCCGGAATTCCTTCCAGAACACAAAGATCGATCAGCTGGTTTGCTCTGAGCCAGTGCCAGGAATCCAGAATGATCTTTGCATTTTCACATTCACTTGCTTTTACAATCTCCCAGGCTCTTTTTACATTTGGAATGCCGCTGTATGGCATCGGTTCTACTCCGATCACAAGACTGCCCGCTCTGCCGCATAATTCTTTCAGTTTTTGAGCTGTGTGCTCCACAGAATATGTTTCCATCAGACCACAGTTAATATGGGAAACGCCAAACAGCTCACACATATGAAAACACATCTGTTCTTTGTATTTCTGTTCGTAGCTTCGATTGTCTTCTGCCCACTGAACGATATATTCCACTTCAGTTACCTGCATTTCATACTTCTTAAGAATTTCCAGGATATCCTGGAGGAATCGTCATATGAACTTATATCAGCTTCGCTACTTTTCTCTGCTGGCAAAGACCGGACATTTTCGAAAAACCGCAGAACAATTGTGCATTACCCAGCCAAGCCTGAGTCATTCTATCTCCTTATTAGAACAAGAATTTGGGGGGCACTTTATTTGAAAAACAGGGACGGCGTTCTGTACTCACTCCGAAAGGATCTCAACTTTTTGAAATATGTAGAAAAATCACTGGACGTTCTTGATGAAGGGATTTTAAATATGCGTCACATCGCAATGGGCGCAGGAGTCATTGAATTAGGCTTTCTTCGAACACTGGGTGTAGGATTTTTGCCCGAAATGGCACATCGATTTTTAGAAGAACAAAAAGAAAAGACCATTCAGTTCAAATTTCACACAGGCATTACTGCTTCTTTGCTCGAAGGTCTTAAAGATGAAAAAGTATGATATTGTCTTTTGTACAAAACGCGAGAATGAACCTGATATCCATTTTATTCCTGTTTCTAAACAAGATCTTGTTGTGATCGCTCCGAAAAATCATCCGCTTTCCGGACACGAATCAATAAATCTGAAGGAACTGGCTCCTTATCCCCAGATTTATTTTTCTCAGGCCTCCGGTCTGCGAGGTATTGTTGACAATTTGTTTCAAAAAATACAGGTGAAGCCCCAGATTGCGTATGAAATAGACGAGGACATCGTAATCGCAGGTTTCGTTTCGAAAGGATTCGGGGTGGCAGTCGTTCCATATATGACAGACCTTCTCAGAATGGATGTAAAAATCATTCAGATCTCCTACCCTGACTGGGAACGAAAGTTTTATATGGCTGCTCTGAAAACACACCATATGACACCTGTCGTAAAGAACTTTTACGACTATGTCACAACAAATTACGGCATCCTTTAAGGAATGTCCGCACACATGAAAAAAGGATGTGTCACTTTTTTCACACCCTTTTTCGTTCTGCTATTTTACAATTCCAACCATATCCTGCACGCTTGCAAAATGGTTCTGTTCCATATATCTCGCAATGCCATCCACAATCTCCATGGTCACATTCGGATTGTAGAAATTCGCAGTTCCCACGGATACTGCACTCGCCCCGACTAAGAGCATCTCGATGGCATCCTCAGCCGTCTCGATTCCGCCCATACCGATGATCGGCACATTCACTGCATTGGCCGCCTCATATACCATGCGGACCGCGATCGGATGAATGGCCGGACCGGAAACACCGCCGGTCTTATTTGCCAGTGCAAAGGTCTTCCGATTGATATCGATCTTCATTCCTGTCAGAGTATTGATCAGAGAAATAGCATCTGCCCCGCCGGCTTCTACCGCTTTTGCCATCTCAGAAATGCTGGTCACATTCGGACTCAGTTTCATGATAACCGGCTGTTTTGCATATTTTTTCACTGCTCTTGTGATTTCTTCTGCTGCCTTTGGGTTCTGTCCGAATGCAATTCCGCCTTCTTTGACATTCGGACAGGAAATATTGATCTCCAGCATATCCACATCTTCATTCGCCAGGCGTTCTACCACTTCACAGTAATCCTCTGTGGATCTTCCGCATACGTTGACAATAATCTTCGTATCGTACTGACGCAAAAACGGGATATCTCTCTTACAGAATACATCAATTCCCGGATTCTGCAGTCCAATGGCATTCATCATTCCGCTGTGGATCTCCGCAACTCTCGGTGTCGGATTTCCCGGCCACGGCACATTTGCCACTCCTTTTGTAGTGACTGCGCCCAGACGGTTCAGATCTACAAATTCACTGTATTCTTCCCCTGATCCAAATGTTCCGGATGCCACTGTCACCGGATTGTTCCACTCTACACCTGCAATCTTTACCCGCATATCCATTACAGTTCCACCTCCGTTGCCAAAAATACCGGTCCGTCTTTGCAGACACGTTTGTTGTGTACATGGCTGTGATCATCCACTTCCTTCGACTGGCAGACACATCCAAGACAGGCTCCGATTCCGCACGCCATTCTCTCTTCCATGGAAATGTAGCACTCGATTCCTTTCTCCTGTGCATACTGCTTGATCGCACGCAGCATCGGAGTCGGACCGCAGGCATAGATCACATCTGCTTCCAGACTGTCCGCTGCAACTGCATCCATAACGTTTCCTTTTGTTCCTGTACTTCCATCTTCTGTCGCAATATAAAGTGTTCCATTTGCTTCCATCTCTTTTGTCAGAAACGTCTCACTTCGATATCCCATCACAAGCTGACACTCGGTCTGATATCCGGCTGTTAACTGCTTTGCCAGCTCCAGCATCGGCGGCACACCAATCCCGCCGCCAAAAAGCAGCGCTTTTTTTTCTTTTCCCGTTTCCAGATCAAAACCGTTTCCAAGCGGTCCCATGACCTCCAGTGAATCGCCCGCTTTCATCTGTGAAAACTGCTTTGTTCCGGTCTTTTCTCCTGTCACGCGGTACACCACGCGCAAAGCGCCCTTTTCTTTGTCAATCTCACACAGACTGATCGGTCTTGGAAGCAGTTTTGCTCCGTCATTTGTATACATGGAAATAAACTGTCCCGGAACCGCTTCTGCAGCCACAGGCTCTGCTTTCAGCCACATACTGTAAATATCTTCTGCGATCTTCTCCTGCGAGATGACCACTGCTGTCATTTTCTGTTTCTTAGACATGAATCTTCCTCCCCGGTACTTATCTTGCTTCTAATGCGCCCTGGATATCTGCAACCATCGCTTCAACTGCAGCTCTGGAAGCATCTCCGAAATTCTCTGCTCCGAATTTTGCATAAGCTTCCTGCTTGTAAGCCGCAATGATTCCTCTGGATGAGTTTACGATCGCACCCAGTCCGTCTTCATTGAAGAAGTGTACCAGATCTTTGCCCTGTCCGCCCTGTGCACCATATCCAGGTACCAGAATGTAAGATTTTGGCATCACTTTGCGAAGCACTTTTCCCATCTCCGGATATGTGGCTCCTACAACAGCTCCGATATAGCTGTACTCGTCACCCATACAGTCAGCGCCCCACTGTGCTACTTTTTCTCCAACCAGCTCGTACAGTGGTTTTCCGTCGATCAGCTGATCCTGAAATTCTCCGCTGGACGGATTGGATGTCTTCACAAGAATAAAAAGACCTTTTTTGTGTTCTTTGCAGACATCGATGAACGGATTCACCCCGTCAGAACCAAGGTATGGGTTCACTGTTGCAAAGTCCTCATCAAATGGAACGTACTCTTTGCTTCCCACTTTAACGCTTCCCAGATGTCCCACTGCATACGCTGCGGAAGTAGAACCGATATCTCCACGTTTGATATCTCCGATCACCACCAGATCTTTGGATTTACAGTAATCCACTGTCTTTTTGAACGCCTCGATTCCCGGAACTCCGAACTGCTCATACATCGCGATCTGCGGCTTCACTGCCGGAATCAGATCATATGTCTTGTCCACAATCTCTTTGTTAAACTGCCAGATTGCTTCTGCCGCCCCTTCCAGTGTCTCTCCGAATTCAGCAAATGCTTTTTTTCTGCACGTGCTCCGGAATGTAGTTTAACATCGGGTCCAGTCCCACCACGATCGGTGCCTTTGTTTCTTTGATTTTTGCTACCAGTTTGTTGATCATTTTTTTCTTCCTCCCTGTTCTCTAAAAAGGGACAGAACATGCTGTCTGTCTCCTTATTTTTCGTATACGATCTTTCCGTCTGCTAATGTACAGCAGACTTCTCCCTTAACTTCCCATCCGTCAAACGGTGTATTTTTCCCTTTGGATGCAAACGTATCCACATCGATCTGATATTCTCTTCTCGGATCAAATACTACAATATCTGCTTTTTTACCGGCTGAAACACTTCCTCTGTCTTTCAGTCCCAGGATCTTTGCCGGATTATAGCTCATCTTTTCTGCCATCTGCATCACTGTGAGCACTCCTTTTTCCACCAGCTCTGTATAAGTCAGGCATGCACTGGTCTCCAGGCCCACGATTCCAAATGCTGCCTGTTCCATTGGCTTATCCTTCTCAGACATCATATGCGGTGCATGATCTGTGGAGATCACATCCATCACTCCGTCTTTTAATCCCTGTCTGAGCGCTTCCACATCTGCTTTGGAGCGCAGCGGCGGGTTCATCTTCCAGATTCCATTGTCCTCTGGAATATCCTCATCTGTCAGAATAAAATGATGCGGACACACTTCTCCTGTCACCTTCAGCCCTGCTTCTTTCGCATCTTTGATCATCCGGACGCTGTCTGCTGTCGAGCAATGGCACAGATGCAATGTGGCATCCAGCTCTTTTGCAATCAGGATGTCTCGTGCCACGATCACATCCTCCACCGAATTCGTGATCCCTTTTACGCCCAGTTCCTCTGCACGCTTTCCGGCATTCATCACGCCGCCTTCTACCATGGAAATATCTTCGCAGTGTGAGAAGATCAGCAGATCATTCTCTTTTGCTTTTCGCATGGCTTTTCGGAACAAAAAGGCATTCATGACAGATTTTCCATCTTCGCTGAGTGCATAACAGCCTGCCTGTGCCATCCCTTCGATATCCGAGAGTTCTTCGCCGCACTCACCCATAGTCATGGAGCCCAGCTGTATCACGTGTACCAGAGATTCCTCCTTTGCACGTCTGTGAACCTCTTCTACTTTTTCTTTTGTATCGATCACCGGTTTCGTATTCGGCATCGCACATACTGTCGTCACACCGCCTCTGGCTGCTGCCATTCCTCCGGTCGAAAGTGTTTCCTTCTGAGTCAGTCCCGGATCTCTCAAGTGCACATGCAGATCGATAAATCCCGGCATTACATAACAGCCTGACGCATCGATCACTCTGTCAGCTTCAGCCTGCAGATTTTTTTCTACTTTTTCGATATCAGTATCACGCACAAGCACATCACATACTTCATCCACACCTGTCAACGGATCCACAACATGTCCATTCTGAATTAAAATCTTCATACAGTACTTTCCTTTCTTTGTTGATTCTAAAGAGCGAATTTCCCTTCACTGAAAAAATCACATATATATATTTATAATAACATAAAACAGGGGAACTGCACAACAAAAAGAAAAAGCGTGTTGTAAAATACATACTTTTTCCCGATCCGGAACATACTATTTCGCGAAACACAAATCTAAATTTATGCAAAGGAGACATTACCATGACAGAAATTTCAATCTTAGATCTGCAGAATCTCCGTCATCTGATCGGAGGATACTCTACGACTCACTGTAAAATGACAGATTACGCCGCACAGGCAACAGACCCGCAGGTAAAGCAGTTATTTCAGGAAGCTGCCGATTCCGCACTCAAAAACAAACAGGATCTGATGAAATTTTTATAAGGGGGATTTGAAAATGGATGAAAAGACAATGGTATCTGACGCCTTGGTCGGAGTAAACGGAGAATTGAAAATGTTCGGAGATATGATACCGCAGACAGAAAACAAAGAACTGAAACAGTGCCTCAAACAGATTCGAAACCAGTGTGAAATGTCACAGGAAAAACTGTATCAGGTAGCACGGGAAAAAAGCTATTACGTGCCTGCTGCAAAAGCAACCCAGCAGGAAGTTGATCATGTAAAATCCATTTTGACACAGCCTAAAATGGGACTGTAGAAGAAAAAAGGTACAGTGGCCGCAGATTTTTGCAGCCACTGTACTTTTTCTTCTACAGTTCCTCCCCGTTTGTCTCAATCACGCGACGGAACCATGCAAAAGATTTTTTCTATAACGTTTTCCGCTTCCAGTTCCATCATCATTTTTATCAACATAGATAAATCCATAACGTTTTCTCAATTCCCCTGTTGTAAAGGATACCAGATCAATGCAGCCCCAAGGCGTGTACCCCATCAAGTCTACTCCATCCAGTTCTACTGCTTTTTTTCATCTCCTTTATATGTGCCCTCAGATATTCGATCCGGTAATCATCATCACAGGTTTTATCTTCTTTTAGAACATCGATTGCCCCAAATCCATTTTCCACAATAAACAGTGGTTTTTCATAGCGCTCATACAGGGAAACAAGTGCATACCGAAGTCCCACTGGATCGATCTGCCATCCCCAGTCACTTGCTTTTACATATGGATTAGGAACAGAATTTGCAGAGCTTCCATCCAGTGATTCCGTCGTGTCTTTCTGTACATCTGCTTTGACTGCATTGGTCATATAATAGCTGAATCCCAGATAATCACAGACACCTTCCGCAAGGATCTGTTCATCTCTCGGTTCCATCACCGGTGCTGTATTTTCCCGCTCCCATTCTTTCTTTGCAAACGCAGGATAATGCCCTCTCATCTGCACATCCGCAAAATAATATCTTTCATGCATACATTCTGCTGCTGTCATAATATCATCCGGATTGCAGGAATATGGATAAAACGGGACAAACGAACACATGCATCCAATCCGAAAATCGGGATTGATCTGATGTCCTTTTTTTACAACCATAGCACCTGCCACCATTTCATGATGTGCCGCCTGATACATAGCTTTCTTCTTGTTTTTGTACTGTGAAAAGAGAACCCCGGAATCTGTCCATCCGAAAATATCCGCAGACGTATTGGTCTGGTTATTAATCTCATTAAATGTCATCCAATATTTAACTTTCTCTTTGTAGCGTTCCATGACTGTAACTGCATAACGCACGAAACAATCAATCACTTTTCGATTCACCCAGCCTCCGTATTCTTTTGCCAAGTGATATGGCATTTCAAAGTGGCTCAGTGTAATGACCGGTTCTATGCCATACTTTAAAAGTTCATCAAACAGATCGTCATAAAATTTCAGTCCTTCCTCATTCGGGATCAGTTCATCACCATTTGGAAAAATACGTGTCCACGCTATACTGGTACGGAAGCACTTAAATCCCATTTCCGCCATCATAGCAATATCTCCTTTGTATTCATGGTAAAAATCAATCGCTTCGTGATTTGGATAATACTCGCCTTCAATGACTCCTTCTGTGATTCGGCGCATCATTTGATTGCTGCCCCCAGTCATCACATCCATCACACTAATCCCTTTTCCACCTTCATTCCATCCGCCTTCCAGTTGATTTGCAGCAACTGCACCGCCCCATAAAAACGTATTTGCTAATGCCATCTTATATCTCCTCCTATTTTCTCTCTATATTCTCTGTACTTTCAACAATGCATTCTGACGCTCTACCTGCTTAAAGGCCACTGTCTCAATCTCTGAGAATTCGTAACTATTCGTAACGATTACAGGGGTTGTCACTTCATAACCGGCTTTTTCAATCTCTTCTTTTTCAAATTCCAGAAGAAGCTGCCCCTTCTTCACCTGTTCTCCGTCCTGCACATATGCTGTAAATCCTCTTCCCTGAAGTTTAACGGTATCCATCCCCACGTGAATCAGAATCTCAATTCCTGACGTACTCTCGATTCCTACTGCATGATGACTCTCCAACAGTCCGACTATTTTTCCGTCGAATGGTGCATATATTTTCCCTTCTTCCGGCACGATGGCACATCCTTTTCCCATCATTTCTCCGGAAAAAAACTTCATCATGTACTTCACTCAATGGGATTACCTCTCCCCTCATCGGGCTGTCCACAATTTCTTCTCCACAAATTTCCTCATTTGTGCTGCCTTTTTCTGTGTCAGACTCCTCTTTTTCTTTCGGGTCTGCAAATCCTACAACCTGAATCAATACGATTGTCAGAACAATTGCCACAGCACATCCAACTGCTTCTCCTACAAATGACATCGGTGCATCCTTGCTGATGGAATTTACCACTGTCAAAAGGCTTGGGAGTCCTGCATATGCATAATAAGCAGAGTGGAAAAAGCTCATCACAACTGCTCCGACGGCTCCTCCGATACATCCACAGATAAACGGCTTTTTTCAATCGCAGTGTCACCCCATAGATTGTTGGCTCTGTAATTCCGAAAATACCTGTGATTCCTGCTGATAACGAAACACTTTTCATTTCTCTGTTTTTAGATCTGATAAATACGCCAAAGGCTGCCGCAACCTGAGCAACGACTGCAATGGTCTGAAATGCCTGAAACGTATCAAATCCCTGCATATCAAAATTAGCAAGAACAACTGGTGTAATTCCCCAATGTACTCCAAAAAATTACTACCACTTCCCACAAGCCTCCGATGATGGCTCCTGCCAGGGCTGGCGCGGTATTTGCAAGAAAATTATATCCATTTGCAATTCCGTTTGCCGTAATGGAAGATACAGGACCAATCACAAGAATGGTTGCGGGAACCATAATCAAAAAGCAGATTAACGGTGTTAGCAATGCTTTTGCTGCTTCTGGCAGTTTCTTTTCTAAAAATCGTTCCAGATAGGACAATACCCAGACCAGAAGTAATGGAGGCAATACTGTTGAAGTATAGGTTGTCTCAGACAGTTTGATTCCCAAAAAAACGGATTACTTCTCCATCTGCAATCCGGGCCGCCATACCCGCCCAGTCCGGATTAACCAATGCACAACAACATAAAACGGCGATAAACGTATTACATTTAAAGTGCTTGGATGCGGTAATTGCAATAAAAATCGGAAGAAATGTAAATGGCGTCCATGACATAAAACTCAATACTGCATACGTCCCAGTTCCTGCAAAAGATGGAACTGCCATATTGACCAGGATCAACGCCCCCTGCAGAAGTCCCGCTGCAGCCAGAATATATACAAACGGTGCAAACACAGCTGACATTGTTGCAATCACTTTATTCATGACACTCTGTTTCGGCTGCTCCACCTGAAGATTCTCTGTATCCAGATGCAGTTCTTCTGCCACCGCATCATATACCTCTCCCACATGAGTCCCGATTACAACCTGGAACTGTCCGCTGTTTTCCACAACTGTAATTACTCCCGCCATTGCTGCAACTTTCTCTTTTGCCTGTTCCGGCTCTTCCTTTAATACCAGTCTCAATCTCGTTGCACATCTTGTGGCATTGACAATATTTTCTTTTCCGCCCACTTCACAGATAATGTCATGGGCCAGTTTTCGATAATCTCTGATCTGTGCCATCTCGTTCTCCTCCTTGTTGTACAGAGTCCTTTGCGCGCATCCACTCTCTTCTTTGATGAAATTACTATATAGAATTCTCGTTTTTTCTTCAATACTTTTACGGATTTTGTTTTTTCATTTCACTTTTTCTGAAACCAACAACAAATCCAGTGCAACAATGTTTCACATATAAAAAATACATTCTGTTTTTGTGCAAAATCAACAATTCCCTTTTAGCTATTTTGCATAACTAAAAGGGAATTGTTAATTCCGCGTTTAAGATTCTTCATTTAAGCCCCAAAGACTCTTCTCTCCCGCTTTCTCATATTTTTGATTCAAGACCAGATTATCCTGATATTTTCTGCTAAATTCCAACCCATACAAAATATCCAACAAGTATTTACCCGAAGCAAAAAACATGGACATCCAGAACTCTTCTACTTTTTTCAGAACCGGCCGCCACCAGTACTTCATCCGCATATCTGGCAATGATACTATCACCATCGGACACTACTGCAACCACTCTTGTCCCATTTTTTCTCAACAACTTTTCAATCTCCGCCAACCGTTCATTCCGTCCTGTATGACTCAAAATAATTGCCACATGACCATCTGACGGCATATTTGCATGTAATCCCTGAATATTCGTTGCAGAATAAACAGCAGATCTTTTTCCCGCATGAAAAAGCAGGGAACATCCATATTGTGCTAGATTTACATTCATATCATAAGCATAGAAATCCACAGACCGTGCCTCTGCGATCAGTTTTCCAACACGCATAAGCTGGCTATACGAAACTTCCTTTTGTGTCTCCATTACCGCCTGTTTCTGAATTTCTGTGATTTTCCGAACCATAGTCACAACATTTTCCCGCTCGGACATCATAATTTTCTCCTGTTTTTCGTCCAGATATCCATCCCTCAGTTCACTGACAAACTTAATCTTAAATTCCGGAAACCCTTTCACGCCCAGCTTCTGACAAAACCGTGTCACGGAAGCCGCACTGGTAAAGGTCTGATGCCCCAGTTCTCTGGATGACATATTTTCAATGGTCTCCGGATGTTCCAAAACAAATCGTGCAATATCCTTCTCTCGTTCTGTAAAATCCTGCGCCTGCTTTAACTGCTGGATCAATGACATGTTCTTTCCTCCCGTTCCTTAATCTTGTTCTTATCTTAACGCAATTACAAAAACACCGTCAATCTATATACACAAAGATTTTTAATAATTCATGCACAAAAAATCAGAAAACAGTCTGTCTGACACATTTTCTGATTTTTCTCTGTTATACCGTTGTATCTTCTGAAGCATTCTCTTCACAAACCGAAATTTTTTTGCCTGCAAGATCTGCATAAACTCTTCTCCTGTGATGGTCTCGTTTTCATACAGATACTTGGCAAGTTCATGCAGCTTCGTCTCATTTTCTTTTAAAATCTGAAGTGCCTTTTGTATGTGCCTCTCTCACGATCTCTACTACCTTGGCATCGATCTTCGTCTGCGTCTCCGGAGAACAGGTCAGGGATGCATCCCCTCCCAGATACTGATTCTGGATCGTCTCCATCGCCACCATATCAAATTCATCACTCATACCGAACTGAGTCAGCATGGCTCTTGCCAGCTTGGTGGCCTGCTCAATATCATTGGATGCGCCTGTTGTCACTTCTTTGAAAACCAGCTCTTCCGCTGCTCGCCCGCCGGTAAATGTAGTGATCTTGTTGAGCAATTCCGATTTTGTCATAAGGAAATGCTCTCCCTCATCCACCTGCATGGTGTATCCCAACGCACCGGAGGTACGTGGAATAATGGTAATTTTCTGAACCGGTGCGGAATCCGTCTGTTTTGCCGCAACCAGTGCATGCCCGATCTCATGGTAGGCAACTGTCAGTTTTTCTTTCGTAGACAAAATCCTGTTTTTCTTCTGATATCCGGCAATCACTGTCTCTACACTTTCTTCCAGATCTTCCTGCATGGTCACTTTACTTCCGCGGCGTACCGCCCGAAGAGCCGCTTCATTGACAATATTGGCAAGCTCCGCTCCGGAAGCCCCTGCAGCCGTTCTTGCAACTGCTGCAAAATCCACATTATCAGAAAGCCGGATTTTCTTTCCATGGACTCTTAAGATTTCTTCCCTTCCTTTTAAATCCGGGAGTTCTACCGGAATCCTGCGGTCAAACCGTCCCGGACGCAGCAGCGCCGGATCCAGTGAATCAGGCTGGTTGGTCGCCGCCAGGATCACAACGCCTTTCGTGCCGTCAAATCCATCCATCTCTGTCAAAAGCTGATTCAGTGTCTGCTCTCTTTCATCATTTCCGCCGATATTTCCATTTCGCTTCTTCCCGATGGCATCAATCTCATCAATAAACACGATACATGGTGCCTTCTCATTCGCCTGTTGGAATAAGTCCCGCACTTTCGCAGCCCCCATACCAACAAACATCTCCACAAATTCCGAACCGGAAATCGAAAAGAACGGAACATTGGCTTCTCCCGCTACCGCTTTTGCAAGCAGAGTCTTACCGGTTCCCGGAGGTCCCACAAGCAGAGCGCCTTTTGGCATAGCTGCTCCCATCTCCCGATATTTATCCGGATCATGAAGATAATCCACGATCTCACTTAGCAGCTCCTTTGCCTCATCCTCTCCTGCCACATCGGAAAACTTAATCCCGTTGCTGGATTTGACGTAAATTTTTGCGTTGCTCTTTCCACCTCCGAACATCATAGAATTCATCGGATTTGCTCCGCCGTTCATCTTCGACATCATCTTCTTGGATAACCATCTGCCAAGCATGATAAAAATCGCGATCGGCAGAATGTAACTCAGTAAAAAGTACAGGATTGGAGACATCTCTTCTGTAATCTTAGAAGAAAAGTCTGCCCCGGAATCATATAGTCTGTCTACCAGACCCGGATCATCCATAACACCTGTCTTATACATCTTCTCTTCACTCTTATCCGTAAAGATGATCTCCCCGCTGTCAATGTTGACCTTTCCAATTTCCTTGTTCTCTGTCATTTTCATGAATGTATTATAGTCCACTTCTTTTACAGAATGCTTCAGTACATTCGGGAATACCAGACTGTTCAGCAAAACCATAATTGTTGCTACGATCAGACAGTAATATAAAAATGGCTTCTTTGGTGATTTTACTTCCTGCATATCATTCTCCTTCCCCGCCACATATGTAACTTAAGTTAGAATGTAGTATAGTCGAGCTGTTTTCAGAAGTCAAGCAAGAAACCCGTACCTTTCTGAAATTTCATTTTTATTTATGTTTCTTTTATTTTTACGTAGTATTCCCTCTCTTAACGCGCGTTTTTTCCTTATTTTATCCACATATAAAACAAGCAGCTGCATCACTCTTCTGATGCAGCTGCTTGTTCGACTATTTCCAGCAGTCTGTATTTTTAATTCCTACATTCTCTGCTTTAAATACCGGATTTTTTCCGGCCTTTTTCTGTGTTTCGTAATCTTTCAATACTTTCAGAGCAATGTTGCCCAAAAGCAGAATTGCGATAATGTTGACGATCGCCATACATCCCATCGTAATATCTGCCAGATTCCATACCAGTGAGAAATCTGCCTGTGCGCCTAAGAATACTGCCAAAAGGCATGTACAGCGGAACACGAACAGTAAAACCTTATTATTCTTGATAAACAAAATATTGGATTCTGCATAATAATAGTTACCGATCAGACTGCTGAATGCAAACGCAAAAATGGATGCCGTGATAAAGTGGATTCCCCCATGTTCCCACATTTGCAGAAATCGCTTTCTGCACAAACGGAATTCCATCCAGAACGCCCGCCTCTCCCTGAACACCGGAAAGAAGCAGCATCATTGCAGTTGCCGAGCAGATCAAAAGCGTGTCGATAAATACAGAAATTACCTGTACCATCCCCTGTTTTGCCGGATGGCTTACAGATGCACTTGCTGCAGCATTCGGCGCGCTTCCCATACCTGCCTCGTTGGAGAACAGACCTCTCTTGATTCCGATCACAACTGCGCTTCCAGCCAGGCCGCCCATAATCGCCTGAACATCAAATGCTTCTGATAAGATCATTGCCAGTACGCCCGGAAGCTGCGGAAGATGTGTCACGATCGTAAAAAGTCCGATCAGAAGATATGCACCTGCCATGATCGGCACCATTACAGACGTAATAAATCCGATACGATGCACGCCTCCGAAAATGATCAGACCGGTTCCGACTGCCAGAATCAAACCTACAATCATCGGATAACTGCTCTCACTGTATCCCGGAATATAATATTCCAGAGCAGAAGACATATTATAAGACTGCAGACCATTGAATCCATAAGCAAAACAAATAATCAGAAGCACGGAAAAAAGCACTCCCATCCAACGTTTTCCAAGCGCCTTCTCCATATAGTAGGAAGGACCGCCACGGAAGTCTTTTCCATCCTTTGTCTTATATACCTGTGCCAGTGTACTTTCGATAAATGCAGAAGCACCTCCGATTACAGCCATCACCCACATCCAGAAGACCGCTCCCGGTCCGCCTGCCGCGATAGCAGTCGCGATTCCTGCGATATTTCCTGTTCCGACACGGGATGCTGTGGAAATCATAAGCGCCTGAAAAGATGAGACCTGTTTCTTCCCATCTTCCACCTCCGCTTTTTCCGTAAGAATCCGAAATCCTTCTTTCATCAGACGCACCTGTGCAAACCGTGAACGGATTGAAAAGTAAAGTCCGGTTCCCAACAACAGAAACAACAGCAGGTACGTATACATCAGATCATTGATCTGCCCTAAGATGTCATTTAACATATATTTCCTCCTTTTCTTCTATTTCGCTGTCACATTTGAACATGCGTAATGTCGATAGTATACCAGAAAATCCACACTTGGGCAATATCCTATCAAATAACTACACTAATTCAACAGCTTTCCCCGGAACTTATTCCATATATGAACCTGAACATATTCATAAGCCCGGTCATAAATCCAGACTCCCACCTGTCCTGCTGCCAGAACAGCCAGAAGCAGTCCACCGGAGAGTTCTTTCATGAAAAGAAGTTCCTGAAATATCAGAACCATTGGAATATACATCAAATTAAACACCACATATTTCATCACCCAGAAAATCCAGGATTTCTGCATCTTTTCACTGCTTTTACCCAAAAATCGCCAGCTGCCTTCCGCTGCCAGGATGTAAAATCCCATAGCGGCAAATGAAATTACATAAAACTTGTTCGGTGTGACCAAAAAATCCGAGCAGGATATCTGCCAGATAAAAAGCCACTCCCGCTTTCATCCCGAATTCACGGATGATGATCCCCACAAAATAGGAAGCTGCCGCCAGTAAAAACAGCGTATTGGTCTCAATCACACTTCCCAGTGCCATACAGACAACAGAAAGTGCCAGAAGCAGTCCGCTAAATGCGGTCATTCTCGCTTTTACATGCATGAACAAAGATCTCCTCCCATACATTCACACAGCGTATCTGCACACCAGAGATCACAGCACATGTTCCCCGTTCCACAGCTCTGTCCGCCGGCTCCATATCCGCCTCCGTATGGATTGCTCTGATATCTTCTGCTGTTCCAGTCCAGCTGGTTCAACAACTGACGATACTGTACATTATTCGGTTCCATATTGACTGCCTGTGCCGCATGCTCTCTTGCAAGTACGTTATTTCCGATTCCTGCATTGGCAAACCCGCTGGCATAATACCACATCGCATTGCGGTTCGGCATCCGGTCAAGAAGATTTAGCGCTTCCCTGTAGTTTCTGCTGTTGATATAATTGAACACTGCCTGCATCTCTGCGTCCTGTGGTCCGTTGTATGTGTTATTGTAAGAATTCCCGCCATAGGAGGAATTTCCGTAGGAATATCCTCCTCCCTGCTCTCTCTGGCGCATGATCTCATCATATGCTTCCTGCACTTCTTTGAATTTTTCTTCCGCCAGATCTGCAAGCGGATTGTTCACATTTGCATCCGGATGATACTTTCTTGTCAGCTCCCGGTATGCTTTTTTTCATCTCATCATCTGATGCATTCTGAGGAACTCCCAGCACGTCATAAGGATTCTTGCTCATTCTTTTTATTTCCTTCCTCTAACTTTTTCTTCTGAATTTTATTATAACGATTCCAGACTCCATCATACAGGATATTTCTTAAAATGTCCACATCCAAAAGGCATGGCAGCTTCTCAAACTCGGCGCTGCACTCTGCGATCATCATACAGAGGATCTGCCGGATCTGTTCTTCATAATCTGCTCTTTCATGCAGACTTTTCAGTGGATTGTAACACTGCTTACGAAGATCCTCTTCCAGATCTTCATAAGCATCCATAATGTAAATATATTTTCCCAGGAAAAATCCCATGCGCCGCAGTGTCTCTTCCCACATATCTTCCTTATATACAAACAGATCTGCCATCAGTCTTCCAAAGCAGCCTGCTGATCGGTCGATCTCCTGACTGTTCTCTTTTTCACAGTCTGAGAGTTCCTGCAAAGACTCCCTGATTGCTTTACTCTGCCTTGGATATTGCTCCGCAATCTTTTCTGCCTTTTTCTTGAGCAGTCCGCCCCCTAACAGACCGCTTACTTTCTTCTCATCTGCCCAGTCATCTTTCATATGGTAATATGCAAGCAGAACGTTCATATCTGCTGCATACTGTGTAATCTCATTCTCGATCATCGCCTGCTTCTTCACCGGATGCACTTTACATCTGTGCTGATTCATCCGGTTTTTTGCCTCATACAAGGATGCCAGCAGAATAATCGCAAATGTCATATCATAAGTCAGCGTCATCTGTCCCATCGTCCCGTAATCCTCTTTTAATTTCCGGCAGAGTCCGCAATAATATGCCTTATATTTTCGCAGATCTTTCATCTTCAGCTCCGGTTCGCAGATCGTCACATAGCCAAACATGATTCACCTCTTCTTTCATAACATTTCCAAATACATGATGCTATCTATTATACTCATTTCCTGCAAAAATGTACAGAAAAACAGACAGACACTTCAAAAAAATGCATCTGCCTGTCCTTCTTACAGTCGTTTTATAACATTTCTGCACGCAGTTCTTCTGCACTCTTCGGACTTAAATATGCCGGAGCAATGTCAAATACCGTCTTGCATCCTGTCTGTCCTTCTTTATGCAGGCGATATGCTGCTCTTGCATATGCCAGAATTACAGAAGAAGTAAATTCCGGATTGGAATCCAGTTTCAGACTGTATTCGATCAGATGTTTGTTTTCTTTTTCCCAGCCTGTCACACCACTTCTGAGTACAAATCCTCCGTGCGGGATTCCACTGTGATTTGCTTTTAATTCTTCCTCGCTGATAAAATGTACCGTTGTGTCATAATCTGCAAAGTAGTTCGGCATTGTCTTGATTTCCTCTTCCACTCTTGCAGCATCTGCGCCTTCCTCCAGCACAACAAAGCACTCTCTTGTGTGTTTCTGGCGTGTAGTCAGCTCCGGATTTTCACCGTTTCTTACTGCTTCCAGTGCAGACTCTACCGGAATTGTATACTGTTTTGCGTCTTTTACACCTGCGATCCGACGCACTGCGTCAGAATGTCCCTGGCTGACACCTTTTCCCCAGAACGTATAGTCTTTCCCTTCCGGAAGTACTACATTTGCATACAGTCTGTTCAATGAGAACATTCCCGGATCCCAGCCCACAGAGATAATTCCGATGTGTCCGCCTTTTTTGCAGCTGCGTCTACGTTTGCAAAGTGCTCCGGAATCTTTGCATGAGTATCAAAACTGTCTACTACATTGAACATCTTCGCATATTCCGGTGTCTGTACAGGAAGATCTGTCGCACTTCCTCCACACAGGATCATCACATCGATCTTATCTTTCCAGTCAGCAGCATCTGCAATGTTGCACACTGCTGCTGTCTCTGTCAATATTGTCACGTCTTCCGGATTTCTGCGGGTAAATACAGCCACCAGTTCCATATCCGGATTCTGTCTGATCGCGCATTCCACTCCGCGTCCCAGATTTCCATATCCTAAAATTCCAATTCTAATACTCATCTTTTTTTACTCCTTTGCACTTTGTATTTTGTTACTTATTATAATCTCCATGTTCTATTTTTCAAGTTTTATTTTTCGATTTTTTCGTATTTTTTTGCAAATTCCCATTTTTTCAGCTTTTCTCATCATAGGATTTCCAGAAAATGATGTTTGACTCCGTTTTCCTTGTATGCAATTACCGTACTCAAATTGACATTTTCCACACTCTTAAAAATATTTCCCTCTACATACGGGTTCGTTTCTTTCAGTTTTGCGATCAGGTGCTTGATTTCCATCCGTTTGGATGCACTGCTTCCATCCACACTGCAGGTACTGCATGTCTCGGTAAACCGGCAGGCGCACTGCAGAAAATGCAGATGATTGTAATCTCTCCAATGCTTGATATCATCTTCCCTTACCAGATACAGCGGACGAATCAGCTCCATCCCCTCAAAATTCGTGCTGTGCAGCTTCGGCATCATGGTCTGTACCTGCGCACCATACAACATTCCCATCAGGATTGTCTCAATCACATCATCATAGTGGTGTCCAAGTGCGATCTTGTTGCATCCAAGTTCTTTTGCCTTACTGTAGAGATGCCCTCTTCGCATTCTGGCACATAAATAACACGGAGATTTTTCCACATCAAACACCGCATCAAAAATATCAGACTCAAAAATTTTGATCGGAATCCCCATCATTTTTGCATTCTGTTCAATCAGTTTCCGGTTCAGTTCACTGTATCCCGGATCCATCACCAGATATTCCACCTCAAACGGAAACTTGTTGTGCTTTTTTAATTCCTGAAACAGCTTTGCCATCAGCATCGAATCTTTTCCACCGGAAATACAGACTGCAATCCTGTCCCCCTCCTGCACCAGCTCATATTCCCGAACTGCCTTGGCAAATCGCGAGAACAGTCTTTTGTGAAATTTTTTGCGGATACTTTTCTCAATCTCTTCTGCCCGCAAAAGTTCTTCACCTGATTCTTCCTCTTCCTTCTTCTGCTCAGCTTCCATCCGCTCTAACAACCACCTCGTATATCCGCCTTCCAGACTGACTGCATCATATCCTTTCTCCCGGAGCACTTCTGCACATTCTTCACTTAATGCCCCTCGCGTACAGTAAAGCACCAGCTTCTTTTCCTTATCCGCCGCATCCAGATTCTGCTCGATTGTTTCTGTCGGAAGCCACTCTGCCCCCGGAATCATTCCGTATGACATGGAAGCTTCATCCCGAATATCGATCAGGCGATAAGACTGCTCCGGCATGGATAAGAGCTCTTTATATTGTATATCCCACTCTTCCATCTTTTTCAAATGTATCCTTTCTATATTCCTACCATAGAAATAAGTTTAATAACCTTTTTTATTATACGGGTATTCTAAACAGTTGACAAGTAGCAGTTTTGTATAATCCTTTTCTGTATTATCAGAAGCTTAATACTGTTTCACTTATATCTGTGCTATAATATCAGTATAGTTGTGGATTTTTATTTTTCCACCGTACATTTAAAATATCATATATGAGAGGAGAATCAACATGACATTGAGAGAAAAATATGGAGAATGGGGAATTATTTTAGGCGCTACTGAAGGTGTCGGAAAAGCATTTTGTGAAAGGCTTGCCAAAGAAGGTATGAATGTCGTAATGGTCGGACGCCGTGAAGAAAAATTAAAAGAGCTCGGTGAGGAACTCAAAAAACACTTATGAGATTGATTATAAAGTCGTAAAAGCAGACTTTTCGCTGCCAGATGCTACTGACAAAATTTTTGCTGCAACAGAAAATCTGGATATGGGATTTATGGCCTATGTAGCCTGCTTACACTCTTTTGGCAAAATCCAGGATACACCTTGGGAAAAGCATGAGGCAATGATCAACGTAAACGTTGTTACATTTATGAAATGCTTCTATCACTATATGAAAATCTTTGCTGCACAGGATCGCGGTGCTGTCATCAACGTATCTTCTATGACTGGAATTTCCAGTTCACCATGGAATGGCCAATATGGTGCAGGAAAGGCATTCATTTTAAAAATGACAGAGGCTGTTGCCTGTGAAACGGAAAAGACCAATGTTGATGTGGAAGTCATCACTTTGGGAACTACTCTGACACCAAGTCTTTTAAACAACCTGCCTGGCGGACCACAGGGGGAAGCTGTTATGAAGACTGCTCAAACACCGGAAGAAGTTGTGGACGAAGCTTTTGAAAAATTAGGAAAAGAACTGTCTGTCATTTCCGGAGAGCGTAATAAAGCCAGCGTCCATGACTGGAAAGCGAATCATACAGAAGATGACTATATCCGCTATATGGGATCTTTCTATCAAGAATAATTATTGAAGTAATTAAATGAAAAATCAGAAAGCCATAAAAGTATTGTTTTTCAGTACTTTTATGGCTTTATCACGTATCTTTATACTAAAAAACCGTAAAGCCACATTATATGTAACTTTACGGTTCTTTTCCAAAAGTCGGAGTGACGTGATTCGAACACGCGACCTCTACGTCCCGAACGTAGCGCTCTACCAAGCTGAGCCACACTCCGATATAAGATAAGAAATTCTTATCTTATAACCTACGGATAGAGGACTCGAACCTCTACTAACAGAGTCAGAGTCTGCTGTGCTGCCATTACACCAATCCGCATCACCTCATGTTTCGTCTCTGTCAGACGCAACATAGTTATTATATCCACATGTATGAAAAAAAGTCAATACCGTTTTTTATACTTTTTTGATTTTTATTTAATAAAGGTGATTGAGTGTGAACAGTAACGAATAGGGCCGACCATCACGCCGGCCCATTCTTTAAGTAAATTTTTTACATGCCTTAATTGCTCATTGAGCATATTTAACATTTCAGGTGTAATTGCTGGTCCGATCATTTTCGCAAGCTCTACGAATGTCAACGAACGAATTGAATTCTGCACACTCTCAGTCAGTAACGCTTTACCACCTTCTCCAAACGAGATAAACAACCCATTCAGAATTTCATTGCCTTTCTCTGTATCCAGTATTGTCCCTATCTCATCATATACAGACAGAAAGCCCTGTGTTGCTTCAAGCTTCTTTTTTTCTCCATACTCATCCAGGAACCAGTTGACTCCGTCATTTTCGCCGGACTCCAGAATATACTCTGCCTCCAATCCATCTGTATGAGTAAAAGCGGCCTCGTCTTCGCAAACCTTCTCATCTCCGCAATAACCATAAATTGTAATTGAACAAAATCGCTACGCGATGGCCTGCCGAGGCTGTGGCATAGCGATTTTCTGTTTTCTATAACAAAACAGTGGAAAGCAAGTCCTAAAAGTAGTATTGTTAAATCACCACAAAATAACAATCAA
>ENA-OPYU01000027-OPYU01000027.1-human-gut-metagenome-genome-assembly--contig:-NODE-27-length-47685-cov-5.334623_pt1 | contig 47685 bp, 45 predicted proteins | sample MGYA00242637_ERZ504482 | MGnify/ENA primary metagenome ERZ504482 (study PRJEB26092, sample SAMD00036237) | human gut metagenome | host: Homo sapiens | study: EMG produced TPA metagenomics assembly of... | reverse complement strand
GGAATTCGGCCAAAAAAAAGATTGATGCCGATGATGAAGAATACATCTACAAACAGAGACTTTGCCCTCTTTCTCCAACAGAGTTTTTCATTTCTGCTACCACTACTGAGCTTTTATCAGAAGTAACAATCTAGATATAAGCATCTTATAGAGGTGGTGGCAGCAGTACTTTTTTTAGATACCCAAAAAGGCTGCCACCACCTCTTATAATACTTTTCTCATCAAGACTCGAATTATTCCCACAAAAAGGAACATATATTTAGAGGAATTCTTCCTCTCCTTTTGAAAAAGATAAGGAACTTCCGAACAATACATGCTTATCTTCTGATACATTCAACCGCATGATGTTTCGGTTTCAACTTAATGGAACAGTCTGGAACAACTCGGCATGTAGAATGAATGCAGTGTAGTTTAACGCTTTAGGTTGACTACTCTTTCATCTTACTTGTACGGATGGTTGACAGAGATAATACTTAGTTATAATATCAGTTGACTCTTTCAAGAGTTATTTCTTTGCCGGGTTGACAATCTTCCTGCAATTACTATTATCAAAAAGAATATCCTAAAATGGTGGCAGTAACATTTTCCATCCCTTCAAATATTCTGCTGCCATCACCCCTCAAAGCCTTTATTTATGAGCATTCCAGACAAAAGGTGGCAGCAGTGGCAGTAGAAAAGAAACTCTATAGAGAAAAAAAATTAAATAGAAGTTCACATAGCCCCCGGAAGAAAAAATTCTTTTTTCAAAAGATAGAAAGACAGAAAATAATGCTATACTTGCAAACTCAAGCCAAATAAAACAGACTAGAAAGAATATGACAAGGAAGAGTTTTAACCTAAAAAATTAAGATAAAGTCCTCTCAACAAAACAGTTATTATATTTGTTTCATATTCAAAACAATAACATAAAAGATACATATATGAAAAAAGATTATTTTATTAGTATTCGTCACCTTGTTTTGCTGCGTAGACTACTCACAAGCACAAACAACAGAAAAGAAAATGACACGTCAGGAAAAGAAAGAGGCGCAAAAAGCCATGGAACAAGCCTTGTTCGAAGAAGCCAGACAAGCTATAGAAAACAAAGCTTTCACACTGGAAGCTGACCGGGTTATATTTAAAAGAGGCAGAAATGCCTTTGTTTCTTCTAATACCAATTTTGTAATGGTAGACGACGATAGAGCATCCGTACAGGTAGCGTTTAACATTCCTGCCAGCGGCCCTAACGGATTAGGAGGTGTCACTGTAGACGGCAATGTTTCCGGTTACAAGATCAAAACCGACAAGAAAGGAACCATGTATCTGACAATGAGTGTAATGGGGGTGGGTATATCTGCTCAGGTAAGCATAACATTACCTCATGGAAGCAACAATGCCACCGTAGATATACGGCCCAACTTCAATTCCAACCGCCTGACTTTATCCGGTGAACTACTGCCGCTTGACAAGTCAAATGTATTTAAAGGAAGGTCTTTCTAATCACTTTATAGTTCATAGAACATAAGCCCCCGGAAATTTTTGTTAAAGCAGATTTCCAGGGCTGTTTATTTCCCATTCATTCCTCTTCACACTTTTAATTTCAGTTCTTCAAAAATACACTTCAGCAACCGGTTTTTCCGTTTCAGTAACAAATTACTACCTACTTATGCCAAAGCTTATTATGTTTGTACCGGATTTCAATAGGAAAACAACATAAAATCAAAAAAGTAGGTATTATGAGAAAAGTTGTAATATTAACATTAGTAACCTTGTTTACCTGCGTAGAGTACTCACAGGCACAAACAACAGAAAAGGAAATGACACGTCAGGAAAAAAAAGCAGCTCAGGAAGCTTTGGACAAAATGTTATTTCAGGAAGCCAAAGAGGCAATAGACAACCAAACCTTTGTACTGGAAGCGGACAGAGTTTACTTTAAATACGGAACCTCCGCTTTCGTTTCATCCAACACCAACTTTGTAGGACTGGACGGTGACAAGGCTGTAGTGCAAGTAGCATTCAATGTACCTTTCAGCGGTCCGAACGGACTAGGAGGTATTACCGTAGACGGGAATGCTTCGAACTATAAAGTAAAAACCGACAAAAAAGGTAATATTCATGTCAGTATGAACGTGATGGGAATCGGAATCTCAGCCCAAGTAAGCATTGATATACCTTATGGAAGCAACAATGCGACTGTAGATATTCTTCCGAACTTTAATTCCAGCCACATGACTTTATCCGGTCAAATATTGCCATTAAAGAAAGCCAATGTGTTTAAAGGACGCTCACTATAAACTACTTAACTAAAATAATAGGAATATGAAGAAGCTACTATTTCCACTATTCATGCTTGCCATGATAGTTACTTCGTGCGAGAAAGATCCGGATATGAATAAACTGGATAGTGACTACAGCGTTTACACCGATTATGACAACAGTGTACATTTCAATGAGTTTTCCACCTATTATCTGCCAGATAGCATTCTGGTTCCGGACAACAGCCTGAAAGCCAATTATTGGAAAGATGAAAATGCCCAAAACATTATCAGTGCAGTAGCCCATGAAATGGAACAGAAAGGCTATGTAAGGACGGAAGATAAAGAAAAAGCCAATGTAGGCATTCAGTTGTCATACGCCCAACAAAGAATACAAATAACCACAGGAGGATGGTATGGCGGCTGGTGGGATGCCGGATTCTGGGGACCTTACTGGGGAGGAGGATGGTATTATCCTTATCCGGTAACTTACAGCTATGACACAGGAACCCTGATTATGGAAATGGTTGATTTAAGACAACCTGTCGATCAGTCTAACCAAAACAAACTGCCTGTCATCTGGCATGCTTATGCGTCAGGACTGCTATACGGAAACTCCCATTTCAATATGCAGTTGACATTAAATGCCGTCAATCAGGCATTTGCACAATCTCCTTATCTGTCAAACAAACAATAAAACCGGAAAATCATGAAAACGAAAATATTAAAACACAGAGCTCCCAAACGTATCCTCATCGGAGTGTTATTAGTTCTCTTTTGTTTCACAAGTAAAGCACAGATCTGGGAAAATGTACATTTCAACGTAGACTGGCAGATGAATATGCCGTTGAACAGCAACTTTGCCGATAAATTCAGCGGATGGGGAATGAACTTTGAAGGAAAATATGATCTGACTCCCTATTGGTCTATAGGAGCTTTCCTTAATTTTCATACCAATCACCGATACGTGGACCGCCAGACCATCCCCTCACCCCAACGGCTTCATTGACAACAGACCAGCAACAATCGGCGTTCCAACTTCCCTTTGGAATATCTGTATCCTACAAGTTACTGGATAACAGGTATGTAAAACCTTACTTCGGAGTCAAATCGGGTGCCATGTATTCTCAAAACTCCATTTACAACAATCTGGTACAATGGTATGAACGCCCGTGGGGATTCTATGTATCACCCGAATTGGGAATAGATATTCATCCGGTACCTTATCAGCGTCTGGGATTTCATGTAGCCGTATATTATAGCTACGCAACCAATCAAACCGATATCCTGACTTATTCTGAAGATGGAAGAAATAGCATGGGTGTGCGTGTAGGAGTTTGTTTTTAATCCATACTAAGCGTTTGCTCATAAAAGAGGAGATTTGGAAAGTATTCTATTTTTTTCTGAATTTCCTCTTTTTTTCATAGTTTTGTAAAATAACCCAAATCATTTTCAGCAGCGGAATGGCTATGCAAAATAAATACAATCAATTCTTCAACTTTTTCCTGTTTTCAGGTCTGGCATGTTTCTCATACCTTTCGCTGGTACTATATACCGACCTTACGCCTCAACATCAGAAAATATTAATCTCCTTTCTGGGATTTATTTCTGTGGTATTCATATTCAATCTGGTAGGCTTTAGTCTGATATTCATCAACCGATGGCTGAAAAAAAGCTATCTATTCTTTATCAAGAAGAGAAACAAACTGATCATCAATTGCATTTTGATTGCAGCTATTCTTTTCTTCATGAATTACGCTACTCTGACCATCTGTAAAGTATTGCTGGAACTGCCCTTCCCATTTGTACTAAGCAGTCCGGGCCTGCGCTTGATCATGATTATATGGTTGGTAGAAATTGTGATTGTGAGCCTAAGTATCATGAACGCATTTTTACAGGCAGCTGGTTATTCTGCATGAAAAAACCAATGAAACTGGAAGAAAGTTCCATCAAAGCACAATACACGGCTTTACAAAATCAATTAAATCCACATTTCCTGTTCAATAGTTTGAATACTTTAATATCCGAAATAGAATACAATCCGGAAAACGCAGTAGTTTTTTACACAAAAGCTATCGGATGTTTATCGTTATATCCTAAAAAGTCAGGAACAAGGACTTGTTACTTTACGTAATGAACTGGAATTTCTGGATTCATATATCTATCTGCATCAAGTGCGTCTGGGAAAATGTATTCAACTGGAAAACAAAATACCCCCCACGTTATTGAACAAGAAAATTCCTTCATTAACTCTACAGTTGCTTATCGAAAATGTGATAAAACATAACATCATCAATATGGAAAATCCAATGGTCATCCATTTGGATTATTCTGACAAAGATCAAACTCTTTCCGTAAGAAACAAGATCAAATTAAAAAAGAATGTTGCAAAATCAGGAATGGGACTGAAGAACTTATCTGCCCGCTATCTGCTGATTTGCAACTTGCATATCACAATTATTGACGATTCTGAATATTTCACCGTTAAAATACCTTTGCTGAATGAATAAGATAAAAGCCGCTATTATAGAAGATGAAATTCCTGCAGGACGCCTGTTACATAAAATGTTGTCAGGATTAAGGCCAGACTGGGAGATAGTTGTATTACCCGGCAGCGTAGAGGGATCTGTAAAATGGTTCCAAGAGCATCCACACCCGGATATAATCTTTCTAGATATCCAACTGACCGACGGCATTTCTTTCACTTTCATAGAACAGACCCAACCGGAAAGTATGATTATTTTTACCACCGCCTACGACGAATATGCCATACGTGCTTTTACTGTAAACAGCATAGACTATCTGCTGAAGCCAATAAACAGGGAAAGATTGGCCGAAGCCATCGAAAAGTTTGAAAGATTAACTGCCAGATATGGCAATGCCAACCTATCGAGCTCATCCAATGAATTACTGAACTTACTGAAAAATATAAGTAATCCGGAAAAAAAATACCGTACCCGCTTCCTGATATCAGGAGACGAAAAGCTGTATACCTTGCAAGTAGAAGATATAGCTTATTTCTATTCTGAAAACAAAATTACTTTTGCCGTCACAAAAGAAGGGAAAGAGCATATCATAGATTTATCGCTCGACAAACTGTCCGAACAACTAAACCCAGATATTTTTTTTCCGCACCAAACCGGCAAACATTGGTTAGTGTACATGCCATACAGAAAATAGAAAACTATTTTTTAGGAAAAATAATAGTACAGGTAAAACCGCCATTTAAAGATAAAATTACTGTAAGCAGAGAAAAGATAGCTGCAATGAAGCTTTGGCTCAATTATTAAAAAAGTCTGTTTATATAAAAAAGCACTAACTTATAAGTAATAGGAACAAGATTGGAATCCGTTCCTATTACTCAACCAACAGTTTTACAAAAGCTTTGCAATCACAATTGTTAAAAAACAAATAGAACTTTTCAGCAGGAGCCTTTAAAATTACTTTTCCACCTCCTCTCACGCTACCATCTTCTTTTATAACCGTTCCTTTATCCGGATCAATCCAAAAGACTTTATACGTTTCTCTATCTCCCATCAAATCCAAATTAATCTCATTCTTCACACAGTACCCAAGGTATCCCTTTCCGACAGCCCCCATTACCCACTGAGTATCCATATCGGTCTGTCTATCTATAGGAGAAAAAGAAGAAGCCTTCTCATAAACCGGTAATTCATCAATCGGCGGAATTTTGGCAAAAGAGCCACCCGCCATAAATATAGCCCAATTCATAGCATTACGAGGAACTCTAATTGTACTACCATTATAAACCACAGCTTTATCAGGATACTTACAGCGATATTCACGTACCGCACGATAAACACTGGCACAAGATACCGTGCCCGGATCAATCAGTCGCGCATGCTGGCGAAGAGCCAGACTTACCCCTCCCTGGGGTTCGTATAAAGTTCCATCTGCGCGATAATGCCACTGACGGATATCAATCACATCAACCATTGAAGTATGTTTTTTATCTTTCAAGACAGAATCCTGCACATCTTTTGTTGCTGTCAACGCCACTAACTGATGGTTATCACACGCATTGACCTCTTCCAACCAAAAGTTCATAAAATTCAATGGTCCGGTATATTCCAATCCAATGCTATGTACCACACCATTATTGTCATGGAACACATTTACACTCTGACGAATAAATTTACTGTGATATTCACGGATAACCGGACGAGTAATATCATAGAACTGTTCTGCCATATACACTCTCTTGTCCCCCGAAAAAACAGTCTTTTCCGCAAATCCCAACTGATTTATATTATTAGCAGAGCGCCAAGGATAATCACACCAGTGTGCTCCTTCTTCTATGATATTGTGCTGGTTATAATGATCATGTAACAAAACCAGTCCGTCTCGATCCGCCACATCTACAAATCGCTTCAAACGATTCCAATACCAAGGATTGAATTTATTCAGATCATATTTGCTTAAGCGATCCTGAGCTTCCCCCTGCCCGCTACGGCTATAAGGCATTTCATTAAAAGGAGCCCAAACTTCAGCATCAGCATGCATATTCCGCTCATGATCATTACGACGACGCTCATACCACAATCCTGTACGATGATGAAGCACATGTGCTCCCGAAAGCAATAATACTTGCGCAACACTATCTGGCTCTTCGGTATATCCCGTACCGGTGCGTCCCGGAACAAACTGACTGAGTGATCCTTTGCCCTGCCATCCTGTAGTACCGGGAATATTCTTGCGAAAATAAGTTCCGTTAATGAGAATATGATTTCCCCGCACAATCCAGCCATTTTTCACTTGTAAAGGTTCTGCCATGACCACATGCTTCTCTTTTTCAGGCCGCCAGTTCACTTCGTTTAAAAGAGGAGCATTATTCTGGGTTATCTCCAAAGGATATTTCACTATCATACTGTCTATCCATACATCCATTCGCATATCCGGTTTTAATGACTGTACAGACATCCAATGAGCGTACTCGGGAGTTGGCTTCGTAGTTTCATCAGTAGTGTACACAAATATTTTCTTTTCTTCCATTGAAGATTTACCCATACGAGCCGCCAGTTGAGCATAAAAAAAACCTTTCCGGCTTGACAAAAGTATGCGACAATTCATAATGGCCATTACCAAAAGGTTGCGTCCACATTCCATAAGCCCAATTATGAGCTGTAGGAGGAGTAACACAATGAGTCTGTGAAGCTCGTCCCTGCCAGCACATAGAGTTAGCCGCCACCCAACCGGCTCCCTGATCTGCCATATCCCGATAACCCAATTGAATAATTCCTCCTGACACCGTTATTTTATCCATCAAAATACCATTAGAGAAGCCACCAGTAGATCCACTGAAACTATAAGGCCGTTCGGAATGACATTGTACAAAAGCATTAGGTCCAGGTACGGCAACCCCAACTGTAAAATCACGGTACCCCTCTTCAGAATAACAACGCTGAAAAAGAGTTAGTTGTCCCAAAGTATGAAAAGCATAACGCCTATGGTTGGCTATCTCGGACACGGGATGCAGAAATTTACAATCCTCCACAGTCACCTGCATCGCTCCCTCCAATACCATTACCGCCGAACCTGCAAAATGATGAGCCTCCACTCTTCGTACCCATCCATCTTTCACATGATTGAAGGTAATTGCCTGCCAACGATGGTTCTCATCTTTCAAATTAGTATGATCATATTCAGAATCGCAACACAAATTCTCTATTCCGACATTATTAATCCTCCCAGTCCATGAAAGAGGTAAAATATACCCACCACCATACTTGGGATCAAGGCTCATGGTCAATGGTACATCTATGGTAATACTTTCAGAGGTAACAGCAACCACAGTACGCTCCCACACCATATCATGACGACCGGGAGTCCATTTCGAGAAATTATATTCCTGTTCATTGCCCAATCTATCCGTACCAAGCACCGAAAGCCATCCGGCTGTTGATGGACGGACAATGCGTATTTTATCTCCCACCTTCAATGTTGCAGTTTGTTTCAAAGGAATAACCGTAGCATTTACAGGTACATACTGCCCGGCAATATGAATAGTGTCTTCCGTTTTCGCATTATTATAACCCAAAACACGAATCAATTCATCTTTCATCGGTCCCAATGCACGTAAAACCGTTCCTCCATTTTTATGGCATCCGCTACCACGGAGAACCACTCCGTCAGCCCGCATCAAAAGTTTACCTTTCAATTCATAGTTACCGGGAGCTAACTGAACTGCACCTCTGAAACCATCCGGTTCCATAGGAAGAGAGGCTACATAATTCAATGCCTGCTGAATAAGACCGGTTGCATCTCCATCCACGACAGGAACATATACTTTTGCATCCACCCAAGGAATGGGATACTCAGATTGGCGATAACCACAAAAAGAAAAATCAGGTATCCGATCGCCGTTAGGATACGATTTATAAACCAGTTCGTCGGTTTCAGTAATATGAACAGGTGACTGAGGAGTAGTCTTAAAATGTGCATCTATAGTTGCAAAGAGGAATACTCCGGCAAAAAGCAGAAGTGTCCGGCATAAATTGTGTTTCATAGTTTCATACCTAAAAATTCGAATACACAAAAATAGCAGCAAAACAGATACACTTTATTGAAAAATTGGTCAAAATTGGGTAGAAATCGAACACCAGACTAAAATTATAACTATTTGTACATCAAATTAAATATAGAAACAGAGTTACTAAAATAATATAAGAGCCCGACAAATAAATACGGAAAACAATGGATATCGGATAAATTTATACTATTTTTGTAAGACTAATAATCATCTTATTATCCGATATGATAGTAATAGCAGATAGTGGTTCTACCAAAACAGACTGGTGTCTGGGTAACACCAAGACAAACAGCAGGACAGTTCGAACAGGAGGTATCAACCCCTTCCACCAATCAGTTGATGAAATAAAAGAAGTGATTGCCTCCACACTAACTCCCCAGTTGGGAGACACCACTGAATTTACAACTATTTATTTCTATGGTGCAGGATGTATTCCCGAAAAAACGAATATAGTGAAAACAGCTTTGGCGCAGAACTTCCCCAAAGCAAATATCCTTGTCGAAAGTGACTTGTTAGGTGCCGCCCACGCCCTATGTGGTAAAACGGCAGGGATTGCATGTATTTTAGGAACCGGATCCAACTCTTGTTTTTATGACGGGGAAAAAATAACAGCTAATATTTCTCCGTTAGGGTATATTTTAGGAGATGAAGGTAGCGGAGCCGTATTAGGGAAACGTCTGGTAGGTGACTTCCTGAAACACCAACTTCCCGATGACCTTTGCCGAGATTTCCTTAAAGAATACGATTTGACCCCAGCACTGATTTTAGATAAAGTATACCGACAGCCCTTAGCCAACCGCTTTCTGGCGGGTCTGACTCCTTTTCTTTTCGCCCACAAGCATAGACCAGAGATGCAGAATTTATTAATCTCCTGCTTCACTGATTTCTTCACCCGTAATGTAATGCAATACGAATATCATGATATTCTTGTACATTTTACAGGTTCTATTGCATTTTACTTTCAAGAAGAAGTAAAAGAAGCAGCTCTAAGACTGAATGTGTCCATCGGAAAAGTTTTAAAAAGTCCACTGGAAGGATTAAAGGATTATCATTTCGAAGTATGAATTTTATAAAAATAACCGAACAACCGTCCATACATGAGGATTTGGAACAAAAATCCGTCAGAGAGTTACTGGAAGGTATCAACGAAGAAGACCGGAAAGTAGCCTCAGCTGTTCATGCCTGCATACCACAAATTGAAAAACTAGTAAATGAAATAGTAGAACGTATGCATCAAGGAGGACGCATATTCTATTTGGGAGCCGGAACCAGTGGACGCCTAGGAGTATTGGACGCTTCTGAAATTCCAGCGACTTTCGGTATGCCTGATACCTGTGTCATAGGTATTATAGCCGGTGGTGAACAAGCTTTGAAACATCCTGTAGAAAGTGCTGAAGATAATAGTCAAAAAGGCTGGATGGAACTACAAAAGCATCACATCACAAATAAAGACATCCTGATAGGCATAGCGGCATCGGGAACAACTCCTTATGTTATAGGAGCGCTGCAAAAAGCGAGAGAACACGGAATATTAACAGCAAGCATCAGCAGCAATCCAAACTCTCCACTCTCGAATGTAGCAGATATACCCATCGAAATGATAGTCGGTCCGGAATTTATCACAGGCAGCTCGCGCATGAAGAGCGGCACAGGGCAAAAAATGATACTGAATATGATAAGTACCACCGTCATGATAAAACTAGGCAGAGTAAAAGGAAACCGGATGGTAAACATGCAACTCAGCAATCAAAAACTAGTAGACCGAGGAGTACAAATGCTAATTGACGAATTACATATTAATAAAGCAGAAGCAAAACAATTGCTGCAAGAACAGGGCTCTGTTAAAAAGGCATTTGACGCTTACAAAACAAATAATTGTATCACTAAAAACGACTGAAGTATGAAAAGTTGGAAACAAGAAGCCGTCATCCTTGCTATAGGCATGTTGATGATGGGGTATTTTATCAAACAGGGATTGGACACTTTCTCTGGTAAAGACAGAGTAGTGAATGTGAAAGGTCTGGCAGAAATGGAGGTGCCAGCTAATAAAGTAACTTGGCCTTTAATGTATAAAGACCTGGGAAATGATCTCCCGACCTTATATAACAAAATAAATACAACCAACCAAACAATTGTCGGCTTCTTGAAACAGAAAGGAATCACTGAAAACGAAATCAGTATCAATGCACCGGAAATTATAGACATGCAAGCTGAACGTTATAATAATAATTCAGTTCCCTTCCGCTATAATGTGACCTCTGTCATCACGGTTACTTCAACTAAAGTAGATCTGGTGAGAAAGATGATCAGCGAACAAAGCGAACTCTTAAAGCAAGGTATCGCTATTACCGGTGGAGATTATCGTTACAATGTGCAATATGACTATACCGGTTTAAACGACATCAAGCCTCAAATGATAGAGGAAGCAACTAAAAACGCACGGGCGGCAGCTATTAAATTCGCCAAGGACTCGGACAGCGAACTTGGTAAGATAAAAAGAGCTTATCAGGGACAATTCAGTATCGAGGATCGTGATGCCAATACTCCTTACATCAAACGTATCCGTGTTGTAACCACCATTGATTACTCTTTGGAAGATTAAATATCCATTTGGCGAAGCATATTAAACAAAGCTTCTTTGTTCAGAGGCTTGAACAAATAACCGTTAAAGCCTCTGGACATTACTTTCCGCTTATCTTTCAGAAGTATTATTCAAATTATAGTAATTGGTCTTTTCAACCAAAAAATTCCGATCAACCAAAATTATATATGCATCCACATTATACAATATGGTATCCGAAAATTCTTTCACGGAACACACCTTATTTTTCTTCTTAACGAACTCCTTTTCCAAACTTTTCCTCTTTCTTATCTCCCATGAAAAAAACCTAAAAGTAGAAACAAACTAAATGAACGCTACCATATTTTAATAGGTTAAATTTCTACAAATGTACAAACATAAATTTAAAAAACAACGATTATATCCCATTTAAATTTTAATCAGCAAGAAATTTCAGCAAACTTGTTTGTGTTTCAGTAATTTTGTTGTATCTTTGCGCCCGAAATTAGATAAACAATATAATGTCTAACGTAATTAACTGAGAATTTTAACAATTTATTAATGGAAAATTTAAAAAACATCACTCCTGTTGAAGATTTCAACTGGGATGCTTATGAAAACGGCGAAGCTGTAACCAGCATGAGCCACGAAGATCTTGAAAAAGCTTATGACGGTACGCTGAACAAAGTAAACGACCGCGAGGTTGTAGACGGTACTGTTATTGCAATGAACAAACGCGAAGTAGTTGTCAATATCGGCTACAAATCAGACGGTATCATTCCTTTGAATGAATTCCGTTACAATCCAGATTTGAAAATAGGTGATACTGTAGAAGTATACATTGAAAATCAGGAAGATAAGAAAGGACAGTTAATTCTGTCACACAAAAAAGCACGTGCTACTCGTTCTTGGGACCGCGTAAACGCTGCTCTTGAAAATGAAGAAATTATTAAGGGTTACATCAAATGCCGCACTAAGGGTGGTATGATTGTGGACGTATTCGGTATCGAAGCATTCTTGCCGGGTTCTCAAATTGATGTGAAACCTATCCGCGACTACGATGTATTTGTAGGTAAGACAATGGAATTCAAAGTGGTTAAAATCAACCAGGAATTCAAAAACGTTGTTGTTTCTCACAAAGCTCTTATCGAAGCTGAACTTGAACAGCAGAAGAAAGAAATCATCGGTAAACTTGAAAAAGGACAAGTACTGGAAGGTACTGTTAAAAATATCACATCATACGGAGTATTCATCGACCTTGGTGGTGTAGATGGTTTGATTCATATCACTGACCTGTCTTGGGGGCGTGTAAGCGATCCGAAAGAAGTAGTTGAACTGGATCAGAAGTTGAACGTAGTTATCCTTGATTTCGATGACGAAAAGAAACGTATTGCTCTTGGTTTGAAACAACTGACTCCGCACCCATGGGATGCTTTGGATGCTAACTTGCAGGTAGGTGACAAAGTGAAAGGTAAAGTAGTCGTTATGGCTGACTACGGTGCATTCATCGAAATTGCTCCGGGCGTAGAAGGTTTGATTCACGTATCTGAAATGTCTTGGTCACAGCACTTGCGTTCTGCTCAGGACTTCATGAAGGTAGGTGACGAAGTAGAAGCTGTTATCCTGACTCTTGACCGTGACGAACGTAAGATGTCTTTGGGTATCAAACAGTTGAAACAAGATCCATGGGAAACTATCGAAGAAAAGTATCCTGTAGGTTCCAAGCACACTGCAAAAGTTCGTAACTTCACTAACTTCGGTGTATTCGTGGAAATCGAAGAAGGTGTAGACGGATTGATCCACATCTCTGACCTGTCTTGGACTAAGAAAGTAAAACATCCTTCTGAATTCACTCAGATCGGTGCAGATATCGAAGTTCAAGTATTGGAAATCGACAAAGAAAACCGTCGCTTGAGCCTTGGTCACAAACAGTTGGAAGAAAATCCTTGGGATGTATTCGAAACTGTATTTACTGTAGGTTCTGTACACGAAGGTACTATCATCGAAATGTTGGATAAGGGTGCTGTAGTAGCTCTTCCTTATGGTGTAGAAGGTTTTGCAACTCCGAAACACCTGGTAAAAGAAGATGGCTCTCAAGCCCAATTGGATGAAAAACTGTCATTCAAAGTAATTGAATTCAACAAGGATGCCAAGAGAATCATTCTGTCTCACAGCCGCATTTTCGAAGATGCTGCCAAGGCAGAAGAAAGAGCTGAAAAGAAAGCAGCTTCTAATGCAAAGAAAACAACTAAGAGAGAAGACGCTCCTGCTATCCAAAATCAGGCAGCTTCTACCACTTTAGGTGATATCGATGCTTTGGCTGCTTTGAAAGAACAGTTGGAAAACAAGAAGAAGTAATCAGTTTACTTCAAGATAAGCCAAAAGGATGCATTTATTAAAATGCATCCTTTTTTATGCCATTATTTCTTAAAAAGGAAAATATTCTATGGGATATCCGTAATAAAACCGTATCTTTATAGAGTAATAAAATTTCGAGTTAGTATTTCACAACGACTTCTCCCCCGTTTTCTTATTACCTCATTATTAATTCCATACACTTCCCCTTAGCAGGTCGGACTGTATATTACTAATTTAAAAAGGAATCAAATGGCGAAACCTATTTCATTTACCAAACGAGATCTGGAAAACGAAAAAATCAAGAAAAGCGTTTAGCAAAACAGCAGAAAAAACGAAGAAAGAAAAAAGTAACGGCACATCCTCCTTCGAAGATATGATTGCCTATGTGGACGAGAACGGTATGATAACCGATACTCCTCCCATTTCTAATAATAAACCACAAGAAGTGGATATGTCCACCATTGAAGTTTCAACTCCTCGTAGAACTGAAGAACCGATAGAACTAGTACATGAAGGAAGAATAGAGCACTTCAATGTATCCAAAGGATATGGATTTGTAAAAGATTTGAAGAATGCAGAGAAATACTTCTTTCATATTAGTGGACTGATAGACAATATCATAGAAAATAACATCGTGACTTTTGAACTAGAAAAAGGGTCACGTGGTATGAATGCTGTGAAAATAAAACTTAAGAAATAGTTCAATCCTATAATGCCGTTTTTACGGCATTTTTTATTTTCCATTCAAAAAAGATAGTATCTTTGTAACGATGGAGAAATTTGAAGTACATATATTAGGATGCGGGTCAGCATTGCCGACCACACGGCATTTTGCGACCTCACAAGTCGTAAATATCCGTGAAAAACTATTTATGATAGACTGTGGTGAAGGAGCACAAATGCAATTACGCAAATCAAAACTGAAATTCACCCGGCTAAACCATATATTCATTTCACATTTGCATGGCGATCATTGTTTCGGACTAATGGGACTGATATCAACTTTCGGTATGCTGGGAAGGACAGCCACACTCTATATTCACTGTCATGCAGAATTAGAACGTCTTCTTACTCCGCAACTCGACCTTTTTTTGCAAAGGTATGAGTTACAAAGTCGTTTTCCAAACTTTTGATCCGGGCAAAGCTGAAATAATTTATGACGACCGTTCGCTAACCATAGAAACAATTCCCTTACGTCATCGGATACCAACATGCGGATTCCTCTTTTCAGAGAAACAGACTCCCGCCCATATTCGTCGCGACATGATTGACTTTTATGAAATCCCCGTATACGAACTCAACCGGATAAAGAATGGCGCCGATTACACATTACCGGACGGAAAAATAGTACCAAACAACAAATTGACTATCCCTTCTGCCCTTCCCCGCCGATATGCCTATTGCTCAGATACTATTTATTTGCCACGTATCATAGAACAAATATACGGAGTGGACCTGTTATTTCATGAAGCCACCTTTGCACAAAGCGAACAAGCCCGTGCGAAAGAAACCTTTCACACAACTGCTTCACAGGCTGGAGAAATCGCCCGTACCGCAAAAGTAAAACAACTTCTTATAGGACATTTTTCAGCCCGCTACGAAGATGAAAGCATATTGTTACAGGAAGCATCGGATATTTTTCCTAACACTCTACTTGCACGGGAAACATTAAAAATTTCAATAGAATCCATTAAACCATAACATAAACCGGATATCTAATTAAAAAATAGGAACATGAACACTTATAATGAGAAAGAAATAATAGCTTTATTACAGGACCCCGCACGACAAAAAGAAGCCTTCGAATGTATTGTCAACGAATACAGCGAACAGCTATATTGGCAGATACGCCGGATGGTACTTTCTCATGAAGATGCCAATGATCTGTTACAGAATACATTTATCAAAGCATGGACTAATCTAGAGTATTTTCGTGCCGAAGCCAAAATGTCAACCTGGCTTTACCGCATAGCTTTGAATGAATGCTTAACCTTTTTAAATAAACAACGTGCCACCAACCAATTATCCATAGACGACGCTGATGCAGATATGGTGAACAAACTGGAAAGTGATACATATTTTAATGGAGATGAAACTCAAATATTATTTCAAAAGGCATTACTGACACTCCCTGAAAAGCAGCGTATAGTATTCAATTTAAAATACTTTCAAGAAATGAAATATGAAGACATGTCTGAAATATTAGGAACAAGTATAGGAGCACTGAAAGCCTCCTACCACCATGCAGTGGAAAAAAATAGAGAACATTTTAAAAGAATACCTTTAAACCTTTTTAAAAGAAATGTATCTAACAAAGAAAGGAGAACCACTATGAAGGAAGAAGATGAACTATTAAAAAATGCGGGACAAAAAATCCATTCATGGTACCCGAAGGTTATTTCGACAACTTCTCAAAAGAGTTGATGAATAAATTGCCGGAGAAGGAACAAACTTCTACTCCGCAAGAAACAATAACTACTTGGCAACGTATCAAGCCTTGGATATATATGGCAGCTATGTTTTGTGGATTGATGTTCAGCGTCAGAGTTGTTGTAGGTCCCCCTAAACAAGATACTCCTATTTTTACAGCAGCGGAAACTGAACAATTCTCAGACGAATATATTGAAACGATTTTAGATCATTCCATGATGGATGATTATACGCTCTATCAATACTTGACAGATGCAAATTCAGATATGTATAATTAAATAATAACCACATGATACAAAGACTGGTAACCTTGCTTATCACTTTATATATAAGCATCTCGCTACAGGCGCAAGACAAAAAGAAACCTGGTTTCACCAAAGAAGAATTCAGAGCTAGACAAGAAGCATATCTCACGCACAAAGCAGAAATAACGCAAGAAGAGGCCACTAAATTCTTCCCTATCTACTTCGAATTACAAGACCGTAAAAAAACAGTAAATGATAAAGCATGGGAGCAAGCACGCAAAGGCAAAAATCCTAAAACAACCGATGCCGAATACGAACAAATTATAGAAGGTATTGTCAAAGCAAGGATTGAAGCCGATAAATTGGATTTGGAATATCTACAGCGCTTTAAAAAAAATCTTATCTCCCAAGAAAATATATAAGTTGCAACGTGCAGAGATTAAATTCCACCGTGATATCTTAAAAATTATGCACCAATCTCGAAAAAAAATAAAAGCAACAAGAGATATTTCTAACTTTTTCCCCAAATCTATCAATCAACTTAGATTTGGGGATTTTTGTATTTAAAAAGTTCAGCGAAACGACAAAATGCTTAAGATGCTTCTTTTATAAAAACAAGTTAATTTTCTTGCTTATTAAGTTTTTGTTACATTGATTAGAATATGCTTTTATTTTTAAACATTTACCATCAAAAATATTTTGATTTATTAGATTTTATTCCTAGGTTTGTGCAAATCATAAACTTACAAATCTATTACAAACATTATGAAAAAGACACTATTACTACTATTCGTATGCTTATTCGTAGGAATAAGCCATGCACAAGCACAGGTAACAGTGAAAGGAACCGTTATCTCAAGCGAAAACAACGAACCGGTAATCGGAGCTTCCGTATTGGTAAAAGGAACAACCAATGGAACAATCACCGACATCAATGGTCAGTTTACACTTACAAACATCTCACCTACCAACAAAACAATTATTGTTTCTTTCATTGGAATGGAAACCCAAGAAGTAACCATCAAGCCGGAAATGAAAATTGTTATGACTTCAACAACAGAAGTGATGGAAGAAGTTTTGGTAGTTGCTTATGGTACTGCAAAAAAATTCAGCTTTTACAGGATCTGCAAAAAATGATTCATACAGAACAAATAACTAAACGTCCGGTTACTAATGTCATAGAAAGTTTATCTGGACAAGTGGCAGGCCTACAAATGACAATGACAAATGGACAGCCTGGCGAAACTCCAAGCATTCTGATACGTGGCATCAGTTCAATGAGCGCAAAAACAGATCCCCTCATCGTATTAGACGGTATGCCATACGAAGGAGGATGGAATAACATCAATCCAGCAGATGTAGAATCTATTTCTGTACTAAAAGATGCAGCATCCACAGCTCTTTATGGTGCTCGAGGTGCTAACGGTGTCATAATTATAACAACAAAATCAGCCAAAGCAGGCGATGCAAAAATCACAGTAGACGCTAAATGGAGTGCCAATACCCGTGGTGAAATAGAATATGACTACATAAAAGATCCAGGAGAATATTATCAAGCACACTATAAAGCATTATACAATTATTATTTAAATGCCCAAGGACAAACCCCTGACCAAGCATATGTCAGCGCAAATACTAATATGATAGGAACCAACAGCCAAACCGGCGGTTTATCCTACAACGTATATTCATATCCTGAAGGAGAATATCTGATTGGTAAAAACGGTCTTCTTAATCCTAATGCAAAATTAGGACGGATAGTAAACGGTTATTATCTCACTCCCGATAATTGGGTTGATGCCACATACCATACAGCTTTACGCCAGGAATATAATGTCAATATTTCCGGTGGAAGTGACAAAGCGCAAATCTATGCTTCTTTCGGATATCTAGATGAAGATGGCATCGCACAAGGTTCTGACTATAATCGTATTACCGGTCGTCTGAAAACGACTTACCAGGCTAAACCATGGATGAGATTTGGTGCCAATATCAGTTATACACACTCAATACAGAATGCAGCGGCCGGCGGCTTTGCCCAGGCATTCAATACAGCCCCTATATATCCGCTTTACCTACGTGATACAAATGGTAAGATCATGCAGGATAAAAATGGTGACATGTACGATTTCGGAGTATCCAACCAAGGTCCTCTAAACCGTCCCATCAACCCGAACTCTAACGGAATAAAATTAAGTCAGCTTGATACATATAACACCTCTGCAAATACTTTGAATGGAGACGCATTTATAGATATTAATTTCCTGAAAGACTTCAAATTCACATTCAATGCAGGCACTTCGATACGTGACAGCCGGTACAAAAATGCTTTAAATCCTTTTTATGGAACAGCAAATTCCTTGAATGGAAGCATCAATGTCCAGCATTGGCGTCGAACAACCCTCAACCTACAACAAATATTAAATTATAATCATAGCTTCGGATTACATAACGTTTCATTGATGGCAGGTCATGAAAGCTTTAATAACGTTTATGAAGAATTATACGCAGCCAAAAACAGTATGTTCTCTTTTTTCAGAATCAAGAATTAAACGGTGCCATCAGTGGTACCAACGATGAGTCATCCTATAAGAGCAAATACAATACTGAAGGATATTTATTCCGAGGTATGTACGACTATGACGGCAAATATTTTTTCCAACTTTCTTATCGGCGCGATGCCTCTTCCCGCTTCCACCCGGATAATCGCTGGGGTAATTTCTACTCTGTGGGAACTGCTTGGATTCTTACCAAAGAAAAATGGTTGGATGACATTAAATGGCTCGATTTATTAAAACTAAAGTTTTCTGTAGGTCAACAGGGTAACGACAGAATAGACGATTTCTTATATGTAGATACTTACAATATCAATAACAGCAATAATGAGTTATCATTAGGTTTTTCCAGAAAAGGAAATAAAAATATTACCTGGGAAACCAATACAAATATAAATTTAGGTATAGAATTCGAACTATTAAAAGGCAGATTAAGTGGTAGCATAGAATATTTCAATCGCAGAACAACTGATATGCTTAACCGTTTTTCCGTACCTTTATCATTAGGGTACTCAGGCTATTATGACAATATTGGCGACATGAATAACAAAGGTGTTGAAATTGATTTAAAATATATACCAGTCAAGACTAGAAACGTAACATGGAATATTGGCTTTAATGCAACACATTATAGAAATAAGATCAGCCGTCTTGCAGAAAGTAAAAAAACAGACATTATAGATGGACATGCCGGTTATGTAAACGGTCTGTATTATTACGGAGAAGGACTTCCAATGTATACTAACTATGTTCAAAAATATGCAGGTGTGTCCGAAGAAGGCAAACCACAATGGTATTATACAGATAAGCAAACCGGTGAGATGAAAACAACAACAACCTATTCTCAAGCTGATCTATACTTATGTGGTGACGCTGTTCCAGACCTATACGGTGGTATCAATACCTCTCTTTCATTTTATGGTTTTGATTTCTCTGCACAAATAAACTACAGTATAGGAGGTCAGGCATACGACTATGGTTACCAAGCATTAATGTCACCTCCTACTTCAACTCATTTAGGATATAATGTTCACAAAGATATTTATAAAGCATGGAGCCCGGAGAATACTCAAAGTGATATTCCACAATGGCAATTCAATGACCTGTACAGTGTAAAAACATCCGACAGGTTTCTAACTAATGCATCTTCCATAAGTATTCAAAAACATTCAATTAGGATATACTTTTTCAAAAAAACACTTAGAAGTCTATATCTAACTAATCTGCGCATTTATGTGGCCTGCGACAATGTTTATTATTGGTCAAAAAGAAAAGGTTTCGATTCACGCGTAACATGGAACGGAAATAAAGATTCATCCGGAGAATATTCAGCCGTACGCGCATTCTCCGCCGGTCTAAGTTTACAATTCTAATCAACACATAAACAATCAAAAATATGAAAAAGAAATATATTACCAAACTAATGATTGCTGCATGTCTGTCATCAGCATTAAGCTTAAACAGTTGTATCGAAGAGGTATTTCCAGAAAGTAGCACAGCTACCATAGACCAAATAGGAAAATCTGACCAAGCTATCAGCGCAATGGTAAACTCAGTAGTCGCATTTATTAATGCATTTAGAAGTTACGGTCCACAATTTTATCATGATTTTGGATATAGTGGATATAATTTAATCAGAGAAAGTGCATGCGAAGACTTCTTCTGCCACGAACCCAAATTTGACCTTTTTTGATACTTATGGAGTATGTAATGATTTGGGTGATGCTGATGTTGTCAATACCATTTGGTATTATAACTACAAGTTTCTGAATAATGTAAATAATGCACTGAGTGCTTTAGAAAAAGCAGATGATGCACCCGAAAACAAGTATTATAAAGGTATATGCCTATCTTATAGAGCCATGATATACATGGACTTAGTCCGAATGTATGAATATAAAAAAACAGGAGTAGAGAAATTAGATGCAGAAGCAGCCAGTAAAAATTTATATGGCATAACCGTACCCATTATTACCGATGAAACCACAGAAGAAGAAGGGCGTAATAATCCACGTGCTCCCTTCTATGCCGTATACAAATTCATATTAGATGATCTAGCCTCAGCTGAGGAGCTTTTGAGTGATTATCAACGCCCAACCAAAAACTTGCCCTGTACCCCGGTTGTCCATGGTCTGATGGCACGTATGTGGCTGGAAATGGGATCTCGTTTCGAACTTTACCCTGAAGATCTCAACACCCTAAACAACAATACAGATTTAAACATTGCATCAAAAGAAACTTGTTTCACTAAAGCAGCCGAATACGCACGCAAAGTCATTAACGAAAGCGGAGCAATGCCTCTGACCGAAAAGGAATGGTTTGGTGGAGACAGCTATACTACCGGCTTCAACAGTGTACTAACCAATTCATGGGTATGGGGATCCATCATGACTACCGAGGATGTACATAGCTATTGGCTCAACTTTGCCGGAAGCATGTGTCCTGAACAAACTTTCGGTTACGGTAACCGAAAATGGCAAGGATACAAGCTTATCGGCAAAAAATTGTTCGATCAAATACCAAATGCAGACTGGCGAAAAACAACTTGGATTGCTCCTGAAGATGCACACAAAGCTCCCGGAACTAAATATAAAACTTTGTTGACCGATGATGATTTCGCTGATATGCCTCCATATACAGGTATCAAATTCCGACCTAAAAATGGAGAAATGAACGATTATACAATCGGAGCTGCCGTTGACTATCCGTTAATGCGTATAGAGGAAATGTATTTAATTGAAGCCGAAGCAATAGGAATGAGCCAAGGATTAGCAGCCGGTATTTCTAAATTAGAAGATTTCGTAAATACATTTCGTTATAATACTTCTGTGGGTAGCTATACATGTAAAGTAAATGATCTAAAAGAGTTTCAAAAGAAGGTTGTTGAACAGAAACGTATTGAATTCTGGGGTGAAGGGATCATCTTTTGGGATTACAAACGGTTAGAGTTACAAGTTGTTCGTGGTTATCCAGGTACTAATGCTCCTATCGGATATCGATTTAATTCAATAGAAGGCTACTGTGCGCCCTGGATGAATATCTTTATCAGTCTTTATGAAAATGTATTCAACAAAGGTGCAGTTTTAAATCCTGATCCTTCACAAGCCATCAAAGAATGGGTAGAATAAAATTCATGTAAAACTTATTTTATAAAGAATGGGGAGCTGTCATAAAAAAAGACAACCCCTCATTCTTATAGAACACAATTTGATATCACCATACATTAAATTACCTAGAATAAATACAATACCCTTTATTGATTAAAACAGAAAAACAAGCAAGACAAAAATAACACACATCATAAAAAACAATTCTAACCCTACTATTTTTCTTCCTTTTTAGCCTCATTCCATATAGCATCCATTTCTTCCAAAGTCATATCCTTCAAGTTCTTTCCCTGTTTGATGGTGTGTTCCTCTAAGTAATTGAAACGACGGATAAACTTCTGGTTAGTGAGTTCCAATGCATTATCCGGATTAATCTTGTAAAGGCGGGCCGCGTTTATAAGACTGAACATTACATCACCGAATTCCGCTTCCGCCTTCTCCTTATCCATGTTCTCCACCTCAGCTTCAAACTCGCCGATCTCCTCTTTTACTTTAGTCCAAACCTGCGAATGCTCCTCCCAATCAAATCCCACGTTGCGGGCCTTGTCCTGAATACGGTATGCCTTGATTAGCGAAGGCAAAGCAGGAGGTACTCCGCTCAAAACCATTTTGTTACCATCCTTTTCCTTCATCTTCAACTGTTCCCAGTTTTCAGTCACCTTCTCGGCAGTCTCGGCTTTCACTTCGCCAAAGACATGAGGATGACGGAAAATCAGCTTCTCACAAAGACAGTCACACACATCCTTAATATCAAAATCTCCTGTTTCACTACCTATCTTTGCATAAAAGGCCACATGCAACAACACATCACCCAACTCTTTACAGATATCCTTCTTGTCATCCTTCATCAAAGCATCACAAAGTTCGTAAGTTTCTTCAATCGTATTAGGACGTAGACTTTCATTCGTCTGTTTCCGATCCCAAGGACACTTCTCTCGCAACTCGTCTAAAATATCGAGAAAGCGGCCAAATGCTTCCATTTGTTCTTTTCTTGTATGCATAATCAGTTTATTAATATCATTTTGTAGTGCAAAAGTACATAATAATCCAACGACTTTTATTAATTTTGCACTCAATTATGCGATAATCAATTAAATAAATAAAATATAAAATGGAATTAGCAAGTAAGTACAATCCCGCTGACGTGGAAGGAAAATGGTATCAGTATTGGCTGGACAACAAACTCTTTAGTTCAAAACCCGACGGACGTGAACCTTACACAGTCGTCATTCCACCACCCAACGTAACCGGAGTACTCCATATGGGACACATGCTAAACAATACCATTCAGGATATATTAGTACGCCGTGCCCGCATGGAAGGCAAGAATGCCTGCTGGGTGCCGGGAACCGACCATGCTTCCATTGCCACAGAAGCCAAAGTGGTGAACAAACTGGCCGGACAAGGTATAAAGAAAACTGACCTTAGCCGTGACGAGTTCCTGAAACATGCCTGGGCATGGACAGAAGAACATGGAGGTATTATCCTGAAACAGCTGCGTAAACTAGGTGCATCCTGCGATTGGGACCGTACAGCATTCACCATGGACGAAGAACGTAGCGAAAGTGTTATCAAAGTATTCGTAGACCTTTACAACAAAGGTTTGATCTATCGCGGTGTACGCATGGTAAACTGGGACCCAAAAGCACTGACAGCTCTCAGTGATGAAGAAGTTATTTACAAGGAAGAACACAGCAAACTGTATTATCTCCGTTACAAAGTAGAAGATGATGCTGAAGGACGCTATGCAGTAGTTGCTACCACTCGTCCCGAAACAATTATGGGAGATACTGCCATGTGTATCAATCCCAATGACCCGAAAAACCAATGGCTGAAAGGCAAAAAGGTAATTGTACCACTGGTAAACCGTATCATTCCGGTTATCGAAGACGACTACGTAGACATTGAATTTGGTACAGGATGTCTGAAAGTAACACCTGCCCATGATGTGAATGACTATATGCTTGGCGAAAAATATAACTTGCCCAGCATTGATATCTTCAATGACAACGGAACACTGAGCGAAGCTGCCGGACTATATATAGGTATGGACCGTCTTGATGTACGTAAACAGATTGAACAAGACTTACAAGCTGCCGGATTGCTGGAAAAGGTAGAAGCTTATACCAATAAGGTAGGTTTCTCGGAACGTACCAATGTAGCCATCGAACCGAAACTGTCCATGCAGTGGTTCTTGAAGATGCAACATTTTGCAGACATGGCATTGCCTCCTGTAATGAATGATGAACTGAAATTCTATCCTACCAAATACAAGAATACCTACAAAAACTGGCTGGAAAATATCAAAGACTGGTGTATTAGCCGCCAACTTTGGTGGGGACATCGCATTCCAGCATACTTTCTGCCCGAAGGCGGTTATGTAGTAGCCGAAACAGCGGAAGAAGCTTTGAAGTTGGCACAAGAAAAAACCGGTAATGCCAATCTGAAAATGGAAGATTTACGTCAAGACGATGACTGTCTGGACACTTGGTTCTCTTCATGGCTGTGGCCCATTTCTTTATTTAACGGTATCAATAATCCTAATAATGAAGAAATAAACTACTATTATCCTACTAGCGACTTGGTTACAGGACCGGATATCATTTTCTTCTGGGTGGCACGAATGATTATGGCAGGATATGAATATAAAGGTGATATGCCGTTCAAAAACGTTTATTTCACTGGTATCGTACGCGACAAACTGGGACGTAAGATGTCAAAGTCTTTGGGTAATTCACCCGACCCGTTGGAACTAATTGACAAGTATGGTGCCGATGGCGTGCGAATGGGTATGATGCTTGCCGCTCCCGCAGGAAACGATATTTTATTTGATGATGCGTTATGTGAACAAGGACGTAACTTCAATAACAAAATATGGAATGCATTCCGCTTGGTGAAAGGTTGGGAAGTTGCCGATATTGCACAGCCCGAATATGTAAGACTGGCCACTGAATGGTTTGAATCCATGTTGGCAAAAACAGCTGCAGAAGTAGCTGACTTATTCGGCAAATATCGTTTGAGCGAAGCACTGATGGCTGTATACAAATTATTCTGGGACGAATTCTCAAGCTGGTATCTGGAAATGATCAAGCCGGCATACGGACAACCCATTGACAAAGCGACCTATGAAAAAACTTTAGGCTTCTTTGATAACTTGCTGAAGTTGCTGCATCCGTTCATGCCTTTCATTACCGAAGAGTTATGGCAACATATATATGACCGCAAAGAAGGAGAAAGCCTGATGGTCCAACAATTGAACATTCCGACTGCTTGTAATGAGATTATCGTCAAAGAATTTGAAGTAGTGAAAGAAGTAATCGGTGGTATCCGCACTATTCGTTTACAGAAAAACATTGCACAGAAAGAAACTTTGGAGTTGCAAGTAGTAGGTGTAAATCCAGTAGCTACATTCAATCCTGTTATTACTAAATTGTGTAACCTCTCTTCTATCGAAGCCGTAGAGAATAAAGCTGACGGCTCCGGCTCATTTATGATAGGTACAACTGAATATGCCATACCATTGGGCAATTTAATCAACACAGAAGAAGAGTTGGCAAAACTGGAGGCTGATTTAAAATATCAGGAAGGCTTTTTGCAAAGTGTATTGAAAAAATTAAGCAATGAAAAATTTGTCAGCAAAGCACCAGCCAACGTTATTGATATGGAACGCAAGAAACAGGCTGATGCAGAAAGCAAAATAGCTTCTTTAAAAGAAAGTATTGCTGCTTTGAAAAAATAAAAAATATACCGCTTTACAGAGATTGCAACATTCTATGTAAAGCGGTCATCACTTCTTTTTTAGTAAAGAGATGTGTCAAAAGTAATTCTGCTATTGTCTTGCTGCAAAGCTCGGATAGTTTTGATAATTACTTCAAATTTTGACACATCTCTTTCTTTTTTCTAATTGTCTTTCATTATTCAACGGGTATGATCTTTCCTGTTTTTCTGAGAAATTTTCAATTCTACTATAAAAGCAACTACCAAGCCCAAACCACCAAAAAGCAAGACATTTGCACCATAAATCAATGAAGTTAACTCGCTCATGCGCCAATTACGCTCTGTGAAATAATCGGGAACCGTGGTTGCACAAATAATATAACCAGTCAACAACCCTAGTCCCATACCCAGCAACAAACAGCCAAATTTCAAGGCCGAGAAAGAAATCGGAAAAGATGACATGAAAGGAGTTCCTACAGGAAGAGGCAGGCTAAGCCTGTTCCCCAACATGGAAGGATCTAACTTGTCTCCCAATTTTTCTATCATAGTAAGACGCTCTTTCTTACCAACAAAAAGTTCAAATAATTTGTAGATTCCTAATGTAATGATACCTACAACAATCCAACCGGTAATGTAACCCATAATTTATTCGTATTTAAGTTATTAATTTTGTTCCTTTGTATCCATTAGACGCTGCGTAGCCAAAGAGGTTACACTTTTGAGAAAGAAAAAAATATTTTCTCTTTTTTATGTAACCTCTCTCCCAGCCCTGCGTCTAATAGACAAAATGGAAAACGACGAAACACATATTATTCATAGGATATTAAAAGGAGAAACTTCTCTCTACGAATACTTCTTGGATAAATACAGTCAGCAAGTATTTATCCTGATTATACGCATCGTGGAGAATCAGGAGGATGCGGAAGAGTTGACCCAGGATACGTTCTTGAAAGCCTTTGAACATCTTTCGTCGTTTAAAGCAGAGAGTAGTTTCTCTACATGGATATACCGCATTGCATATAACACCGCCATATCGGCAACCAGAAAAAAAAACCAAGAGTTAATTGTTATGGACAGTGCCATGTTAATGAATATATCTGACCAGCAAATAGACGATGCCCTGAATGATGAAAGCGGGGAACGGGTAGGAAAACTCAATAAGGCCATCAAGAAACTGGATGCAGAAGAACGCGCCTTGATTTCCCTATTTTATAATGAAGAGAAAACTATCGGTGAAATCGCCCTTATCCTGGGACTGACGGAAAGCAATGCAAAAGTAAAATTGCATCGAATAAGAAAAAAATTATATATACTCATAACAGAAGCAGAATGAACGAGAAACAAAAAGATAAAGGATTAATGAAGGCTGTAAAAGAACAGCCCCAATTCCGGCTGACCTCCAATTTTACTTTCCGCACCATGCAGAAAGTAGAGGAAGCTATACTCTTACGTGAAAAGAAACAGGAGAGAAAGATGTTACTAGCTACTATTGCTGCTTCTCTATTCTTAATAATAAGCAGCAGCATCGGTCTGTATATTTATTTTGGAAAGCATCTTAAAGCAACTATGTATCATGCATTTAGTCATGTTTTAAAAATACAAATACCTCTCATTTATCTGCTATTCATCATAACTATACCCTTATTCATTATTTTTGACCGATGGATGAGAAAACAATATTTTAAACACCACTCTTGAAAAATCATTTTCCTCTCCTATGATATAAAAAAGCATCGGGAACTTTACTATCCCGATACTTCTATTATTTTATCTATTTTTCAAGCAAGTCTTTTAAAAATGCATCCAATTCTTCATCCAAACCCTTTAAAAGTTCATCATTCAGTAATAAAGTGTCTTCCTCATCTATCAATAAAAGTTCGGTTACAGTTTCCCTATCCTCATCAACTAAAACAAAAGAATAAGGCTTCATTATAGCTAACTTATCCAAAACTCCCGTATCTTTCAATGCGTTGATCTCCCCACGAAGTATACGCTCTACTATTGTATAAAAATCATCTTCACTATAATCCACCCACTCTTCAATTATGGTACGTGACAATTCTTCGTCATCATCATTAAAAATAACTAATTCACCACTGTCCTGCTTAGGTTGCAAATGGATATCGGTGACTACTGTTCTCTCTCCATCCGCTATATATTTATCAACCGCTTCCCGGAGCGAAGACGCAATAGAAGCATGTGACTGTGCACTGAATTTCATACCAAAATCAATTTTATATATTATTTATATCCAAAAGTACCAAAAAAATCTTTCTCTCAACACTTATTCTCTAAAAATTATCATCAAAACGTTTCATTTGTATTCTTAATTGGGATAGCTTACTCTCTCTTTTCTCTAACTCCAATGAATAAAAGGCTATCAATTGTTCATCCCTGCTGCCTGATTTCACCAATTTCTTCGCTTTACCCAACCATTCCTTGGCCTGTTCTACATTATCCTTTATTTCATAATATAGTGCAATATTAAAAGCCGCTTTCATCTTTTGCTGGCCTTTTCTCTTCTCATAGGCTATCTTCCACTGACTATACGCTTCATCCCAATTGTTCTCACGAAGATATACACCGGCATCACGCATTTCAATATTCCCGCCATCGTAATAAAAACGAGCCACCTCATCCCAATGTGGCAACAGATGTTCTACTGGAATAGAAGCGGCATATTCCGAAGCTTCTTTTACTATCTTCCGGTCAGAAAGAGCTGGTTCTATTTCCCAGGAAATGGTATCTTGCTTGGCAACTACAAACAAAGGTTTATCACGATTGGGAATGTATACTCTAACAATCGGAGATATAATTCCATCTACAGCATCTATAGGCATAGGAAAATCCGGATAGAACAGTACGCCGGGCTTAGTCTGAATATGAATACGATCAAAAGACAATATCATATCCACCCCCAAATCCTCGCTCAGTTTCCGTACTTCCTCATTGGTCAGAATGACATTAACCCGTGGCACTTTATCCTGTGCCCGGAATACAGAATCACAGATAATGACCTGATCGAAATAATTCACATTGGCAATATTCTCTGCCAAAGCTTCGGATGCCACTTTACCATCGCCTTCCAATTCGCTGCTCAGTATTTCATGATTATCTTTAGTTTTCAGTACAGGCATATTGTTTATCACAGCCACTTTTCTCACAGCATCTGGAAAACTGACATCGGCTGCCTGTAACTGATCAAAAGATATGGTCTGCAAACTGCTGCAGGAAGCAAGAAGCGTCCCAGCAACTAGAATTATTAATGAAACGGATCTTTTCATATTATCATTTTTTCTTAGGGAACAAAAATACGCTTATTTACGTAAGAAGTGAGTTAAAAGGAATAAAAAAAACGTCCGGGTAGTAAATTCGCCCCGGACGTTTCTATAATAATCGTTATTTATCACGCATTTTGCCCGTGACAGTTCTTGTATTTCTTACCGCTTCCGCAAGGACAAGGATCGTTACGACCTACTGTCTTCTCTGCACGAACCGGCTCACGCTTTACCTCACGAGTATCACGTTCGGCAGCAGCTTGCTGGTGAGGATCACTTAAATCCTGCTTCTCCTCTCTATACTGTTGGCGAGGAGTCTGCGGTTCGGGAGCAGCCTCACGAACTTGTTCCGGTTCTTGAACCGGGATTTGTCCGCGCATCAATACAGAGATGGTATTATTATTGATCTTATGTACCATGTTGTCAAACAAATTGACCGATTCCAACTTAAAGATCAGCAACGGGTCTTTCTGCTCATAGCTAGCATTCTGTACAGAATGTTTCAGTTCATCCAGCTCACGCAGATTTTCTTTCCAAGCATCATCAATAGTATGAAGCAGTATCGCCTTCTCAAATGATTTCACAATCTCTTTACCTTCTGTTTCATAAGCCGCTTTCAAGTTAACAGAAATATTATACAAGCGCTTGCCATCAGTAATAGGAATCATGATGTTTTCATACATATGTCCTTGCATCTCATATACCTGTTTGATAACGGGATTGGCAATCTGGGCCATACGGTCTGTCTTGCGCTTGAAGTTGTTCATTGCCGCTTCAAAGGTTTTCTCTGCAAGATCTTCTTTTCTCATCTTGTTGTACTCCTCTTCTGTGAATGGTACTTCCATTGCCAATGTCTGCAATATTTCCATCTTCACATTATCAAAGTCGCCCAATTCTACAGCATAAGCGCAACGATCCCAAATCATATTCACGATATCCATACCGATACGCTCACCCATCAAGGCATGACGACGTTTGGTATAAACAGCCACACGCTGTTTGTTCATCACATCATCATATTCCAGCAAGCGTTTACGAATACCGAAGTTATTTTCTTCCACTTTCTTCTGCGCACGTTCAATGGAATTTGAAATCATCTTGTGTTCAATCATCTCACCTTCTTTGAAGCCAAGTTTATCCATTACACTGGCAATACGATCTGAAGAGAACAAACGCATCAAATCATCTTCCAATGATACAAAGAACACAGATGAACCCGGGTCCCCTTGGCGACCGGCACGACCACGCAACTGACGGTCCACGCGGCGACTTTCATGACGTTCCGTACCGATAATAGCCAAACCGCCCGCAGCTTTCACTTCCGGACTCAGCTTAATGTCGGTACCACGACCTGCCATGTTAGTAGCAATAGTCACGATACTCTTCTGACCTGCCTGTGCCACAATATCCGCCTCTCTTTGATGCAGTTTCGCATTCAACACATTATGCTCAATCTTGCGCATAGCAAGCATTTTGCTCAACATTTCAGAGATTTCCACCGAAGTGGTACCTACCAGAACAGGACGTCCTTCTTTTACCATTTCTTCAATCTCTTCGATAACAGCTTTATACTTCTCACGTTTTGTCTTATAAACGCGATCATTCATATCTTTACGGGCAATAGGACGATTCGTCGGAATAACAACGACATCCAATTTATAAATATCCCAAAGTTCTCCCGCTTCCGTTTCCGCTGTACCGGTCATACCCGACAATTTATGATACATACGGAAATAGTTCTGTAAAGTGATGGTAGCAAAAGTCTGGGTAGCAGCTTCCACCTTCACGCCTTCTTTGGCCTCAATAGCCTGATGTAAACCGTCAGAATAACGACGGCCTTCCATAATACGTCCTGTCTGTTCGTCAACAATCTTAACCTGTCCGTCGATTACAACATATTCGTCATCCTTTTCGAACATAGCATAAGCCTTCAGCAACTGGTTGATAGTGTGTACGCGTTCAGACTTGATAGCGTAATTTGTCATCAGTTCATCTTTCTTGGCCAGCTTTTCTTCTTCTGTCAGATCTGTCTCATTTTCCAAAGCAGACAATTGGGAAGTAATATCAGGCAAAACGAATAAAGTAGGATCTGCCGCATTTCCTGTAATCAGGTCGATACCTTTATCGGTCAAATCTACGCTGTTTTGCTTTTCATCAATTACGAAATACAATGGATCAGTGGCTTCAGGCATACGCTTGTTATTCTGTTCCATATAAATTTCCTCGGTCTTCAGCATACCTGCCTTAATACCTTGTTCACTTAGGAACTTGATTAATGGCTTATTTTTGGGGAGTGCCTTATGACTACGGAACAATGCCAAAAATCCCTCTTCCTGATCTTTCTTGTCATCCGATGCAATCAAGCGTTTGGCATCGGCCAAATATTGGGTAGCCAACTTTTTCTGAGCTTCAAACAGACGCTCTACTAAAGGACGAAGTTGTTCAAACAACTGATCCTCACCTTTAGGAACAGGACCGGAAATAATCAACGGAGTACGAGCATCGTCAATCAATACAGAGTCCACCTCATCGACAATAGCATAATTATGTTTACGCTGCACCAAGTCTTTTGGACTGACAGCCATATTGTCACGCAAGTAATCGAAACCGAATTCATTATTCGTGCCGAAAGTGATATCGGCCATATAAGCTCTGCGGCGCGCATCTGAATTAGGCTGGTGTTTATCAATACAGTCCACACTCAATCCATGGAACTGATACAATGGCCCCATCCATTCCGAGTCACGTTTTGACAAGTAATCATTAACAGTAACTACGTGTACACCATTACCGGTCAGTGCATTCAAAAATACAGGTAAAGTGGCCACTAACGTCTTACCTTCACCAGTAGCCATTTCGGCAATCTTGCCTTTATGTAACACTACGCCACCGAATAACTGTACATCGTAATGCACCATGCTCCATACCATGTCATTGCCACCAGCAATCCAATGGTTCTGCCAAATAGCTTTATCGTCCTCAATACGCACAAAATCTTTTCCTTGAGCAGCCAATTCACGGTCAAAATCGGTAGCGGTTACAATCAATTCCGGATTTTCAGAGAAACGGCGTGCAGTGTCTTTTACAATGGCAAAAGCCTGCGGAAGTACATCATCCAGTGCCTTTTCATATTTTTCCAGCACTTCTTTTTCCAGTTTGTCTATCTGCGCGAAGATGCCCTCACGATCTTCCAGTTCTGTAGTTTCGATAGTACCTTTCAATTCTTCTATCTTCTTTTGTTCCTCTGCAGCCGAATCAGAAATGTATTTCTTTAATTCTACTGTTTTTGCACGAAGCTCGTCATTGCTCAATTTGGCAATTTCCGGATAAACAGCCTTTACTTTATCAACCCATGGCTTGATTTCTTTCATGTCACGAGTGGCCTTATTTCCAAATAATTTGCCAATAAATTCATTAAATCCCATTGTATTTTTTTGTTTTTATTATTTTCTAATTTGATTACTTTTGAAAATGCAAAGTTACAATAAAATGCAGATTAATTTGCACTTCTTTCCTTAATATTATTTTCTGATGTCTGTCATTGGTGCCAGAACGGCTGCATTAGGAGCACGAATACGCATATAATGAGCTACGGTGGGTGCTATATTACCTATTTTTACAGGCGCATGGATTATTTCCGGTTTTATTCCGTTCCCAATGAAAATCAATGGAGCCGACGCATACGAATAGCGTTGCACCTGCGTATCAAGCGAATGTTCACGGAACACAGTCCAACCTGGTAAAACTTCTATCCACAAGTCTCCAGAACATATCGGGTTATAGTAATTCTTTATTTTATCAATGGTAGGAGTCCACGCCCCCAATTGTAAACGTTGTGAAGAATATACATCTTTCACCCCACTGAACTGTACCAAAAATTCTGCCGCACGGTTCAATATCTCGGACATATTCAGTTGTTTCTGCTCTATCAGCTTATGATTCAAATATATTTGTTGCTCAAAATGTGCCTCCACCCATTGCCCTTCACCGTAAATAGCAGCCAAATAAAGGTTTAACAGAGCAGAACAACGTTCAATATGGAATTCTCCACCCGGTATTTTATATTGAGGAGGATCAACAGGATCTGTGTCAGCATATCCTGTAGAGGTTATAAAGAATAAAGTATTGTTCAAACCAACTTTCCGGTCTATCAATTCCAATAATTCAGCAATACTGTTATCCAAGCGTACATATGTATCCTGCATTTCCATCGGGAGTTCTGCAGGAGCCTTATGATCATAATTCCCGGCATAATATGCTAGTGACAAAAAGTCCGGAACAGCATCCTTTCCAATGGAAGTATTACTCAAACAAGCATTAACCAAACGGTTTACCTCATCATTAGCATAGGGACTTGTTTTCAATTTACGGTATTTATTTTTCCGTTCATCATCGAAATTATGCTTGAACGTAACTTGTTTGTTCTCGCTAGTCAAATATTTATAGACAGTCACAGGTAAATAAGGCGCCCACGACATATTGCCGATACGGAAATCTAGTCCTTCACGGTCATTATAAGTAGTCACCCATGCAGGAAATATACCGTAATATGTGCTGCCACTCCATTTTCCTGTTTCATCATTCAACCAGAATGCACCTTTCGAAGCATGGCCGGCAGCTAACACCGCCATTTCACGTGTAGGAGCGATAGAATAAACTTCAGCTACTCCTTGTGTGGCTATTACCAACTCATCTGTCAAAGTCGACACCTTCATTTTCTGCGGAGAAGTAGACTCTGAAGTATAAATGCCCATAAAATCAGCATCGTCCACACAATTAAGGACTCGAAGAGTACTGCGGTCCATCCAGTTATCCCCCACGATTCCGTTGGTATAAGGTGTAGTACCAGAATAAATGGCCGCCACAGCTGATGACTTATCTACATTAATAAAATCATATTCGGCATTCCGATAAATCCGTCCTTCTTTCCACAACCGCTTAAAGCCACGTTCACCGTATAAAGCCGAAAAAGCCTCTATATAATCAGTCCGCAATTGGTCAATAGTCAATCCGACCACTAACCTAGGGACCGCAGGAATGTTCTGTGCCTGCAACCCTGTTAATGCGATAACAGTCAAAAGAGAAGTTAAGATGCGTCCTTTCATTTATTGTTTTGTCTGTAATATAATAAAACGTGGTTTGCAGAACATATTAACAAACACAGTGCCAAAGGTAATACCGTTACGTTGAATTTTTGCTGTATAAACGGCATTATCATCATAAAAGATGTTAAGCACACTATATTTATTGTATGATAGTAGTCTTTTTTACCTTTTATAGCTCGATAAACCATAACCGGAAGATAAATTAAAGGGATAGGATTCAATAAAAGGATAAGCCAATTGGACCCTACCGTAGGATGAGTAGAAAAAAAGACCAAGAAAGTGATGACACATCCCGCCAATCCTTGTACACCGAAAAGAAGCAAATCCCAAATCCAGATTATTTTCCTGATTTTAAACTGCAACCACCCTACAAAGCAAGTAACTCCTATTAAAATAAAGACACACACCATGGGTGACAACGGAAAGCCTTCCCTAACATCCTCTGGTTCTACATCCACTACCTTTTTTCATGCAGAATCAAAGGACGCACGCTGTCACCTACTTACTATAGTTGCATTTTTTTGCTGCCTCCAACATATAAAAAGGAGCGAACATCTGCTTACGCGTATCAATAGGCTTATCAGCTTCACTGCCCAAACACATATCAATGCCCAGCTCATCCCATTCGTGCCCTTTAGTATATTGATGGACAATATCCCGAAAAGAGAGTCTCTCTTTTCCTTCAGAATAAACAACCTTTCCTTCAATACACTTTTCTATTATATCACGCGCACGTGTAGTGCAATTATCATAGAAAAAGTTATAACGATAAACCCTATTCTTCGGCAGATAATTCTCTTCCAGCAATCTTCTGAGTTTCTGTTTTTCCGAAATAGTCAAATTCAATGTCTGCTGATAGACCGAGGAACCACGCATAGCATAACTACCTTCAAAATAAGGATAACGGGTTACGCCCAATTCATAATCAGTCTCTCCTTTGACAAAACGATAGATAAAACGGGGAGTATTAAAGCTGAACATACCATAATTAAACACCCAGTCCTCTCCACGTGCCGTATCCTCATAGCGCAATGCCGTATGCCCGAACAAAGCATATATTTCTGTACCGGGAGCACAAGTCATCAGACTCACCTTTATATTATCCTCCTGACCTCTAATCGATTGACTCAAGGAAAAGAATAACAAAATCAATGCTATAATTAATTTATTCATAAAATCCATTTTCTGTTTACCGATGCAAAAGTACACCTAAATATTAATTAATTCCTCACAAATACCAATTTTTTATGCTATTCCTATTTAATTTTTTACGTTACTTTGCAGCCGAAAAAGCAAAGTTGTGAATTTAATAATCGACATAGGAAACTCAGTAGCTAAATTGGCTATATTTGACAAAGACGAGTTAGTTGAAGTATTTCGTGGCTCCAATCATTCTTTAGATTGTCTCCCGATGCTTTGTTCTCGATACCCCTTGAAACGAGGTATCATAGCTTCTGTCATAACACTAAGCAATACTATCCGGCGCCAACTGGGAAGATTGCCTTTTAATATCATCGAATTAAGTCATGAAACCCCTGTTCCTATCACTAATTTATATAAAACGCCTCAAACACTGGGTATGGACCGTTTAGCAGCTGTGGTTGCAGCAAACTGGCTGAAGCCTGGACACGATGTACTGGTTATTGACGCAGGGACCTGTGTTACATACGATTTTATCGATGCCGACGGATCCTATCATGGGGGCAATATTTCTCCAGGAATGCGTATGCGTTTCAAAGCATTGAACATATTCACCGACAAACTCCCCAAAGTAAGCGCCAAAGGAGAAGTTCCGATGTATGGACAATCTACAGAAACAGCTATCCGGGCAGGGGTCATTCGCGGAATGGAATTTGAAATGAGCGGGTATATCACCCATCTTCAAAAGAATTATCCGGGACTTTTTGGTTTTTTTAACGGGCGGAGATGAATTTTCTTTTGATACAAAATTAAAAAGTATCATCTTTGCAGATAGATTTTTAGTATTGAAAGGTTTAAACAGAATATTAAGCTATAATGATAAACTATAAAAGACTGATTAGTGCGTCAATATTACTCACAGTCACAGGGCTAGCCGTAGCCCAAACAAGCACAAATTCTCCCTATACACGCTACGGCTTTGGTCAGTTAGCTGATCAAAATTTTGGTAACAGTAAAGCGATGGGAGGAATAGCATACGGCTTGCGAAACGGCTACCAAATCAACGCATCTAATCCGGCATCTTATACAGCCATCGATTCATTGACATTCTTGTTCGATGCAGGAATGACCTTCAAAATGGGAACTTCAAGGATGGTAATGTAAAAACCAATGCTAAAATTCAAGCTTTGATTATTTGGCTATGCAATTTCGCCTATGGAAAAAATGGGGATGACAGTTGGGTTTCTTCCATTTTCCACAGTAGGTTACAGCATCTCCAAAACACATGATTTTGAGGATGTTAACAATAACGGGAAGTGGAGCGAATCTTATGATGGCGACGGAGGTTTCCATCAAGTTTTCATAGGATTAGGTTATAAAGTTTTTAATAATTTGTCTGTTGGTGCAAATTTTTCGTATCTTTATGGAGATATTACTCATCAATCCATGACAACTATTGGAGCGACAGATACACGTAGTATTAAATTAGACAAATTTTCTATCAGTGATTATAAATTAGATTTTGGTTTACAGTATACTTATAAGTTAAATAAAAAAAACACTATTAATATAGGTGCTGTTTATACCTTGGGACGTACCTTGCATGGAGATGCATATAAGTATCATCAAACAGGTGCGGAAAGTAATGGTTCTATCTATGTACAGTCACAAACTGGCGATACTATTCCGAATCCGTTTAAAATGCCACATACATTTGGTATAGGGCTTACATATGTATATGATAACCGCTTAACTATAGGGGTTGACTATACTTTACAAAAGTGGAATACAGCCGATCTAGCTTGGAGTAAGTTCAATAAAGAAAGTGTGGAAATGAATAGCCGTACAAAAATAGCTTTTGGTGCGGAATTCGTACCAAGTTATATCAGCCACAACTATCTGAAACGTATTCGTTACCGTATGGGGGCCTATTATTCAAGTCCTTATAATAAGGTCAGCTATACTAGTCCGGACACAGGAACAACCAGTTTCCAAGACGGTGCACGCGAATATGGTGTCAGTATTGGGTTTGGACTTCCCATGTTCCAAAGTAAATCTATGCTGAACATTTCCGGGCAATACATTAAAGTCAGTCCTAAATTTAAAGGATTAATGGAAGAAAATTATTTGAGAATCAATATTGGACTTACTTTCAATGAACGTTGGTTCATGAAGTGGAAAGTTGATTAATAAAATGGAGAGAAGCAAATAAATAACAACAACTAAATTTATATACGATGAAAATGAAGATGGTAACAGCGCTGTTCGTTCTTTCCTTAGGTACGACAGCTTCTTTCGCTCAGACCGGAGCGTCAGACGGATCAAGATTCGGACATGGTGAAGACAGTATCCGATGCTTGAAAAATATCAGTATTTACACTGAGTATGTTAAGACTAACAATTTCAAGGATGCTTACACTCCTTGGATGAGTGTATTTACAGAAGCCCCCAAAGCTCAAGTAAGCACTTATACTAATGGTGCAAAAATTCTTCGTGCCTTAATAGCCGGTGAAAAAGATGCAGCTAAACAAAAACAATACTTTAACGAACTGATGAAAGTTCACGACCAACGCATCCAATATCTGGACGATTTGAACAAGTTGGTTAAAAGAGATGCTACAAAAGGCTCAATCATCGGTATGAAGGCCCATGACTACTTCACAATGGGTGGCCAAGACATGAATGAAGCATATAACATGTTCAAAGAAGCCATTGAACTTGAAAAAGAAAACTCTGACTACTTTGTATTACAAGAGTTCATGGATGCAGCTGCCCGTAAAATGAAAAGTGATGAATCATACAAAGAACAATTCATTCAAGATTATTTATTTGCATCAGGAGTTGCTGATGGAGCTTTGAAAGCCGCTACAAAGGAAAATGACAAAAAATTATTGAAAGTGGCAAAAGACAATATTGACGCATTCTTCATTAATAGTGGTGTGGCAACTTGTGATAATTTACAAGCAATTTATGCTCCGAAAGTTGAGCAAAACAAGACTAATTTGGATTATCTGAAACAGGTTATCTCTGTAATGCAGATGTTAAACTGTACAGAACAAGAAGCTTACTTTGCTGCATCTGAAGCTGCACATGCCATCGAACCGACAGCGGAAACGGCTGTAGGTTGCGGATACATGTATTATAAGAAAGGCGATATGGACAAATGTATCGACTATTTTGATCAAGCTATCAATTTAGAACAAGACCAATTAAAGAAAGCTGATTATGCATATAAAACCGCTGCCATTTTATTTAGTAAGAAACAGTTGAGCAAAGCAAAACAATATGCACTGAAAGCGATCTCGTTAGATGGCAACAACGGTAAACCTTACATTTTGATTGCTAACATGTATGCATCAAGTCCTAATTGGAGTGATGAAGCAGCATTGAACAAATGCACTTATTTTGCAGTTATCGACAAATTGCAAAAAGCAAAAAGCGTAGATCCTAGTGTTGCTGAAGAAGCAAACAAACTAATTAGTACTTATGCAGCCCATACCCCCAAAGATGCTGATTTGTTCTTCCTCAGTTTAAAGAAAGGTGACTCTGTTACAATCGGCGGATGGATTGGTGAAACAACAACTATCAGATAATTATGTCGTCTGAAAAAGAACAAAAATCACACTTTATATTCTTAAACATAACAGTTGCCGTTTGGACAACTGTTATGTTTGTTTTATTTCCAGCATGCTCAAGAGGCGAAAAGAATCTGGCAGAAGCTATTACAGAAAGAGATTCGTTGCCCAGCATGAAAACATTGGGAGTTACTACCCTTATATCCGATTCCGGTATCACCCGCTACAAAATTATCACAGAAGAATGGGAAATTTATGATAAAAAGAATCCTCCTTATTGGGCATTTGAAAAAGGAGTTTATTTGGAAAAATTTGATTCCCTATTCCATATTGATGCCAGCATAAAAGCCGATACAGCTTATTACTACGAGAAAAAAGAAACTTTGGGAATTGAGAAGCAATGTGCATATCCGCAGCCAAAGAGGCGACAAATTTGACACAGATCTGCTCTTTTGGGATGAAAAGCAGGAAAGGGTCTATTCTGACAAATTTATCCGCATTGAACAAGAAGATAAAATCATTACCGGTTATGGATTTGAATCTAACCAGCAAATGACAGAATATCAAATTTATAATAACACAGGTATTTTCACTGTAGAAGATACAGCACCAGCAGACAGTACAAAAGCTGTTGCAAATAGCACTAGAACTGATTCGATACGCTAATTCACTCACTATTATGGGTATTATTATACAGATTCTTATTACAAATGGCTTTTTTCCGCTTTTTTTTTGCCGGAATGGAAATAGCCTTTGTTTCATCCAATAAATTACGTTTTGAAATGGATCGTAACAACCAAAGCATAAATTCACGTATACTTTCCATCTTCTTTCATAATCCGAACAATTTTATCTCTACCATGTTGGTAGGAAACAACATCGCTTTAGTTATTTACGGTATATTGATGGCACAAGTCATTGAACAAAACTTGTTGTCAGGATTGATAGACAACCACTTTTTATTAGTACTAATCCAAACAATTATTTCCACATTAATCATTTTGGTCACAGGAGAATTCCTACCTAAAACCTTATTTAAGATTAACCCCAATTTCACTCTGAATATTTTTGCAGTTCCCACTTACATTTGCTATGTCTTACTCTATCCCATCAGCAAGTTTGCTTCGGGAATATCCAATATATTACTTTACATTGTAGGCATTAAAACAAATAAAGAAGCTAATGAAAAAGCTTTTACTAAAGTCGACCTAGATTACTTTATTCAAAGTAGTATACAAGATGCTCAAAATGAACAAGACATAGACACCGAAGTCAAGATATTCCAAAATGCACTAGATTTTTCGAATATTAGAATTAAGGATTGTATGGTACCTAGAACCGAAATTGTTGCTATCGAATATGGAACTCCCATAGAAGAATTAAAAGCCCGCTTCATTGAAAGCGGAATAAGTAAAATTATTGTCTATAAAGAAAACATTGACAATATTATAGGTTATATACATTCCTCTGAAATGTTTCGTGAACAGACAGACTGGACTAAGAGTGTCCGCCAATTGCCTATTGCTCCTGAAACGATGGGAGCGCATAAGCTGATGAAATTATTTATGCAACAAAAGAAATCCTTAGCTGTAGTAGTCGATGAATTCGGAGGTACATCCGGCATCGTGGCGCTAGAAGATTTAGTGGAGGAAATTTTCGGCGAAATAGAAGATGAGCATGATACAACTTCTTACATTGCCAAATCCGTCGGTGACAATGAATACATCCTTTCCGGACGTCTGGAAATAGAAAAAGCCAATGAATTGTTCTCACTTGACCTACCGGAAAATGATGATTACCAAACTATCGGTGGACTCATCCTGCACCAATACCAAAGTTTCCCCAAAATACATGAAGAGATCATTTTCGATAAATTCCATTTCAAAATAATTAAAGTAACAGCAACAAGAATTGAATTAGTAAAGTTGAAAGTAATCGAATAACAGATTTTTTTACACAATAAAATAGCTTGTAAGCTGCATTTTTTGTATCTTCGTGCGCTAAATCTATGAAGTATAAAAACAATAAACAAAAATAGTAAAATTAAATGGCAACATTACAAACAATCAGAAGTAAAGGCCCTCTGTTGGTCGTTGTAATCGGACTTGCCCTCTTCGCATTCATTGCCGGAGACGCATGGAAGGTTCTCCAACCACATCAGGGTAAACAAGACGTAGGTGAAGTAAATGGAAAAACACTTACAGCACAAGAGTATCAAAAAATGGTAGATGAATACACAGAAGTCATAAAATTGACACAAGGTGTTTCTGCATTAAATGACGACCAACTGACTCAAGTGAAAGACCAAGTATGGCAATCTTACGTAAATAACCAATTAATCGCAGCGGAAGCTGCAAAATTGGGGTTGACCGTCAGCAAAGCTGAAGTTCAAGCAATCATCGAGGAAGGTACTAACCCATTGTTGATGCAAACCCCGTTCCGCAATCCGCAAACCGGTGCTTTCGACAAAGATATGCTGGAAAAAATTCCTAGTGGATTACGCTCATCTGAACGCAAGCAAAATGCCTGCACAATATGTAGAATACTATCAAAAGATGGGAGCTTTGGAATTTTATTGAAAGACTTTGATACAATCCACTTTAGCTGAAAAATATCAGAACCTGATTGCAAAATCATTGATTTCAAATCCGGTTGCAGCTGAAGATGCTTTTATATCACGTACTGAACAATCAGACGTTTTATTAGCTGCAATTCCCTATTCTTCTATCAGCGATTCAACTATTACAGTTTCAAATAGTGAAATCAAAGATCTGTATAACAAGAAAAAAGGTTCTTTTTGAACAGCCAGTTGAAACTCGTAACATCAAATATATTGATGTATTGGTTACTCCATCTGACGAAGATCGCAAAGAGGTATTAAACGAAGTAACCGAATACGCTACCCAGCTAGGTACTGCTGCAGACATGAACACATTCATCCGTTCCACCGGTTCTGTAGTTCCTTTTTCTGAAATTGCAATCAACAAGACTGTATATCCTAATGATGTAGTTGCTCGTTTGGACTCTGTAACTATCAACGAAGTATATGGTCCTTACTATAACCAAGCAGATGATTCATATAATGCTTTTAAAATTATTGCCAAACAGACAGCTCCCGACTCAATCCAATATCGTCAAATTCAGGTATATGCCGAAGATGCTGCTAAAACCGCAACTTTAGCCGATAGTATTTTTAATGCACTGAAAGGTGGAGCAGACTTTACTGATATTGCAAAAAAATATGGTCAGACAGGTGAAGCGACTTGGTTGACTGCACGCAACTATGAAGGTGCTGCATTAGATGCAGACAATGCTAAATACATTAACACATTGATAAACTCTAATGTCAAAGAATTAACCAATCTTCAGATCGGACAAGCTAACGTTATTCTTCAAGTATTGGACAAAAAAGCTATGAAAGATAAATATAAAGTTGCAGTGATTAAACGTCCGGTTGAATTTAGCAAAGAAACATACAACAAAGCATACAATGATTTCAGTCAATTCGTAGCACAGAACACTACAATGGATAAAATTATTGCCAATGCAGAAGAAAGCGGATATCGCTTGTTAGAACGTGCTGATTTCCGTAGCGCAGAACACCGTGTGGGTGGTGTAAAAGGAACTCGTGAAGCGTTGAAATGGATTTTTGCAGCCAAGGAAGGTGAAGTGTCCCCATTGTATGAATGTGGTGAAAACGATCACTTGATGGTAGTTGCTCTTGAAAAGATTAATCCTGCCGGATATCGTAATATTAATCTTGTTGCCGACATGCTGAAAGCAGAAATCATCAAAGATAAAAAAGCTGAAAAACTGATAGCTGAAATGAAAAGTGCAAGCAGCATTGACCAAGTAAAAAGTATGGCAAATGCAGTTAGCGATTCTGTAAAACATATAACTTTTTCTGCTCCGGCATATGTTTCAGTAACTCGCGCTAGCGAACCAGCTTTAGGTGCTTATGCAAGTAAAGCTGAAATAAATAAGTTAACTGGTCCTATCAAAGGTAATGCAGGTGTTTACATGATTCAGGTTTACAACAAAGAAAAGAGTGCAGAAGAATTTGATGCCAAGAATGAAGAAAACAACTTGTCCAATATGGCAGGGCGTTATGCTAGCAGTTTCATCAATGACCTGTATAAGAAAGCTGATGTAAAAGACGACCGTTACTTATATTTCTAATATCAGAAAGTTATCAATAAGACAAAACAGGCTGTATCGAAAATTCGTCGATACAGCCTGTTTTGTCTTATTCCTATTTTCGCAAAAATTAAAGATGAAATAATTTATAAAATCTATTCGTTTACGTTCCGTATTCCCATTTTTATCATTATGTTTGCAACAGTAATTATGAAGTATTTTATTGCTATATGTACGTGTATCCTTTTGTTATGTAGCTTTAATAGTACAAATAAAGGAGGAATTATCCGCGAATGCCCGCCAGAAGTCATATCTTCTATATCCATGCTTTCGGATGATACGAATTCCTATCGCCAATTATCTACAGAAAAACGATATGACGCTCCTAATGTGAAACTATCCGAAGTAAATCTTTTATGTTTCACTTTACGTACTCCGATGTTTACCAAAACATCAAAACCCTTATCTACAATCAAAGTACTTTGCCATTACCGTATTCTTCTACCTGAACAAAAATTTAATAGCCTATATCCTAGCATTAATTATGTAAAATCCTCGTGTAAATACTTCATTTACACATTAGGACATATTTTGATTTAGCAGCTATTTCCTCTTACTTATTCTTGATCATTATTATTCCGGATTGAAATTATTCTATCGGCGTGTATACATATATGTGTGACACTACGATGTGAATATCACTATAACTCGGAATTTAATACTATTTTACCTACTAAATCACATTTATATTATAATGCTACACTTATTTTTATCCACATTGGCCATGATGGGGCTTACTTTCCTCATCGGTTTTTTTGTCGCTGCTATTATTAAAGGAATAGCGCTGGCAGCAGATTCTATGGATTTCTATAGCTCCCACCTATTGGAACTTCAACGTTTAAGAAAATCAAAAAGCACGTGCCCGTTTATCCAATTAGTATGGAATAATTCTCCAGAAGAGATGGAAGCTCTAGGAGACAGCCGTGAAAACTGGAACCGAGGAATGAACAGCGATCTGAGAGGAAAACAGGAAGGTGGTTACTACCATGGTGTCAGTCATGGAGCATCCCAATTAAATCTGATAGATTATTACTATCCGGACACAAAGATGATCTACCTTAAGAAACGGGAGGAAATGCATAATCAGCAACAAAAAAGCACTCATGTGAAAAAGAATCTTTCAATGAATAAATAACCTGAAAATCAACAATTAGATATGGAAAATATAGATTTTGGAATACTTTTCCAAGGCATTGGTACAATGATAGAAAGCGGTTGGTTCCTTGCCTGTGCGCGCGTTTTTTTCAATTCTTTTGGGATTTCTACTCATTTATCTAGGTTGGAAAGGAATATTGGAACCCATGGTCATGATTCCAATGGGACTCGGTATGATAGCCATCAATTGTGGAACATTAATCATGCCGGATGGAAATCTAGGCAATCTTTTTCTTGATCCCATGCTCTCGGATACAGACGAATTGATGAATACCATGCAAATAGATTTTCTGCAACCGGTTTACACCCTCACATTCAGTAATGGACTCATCGCTTGTTTCGTCTTCATGGGAATCGGAACCTTGCTAGATGTAGGTTTCCTGCTACAAAAACCTTTTGCTAGTTTGTTTCTGGCACTTTGCGGAGAACTAGGAACCTTTCTCACATTGCCAATTGCCAATGCACTTGGCTTATCGGCACAAGAGAGTGCTTCTGTAGCCATGGTAGGAGGTGCAGATGGTCCGATGGTACTGTTCACTTCATTGGCATTAGCCAAGCATTTGTTTGTACCGATTACCGTGGTAGCTTATCTCTATTTAGGATTGACTTACGGCGGTTATCCCTATTTGGTTAAATTACTGATTCCCAAACGTTTCCGTTCCATCAAAATGACCGTAAAGAAAGCGCCGAAGAATTACGATGCCAAGGTAAAGCTTGCTTTCGCAGCGGTACTCTGCGCTGTACTCTGCTTCCTTTTTCCAGTGGCCTCTCCCCTGTTTTTCTCTCTATTTCTAGGAGTGGCTGTACGTGAATCAGGGATGAAACATATTTATGATTTTGTCAGCGGTCCATTGCTTTACGGTTCTACTTTTATGCTGGGATTATTATTAGGAGTGCTTTGCGACGCTCATCTGCTACTAGATCCTAAAATCTTAAAATTGCTGATACTAGGTATGTTGGCATTGTTACTATCAGGTATCGGAGGTATTTTAGGCGGATATATCATGTACTATATCAAGAAAGGAAATTATAATCCAGTCATTGGCATTGCTGCTGTAAGCTGCGTACCAACTACTGCCAAAGTGGCACAAAAGATTGTCAGTAAAGACAATCCTGATTCATTTATCCTAGGAGATGCACTAGGAGCCAATATATCGGGAGTTATTACTTCAGCAATTATTACAGGTATTTATATCACAATCATCCCGCTATTATGAAACAGCATGAATCCTACCTAATAAATTTCATCCACTTTTAATAATGCTATCATTTTCGCAGAGGGCAGTCCGCGTATCTGCCCTCTGCCACCACTACCAACTAAAAATAATTGGAATGGTGAATTGATTCACATAAAACTCCCGATACCATTTCTTTGAATTGAAATAATACCCCGTACTCCATCTTTCATTCACTAATTGAAGTACCCGCAATGCTTCGGCATCCATTAATGGATCAAGTCCTCTCACCAACTGAAAATCTTTCATTGAACCATCTATATCCACATTGAAACTATAAATCACCCGTCCCTGCTTTCCCGTAGCCTTCATTTCGGGAGTAATTTTTCAGATGAGAATTAATAAATTGCGTCAAAGCAACAGTACCACCGGGATAAGAAGAGTATCTATAAGGCTCCCAAGTGATCTTTTCCAAATCTTCCTGTGCGCATTCCCTATATAATAAATAATGCTCCAGATCCTCTTTCCAAAAACGCATAGTTAAAAATAATCATATGGCACAGATTTTCTGTTTTTCATAGCAGGAATCAACCGGGGAAAATTAGAAAGAATACGTATGGACTCTTTATCAAAAGCCGGATGAGTACCTTTTATCACACGGATATCCACAATTTCTCCTTTTTCATTTACCGTAAAACGGCAAATAGCGACGGCTTTATCCACTTTATCGTCAGGCCAACTCATATTTCCCATAACAAGACTACGAATATCATCAGGAAAGACAGGCATGGAATCGACAAGTTGTCCTCTGCAAGATTCCAGAACTTGCTGCTGCCGCCAAATGCGGTCACTGTAAACATCAGGATTAAAAGGAATATGAAAGACGATAGTAGTATCTATATCTCTACCCGCTTTCTTTGCAGGCTGCCATTCACGCATACCCTCAATCACATCTTCGGCCGCCTTAGCAAACAAGGGGTGAGTGGCTTCAATATATTTACAACGGACAGTCCCCAAACTATCAATGCGGAGCGTACACACAGCTTCACCTGCAATATTGGCCCTTAATAAAGAATCCGGATATACGAGCTGCCACACAGCATAATCCGTAATACCTTTTACTGTAGGATAATATGGCGGGAGATTCATGTTCTTTTGTGCATAAAAAGATAGAAAGGGAAATATGCACCCTATTAATAAAAGTGATAATCTATTATTCATGCCTAAGTCAAGTTTTCACAAAATTAGCGACTACACATGATATAAACAACACCACTAACATTAATATATATAAAAGAAAGCGGAGATACCTCATCGCATCCCCGCTTTCTACATTAAATACTAACTATTAATTATTTTCAGGACGAAGTTTACGTACGGTTACAGCAGTCTGCCACATTTCGCTTTCACGCAATGCCTTCAATTCTTCTTCCAATTTTTCACGATAATCGGGTTTAGAGTTAGAATCGATAGAAATCTGAGCCTCGTTGCCAGTCTTCACACTGTGATATAACTTTTCAACTACGGGTTTGATAGCATCGTGAAATGGGGTCATCCAATCCAATGCACCGCGCTGAGCAGTGGTAGAGCAGTTAGCATACATCCAGTCCATACCATTCTTAGCAAACAAAGGCATCAATGACTGGGTTAATTCTTCTACAGTTTCATTAAATGCTTCAGAAGGACTATGTCCGTTTTCACGCAATACTTCATACTGAGCCAACAACAATCCTTGGATAGCCCCCATTAAAGAACCGCGTTCACCTGTCAGGTCAGAAGTTGCTTCACGCTGGAAAGTCGTTTCGAATAAATAGCCTGAACCGATACCAATACCCAATGCAATAGTACGTTCATAAGCCTTACCGGTTACATCCTGATAGATAGCGTATGAAGAGTTCAAGCCACGACCTTCCAAGAACATGGTACGCAGTGAAGTACCCGAACCTTTAGGAGCTACCATGATCACATCAATATCAGTAGGAGGAACTACCCCTGTACGGTCACTCCAAGTAATGGCAAAGCCATGAGAGAAATAAAGTGCCTTGCCTTGGGTCAAGTAAGGTTTGATAGTCGGCCATACAGACATAACAGCTGCATCAGATAACAGACACATTACGATAGTCGCTTTCTGACAAGCCTCTTCAATACCAAACAGAGTTTCACCCGGAACCCATCCGTCAGCAACTGCTTTTTTCATATGTTTTTCCCGGACGCTGACAATCAACTATCATTGAAACCCATTGTCCCGGAGATTCAAAGACTGCCCCGGTCCCTGTACACCATACCCGATCACAGCGATTGTTT
>ENA-OPYU01000026-OPYU01000026.1-human-gut-metagenome-genome-assembly--contig:-NODE-26-length-47887-cov-5.903915_pt1 | contig 47887 bp, 48 predicted proteins | sample MGYA00242637_ERZ504482 | MGnify/ENA primary metagenome ERZ504482 (study PRJEB26092, sample SAMD00036237) | human gut metagenome | host: Homo sapiens | study: EMG produced TPA metagenomics assembly of... | reverse complement strand
TCATTACATATGGTACGATGGCAACCAAGCTAGCGATCAAGGATGTAGCCCGTGTACAGAAATTACCTTTATCGGAGTCTGACCGTTTGTGTAAGCTGGTTCCGGATAAGATTCCTGATAAAAAAATGAATTTGACTAATGCCATAGCTTATGTTCCTGAACTACAGGCAGCGGAAGTCTCACCTGATCCTATTTTGCGTGATACGATAAAGTATGCAAAGATGTTGGAGGGGAATGTCCGTAATACAGGTGTGCATGCGTGCGGTACTATTATATGTCGAGATGATATAACGGACTGGGTGCCTGTAAGTACGGCAGATGATAAGGAAACCGGTGAAAAAATGCTGGTGACTCAGTATGAAGGTTCAGTTATTGAAGATACTGGATTGATCAAGATGGACTTTTTGGGTCTGAAGACTCTTTCTATTATCAAAGAGGCGATTGAAAATATTAAGCATAGTAAGGGGATTATCTTGGACATTGACGAGGTTGACATTTCGGATCCTCCTACTTATGCTCTTTATAGTGAAGGACGGACGATTGGTACATTCCAGTTCGAATCTGCCGGTATGCAGAAATATTTGCGGGAATTGGAACCTAGTACTTTTGAGGATTTGATTGCGATGAATGCTCTTTATCGTCCGGGGCCTATGGATTATATTCCGGACTTTATCGACCGTAAGCATGGCCGTAAGCCTATTGAGTATGATATTCCTATTATGGAGAAATATTTGAAAGATACATATGGTATTACGGTATATCAGGAGCAGGTCATGCTTTTATCACGTTTGTTGGCGGATTTCACTCGTGGCGAATCCGATGCCTTGCGTAAAGCAATGGGTAAAAAACTAAGAGATAAACTAGACCATATGAAGCCTAAGTTTATTGAAGGCGGACGAAAGAACGGTCATGATCCCAAAGTACTTGAGAAGATTTGGACGGACTGGGAAAAGTTTGCTTCTTATGCATTCAATAAATCTCATGCTACTTGTTATTCATGGGTGGCTTATCAGACTGCTTTTCTGAAAGCAAACTATCCCGCGGAATATATGGCAGCTACGATGAGCCGGAATATTTCGAATATCACGGAAATTACTAAATTGATGGATGAGAGTAAGGCGACTGGCATCATGACCAAGGGACCCGATGTGAATGAAAGTTATCTGAAGTTTTCTGTGAACCGTAAAGGGGATATCCGTTTTGGGCTGGGAGCCATTAAGGGAGTGGGGGAAAGTGCTGTGCAGTCTATCCTTGAAGAACGTGAGAGAAATGGAGAATATAAAGATATTTTCGATTTTGTACAGCGTGTAAATCTTTCGGCTTGTAATCGTAAGAATATAGAAAACTTGGCTTTGGCAGGTGCTTTTGATAGTTTCACGGGAATAAAGCGTGAAGACTTCTTTGTAAAGAACGCTAAGGATGAAACCTTTACCGAAGTTTTGGTACGTTATGGAAATAAGTATCAGATGGATAAAGCCGCAGCTGCAAATTCTTTGTTTGGAGGTGAGAATCAAGTGGATATTGCTACTCCCGAAATCATTCCGTCTCCTGCATGGGGGGATTTGGAACGTTTGAATAAAGAACGTGATTTGGTAGGTATCTATCTTTCTGCCCATCCGTTGGATGAGTATGCTGTTATATTAGAGAATGTATGTAATGTCCACATGGCGGAACTTGCCGATTTAACCCCTTTGCAGAACAGAGACTTAACCATGGGGGGGCATTGTGAGTGCAGTGCGTGAGGGATATACCAAGACGGGAAAACCATACGGTATTGCTAAAGTGGAAGATTATTCGGGCTCAGCGGAATTTGCTTTCTTCGGTAATGAATGGGTAGAGAAGAAGAACTTTTTATGACTGGTATGTTTTTATTTATGCGAGGGAAATGTCAGCCAAAACAATGGCGGCAGGAAGAATGGGAGGTGAAGATAAGTACTATTGAATTATTACCAGAAGTAAAGGAAAAGATTATTGAGAAACTTACAGTTTCAGCTCCTTTGTCTGCATTGGATGAAGAGCTGATAACGGAGTTTTCAGCCTTAATCAAGGCAAATCCCGGTAATGCAGAGCTTTATTTTCATGTAATGGATGAGGATGGACAAATGTATGTCAATCTGATGTCACGTACTATGAAGATTTCGGTTCAAAAAGAGATCATGACTTATTTAAAGAGCCAACCACAGCTCTCTTACAAAATTAATTAGTATATTTGCGCTAACATTTTAAATAACTAAGTATAATAATTATGGCACTAGAAATTAAAGATAGCAATTTTGAAGAATTGCTGGCATCGGGCAAGCCTGTAGTAGTGGACTTTTGGGCAACATGGTGTGGTCCTTGTAAAAAAAGTAGCTCCGGATGTTGAAGCTTTGGCAGAAGAATATAAGGATCAGGTAATAATTGGAAAGTGCGACGTGGATGATAACGACGAACTGACCGGTAAATTTGGTGTACGTAACATTCCTACCGTTCTTTTTATCAAGGATGGTGAAGTGAAAGATAAGACTGTAGGTGCAGTGACCAAGGCCCAGCTGGAAGAAAAAATTAAAGCTTTACTGTAATAAAAAGAATATTCACCCTTTAATATATACGACTATGGGAATGGAAGACGATTTCTTATTGGAAGATGAGGATGATCAAAAAACGATAGAGTTTATCAAAAATTATCTGCCTCAGGATTTGAAAGATAAATTCACGGAGGATGATTTGTATTATATCCTTGATGTGATTGTGGATTACTATACCTCCAGCGGATGCCTTGATGTACAACCTGATGAAGAGGGATACATTAATATTGATCAAGATGAAATTGTGAATTACATAGTCAAGGAAGCCAAGAAAGACGGAATGGGGCCTTATGACCCCAATGATGTATTCTTTGTAGTCCAGGGGGAAATGGAATATGGGAATTCATTGGGACAGGTAGATTAAGAAGATAGTCTCATAATAAAATAAAAGATGCGTATCTCCAGCTAGGGATACGCATTTTTTATATTTGAAAACAAGGTAATATCTACTATTAGCTCTCTTATTTCTTTTGTAAAAGAAAATAATAGAATACCTTTGTAAAAACGCTCATGCTCATTTTAACTATAAAATCATTGCTTAATGGCATAAAAAGAAAAATTCCCAATTCCTACCTGGTTTTTTGGAGGATATCATGTCTTTATTGACTCCGGAAGAACAAGAAATTGCATTTGAATTGTTTAATGATGGAGCCAATCAGGTAGATGAAGAACTGTCTCATATTTATTATCATCATCAGTGTCCCGATTATAGATTGATTGCACAGCCAGTCGCATCTTATTTGATGCCTTTGTGGACGATGGATGATATGAGTAGTCTGTCACCGGCTGAAATCTACTCTTCTTGTGCTGTTATTCCACAAGAAACATTGGAACGAGATCTCCGTAATTTTATTTTTAACATCTTTGTCGTATATCGGAAAATGCCCGAAAAATGTTATTCATATAGAATGTGGTATGCATTAGGAATGATGGAGCATTTTCGTATGGAACGTTGTTTGGATATTGTTTTGGAAGTATTGCGGCAAGACTTGGATTTCTATGATTTTTATTTCGGTTATTTGTATGAAACAATGTTGTCTGCTATAACCTATCAATTGGGACAGAATCAATTAGATGTTTTGATGGACTTTATGAAAGAGCCTGGATTGCTTCCTATGTCTAAATATAGAGTGATTGAAGCGGTTGCTCATATTGTGATAACTCATCCTGCCAGAAGAGAGGAAGTGATGGATTGGTTTGGTAATTTGTTGGGTTATTATTTTGATATACTGAAAGATCAGAAGAATGATATTTGTTCCACTTTGCTGCTTGATCATGTTACAGCTTGCATGATGGATATTCGAGGGGTAGAAACTTTACCTATTTTGCAAAAGATTTATCGGACTTATCATATTAAACCTTATGGCATTCCAAGTATTAATGAACTAAAGAAAAAAATGCCTTATGCGGAAATGCATGGGTTGGAAATGGAGCGGGTAGAAGATTATTTAGCTGAAGTTTTTGAGGCTGCTACTGATGAGGACGAGGATGAGGAAATTTACGATGATCCGCTTTACATAGAAGATCAGCCTGCTAAAAAACTTAGAATAAAAATAGAGTTGAAAGATTCTGAACCGTTAGTTTGGCGCATATTGGAGGTCCCTTCGAATATTTGCTTGGAAAGATTTTCTGAGGTGGTAGAAGTGGCAATGGGATGGGATGGTTATCATTTGCATCGTTTTATTAAGGGGGACACTTATTATCTTCCTCCCAAAGATCGGACAGGTGATTGTTTTTTTGAAGGTGCACTCAAACAGTTTGATTCCGGTATGCTTTCTTTAGGTGAATTATTAAGTCGCAAGGGATCAAAGATTAAGTATGAATATGATTTCGGGGATAGTTGGATACATGAAATTATATTAGAATCCTGTCAGTCTTATAAGAAAGAGGAAATTCCGGTTATTGCCTTGTTGGATGGTGAAAATGCTTGTCCGCCGGAAGATTGTAATGGCATATGGGGGTATAGGGAAATGCTGAAAGCTTTAGAAAAACCTCGCTCCAAAGCTGCGCGTGAATATAAAGAATGGTTGGGGTATAATTTTGATCCTACAGAATTTGATCTTGATGAAACTAGAGGGCTGTTGGCTGAAATTATAGATTGATTTGGAATTTGGTTATAACAGGGCGGGTGAAAATCCCGCTCTTTCCTGAAAAAAAGTGTTTTATGTCTGGTGGATAGGGAAATTTAATATTCACAGATTTTGTTTACTATGTGTTTATACGATGCCTTGTACATTCAAAAAGAAATAGATTCCTGTAGCTATCATTAATAGTCCTAATATAGCATAGAAAAGTCGTGCACGCTGGCGCCCTGCATTACTGACAATGAACTGTGTGTTGTGTGCGGTAAAGAACCACTCCCAATTAAATAAGGCTGCCAGAACGGACAGTAGTCCTACCAATACGAATATGGCTTGGATCAGATAATGCATTCCCATAATTTAATGAATTTGGCTGTAGGGGCAGATTATGTTCGTCCCTACAGTGGATATTTTCTTTTATTCAGCTTCAAAGCGCATGATGCGGCTTCCATCTTCAGATTCTTCAATCTCGACTTTTACAGCATTGCCAGGCAAGAGTTCTTCTACCAGTTCCGGCCATTCGATGAAGCAGAGGGCACCGCTATAGAAATAATCCTCATATCCCATGTCGTATACTTCGTCCAGTTTCTTGATACGATAGAAATCAAAATGGTAAATAAGTTCGCCTGTTTCATCCGAACGGTATTCATTGACAATGGCAAAAGTTGGTGAGTTAATGACATCTGTTACCCCCCAGCTCTTCGCATACAGCTTTGATAAATGTTGTTTTACCGGCCCCCATCTTTCCGTAGAAAGCAAAAAACGGTATTGTCACCCATGGCTGCGATGAATTGTTTGGCAGCTTCGTGGATAGAGTTTAAAGAATTGATTTTAATTTCCATATTCATTGGTTTGATTGAGTTTCTTTTGTTTGTAAATATACATGCTTTTCCCCATTTTACAAAAAGTATAGATAAGGATTGAAAAAAAAGATTATCGCTGCACCCGAAGGAACTTGTAATTTATAAGAAATGAACAGTCCACCTAAACAACCTGCATAACCAATGATGACAGACCACCAAATAATTTTCTTGAAACTATGGGTAAACAAATTAGCGGTCATTTGTGGTAAGGTCAGCAGAGAAATGGCAAGTACTATACCTACCATGCGGAGACATGATACGATGGTCAGTGCAATGAACATCATTAGAATATATTCAAATAAAGCTACCGGTATACGTTGAGAACATGCGAATTCCCGGTCGAAAGCGATGCAAATGATAGGATTTAGAAATAAAGTGAAAAATAGTATCAACAGTATGGAAAGAATGGCAAGTAACAAAATATCTGTGGGCGTAATGGTCAGAATGTTACCGAACAGAAAGGCGGATAAATCGGGAGTGAATCCTGGAGCTAAAAAGCTAAATATAATACCTACTGCCATACCAAAAGTCCAAAACACAGCGATAGCAGAGTCTTCGCGCATATCTTTCCGTTTGCTTAACCATTCTACCCCAAAGGAAGAGAGTACGGAGAAGATTGCAGCAGATAATAGAGGAGAGATGTCTGCGTATAATCCTAGACCGATACCTCCAAAAGAGGCATGGGTAATTCCTCCACTGATAAATACCAAACGGCGCGTCACAATGTATGTGCCGATAATGCCACAGGCAATGCTGGCAAACAAGCTTCCTAGCAAGGCATGTTGGAAGAAAGTATAATGCAAAAGTTCTAATATATCCATACTGTATTCTTTTTTCAGTGGTTTTTATTCAAATGGAGGCTTTGCTTGATGTAGGGCGGATTATTTGAATCTTCGTTCACCTACAATCAGGAAAAGTTCGTCTTTCAACTCGTCTGGCAGTTCTACTCCACGTAATTGCAGGCTACGGCTCCATCCGGCTACCTCATCTTCTTTACAAGTGTACATGATTTCTCGAAATTCTTCCACTTCTTCTTCATTATAACCATTTGAGGGACGGCCGCGAAAGCGGTCCAGTTCTTCATCATCATAATATTCTATTTTTTTGCTGACAGCGGCAAGCAGGCTTTCTTTTTTCACAAATTTCATGTTGTCCACAACATTCAGCGTCTGCTTCCACTATTTCGGGAGCGGTCTTCAATTCTCCGCTTTCTATCTTTTTTTGTATCTGGCGGTTGTGTAAAACTCCCACTGCCATGGCGATACCTGCCAAAATAATCAGACCAATAATAAGTATGAGCATAACTTTATATCTCCTCTATTATAAAACCAGCTTTCTTTAAATCTTCCCAATAGTAAGGATAGGATTTTGAAACGACCTGTGGGTTGTTAATCCGGATTTCGGGCATCACTACACAAACCGGAGCGAACGCCATAGCCATACGGTGGTCCTCATAAGTGTCAATGGCGGCATCAGCGGTCATTTCACATCGTTCACCTTCCCAAGACAGAATACGATCGTCTATTTCATGAAGTATATATCCTAGCTTTCCCATTTCTTTTATCAAGGCTGTTATACGGTCTGTTTCTTTAATCTTCAAACTTTGTAAGCCTGAGAAGCGGAAGGGAATATTCATTAACGCACAAGTGACAACAAATGTTTGTGCCAAATCTGGTTGGTTGATGAAATCATAATCCAGACGTTCGGCTATTTTATCGGTCTTTTTCAATGTTACCATTTTATTTCCATAAATACTTTTGATTCCTAGTAACTGGAAAATTTCAGCCACTTTACTGTCCCCTTGATAGCTTGTTTCGAATAATCCCGGTAAAATGATTTCCGCTTTGTTGGAAAGAGCGGCTATCTGATACCAATATGAAGCTGCGCTCCAATCACTTTCCACGTAGAAAGGTATGGATTGGTAGGGTTGTGGCTCAACTTTTAGTTGATATTCATTGAGCCATTTGGCTTTGGCTCCAAAGTCATTCATCAACTGTAGGGTAAGATTGATATAAGGGCGGGATATAATTTCTCCTGTCAGTGTAAGGGCCAGCCCGTTACTTAGTATAGGAGCAATCATCAATAAGGCTGAGATATATTGAGAACTGATATTGCCCGGCAGGCTGATGGTATCTTTCTGCAGTTTGTGTCCGGTGATACGCAGAGGAGGATATCCGTCATTGATTATGTATTCTATTTCTGCTCCTAACTCACGTAAAGCATTGACCAACACCTGGATGGGACGTTGTTGCATACGTTGTGTACCAGTGATGATCCGTGTTCCCGGAGTGACGGACAAATAAGCGGTAAGAAAGCGCATGGCTGTTCCGGCTGCCATAATGTCTATGGTATTTTTGCCGTCATTTAAGGCGTGAATCATTACTTGGGTATCATCGCAGTCAGATAGGTTCTCAAGTTGGAATGTTCTATTTCCCAGTGCGTTGATAATCAATGCACGGTTGCTGATACTCTTGGAAGAGGGGAGCTGGATCGTTGTATATATTTGAGCGGGTGCCGTTACTTTTATTTGCATCATACCTTATATAATATAATAATGTGTATCGGATTGCAAAGGTAGGAATATTATCTTAATACTTGAAGGTTGCTACTTAAAAAGGAAGCCGAGAGTATAAAAAAGCCGAGAACATGGAAAGGTGGCTGTTTTGTTCCCGGCTTGGACATATAGTGAAAGTTAAGCTATAGTGATGCTTGAATCCAAATAAACATCTTGAATGGTATTTAACAATTCAATTCCGTCTTTCATCGGTTTTTGAAAGGCTTTACGTCCACTTATGAGACCCATGCCTCCGGCACGTTTATTAACGATTGCTGTTATTATCGCGTCTTTTAGATCAGAACTGCCATGAGATTCACCTCCAGAGTTGATTAATCCTACACGTCCCATGTATCCATTGGCTACTTGATAGCGGCAGAGGTCGATAGGATGTTCTGAAGTCAGATCGGTATAAACTTTATCATTTGTCTTTCCAAATTTAATGGCTGTAAAACCACCGTTATTGACCGGTAATTTTTGTTTTACAATATCCGCTTTGATAGTAACTCCCAAATGATTGGCTTGTCCGGTCAAATCGGCTGCTGCATGATAATCTACGCCGTCTTTTTTAAAAGCATTATTACGTAAGTAACACCATAAAATAGTAGCCATGCCTAGTTCGTGGGCATATTCAAAAGCTTCCGCTATTTCAACCAGTTGTCTGCGGCTCTGTTCAGAACCGAAATAGATAGTGGCGCCTACTGCTACAGCCCCCATATTCCAGGCTTCTTTTACAGTGCCAAACATCACTTGGTCGTAAGAATTGGGATAAGTCAATAATTCATTGTGATTTAGTTTGACAATAAAAGGAATCTTGTGGGCGTATTTGCGAGCAACGGAACCTAATACTCCGAAAGTAGAGGCTACGCCATTACAGCCCCCCTCAATAGCGAGTTTTACAATATTTTCCGGATCAAAGTAAAGTGGATTGGGAGCAAATGAGGCTCCTGCTGTATGTTCTATGCCTTGATCTACAGGAAGAATAGATACATACCCTGTATTTGCAAGTCGCCCGTGTCCTAACAGGGCTTGAAGACTGCTTAGGGTACGAATATTGCGGTCTGATGATATCCAAGTATCATCAATGGTGTTTGGAGAAGGGATATGGATTAATGATTTATCTATAGTTCTACAGGTGTGCTCTAAATAAAATGCTGCTTGGTCACCCAATAAATTTGTTATTTTACTCATACTATTTTTTTGCTTTTATTGATTAATAATTCTTTATCCATAATGTTTTCTTTCTAGTATAAAGGCGTATGATTGCGCTTGAATGCATTATTGAAAACACTATTTTGATGTATTCTCCATTCTGTGATGGAGGTTTCGGACAGCGCAGGAAAATTATTTCCTGCCGTCGGGGGTGGTCTTTCCTTGATCGGCTACTGCTTCCATTAGATTTTTTTATTTCTTCCGGATCTCCCAAAAAGTAGTCTTTCTTCAAATTCAGGTCATCATCAAACTCGAACACATACGGAATAGCGGTAGGTAGATTAAGGCCTACAATTTCCTCATCCGGTATGTGTTTCAAATATTTAATAATTCCTCTGAGGCTGTTTCCATGAGCCACTACCAGCAGTTCGTTTGCTGTAGCTAGATTGGGGAAAATGATGCATTTCCAATAAGGTAATATACGTTCTACTGTTTCTTTCAGAGATTCAGTACGTGGAAGATCTTTGTCAGGAACTTCTTTATAACGGGTATCTGTTTTCGGATTGCGCGGATCGTCTTCCGATAGGGCTTTGGGGGCTACGTTAAAGCTACGACGCCATATCAATACTTGTTCTTCTCCATATTTAGAAGCTGTTTCGCTTTTGTTTAATCCTTGCAATACGCCATAATGTTTCTCGTTTAGACGCCAACTTTTCTCTACAGGTATCCAATCTTGATCCATTTTATCTAGCACACAGTTTAATGTTTTGACTGCACGCTTTAAAAAATGAAGTGTAAGCTTTATCAAAATGAAATCCTTTTTCTTTTAAGAGTGTACCTGCTTGGTTGGCATCAGCGATACCTTTTTCGGTTAAATCTACATCTGTCCATCCTGTAAAACGGTTGTCTTTGTTCCAAGTACTTTCTCCATGGCGGAGTAATACGATTCTTTTCATTTGTTCTCCTTTCTTTATTACCCGGTAATACATTTTCTGTTGGCAACAAAATTAGTTGTAGCATACATACTTATCAATACCCATTAATTATGAATTTAACAATGGAAGGCAAGGATTTGTTTCTCTTTTTATTATTTTTGTGCTTTGTAATTAACACATGCCATGAAAAGAATTAAAACAGGACTAACGGGATTTATATTAGGAGATTGGTTGGGAATGCCTTACAGGGGAAAAGGAAAAGGGACATTTAAACCTATATGGACAAAATCTTATCTTCGGGGAGATAAATGTTCAGGGAATACCTCGATGTTATTATGTGCTTTGGACAGTCGTTGCAATTTGGAACTTTATCAGCAGAATTTAAGAAACTGGTATTTCAATAGAAAGTATACAGGAGAAAACATTGAGTTTGATATTGATCAGGTGACCCAAAAAGCAATCATGAAAAATTTCAGGGGAGTGTCTTCGGATTCTAATAGTGGCAACCGCAGTTTGATGGGGTGTTGTGTTTTGGCTTTTCTCCTTTATCTAAAGAGGAGATTTTTTCTTTATTAAGATCACTCATAATAGTCGTTATAGCTTTAAGTATACTTGGTTTTTATTGAGTTCATTCGTTGCCTGTTGGAATATGAAGATAAAGAACAGGCATTACAGCAGGCTGAGCAGAGATGTGATGTGGAGGTTAACAGGCAAAATCTTTGTAATGGAAGCTTTGTTGTAGATACGGTGGAATCAGTGGTCAATTGGTTTATGGCAGGAAATAGTTATAAGGAGTGCGTATTTTCGGCTATAAACTCAGGTAAGTCAAGTGATGCGGTAGGAGCATTGACAGGTTTGCTGGCGGGAATATATTATGGATTAGAATTAAAGAATGGAGTGAAGGGGTTTGAAACAATGGAATCTTATATTGATTCATTTATCCAGTACCTTAATCCCACTCTTTAAATTCCAATGAAAGTTGTTCCCATTGTTTTTTTATTTCTTCTTTTTCTTCTTTGGATTAGATATGGATAGTCCGATAAGGCGGATGGGGTGGCTTTCATAATCAATTTCTTTCAGTAATTTTTTGCTAACGGAAGAATTTTATCCATACTTGTCAGTTCACTGTTTTGAGTGATGCTGCGGGTTATTTGGCTAAAGTCATGGAACTTTATTTTTAAAGTAAGTGTGTTACCGCTGAAATTAGTGCGTTTCAGTCTTTCTAGCAATTCGGTAACTACATGATATAGTTCAATGATGGCGGAAGAATGAAGAGAAATGTCTTTTTCCAATGTATGTTCGCATCCTACGGACTTACGGATTCTTATGGGTTCTACAGGACGGAGGTCAATGCCTCGTGCGAAATCGTAATACAGATTACCTGCTTTACCAAACTGCCGGGTAAGCATTTCTAAAGTGCAGGCTTGTAATTGGGTACCATTATGAATCCCTAATGTGTGCATTTTTTGGGCTGTTACCGGACCTACTCCCCAAAAAGATTCGATGGGAAGGTGGGCGATGAAATCCAATGCTTGGTTGGGATGTATTGTACATAATCCGTCGGGTTTGCGGTAATCCGATGCTATTTTGGCTAGAAACTTGTTATAAGAGACCCCGGCTGAAGCTATCAATCCCAATTCTTTGCGAATACGCTTTTTAATATCTTTGGCTATATCTATAGCAAGTGAAAAGCCTGCTTTATTTTCAGTTACATCCAGAAAAGCTTCGTCTAGTGACAGAGGCTCTATGATATCTGTATAGGTATGAAAAATATCATGTATCTGCTGGGATACAGTTTTATATACATTCATTCGCCCCGGAACAAAAATCAGTTCTGGGCAAAGTCTTTTGGCTTTTTGTGATGACATGGCGGAACGTACTCCGTAACGGCGGGCTTCGTAACTGGCAGCAGCTACCACACCTCGTTCTTCAGCGTGTCCCACAGCAAGCGGTTTTCCACATAATTCGGGGTTGTCACGTTGTTCTACCGATGCGTAGAATGCATCCATATCGATATGTATTATTTTGCGTTCGGACATCTTCATGAAATTTGTAGAGCAAAGGTATGAAAAAGGTTTTTGGTTGATGAACTCTTTAACAGCTTTATTTGTTATATTTTCATTAATATTATTTCTGTATAACGAGTATGAGAAAGGCACGTAAAAACTACTTTATTTACTTGATGATGCTATTGATATTCGGAGGGTTGATTTATACCGCTATAGCAGGTGGTGAGCGTTTTTTGCATTTGTCATCTATAAAGCCAGCGACAGCAGGTGATGATGCTTTTACTATGTTTAAAACTATATTACTTGATAATCTGGAGCATCCTTTTTCCATTTTACTCATTCAAATTATAGTTGTATTGATTGCGGTTCGTATTTTTGCGTCTGCATTCCGCTATATAGGGCAACCGGGAGTGATAGGTGAGATAGTGGCAGGAATTGTCTTGGGGCCTTCCCTGCTGGGATCTCTTTATCCTGAGTTTTTCGGCTTTTTGTTTCAACCGGATTCTTTGACTAATCTGGAACTTATCAGTCAGTTAGGGTTGGTACTATTTATGTTTGTTATTGGAATGGAGGTTGATTTCGGAGTATTGAAAAATAAGATAAATGAAACATTAGTTATTAGTCATGCAGGAATTTTGGTACCTTTCTTCTTGGGAATGTTGGCTTCTTACTGGGTATATGAGGAATATGCTTCCCAGCAAACAGCATTTCTTCCATTTGCTTTATTTATTGGTATATCTATGAGTATTACCGCTTTTCCGGTTTTGGCCCGTATTATTCAAGAACGGAATATGACACGGAAACCTGTAGGAATTCTTACGATAGCATCTGCAGCCAATGATGATGTGACAGCTTGGTGTTTGTTGGCGGTTGTCATTGCTATTACAAAAGCAGGAACGTTGGGAGGTGCTTTGTATACAGTTCTTCTTACATTTGTCTATATAGCTGTGATGTTTGTTGTTGTTCGTCCGTTTTTAAAGAAAATCGGTACACTTTATTCCAATAAAGAAGTTATAAACAAGACCTTTGTCAGTTTTATTTTTTTTGGTTTTGATTGTATCGGCGGCTATTACGGAAATTTTGGGGATTCATGCTTTGTTTGGTGCTTTTATGGCGGGTGTAGTCATGCCTTCTAATTTTGGTTTCCGTAAGGTAATGATGGAGAAGGTTGAGGATATAGCATTGGTTTTTTTTCTACCGTTATTTTTTGCTTTTACAGGATTACGCACACAGATAGGATTAATTAATACGCCGGAATTATGGTGTGTATGCCTGTTATTGATTACTGTAGCGGTTGTCGGAAAATTTGGTGGATGTGCTGTGGCCTCCCGTTTGGTGGGTGAGTCTTGGAAAGATAGTTTCACCATAGGTACTTTGATGAATACCCGTGGATTGATGGAATTGGTGGCATTGAATATCGGTTATGAGTTGGGGGTACTTCCTCCATCTATCTTTGTTATTCTTATCATAATGGCTTTGGTTACGACTTTTATGACGACACCTTTATTAAATTTAGTCGAATGGGGCTTTGCAGTAAGAGAACAAAAAAGCGGTTTTGCACGAAAATTGCTTTTGTTCTTTGGACGTCCCGAAACAGGTGGTAAGCTATTATCGGTATACAAATTACTCTTTGGAAAACAACTTTCTTATCATCAGGTAATTGCAGCTCATTATACAACGGGTACCGATGTGAATCCTACTAGTGTTGAGCAATTTTTTGAAGAAAGTTTTATTCCTGTTGATAAACAGGCAGAGCACTTGAATATACATATAGAGAAGCGTTATAGAGTAACTGATAATTTGGTATCTGATATGATTTCCACTGTAGAAGCGGAGTCACCGGATATTTTGTTGTTAGGCGCAGGGCCTTGCTTTATGACTGACGGTGAAAAGTCGATGACTTCTTTTTTGGTTTGTTTCGTAAAAAAGTGGATGATGTGTTAGAGCATGCTTCTTGTCCTGTTGCTATCTTTGTAAATCGTGACTATCGTAATGGAGATGAAGTGGCTGTATTGATAAATGGAAGTATGGATAGTTTTCTTTTCACTTATGTGCGTCGTTTATTAGAAGATGGAGGGAGTTTTATTCATTTATATTATTTCAGCAGTGGAAGTGAAGAATATGTAGGACAAATATATAAGATAAATAAGCAGTATGCAAATAGGGTACATCTGTATCCTTTGGTTGAAATAGAGGATTTGGTATTGCCGATAATTCATGGATTGCTTATTTTAAGCTATGATACTTGTGTGGGGATTGCTGCCAATGAAAAAGTCTTTAAAGCGCTTCCTTCTTTATTGGTCATGAAGGATGCATCTTAAAAAGAAACTGAGCCGTTTTCAACCATCCCGCCAAACTGCCATAGTTACGAGAATTGTCTAAAAAGCAAAAAGCATTGACAATCATCAGATTATCAATGCTTTCTTCCAGTCGGGGTGACTGGATTCGAACCAGCGACCACACGCCCCCCAGCTGTTGAAAGAATATTTGTATTCATTGGTATTGGGTTAGAAATCAGTGGTACAATACCTTGTGAATGGGGTGATGTGTTGTATCTATTGAGATTAAGTGAGATGAAAAGTGTAATAAAAATGTAATCGAGAGGTAAAAAAACACCTTGCATGGACAGGTGGAAAAGTAGTCGAACTACTTGGCTTTCAGTCTATGATTTCTGCAACTAAATGAGTATATTTGTATCATCCTAAGGTACTTAAAGCAGTAGGAAAGAACAATTAAATAATTTAGTTATGGCAAGATTCAATATTATCGCTTACAGGAGTAATCAAAAGAAAGATGGGAGCTATTCTATATATTTAAGGGTAACTAAGGACGGTAAAAGGATATATATAGATTTAGGGGTAACTACTCAATTAAATCAATGGGATAAAAGTTCGGGACGATTCAAAAGAGATAAAAGATTGAATCCTAATTATATAAAAGATAACAACCTTTTGAACCACTACGAAGAACGCATAAGTAGTATCTTAAGAAAGTTTGCAGAGGAACGGGTTGATTGGACTTTAAACTTGTTTAAGGAGCAGTTTTTAGGTATGTCAAAACAGGGGAAGGTTTATGACTTCTTCCTTACCCAAATTGAAAATTTGAAGGCTACGAATCATCACGGGAATGCTAAAGCCTATGAACGTACACTCCATGTAATGGGGAAATATGACGATAAAATAGAGGAGCGTTTATTTCCCGAAATAGATATCAAATATGTGAATGCGTTTAATGTAGCCTTGGAGAAAGACGGTTGTTGCGGTAATACACGAAAATATTATATGAAAACCCTGCGTGCTGTATTAAATAAAGCTATAAAAGAGAAAGAGGCTTCTGTTAGCACCTACCCGTTTGGAAATGGTGGTTTTGAAATTAGCAAGTTGGAGGAAGAAACGCGTAAAAGGTATTTGCTGGCAGAGGATTTGGACTTGATTAAAAACTCTCCACAAGAAAATTTCACTATGGAATATACACGGAGGCTGTTTCTGTTTTCCTATTACTGTTTTGGTATCAGCTATGTGGATATGGCTACATTGACAACGCATCATATAGAAAAACTTGAAACAGGTGAACATATTGTTTACAAGAGGCAGAAGATAAAGAATCAAAGGGGAGTAAAATCTATTAAAATACCTCTGACTGATACAATAAAAGAACTGATAGAATGGTTTAAGCAAAAAACGCCTCTTGTTGGGGATTATTTAACACCTATCATAACAAGGGATTACAGTGGAGAACAACTGTATAATCACATTCGTTCTCGCTATGGACGCTACAACAAGAACCTAAAGAAATTAGGGGCAGCGTTGGGGATTGAACGTCAGAAATTGACCACCTATGTAAGTAGGCATACAATGGCTATGACATTACAGAGTAACAAAGTTCCCCGTGAAGTAATCAGTCAAGTAATGGGACATAGCAATCTTGAAACAACAAATGTATATCTTGACAGCTTCGAGACGAGTGTAGTGGATGAGGCTGCAAAACTCCTTTAAATAAATAATAATGAGAATAGAAACGGATATGCCTTTAAGCAGCTTAATAGAAAAGCTGCTTAGAGGGGAAGCAGCAGAATTCCATGATGAGGATTTTCGTACCTATGTGGATAGTAAGATGGGAAATAACCATGAGTTACTTCAACAGGCTTTAAACGAGATAGAGGATGCCATAGATAATTGGAAGTGTTCCTACTTCATTTCAGTATATGATGAAAGAGTGAATGCCTATCGGACGGGTACTACCCAATGGACTTCACAAGATTTGGATGATTGTTTGTGGAGGAAGAGTGTTTACGTAAAGAGGGCAAAATAGCTTTGACGGTTGATTACCTCTATGATGAAATTGAGAAGATAGGCTTTGTAAACGAACATCATTGTGATGCAATGGATATGGCGCGTCTAAATAATGATATAGACTTCTTAAAGTCCCAATGGGAAGATTTAGCTTTGGCCCAAATAAAGTCGTTAGAGGGAATTGTAAAGCAAATGCTGAGTACAGTGTCAATAGAACCTAAAACCGAAAAACAGAAGAGCAATAGACCCGAAAAACAACCGATAGACCCTCCTGAGGTATTTGGGGTTGATGTGTGTTGTGAAATAACAGGTTATAAAAAGAATACCGTCTATAAGTTGATACATGAAAATCAAATACCGTGTTTCCGTCCGGGTGACAATGGTAGAAAAGTAATGTTTCGACGTGAGGAAATATATCAGTGGATGACAAAACGAAAACAGGAATCCACTCAAGAGTATATTGAGTTCATGGATAAACGTCTGTTAGCTCGTAACAGGAAATAATAACCCGTAATTATTAGGGAATTTGTATATACAAAAGGTGAGGCTATGTATGATACGGTTATATTGATATTGAAAAAAGAGGATATAGGTGATAAATATAAATGGCAGGCAATTCTCCAAAACATTTATCAGACCTGTGAGTATAAAAAAGGTAGAGGGTGGCTGTGGCTATACAGGTGGTTTACGTGTTTCTGTTACAGATAAGCGTATTAGGATAGAAGGGAGTCTCTCTAAATATTACTATGGAAACAATATTAGGAGTTTGACATTAGAACATACGAAGGAGGCTCTCAAACGATTAAGACGAGAACTTAATGTTCCTATGGACAAGGCTGATGTTGTTGAGGTGGATATTGCAGAAAATTTTGAAGTTGAAAATTCTCCCGAATTATATATATCCAAAATGCAGTCTTTGGGGACATCCCACCCTAACAAGTGGAAAGGTACGACTTATTTCCCTATAAGTGGTTCCATGCTTCGCTTTTATGATAAGGGGAAGGAATCCCGGCAGAGGGGCAAGCGTCGCCATAAGCGAGAAAGCTGCCCTCTGCCGGAGAGGGAAAGAAAGAACTTGTTGCGTTATGAAATGAAGTTTAAAAAGGCAAAAATAAGACAAGTGTTTGGACGTCAGCTAAAAGCCTGTGATTTGTATAACAAACAAGTCTTTTGGCAATTCATTGCGGAATGGTTTGGTGCTTATGAGGATATAGGTAAATTATCTGACAGGCTCTTTGATGTAAGTTTTGAGCAAATAAAATCCACAAAAGATATGGAGGATTGGTGTATCTGTATAGCTAACAGTGTTATCGCACTTCCTAATTTCATAAAAGAACAGTTATTCAAAAACAGAGAAAATCCAAAAGATACAGATTATCAATCCCATAAAAGGATACAAGACCGTATGAAAAAGGCTCTCCAACACTTTGAACAATATATGGGACAGTCGGAATTGATAATAGAACTGACGAAAAAGATTGAGGACTATCTAACATGGAAATTTACGGAATCCCCCGATGCGTATGATAAGAATTAAATAATAGCCCAAAGGCTTTCACTAAATAGAGTGTCTGTAAGGAGCAATACGAGATTCTAAATACAGATGCGGAACCTTGTGCCCAATTAGGCAGTAAGATTTCAATAGAGGGTTGTAAGAGGAGTATAAAAAGTGATAAGACTGTTAGTGTACAGTCGATAGAAACAATGCAAGTTGCCATCAAAGAAGAGTAAGGGTTAAGAAATCTTCGTTATATAGTGATGAGTCTTGTGATGACAGGGTACAATGCTATAGAGGTCTTATGATATAGGAGTGGAAATAATCGTGCATCACCTAAAAAGAGTGGAATAAAATCGAATGTTAGGTATGCTTGGATTTACATGTATGATGATGAGGCTGTTTAGAGGTGTCTGCAAAAGTTTAGACGTCCCAATGTGCAAACGCCTCATCGGAGTTCTCTCCCTAAAATCTTGTGAACTATCAATAAATGAGTAAATTTGTTCCACGACATCCCTAAAAACGTTTGTAGAACGCTGAATTTTAGTTATATTTGTCCCGCTAACAGGTTAAAGACCTGTTGGTGACATATTAATTAAAGGAAGCGTTTAGCTTTATCCCGTATTTAGAAATCTGGACAATTTCGAACCACACGGGGATAGACGATACAAACGCTCATGCTAATCTTGTATATATCAGTGATATATATGGCTTGGCGTGGGGTGTCGTTTTATCTCGTGTGGTGGGTTTGTCCAGAACCTCTAAAGGCAGATAATTCTAACAGCCTCACGCTATCTTTTTATATAAACCTTTCCTGTTGGGGCTGTGGAAAGCAAATCGCAGTATTATGAAAAAATTTCTTGTAATATGGATTGTTGCTGCTGTGTTAATAAGCTGTAACAGTAAGAATGTACATCAAGAACCTGTACCAACAAGTGGAGAACTTATTGATATAGGAGTAAGATTGATTAATGCATACTCCACTTTAGTTAATTTAGGGGGTGAAGCAAATGTCAGCCCTGACAATCTTGAGGCTGTCTTAAAGCATTACGAAAACAAATATTCCTATTTCAAAAAGAATGATTCGATACCTTTAGGACAAGGAATAAGGTGTGAAGCTATGACAGCAGATTCAATATCATTCAGTTATTGGGCATATCATGTAAAAGATTCCATCCAGTTTTCAATCACAATCCAAGCTCCCTTGTTTATAGGTAAAGGTGAACCGTTGGCTTTAATGGACTCTATAATCGACAAATCATTAGATTTGAGTTTAATAGGAATGTATAAAGACATGTATGAGATTTCAGACCTTACTTATTACATTAAGGGAAGCAAATCTCATCCAATGTATGGGAAACTATGGGGAACAGGTTGTATGATAACAGCACTCTATAGTAAAGGGTTAGAAAAGTCTTATAATGAGTTGAGAACGTATTGTAAACGATATAATCGAATGCAATAATTAGGGCTTCTAACGGAGCGTATAAGATAGGGGTAGGGCAATAGTTGTCCTACCCTGTTTGTTATATTAGGTTTGTTTCTAATAGAAGAGTAAAAGAACCTATGCGCAAACAGGGAGTGTGGTTGCGTATGAGAAAAATTATTAGGGGTTAGGAAACATTAACGGTCAACTAAATACAAATCCTATTGGTATCACAATTTGTATTGGGTTGGACTAAGTTATCCGAAAAGTGTAATCAAAAAGTAATCGCTACAAATGAAAAGGAGTTAAGTCATCAACTTAACTCCTTGATAATCACCAGTCGGGGTGACTGGATTCGAACCAGCGACCACACGCCCCCCAAGACGCGTACTCTAACCGGGCTGAGCTACACCCCGAATTGCGGATGCAAAGGTAGTGCTTTATTTTTCAATCTGCAAATAAATCGCTGTAAAAACTACAAGTGAGCATCCTCTATGATTATCGTATATAGCTTGTTATTAATGCAATATGGTCATATTAAAAAACTATTATTTAGACAATATTCAAAATAACTCCAAGACTGTTTCGGAGGCTGTTTAGTATCCTACATAGTACAAAATATATGCAGAAAGCCTCGACTTATAGCAATAAAGAGTTTCAAATCATCCCGGAACCTTAATCAAACCTTAATCGAAAAACAGGATGCACAATTAGGATGCAAACAGATTATAAAGTTAATGTAGGTTAAAGTCTGTCCCAATTTCGCAATGTTTTAAGGAACCTTCCTTGTTGAGCTATTGCAATGATATAGTTTTAATCATCGAAATTACATATCTTTGCGATGCATCCGTTGAGGATGCCCTAAATAATTTCGTAGCTAATTTAAAATTAATTTGCTATGGCAAGATTTAAAATTACGCTCTTTAAGAGCAACATTAGAAAAGACGGAAGCTGCCCCGTCTGTTTAAGGGTAGCAAAAGAGGACAAAACAAAGTACATCGACTTACAACTGTCGGCAACGAAAGGTCAATGGGATGAACAGGCATCCCGATTTAAAAAAGACAAGCGTGTCAATCCTAACTACGAAAATTACAATGCGTTGCTGAACCGTTATGAAGTCCGGAAAGATGAAATCCTGCAAAAGTTCATGGAGGAACGGATAAACTGGACGCTTAACCAGTTCGAGGAGGAGTTTCTTGGTATGTCAAAGCAGGGCAAGGTTTACGACTACTTTATGCGACAGGTGGAAAACTTAAAAGCCACACGGCATATCGGTAACGCAAAAGTCTATGAACGTACCTTGCACATGCTGGCAAAGTATGACGACAAGATTGAGGAACGGCTGTTTTCGGAGTTGGACGTGAAGTATATCAATCGGTTTAACCTTGAAATGGAAAAAGACGGCTGTTGCGGAAACACCCGTAAATACTACCTCAAAACATTGAGGGCGGTTATAAACAAGGCGATAAAAGAACGTGAAGCCTCATTAAATACCTATCCTTTCGGTAAGGGTGGCTTTGAAATCGGTAAGCTGGCAGAGGAAACAGCCAAGCGCTACCTTTCACCACATGATTTGGAGTTGATAAAAAACTCGCCTCAACAAAATCCTGTGTTGGAGTTATCCCGTAGGGTATTCCTGTTTTCCTATTTATGTTTCGGTATGAGTTTTATAGACGAAGCCATGCTGACTAAAAACAATATCAATACTTTTGGGGCAGAGGAGCACATCGTTTACAAAAGGCAAAAGACACAAAACGCTAAAAATGTAAAGCCTATAACGATACCTGTAACTCCTGCCATAAGAGAGCAGTTGGAGTGGTTTAAGGCAAATACTACTTTGACAGGCGACTATTTGCTGCCAATAATAACAAGGGATTATGAGGGGAAGCAACTGTATGACCATATCCGCAGCCGTTACAAACGTATAAATGACGGTTTAAAGCAATTGGGCAAATTGCTTCATATCCGTATGAACCTGACCACCTATGTCAGCCGTCATACGATGGCCATGACCTTACAAGGCAATGATGTGCCCCCCGTGAATTTACCAGCCAAGCGTTGGGGCATCGTAATCTTACAACGACAAATGTATATCTTGACAGTTTTTCAACAAGTGTATTAGACAGAGTAGCTAAAATCCTTTAATTATGAGTATGACAATAAATATGCCTTTGGGCGACTTGATAGACAAGTCTCCCAAAGGGGAAGCTCGTTTTGCGCATGAGGAATGGTTGCGCACCTATGTAAAAAGACTGACGAAAGGTAATAAGACAAAGCTAAAACAGGCTTTAAATGAGGTGGATGAGGCTATAAACCAATGGCGGAACGGCTTCTTCATATCCACTTATGATGAAAAGTTATCAGCCGTCCGACAAGGCAAACTGAACATGGACAGCCAAGAGTTGGAAGATGTCTATAACGAGGAAACCTATTTGCAAAAAGAGGGTAAAACAGGTTTGGTTGCAGATTTTCTGTATAATTCCATAGCCCAATACGGCTTTATCAATGAACACCACCGTGATGCGATAGAGAGCGCATGGCTGTTTCACGACATGGAGTTTTTGCAACAGCAATGGGAATATTACGCTCTGGCTCAAATAAGGTCGTTGCGGGCAGTCATTGTTTCCATGCTGGGAACAGTACCAACGACACCTGAAACCGAACCACAGAATGCCAAAAGAGAACCAAAACGGATAGAGGATTATCCCGAAGTGTTTGACATTACACTTTATTGTGAACTTACGAATTATGCAAAGGATACTATTTACAAGTGGACCCGTACCCGTGAAATACCTTGTCATCGTTCCGGGACAAACGGACGCAAACTTGTGTTCAAGCGTGACGAAATCGTAGCGTGGATGACTGCCCGAAAGCAGGAAACCAAGGACGAATTTATAAAACGAATGGAAAGCTAGTTGGCTGCACGGCTCCGTAAATAGTTAATATGCTTTATTATGTATAACTTTCTATATACATTCCAGTCTCACAGCCATGTATGACAAAATCAAATTAATGCTATATGACCTGCCAACAGGGTACAACTGGCAAACAGTCCTGCAACGTACAGTTGACTATTTTGCCAATGGTACAGGTGGTAAGGGGTATTGGCTTGGACGTAGAGTCATAGTTATAGACACGTATGTGTCATTCGAGGGCATGTCTATGAAAACATAACCTAAAGACCTTATCATTAAAGGAAGTAGAGGGACTTATATGAGGTTAAGTAAGAATTTGGGTGTGCCCATGTATAAGGCAGTGGTGGAGTCTGCGGAGTTTGCACATAACTTTAGCATGACAGAGCCTCCTATTATGTATATGCAGAAGTTGGATGCTATGAAAGCATTTAGACCTAATGGTTGGAGTGGTACTAAATATATGGATAACGGGGAAGTGCGTTGCAAGTTTTATGACAAAATACAGGAAACGAAGAAGAAGCGTGAACTGCCTAAATATGGAAGAGAGAACTTGCCAAAGAACTTATTGAGGTATGAGGTGACATTTAGCACCAAAGGACTGAGTAGGTTGTTTGGCAGGGATATAGTAGCAGAGGAACTTTGGAGTAAACAGGTGTTTTGGACGCTGGTTGCAGAGTGGTTTGGATATTATGAGGATATGGTGAAACTGCCTAATGATTGTTGGGATGCGGATTACCGTATTTTTGAGAGCGCCAAGGACTTTGCCAAGTGGTGCATTTGTATAGCAAATGCCGACCAAAACCTGTCTTATTATGTAAAGCACGTCCTTTTTAAACTTCGGACAAATCCGCAGCCAGCCGACCGTGTCCTACGTAGGCAAATACAAAAGAAAATCTAGGAAGCGTTGGAGTGGGGCAAAAAATCATTTGGCTCTCCCTAACCTGACCTTGGAACTGACAGGCAAAATAGAACAATATCTTGCTTGGCTGTTGGAGCAGTCGGCAGACAGGATGGGCATCGCGGAGGAACGACGAATATTCAATACCGCTGTTAATCCTCTTCTTATTCAAATAAGACTTGGTAATCATCAGAGAGTGTAAACTTCACTTCCTAAGTTTATTCTTCAGATGATTACCAAGCCTTATCTTTTAAATGAGGTGTCTATTGGGCGTGCACGGCCAAAAACTTATCTAACACAATAAAAGTACTCGGCAGGATATAAAAATAATTCGCTAATATTGCGAATTGTGCAAATATGTGTTATCTTTGTGTCATCAAAGAACGGTTATATGAACGTAGAATTTGAAAAGGAATATTTGGCAGAACTTTATGAAAAAGGAAAAACTGATGATAAGAAGCATCGTTTCCAACCTCAAATAGTCAATGGTTATTTGAAGTGTGTCAAAGCTCTACTAAATGCCTCTCGAATGGAAGATTTATATCAGTATAGGTCTTTAAACTATGAAAAGTTGAAAGGTGATAAAAAAGGACTTTCTTCTTTACGCATCAATGACCAATACAGATTGGAATTTAAGGAAATCACCAATGCGGGTAATCAAACAATCATAGAAGTCTGTTCTTTGATAGACATTACAAATCATTATAAATAGGAGGAACTATGGGTATAGCAACAAATAATTTGCAGTCATTCCGTCCCTATCATCCGGGTGAATTGATAAAGGAAGAATTGGAATGTAGAGGCATAAGGCAAAAAGACTTTGCAAAGAGATTTGGCTTGTCTTATTCTGCCTTAAATGAAACATTAAATGCAAAACGTCCGATAACTACCGAATTTGCCTTGTTTTTAGAGGCGGCTTTGGGGGTCAATGCCGATTTGCTTGTAAGAATGCAAACGGATTATAATATACAGGTAGCACGAAAGAATAACTTCTTGCGTGAAAAGCTAAACAATATAAAGAAAATAGCTGCCGTGTTTTGAAAACAGTTCTTGGTATGATATTATAGAAATAAAGTTTTTAACGAGGTATTTAAGATAAGGTGGGGCAAGCTGCTCCACCCTTATTGTTTGCTCCTCTAAGAGTGTAAAAAAACGAGTTCCTTTGTACTCGAAAATACTTGTTTATAGATGAAAATCAGTATCAATAAAAATTAGCACAATATTTAAATCTCGGTCATAAATTCTTCGTTATATTCATGCAACTTATAAAAAGTTTGGTATGAGAAATTAATTGTATTTGTGTTGGAATAGTTATCTTATACGTGATGCTCCTAATTGTATATCAGCGTGTTATTGTAAAATAGTTAGTGATATACATAAGTAAGTTATAATATTAAAAAAATGAGATTATGGAAAACAAGGAAGTACAGGCATTAGATTCTGAATATCTTTTGTCGTTAATGAAACAGGCTAATACGGATAAGGATGCTGCATTTGAGTTAGGAAAGTAGTACATGAATGGCACAAAAATTCCTCAAGATACCCGAAGAGTACTCTTTTATTTTCAACAGGCTACAGATTTGGGGCATTCTGAGTCACAAATGATAAGTGGATATCTGTATAAAGTAGGAGCATGGGATTTGAAGCCAGACCCTTTAAAAGCTGCCGAACTCTTTGTGTGTCCGTCAATGACAAACCCCAGTGATGAAATTGTATAGTGGGAAGCTATAAATTTATTCTTATATGGTGGTATTGGAGGAACACCTCTAAATGAATATAGAGGTGTTAGTCTGTTGGTGTTTATGAGCCAATTGGAAATTCCCTATGCAATGTATTTGTTAGGTAAGGCTCATGAAAACGGTTTATGGGGAGTGTCTAAAGACAAAGACGAGGCGATAAGATTATATCGTGAGTCTGCGAATTTAGGGTGTACTGCTGCTATGCTATTTCAGCCTTAAAAGAAGAGCCTTTTGTGGTGACTGAACAATAAGCAGAGAGGAGGTGATTATTTGCTTTACCACTTATTTAATGTATTTGGAAAATTCTTCAATGCAATAATGCAAAATCCGCATAATAAAAGGCAATAGTCGGATAAAATAAGCCAAGTTTCCCGAAAACCTTATTCGTAAGGTATCCGCAGGTAAAAAATAAGGAGTTAAGTATTTATTTAACTCCTTGATTTATATATTATTGTAATTTTATTATCGGTAATCTTATTCAATTTCCCCAGACGCGTACTCTAACCGGGCTGGGCTACAGCCCGAATTGCGGATGCAAAGGTACGGCTTTTTTGTATTTGCAAATATTCTCTGTACTTTTTTACATTAAAAGTACATCTTTTTATGCAAGGTATTGATAAAACTAATAAGTCGATTCCCTATATTCAGAGGGAGACATATTGGTGTGTCTTTTAAAAAAAACGACCTAAAGCAGACTGGTTCAGGAACTTAGTTCTGATTGTTATTTCCTGAATATTAAGAGAACTGTTTTTCAATAATTCTTTTATCTCCAGTAATGAATAATCTATAATCCAGTCCTTAGGAGATTTTCCACTGGTTTCTTTAACTACTTCAGACAAATATTTGGAAGAAACATGAAGTTTGTCGGCATAAAAGATAACCTCTTTATGTTCTCTGTAGTTATCCATCATTAGCGTGTAGAATCTATGTGTTAAATCTTCTTTACGTGTTGTACTTGTATTATTTCTATGATTGATATAATTTTCAAAGTCATTATATAAATCTAGGAATATAATTCTTAGCAGAGCTATAATTGCTTCTCTGGAAAAACTTTTGGGAAGTTTGCTCCGACTCTTCAGTAATGCATAATAATTCATGAAATACTGCATCTCTTGTTCCGGCAAGGGATAAAGGAAACGAGATTTCATGTAAGAGAAAATTGAGGAGAAAACTTCTGATAGTTTTTATTACATCATAGAAAAAGTGTGTTTGAAAGTGTAAAATAGTTTGTTGTGAAATTAGGACTTGTCTCTATGACTGAGACTAGCAATCCCGGCATAAAGACAAAAACATCATGTGGATGTATAGTATATTCTTGAGAATCCATTCTTATTTTAGCATTTCCTTGTATACAGATTCCAATAGTACATATAGGGGTGTAAGAGGGGCAATCTGTAATGGGCAATGTTGATGCATCAGATTGCATGCAAAATTCATTCTCTAATATATCTTCTCTATTCTTTTCAAATTCCTTATATAACATTTATACCAACCAATTATAGTGCAAAAATAGGATTTCTGAAGCATTGAAAAGTTGATCAATGGTATTTAGGAACAATTTTACGGAAAAAAGCACTTTGTATTTGTCTTTTTTAAATGATAAGCTTGGTTTTTTAACTAATATATTATAAATACTCTAATTTCTTGATTGTTAAAAGTTTGCCTGAGCATAATTGGGATAAATAAAAGATGTTTTTTATTGTATCGGACAGATGGAAAGATTGTACAATCTTTCCATCTGTTTAAAGGGGGATCAGCAACCCATGGATTCACGATAAAAATCCAGCATTTCAAAAATTTCGTCTTTACTTGCCGATTGGTTAATCTGTATATCTCCTATTTCAGTTAATAGGGTGAAATTAATGATGCCTGCTGAGTTCTTCTTATCATGTTTCATGAATTCATAGAGGCGTTCATATTGTTTGCAATCAAAAGGCATAACTCCATAATGTTCTTTGATGAACAAGATGGTTTGACGTAGCTTGTCTTTGGGAAAACCTGTTTTGATGTGGGAGAAATAAAGTTCACAAACTATCCCCCATGCCACAGCGTAACCATGTAATATAGGATGCTGTGTCTCTAATGCCAGACTTTCAAAAGCATGCCCTACGGTGTGTCCCAGATTTAAAGCTTTGCGGATTCCTCTTTCAAAAGGGTCCTGTTCCACTATATTTTCTTTAATCTGTACAGATTTTCCGACTAAAGTCTGTAAGACCTTGTAATCTATATTGTTGAAGTCAAATCTCAGCAATTCTATCCAATGATCATGGGTGCTGATAAGACCATGTTTCAACATTTCAGCGTATCCGGACAATAGATTTCGAAGATCCAGTGATTTTAGAAAATCAGCGTCAATCAATACACTTTCGGCAGGAGAGAAGACTCCGATCTCATTCTTTAATCCGTTGAAATTGATTCCGGTCTTGCCTCCTACAGATGCATCAACCATAGCCAGTAGCGTGGTAGGAATATTGATATATTTGATCCCTCGTTTGAAAGTTGATGCGGCGAATCCTCCTAAATCTGTAACCATCCCTCCACCTAAATTGATAAGTAACGAATGACGGCTTGCGCCTTTATCTCCCAACTCTTTCCATACATATGCCAATGTTTCCAAGTTTTTGTGCACATCTTCGGCCCCTATATAAATAAAATGGGCATTTTTAATACAATCAAATCCAGATAAAACAGGAATGCAAAGTTTACGCGTATGTTCATCAGCCAAGACAAATAATTTGTCATGTGGGCATTGGGTTATTGCCTTATTGAGATTTTCTTCTAAGTTATGGCAGATAATAACTTCTTGTTTACTCATATTTTCTATTATTTGCCTGCAAATTTAGGTAAAAAAGCAAAAAGATGACCGTTCTTTGCTTACAAATAATTACTTTTGTACGTTAAAATATAAAATAATGAAAGGAATTTTACCGGTTTATTGTAGGACGATGGGATATGTTGTTCTGTTGTTGTCTGTTTTCGTACCGTTGCTCATGTTTATGTTTGGCATGATAAATGATAGTAACTTGTTGTTTACAAAGGCTTCTATCAAGTTACTTATCTGGTTTTCTCTGTTTATGATCTTCTTGGCAAAAGTGAAGGATGAGAATGAGAAGATTTCCCGAATACGTGTCAAGGCTATTTGTTATGCTATTTATTTGCTGGGCATTTATTATATTGTAATGTTGGTCAGAGGAGTATATAATGGAAATCTGGAAGAAGCGGATAATTCCATTGCTATAGTTTATATGGCTTTTAATGTTATTTGTCTGGAATTTGGCGTACAAAAAAGCCGGGTTGACCGATTATTTAAGAAATAAATACATTTTTCCGTTAAACCTTTTGTTGACAAGAGTGTCCAAAGGACATTAGGCATTAAAATTTCAAGGAAAAAAATGAAGAAGTTAATATTATTGTTGTTACTGGTATGTACCTGTGCAACTCTCTCTTGGGCGCAAAGTGGCAAGCGCATAACCGTGACGGGATCTGTGATTGATGGTGATGATAAAAGCCCGGTTGGACAAGCTACCGTACAATTACTTTCTCTACCCGATAGTACAATGGTGGTAGGAAATGTTACCAATAACAACGGAGTATTCTCTATTGCCGCCCGTCCGGGAAAATATGTACTTAAAATTTCATTTGTAGGTTATCTTACTCAGGAAAAATCTTTGCAGCTGACAGCTGGTAAACCGAGCGTTAATATTGGAACGGTCACTTTACCTACCGATGCTATCATGTTGGGTGAGGCAGTTATTGTAGCCGAGGCTCCGCAAGTAACCATTTCAGAAGATACTATTGGTTATAATGCTTCTGCTTATCGTACTCCTGAGGGGGCAATGTTGGAAGAGTTGGTGAAAAAACTTCCGGGAGCAGAAATAGATGACGATGGTAATATCAAAATCAATGGTAAGGAAGTAAAAAAGATTATGGTAGACGGCAAAGAGTTTTTTGGTGGCGATGTGAAGACCGGTTTGAAGAATCTGCCAGTCGATATGGTGGAAAAACTGAAAACATATGATAAGAAGTCCGATTTGGCACGCATTACGGGTATTGATGATGGTGAGGAGGAAACAGTGCTCGATTTGACGGTAAAGAAGGGGATGAATCAGGGTTGGTTTGGAAATGTGGATTTGGCGGCCGGTACGGAAGACCGTTATGCGGGAAGAGCTATGATTAACCGTTTTTATGATAAAACTCAATTCTCTATTATTGGTTCCGCCAATAATGTGAATGATCAGGGATTTTCGGGAGGAGGACCTCGTTGGAGGCGTAACAATGGATTGAACGCAACTAAAATGCTAGGAGCGAATTTTGCTACAGAAACAGAAAAAATGGAAGTGGGAGGTAGCATGCGTTACAACTATCGTGATGCGGATGTAGTAACAGTAGGATCTTCACAGCGATTTTTTGCAGTCGGGGGATTCTTATTCCAATTCAAACAAAGCCGATCGTAATAAAGTGACTGATTTCAATGCGGATTTTCGTATGGAATGGCGTCCCGATTCAATGACCAATATTATTTTTCGGCCGAATGTTTCTTATAATAAAACAAAAGGGACTTCGGCAACAGAATCAGGAACTTTTAATGAGGACCCTTACCAATATGTGGTAAATCCCAATGATTATCTGAACTTTAACAATATAGGTACCGATGACCCGTTAAGGGATACTCGTATTAATGCTACCAATGAACACAATTTGTCAAAATCAAATAGTTTGTCGGCTAATGCAACTTTACAGCTGAATCGGAAACTGAATGATAAAGGACGTAATATTACATTCCGTGGTTCGTTTGGATATGGAGATGATGACAGCGATCAGTATGCTCAATCGGAAACCCGTTATTATCAGATAAAGAATTATTTAGGAGGGGACTCCATTGAATATCGTAATCAATACATTACGATGCCTACTAAAAATTATAATTATACAGCACAATTTACTTATAGCGAACCTATAGCACGGGCTACTTTCCTGCAATTTAGTTATAGATTCCAATATAAGAATAGCAAGAGTGATAAATCGACATATGATTTGGGGTATCCTTGGAATATAAATGACGGATTACCCGAAGACTATGAAACTGCTTATGTAGATAGCTTGAGTAAGGATGCTGAATATAAATACTTTAATCATGATATCTCTTTAGGACTACGATTTATCCGGGAGAAATATCAGTTGAGTGCCGGCATGTCCTTACAGCCTCAAAATACGAAATTGTCCTATAAGAAGGGAGATTACATGACTGATACCACAAGAACGGTATTCAATTTTGCTCCGAATCTGGATTTTCGTTATCGCTTCTCTAAGGTAAGTCAGCTGCGTATCACTTATCGTGGGCGTAGTAGTCAGCCTAGTATGGAAAACCTGCTGCCGATTGTCGATAATTCCAATCCGTTGAATATCCGTGTGGGTAATCCTGGTTTGAAGCCTTCGTTTGCCCATACCATGCGTTTGTTTTATAACACTTATAATGCCGAGAAGCAGCGTGGGATAATGACCCATGTAAATTTCACTGCTACTCAGAATAGTATCAGTAATAGTACGATATATGATGAGAATACGGGTGGTACTACTTCAACTCCTCAGAATATCAATGGAAACTGGAATGCGTTTGGTATGTTCGGTTTTAATTCGGCTTTGAAGAATAAAAAGTTTACTATAAAATCTTTTTTCTCGTGTTTAACTACCGGAATCAAGTAGCGTTCTTATACAATAAGGAAACATTGCATGATGATAAGAATACGACTACCGGCTTGACTTTGGCGGAGAATCTGAATGGGTCCTATCGGAATGACTGGTTTGAATTTTCATTGAATGGTTCTATTGAATATACAGCGGAACGTAGCAAGCTGCGTCCTGAAAAGAACCAAAATCCTTATACATTCTCATATGGAGCGAGTACCAATGTCACTCTACCATGGCAGATGACATTGTCTACTAATATTACCAATCAGTCCCGTAGAGGATATGATGATGCCAGTTTGAACAATAATGAACTGATTTGGAATGCCCAAATAGCACAAAGTTTATTGAAGGGAGCAGCAACTGTTAGTTTTGAAATGTATGACATTTTAAAACAACAGAGCAATATCAGCCGTTCTTTGACTGCAGATGTACGTTCGGTTACCGAATACAACAGTATCAATAGTTACTGTATGGTGCATTTTATCTATCGTCTGAATATTTTTGGAAGTAAAGCCGCTCGTGACAAGATGATGAATAGCCATAGGGGATTCGGTGGTCCCGGTTTTGGTCCCGGTCCAGGAAGACATGGCCGGCGTCCTTTTTAAATGAAACTATATCTTAATCTTTTCCCAATCTATATTGTTATAGGTTGGGATTTTTTTTCATAAGTTTGCTTATAAGTAAATTACTTGGAATTATATGGTAGAGTGGAGTATCTTTAATGAAATCTTTGCTGTTGCTTTTAACGTGCTTTATTTTGTGATTATCATCGGAACTATCTTTATAGTGATACTTGATAATCGTAATCCTGTTAAAACAATGGCATGGGTACTTGTACTCTTTTTCCTGCCCATTGTGGGGCTTGTATTCTATTTCTTTTTCGGCAGAAGCACACGTAAGGAGAAATTGATCAGCAAGAAAGGGTTCACCCGTCTTATAAAACGTCCTATGGCAGAATACCAAGCGCAAAAGGCGTTTAAGTGTCCTGATGAACAGTACCAGTTGATGCGTTTTTTCCGGAAAGTGAATAATGCTTTGCCCTTTGAAGGAAATGCGACGGAAGTTTTTACGGATGGTTATTCCATGCTGTATTCATTGATGAAAGAAATCAGTAAAGCAAAGCACCACATCCATTTACAGTTTTATATTTTTGAGGATGATCCGGCAGGCAGGCTGCTGCGCGATGTGTTGATAGATAAAGCGCGGCAGGGAGTAGAAGTGCGTTTACTATACGATGACGTGGGCTGTTGGAAAGTTCCCCATGCTTTTTTTGATGAAATGCGGGGAGCAGGTATTGAAGCACGTAGTTTTTTGAAAGTTCGTTTCCCTTTATTTACCAGTAAGGTAAATTATCGTAATCACCGTAAAATAGTGGTAATTGACGGTCGTGTGGCTTATATGGGAGGAATGAACATTGCTTTGCGCTATATGAAAGGCTTTCCATGGGGGATATGGCGGGATACTCACATTAAGATAGAAGGAAAAGCGGTATATGGGTTACAGACTGCTTTTTTGACCGATTGGTATGTGGTAGACCGTACTCTTATCACTTCCTCCCGTTATTTCCCCGAAGTTGGAATCTTTGGGAAGGCTCTGATACAGATTGTTACTTCCGATCCTGTAGGCGAATGGCGGGATATTATGCAAGGGTTACTGATAGCTATCAGTAGTTCCCGAAAATATTTTTATATACAAACCCCTTACCTGTTGCCTACCGAACCTATTCTGATGGCATTGAAAACGGCAGCTTTAGCAGGTGTGGATGTTCGCATTATGATACCGGCACGTGCCGATACGTGGATAACACATTTAGGTTCGTTATCTTATTTGGATGATATCATGCGTGCGGGTGTCAGGATTTACCTTTATCAGAAAGGTTTTTTGCATTCCAAGTTGATGGTTAGTGATGATACTCTCTCTACGGTAGGTTCTACTAATATGGACTTCCGTAGCTTTGAGCATAATTTTGAGGTGAATGCCTTTATGTATGATCCGGCCTCAGCATTGATGTTGAAGGGTATTTTCCTGCAAGACCAGAAGGACGCTATCCTGTTACAGAGAAAAACATGGATGAAGCGTCCTTGGTATCAAAAAGCACAAGAATCTATTGTTCGGTTGCTGGCACCATTGCTTTGAAGAAAGAGAAGTTCACACTGCCATATACACGGCGCTCAATAAAATGGGGATTATCCTCGAAATGGTTCTCTTTGCCATGTTCCAATACCAATAATCCGTCTTCCTTTAAAATCCCGCTTTCGAAAATACGGGTGGGGATACTTTCCAGATCTTTCAAGGCGTATGGAGGATCGGCGAAGATGAAATCAAACTGCTCGTTGCATTTGTCTATAAATCTAAAGACATCAGCACGGATAGGAAAACATTTGTCAGTCTTCACTTCACGCATCACCTGCGAGATGAAAGAAAGATGCTGGGGATCTTTTTCCACTGAGATAACCCGGTCACAACCGCGTGAAACCAGTTCTATACTGATGCTGCCCGTACCGGCAAAAAGGTCCAAAGCTGTAACTCCGTTCTCGAAGTCAAAATAATTATTACTTAATACATTGAAAAGGTTCTCTTTGGCAAAATCCGTTGTTGGACGTGCCTTGAATGTATGAGGCACGTCGAAACGGCGCCGTTTGTATATACCGCTGATTACTCGCATAATAATAAGGTTTGCATGTCAAAAGGTATCTCTTCTATTTTACTTATCTCGGAGCGGTTGAATTCCGCTTTGGGGTTGATGACGAATACCTGACGCAGATAGTTGCGCAATTCTTTCAATAATTCTTCTTTGTCCTCTAATTTTCCTGTCAAGTGCAGTTCGTCTTTTTCCTGATTATAATTTAATTGTTGCCATATATATAATAGGTAATACACACGGTCTGTGGTTTGTTTGCATGGAAATGAGTTAATCAGTAATAAGTTGCCCTTATCAAAACAAAAAAGCTTCCATTTGTTGCTCGCGTATGTGTGTGTATAGTTTCCGGCTGTTGCCCAACCGGCTTTTCCGGGCGAAATATTCAGTCAGCGGGCTGGCGGTGGAGAAGTAACGAGCTGTAGGAAAAATTGTTCAGTCAGTAACAAATGGGTATGTTTGTCTATAGCAAAAAGTATTACCACATTACTCCTTCCCAGAACATTGCAAAGTACAATCTCGTTATTTCCTTTAGGAAAATTATGATAGAAAACAGCATCCATTTGTTCGTCTTCGAATAATTCTAAAGGAACAGGTGTGAAACGGGGGGAAGTCATACAGAATGTTAACCCGTTTATACGGATATCTTAGAGTTTCTGTCTCGGTTAACATTTCCTTTAGATTAGCCGTCATAGAGTATCCGGTATTGACAGGATACGGAACAAAGCAGAAATCATTATCTGTCAGTGGGTTATAGATAGAAAAAGAAAATCCATCCGCACTGAGGCGGATGGATAATGTATATTGTTCCGATTTTGTAAAATCGATACGTTCAGTCATTCTTATTCCCAGTTACCTGCGTTATTGTTAGGCTGTTCGATATCACCCACTCTTAAACCGCAATATTTGCCCAGTTTGGTTTGAAGGTCTTTAAGGTTAGCCAATTCTTGAGCATTCAAACCACCCAAATATGTTTCATACGGAGTTTGAGCTTGGAATAAATGCAAAGGGGCACCTGATTTTGTTGTATCGTTACGGATAACCATTTCAAACTGTGCACCATTTCCGAAAGGAACATATCTTAAAGAGTCTGCATTGAATCCCGGAGCATAGATTGTATCTGTTACGGCAACCCATAAAGTATCACGTTTGAAGTTCATTAAACCTTCTTTTTCAACTTCTTTCCAGTTACCAGATTTTTTTGGCTTTGTTGATGATTGCCATAGCTTTCTTTTCAGTCATGCCAGCTTCCAATTGCGTATCAGACAAAACTCCTTCTTTCTTTACAAATGGAAGTTTTGCAGTTTTGACGAAATCAATCAAGGTGTCGAAACTTGCAGTGTATTGTCCGTTGTGCAGGTTGCGGTATTCCAACTGTGCCTTACGGATGTCAATTAAGCGTGCAATAACTTGTTTCTCTCTAGCTTTTTTAGCGTCATCGAAGTTAATCGGTCCCATGATACTGCCGTAGCAAACGTATATCAAACCGATAACGCAAGCAGCCAATACAATATTAATAACTGTTTTCATGATAAATATGTGATTTTTTTAGTTATATTCGCATCGCAAAAATAAAACAAATAAATCTAATAACGCACAGTTCAAGGAACTTTTTATTACGCAATTATGATTAATAGTTATTTAGTGCAGCAAATTAAGGGAAATTTTCTATATAAACCAACTTTAGAACAAGAAAAAGCTGTTAAATTTTTAGCAGATTTTCTCTTTTCCCACCAATCGGACTCGGTTTTTCTCTTAAAGGGATATGCCGGTACGGGTAAAACATCCCTTATCGGGGCATTGGTGAAGACCTTGGACCAGTTACAGCAAAAGTGTGTTCTACTTGCTCCGACGGGCAGGGCGGCTAAAGTCTTTTCACATTATGCACAGCATCCGGCTTATACTATTCATAAGAAGATTTACCGCCAGCGCAACTTTTCAAATGACCTGGATAACTTTTCTTTGGATGATAACTTGCATCAGCATACTTTGTTTATTGTGGATGAGGCGTCGATGATCGCTAATGACGGATTGGCGGGGGCAGTCTTTGGTACAGGGCGTTTGCTGGACGACTTGATTCAATATGTATATGCCGGAACAGGTTGCCGTTTGATGCTGATAGGGGATACGGCGCAGCTTCCTCCGGTAGGAGAAGAGGAGAGTCCGTCTCTTTCGGCCGATAAGTTACGCGGGTATGGCATGGAAGTATATGAGGCGCAGCTCACTGAGGTGGTCCGTCAGATGCACGATTCGGGGATTCTTTGGAATGCGACAGAATTGCGCCGCTACATATCCGCGGAAGATTTTCTCACTTTGCCTTCTGTCCGTGTGGAAGGGTTTCCGGATATTCGGATGGTTTCTGGTAGTGAGCTGATTGAGGTTATTAATGATTGTTACGGTCAGGCAGGTATGGACGAAACGATTGTGGTCTGCCGTTCCAATAAACGGGCGAATATTTATAATAAGGGAATCAGGAATACGATTTTGTTTCGGGAGGATGAACTGAACAGCGGTGACCTGCTGATGGTGGCGAAGAATAACTATTTTTGGACGGAGGGCTGTAAGGAGATTGATTTTATAGCCAATGGAGATATAGCTGTAATTCGCCGTGTTCGTCGGGTGCGTGAGGCATACGGCTTTCGTTTTGCCGATGTGGTGCTGGTGTTCCCCGACTATGATGGTATGGAACTGGAGGTGAAACTTTTGTTGGATACCTTGCATACTGAAACACCCGCATTGCCTAAAGAATTGAATGACAAGTTATTTTATTCGGTATTGGAGGATTATGCTGATATAACTGTGAAACGTGAGCGGATGAAGAAAATGAAAGCCGATCCTCATTACAATGCCTTACAGGTGAAATATGCGTATGCCGTTACTTGTCACAAAGCGCAGGGTGGCCAGTGGAAACGGGTCTTTTTGGATCAGGGCTATATGACGGAGAATATGCTGACTCCGGATTATTTCCGTTGGCTGTATACGGCTTTCACCCGTGCTACGGAAATTCTGTATCTAGTGAACTGGCCGAAGGAGCAGACGGAATAAGCAGACAGTCAGTGAGGTGTTAATGACTGATTATATGCTTCCAGCCGTTTAGTTAGCTTTTTTTTTCCTTATGGCTAAGCTTTTTTGAACGTTTATGTTCTATCTCCATAACCTTTGGAGTTAACTCCCAAGCTTATGGAGTTGACTCCAAAGGTTATGGAGATAACTCCAAAGGCTTGGGAGATAGAAATCTTCTTTTCTGTTTCCCTTATCCATAGAGGAGAAAAGGCTTAGTGAACCAGATGAAAAAAAGCTCCGCCACCGGCTTTCAGACCAGAATGGCGGAGTTTTGATATATACGAAATATGGACGAAATTCGAATAGATTACAATGCAGCCAGCTCTATCACTTTATCAACAGCCGCATTCAAACCGTCAGGATTCTTACCGCCTGCCGTTGCGAAGTGGGGCTGACCACCGCCGCCGCCTTGAATCAGTTTGGCTGCTTCACGGACCAGTTTGCCTGCATTCTGTCCGGCTTTTACCAGGTCTTCGCTAATCATGACAGTCAGCATCGGTTTGTTATTGTCCACACTGCCTATTACAACGAACAAATTGGCAGGAATTTCACCTTTCAGCTGGAAGGCAATATCTTTCACTACGTCGGCAGACATCGGAATGATGGCTTTCACCACTTTCACACCATTTATTTCTTTGGCATTCTCTACCAGTCTGGCTTTCAGTGCGGCGCCCTTTTCTTTCATGAACTCTTCCACCTGCTTCTTCAATCCTGCATTTTCGTCAATATACTTGCGGATGGCGACTTTCAGATCGGGAGCATTGTTGAACAATGCCTTCAAGTCATTCAGCGTATCCTGGACCGTATCCATCAATTCCTCTACTTTGGCACCCGTGATAGCTTCGATACGGCGCACACCGGCAGCAACAGAGCTTTCGCTGATAATACGAACCATACCGATCTTGCCTGTAGCCGAAACGTGGGTACCTCCGCAGAATTCAATAGAGTTGCCGAATTGGACAACACGTACCTCATCACCGTATTTTTCACCGAACAAAGCAATGGCACCCAGTTCTTTTGCCTTTTCGATAGGAAGATTGCGGTATTCCGTCAAAGGGATATTCTCACGGATTTTGGCATTTACCAAATGTTCCACTTCACGAAGTTGCTCGTCAGTCACTTTCTGGAAGTGAGAGAAATCGAAACGTAATGACTCAGGAGTCACCAAAGAACCTTTTTGTTCTACGTGAGTTCCTAATACCTGGCGCAACGCTTCGTCCAGCAAGTGAGTACAAGAGTGGTTGGCGGCACAGGCGGCACGTTTTTCTGTATCTACACAAGCCATCATCGGAACGTCAAGGTGTTCGGGCAGTTTTTTTGGTGATATGGATAGGAAGGTTGTTTTCCTTCTTGGTATCAATGATTTCGATGGTTTCGAATTCGCTTACGATCACCCCTGTATCACCTACCTGACCACCACTTTCGGCATAGAAAGGAGTATCGCTCAGTACAATTTGATACAGTGTCTGGTTTTTCTGCTTGATCTGGCGATAGCGCAGGATGCTGGTTTCATATTCGGTAAAGTCATAACCTACAAAGTGGGTGTCACCTTCCTTTATGGTGATCCAGTCGCCAGTTTCAACGGCTGCCGCGTTACGGGCGCGTTCTTTTTGTTTCTGCATTTCGGCGTTGAACTCTTCTTCGTTTACAGTCATGCCGTTTTCGCGGAGAATCAGTTCTGTCAGGTCGAGGGGGAAACCGAAAGTGTCATATAATGTAAAGGCATCCACACCGCTGATCTCTTTTTTCCCGGCAGCTTTGGCATCGTTCATAGTCTTGTCCAACAGACGGATACCTGTTTCCAGTGTGCGCAGGAAAGATTCTTCTTCTTCTTTGATCACTTTCTCGATCAGTATTTTTTGTGCGTTCAACTCTGGATAGGCCTCGCCCATATTCTCAATTAATACAGGCAGCAGCTTGTACATGAATGCTTGTTTCTGTCCCAGGAAAGTATATCCGTAACGGACGGCACGGCGGAGGATACGGCGGATTACATAGCCGGCTTTTGTGTTACTGGGCAACTGACCGTCGGTGATTGAGAATGCGATGGTACGGATATGGTCGGCTATAACGCGCATGGCGATATCTTTCTGGTTGTCTTGGCCATAGGTGGTTCCTGCCATTTCGGCGATGGCTTTCAGCATCGGTTGGAACACGTCAGTGTCATAGTTGGATGTCTTGCCTTGCAGTGTGCGCACCAAACGTTCGAATCCCATACCGGTATCGATTACTTTGGCGGGAAGACCTTCCAGTGAACCGTCTGCTTTGCGGTTGAACTGCATGAATACAAGATTCCAGATCTCGATTACTTGCGGATGATCCTTATTTACCAGTTGGTTGCCGGGGATTTGAGCTTTTTCTTCTTCCGAACGTGAGTCGATATGGATTTCAGAACACGGGCCGCAGGGACCTGTATCACCCATTTCCCAGAAATTGTCATGTTTGTTGCCATTGAGGATATGGTCTTTCGGCAGGAACTGTTCCCAGTAAGAGGCGGCTTCATTGTCCCGTTCCAGTCCTTCTTCGGGACTTCCTTCGAATACGGTGGCATACAGATCTTTCGGATCTATTTTCAGTACATCTACCAGATATTCCCATGCCCAGCCGATAGCTTCTTTCTTGAAGTAATCTCCGAAAGACCAGTTGCCCAGCATCTCGAACATAGTATGGTGGTAGGTATCATGTCCCACTTCTTCCAGGTCATTGTGCTTGCCGCTTACACGCAAACATTTTTGTGAGTCCGCAACTCTTTTGTATTTGGCCGGGTGATTGCCCAGAATAATGTCTTTGAACTGGTTCATTCCTGCATTGGTGAACATCAATGTGGGGTCATCTTTAATGACCATCGGAGCCGATGGGACAATCTGGTGTCCTTTCGACTCGAAAAAGCTTTTGAAAGAATCTCTAATTTCTTTAGCTGTCATCATGTCGCTTAATATATTGTCTTCTAGTTAATATTCTCAAAAAGGATTTGCAAAGATAATTGGTTTTATTATTTTTGTCGACAAGAATTGTGCAAAATATTGATGTGTTGTGCATTAAAAACTTCAAAAAGCAGAATTAGATGCGTAAAGTCTACTATATTTATAATCCTAAGACCCGAACTTATGACCGCATTTACCCCACAGTGAGGCAGCGCGCCTTAAGCATCTTGCGCCGTTTGTTTGTAGGAATGGGCTTGGGGGCAGGCAGTTTTATTATTTTATTATTGATCTTTGGTTCTCCGTCCGAGAAAGAGCTCCGTATAGAGAATGCTCGCTTACTGGCCCAGTATAATGTGTTGTCTCATCGTCTGGATGAGGCTATGGGGGTGATGCAGGATATCCAGCAGCGTGATGATAATTTGTATCGGGTGGTGTTGCAGGCCGATCCTGTTTCAGATGCTGTCCGTAAGGCCGGTTATGGGGGGACAAACCGCTATGAACAGTTACGGGATATGGCGAATGCCGATCTGGTTATCAATACCACTCAGAAACTGGATATGTTGAACCGGCAGCTTTATATCCAGTCCAAGTCTTTTGACGAGGTGGTGGATTTGTGTAAGAGCCATGACGAGATGCTGAAATGTATTCCGGCCATCCAGCCTGTTTCCAATAAGGATTTGAAGAAGACGGCTTCCGGTTACGGTGTCCGTATAGATCCTATTTATAAGACAACCAAGTTTCATGCGGGGATGGACTTTTCTGCTAGTCCGGGCACGCCGGTGTATGCCACCGGTGATGGTGTTGTGGTGAAGGCCGGATGGGAGACAGGTTATGGGAATACCATCGAAGTGAATCATGGCTTTGGTTATCTTACGCGCTATGCACATCTGAGTGCTTACAAGGTAAGACCGGGACAGAAGGTGGTCAGGGGTGAAGTGATTGGAGCTGTGGGAAGTACAGGTAAAAGTACCGGACCTCACTTGCACTATGAAGTGCACGTGAAAGGAAAAGTGCAGAATCCTGTGAATTATTATTTCATGGATTTGAGCGCGGAAGATTATGATAAGATGATACAGATTGCAGCCAACCACGGTAAGGTATTTGACTAGCCGTGAATTTTTAATTCTCAATTTTAATTTACCATGGCCTATAATCCTAATAAAGAACTGAAACTTTACTATTCCATAGGGGAAGTGGCAAAGATGTTTGATGTAAATGAATCCTTGTTGCGTTATTGGGAAAAGGAATTTCCTATTATTTCTCCCAAGAAGGCGGGAGGGAATGTCCGTCAGTATCGTAAAGAGGATATTGAGAATATCCGGCTGGTCTATCATCTGGTGAAAGAGAAAGGGATGACTTTACAGGGGGCCAAGCAGAAACTGAAGATGAACAGAGAAACCACTATCCGTACTGCGGAGATTTTGGACAGATTGAAACTGATACGTGAGGAATTGGTTAGTATGCGTAAAGAACTGGATTATCTGACTTAAGAATATTCACCACAGATTGCACGGATTAAAAACGAGTTGCGGATAATCGTTATGAACAATCAGTGTAGTCTGCGGTGAAATTGGTATTGGCTAATTCGGCTGGTCTTCGAACTTCTCGATACGGGTGACGGTTTTTATCTCATCTATCTTTCTTAGATTGGTAGTGATGGATTTTACATCATCCACATCGTGCACAAATAGCTGTATTCTTCCTTCAAAGATACCGTCGTTACTTTCAATATTCAACTTGTGGATATTTACATTCAATTGTTGTGAAATGACTTCTGTTACCTTATTTAACAGACCGATGTGGTCAATACCTTTTATGTAGATATTTACAGGAAAGTACAAGGATTTTCCCGTCTCCCATTGGACAGCCAACAGGCGGTTGCCGTAACTGCTCTTCAGTTTGGTAGCCAACGGGCATTGGCGTTTGTGGATGATGATACGATTATTGTCGCCTATATATCCCAAAACGTCATCTCCCGGAATAGGCTTGCAGCATTCAGCTATCACATAGTTCTTTTGGATAGCTTCGGGAGTCAGTTTCAATATTTTCTTGCTGTCTATCTTTTGTAAGGGTTCCTTCTCTTCTGTCGGTTTTTCCTTGTTTGTCTTGCTGCCTCCGAAGGCGAAAGAGATATACTTTTTCCAGTTACTGGAAGTCGGTTTGTCTTTCAGTTCGTTCTTGTCGTTTTCTCCTAGAATGATTGTTTTTAATCCGATGGCGGCAAACAATTCTTCCTGTGTTTTGATGGTATGCAGATTACAGATCTTTCGTATATTTTCGGGAGTGTACTCTACTCCTTCTCTGGAAAAGAATTCCCGTAACATTTCCTCACCGGCCTGCTGCATGCCTCGCTGTTCGCGTTTCAGTATGGCCAAAATCTTGGCTTTGGCCTTTGCGGTGGTGGCAAAGTTTATCCACGAAGGCTGTACATGCTGTGATTTGGAAGTAAGAATCTCCACCTGGTCGCCACTTTGCAGTTTGTGGCTCAAGGGCACCAGCTTGTGGTTGACTTTAGCTCCGATGCAATGGCTGCCCAAGAATGTATGGATGGAGAATGCAAAATCCAGTGCCGTACAGTTTTGCGGCATTGTTTTGATTTCACCTTTCGGAGTGAAGACAAATATTTCAGAAGCGAACAGGTTCAGTTTGATGGTATCCAGAAAGTCCATGGCATCCGGTTGCGGATCGTCCAGAATCTCCTTGATGGTACGCAGCCATTTTTCCAGTTCACCCTCGTCCTCACTGCCTCCGCCTTCTTTATATTTCCAGTGTGCGGCAAAGCCTTGTTCGGCTACGTCATTCATCCGCTCACTGCGTATCTGCACTTCTATCCATTGGCCTTTGTTACTCATCAGGGTTACGTGAAGTGCCTGATAGCCGTTGGCTTTAGGGTGGCTTACCCAGTCGCGCAAGCGGTCTGGGTGCGGTTTATAAATCTTAGATATGGATACGTATATGTTAAAGCATTCATTAAGTTCTTCTTCCGGATTTTTGGGACAGAAAATGATACGGACAGCCAGGATATCATATATTTCTTCAAATGTGATATGCTTGGTCTGCATCTTATTCCAAATGGAATAAGGGGATTTTACTCGTGCTATCAATTGATAACTGATACCCATTTTGTCCAGTTGTGCGCGGATAGGTGCTGTAAATTCACGGAATACTTCTTCGCGTTCCGCTTGTGTTTCTTGTAGCTTGGATTCTATCTGTGCATATTCTTCCGGATGCTCATATTTGAAACTGAGATCTTCCAGTTCTGTCTTTATTTTGTTTAACCCCAAGCGGTTAGCCAATGGCGCATAGATGTATAAGGTTTCTCCGGCAATTTTGTATTGCTTGTTGGGAAGCATGGAGCCAAGCGTACGCATATTATGCAGACGGTCGGCTATTTTGATGAGGATAACCCGGATATCATCACTCATGGTCAGTAGCAATTTCTTGAAATTCTCGGCTTGTGCGGAAGCCCGGTCTCCGAATATACCGCCGGATATTTTAGTCAGGCCATCTACAATCTGTGCAATTTTAGGACCAAACAGATTTTCGATGTCTTCCACAGTGTAGTCTGTATCTTCAACTACATCATGCAGTAAAGCCGAACAAATGGAAGTTGATCCCAGTCCTATTTCGGTACATACAATTTTAGCAACGGCTATGGGATGCATGATGTATGGTTCACCCGAGCGTCGTTTTACTCCTTTGTGTGCTTGTTTGGCAAAATTGAATGCCTTTGTGATGATTTCTACTTTTTTACGGTGTTTGGTCGCTAGATAACTGTCCAAAAGTTCCTGAAACCCTTGGTTTATCATTTCCTCATCCGCCTGTTCCTGAGTCTGCTTTTCATCCGTCATATCTTTGCCTCCTATAATCTATACTGCAAAAATATACAAAAACATATTCAAGCAAGTATTTTCAGAAAATGTATAGTGTTAAATCTGTATTTTTTATCAATCATCTGATCCGCAAACTTTTTCCGGCTCTGATATTATTGCCCTTTATACCGTTTAGATTACGTAATTGACTGATGGATACGTGGTATTTGGCGGCAATTCCTCCCAATGTGTCTCCTTGTTTGATTTTATGATAAAGAGTTCCCTTGGATGAGCGGTTTCTGCTACTGGTTGTTTCTTTGATAGCTACCGTTTTTCTTTTGGTCAGATATTCATTGGGTTTATAAGCGAATACACTGTCTTGGCGGTCAATGAAAGTACTGACAAAGTTATTGGGCAAACGAAGTACACACAACTCGCTGTTACCGGGAATAATATCCTTTTTGTATTGGGGATTCAGGCTGCGAAGCTGGTCGAGGTTGATGTTGCATACTTCTGCCACTTGTTGTAAGTGGAGGTCTTTGTTTATGTGAATGGTGTCTGTAGCGTTGGGGAGCTGTGTTTCCATGGGACAGATGTCATGTTCGCAATAATAAGTCATGATGTAGTTTGCTGCAATGAAAGCAGGAACGTACCCACGGGTTTCTTTGGGCAGGTAGTTGTAGATTGTCCAATAATCTGTGGCTCCTCCGGCACGGCGTATGGCTTTGTTGATAGTGCCTGGCCCGCAGTTGTAAGCTGCCAATACCAGGTTCCAGTCTTGATAGATGTCATATAAGTCTTTCAGATAACGTGCCGCCGCCCAAGTTGATTTGACCGGGTCCCGCCTTTCGTCTATCAGACTATTGCTTTTCAGCCCGTATATTTTTCCTGTACCCAGCATAAACTGCCACAAACCGGTAGCTCCCTGGCGGGAAACTGCAACAGGATTTAAGGCAGATTCTATAACCGGCAGATATTTCAGTTCTTGAGGAAGGTCGTATAAATCAAGTGCTTCTTCAAAGATAGGCATATAAAAATTGGTTGCCGCAAGCATAAAGGATACTTTATTGCGCAGACGGACGGCATACATATCAATGAATTTGCGTACAGCCTCGTTGTAAGGCATTTCTATGATAGAGGGGATACGTGACAGACGATCCATATAGATGGAATCACTTACAACAGGGTTGGTAGAGGCCATTGTGCAGTTCTCTCCCAATGTGATGTAATTCTTAGATTGCCAGTCCCAGTAAAGACTGTCCATTTCTGACTGCATACTTTCAGGAACATCAATAATTTCTTCTTTTCCTGTAGTTTGCGAGTGAACGGTAATACTTTGGGTTTGTGCGTTGATTCCCGTTGTTCCTATAAATGTAAATAAACCAATTAAAAAGTTTTTCATGCGATAAAATTTGAAGCTGCATTGCAGGCCTATTGTATTAGGTATCCTGCTCCGGCCATCATTAAAAATAACAGGTTGTATTTGAAGACCTAAGTCTTTGGATATATCAAAATCAGATAGTTCAGCATCCACGTATGCGTCTATGACAGATAGTATATATACACCGATAAAACAGAATATGCTTAAATCCCGATATCGGCGATAAAAATCTTTTCGTTTTTTAAAGGTATCCTCCATACCTTCCGCACTCACGCCATGAGGCAGGAAGTCTTCGTAGCTTTTGGTATTAGGGTCATCGTCCATAATATCCAGATAGGCTTGCGAATAGTCCTTGTACATTCTGTTGTTCCAGGTCAGCGCATATGCACATCCCACAAATCCTCCATATACTATCGGCAGTTTCCAATATTTACGGTTGTATATCTGTCCTCCGCCGGGAATTACCAACGCCAGCCAGATGGCACGGTTGGAGTTCGGAATAAATCGGGGTTTTGTTTCGGCAGCCATTGCTTTCTGTATGGAATCATTTTTACGGACTAAAGCGGCAGTATCAACAGGTGCTTCCATATTTTCTATCTTTTGTCGTTCTTCCAACAATTTTAGGCTGTCAATGACAAGTGAATCTTTGACTTGTATGATAGAATCTGCCTTTATACCCATACGGCGGTTGCGTGCCTTTTGGGCGTGAACATTCAGGCTTCCAGCCATCATAAGGCATAAAAGCATGAATGTAAACACTTTATATGTGGATGTTTTTCTTTTCAATGTAGTAATAACGCTTTATTCTTTCTTTTTCAGTGAATCCAATATTTCCATGATTCGTTCCAAGTCCTCTTCGTTGTTGAACGGAATACTGATCTTGCCTTTTCCTTTGGCTGTGCATGAAAGCTGTACTTTTGAACCGAAGAATCCGCAGAGATGGCTTTGCAGCAAAGTGTATTCCTCGGATAGTTTGGAACCTTTTGGTTTGATCTTCTTCCCACCGCTGTCCACTGTCTCGCCACTGCTCAGTGCCTTGACAATTTCTTCCACTTTGCGGACAGAATAGCCTTGTGACTGTATTTCATTAAAGATACGTATTTGGGTCTTAGGATCATCTAAGGACAATAAGGCACGGGCGTGTCCCATGTCTATTTCGCGGTTTTTCAATGCTACTTGAATCTGAGCCGGAAGTTTCAGCAGACGCAGATAATTGGCGATAGTGGTACGTTTTTTTCCGACACGTTCGCTCAGCCGTTCCTGTGTCAATGCATATTGTTCCAATAAATGTTGATAAGCCAGTGCAATCTCCAATGAATTCAAATCTTCACGCTGAATATTTTCAATCAACGCCATTTCCATTACATTCTCGTCATCGGCTGTGCGGATGTATGCCGGAATAGATTTAAGTCCTGCCTGTATGGAGGCGCGGTAACGACGTTCTCCGGCTATGATCTGGTAAGAGTCTTCACTCAGTTGACGCAACGTAATGGGTTGGATGATACCAATTTCGGCAATAGAGTCAGCCAACTCCTGTAACGCCACCGGATCAAATTCACGGCGCGGTTGGTTAGGGTTGACGGATATTTTGCTCAGTTCTATCTCATTGATAGAAGATGAGCCGGCTGTCTTTACTTCTTCGGTCGAGATCAGTGCGTCAAGCCCGCGTCCTAAAGCAAATTTTTTCTGTACTGCCATTGTTTACTTTCTGTTACGTGTTATAATTTCTTGTGCCAATGCCAAATGATTCTTGGCTCCGGTAGAGTCGGCATCATACAATATTGCAGGAATGCCGTGGCTGGGAGCTTCGCTCAGTTTGACGTTACGCTGTACAATTGTCTTGAATACCAATTCTTGAAAATGGCGTTTCACTTCATCATAAATCTGGTTGGCCAGACGCAGACGTGAATCGAACATTGTCAGCAGGAAGCCTTCTATTTCCAGTGAAGGATTCAGTTTCGATTTAATAATCTTAATGGTATTCAGCAATTTGCTGATGCCCTCTAATGCAAAATATTCGCATTGAACAGGGATAATTACTGAATCGGCTGCTGTCAGCGCATTGATCGTTATCAAGCCTAATGACGGGGAGCAGTCTATCAGGATATAGTCATATTCGTCCCGCATGGGGGCTAATACTTTTTTCATGATCTTCTCGCGGTCTTCCAGGTTCAACATTTCTATTTCTGCGCCAACCAGGTCGATGTGTGAAGATACAATGTCGAGTCCGTCAATGTCGGTGGTATAAATTGCTTCCCGTATATCGGCTTCGTTGATAATACATTCATAGATAGAGCATTCTACCTCTTTGATGTTCACACCCAATCCTGATGATGCGTTGGCCTGAGGGTCTGCATCAATAACCAGCACTTTTTTCTCCAGCGTTGCCAGAGAAGCTGCGAGGTTAATCGTTGTGGTAGTTTTACCTACGCCACCTTTTTGATTGGCTAAAGCAATAATTTTTCCCATATTAATCAGTTTTTCTCGCTGCGAAGTAACAAATAATAGGTGATTGTACCTATAAAAAACGGCAGACATTAGCAAAACTGTTGATAACTCATTGGTTTTGTTAATAACTCAACGGCGGCAAAGATAGAAATTTTCATTCAATTCTATTCTATTTTTAGCACTGGGTTGTAGAACATTAAGATAATTTTCTTTTCTGGCGAGGGGTAGTTCCGGCAAAGAGTTGTATCTTTACGCTCCGAGAAAAAGAGTGGAAAAATATGAAGAGAGAAAAACCGTTGATATTGCTGTCAAATGATGACGGCGTGGAAGCTAAGGGATTGAATGAGTTGATACGTGGGTTGCGTGGAGTGGGTGAAATGATCGTAATGGCGCCGGATGGTCCTCGTTCGGGAGCTTCGGGGGCGATCACTTCCGAACATCCTGTGCGGTATTACAAGGTACGTGAAGAGGAGGACTTGACTGTGTATAAATGTACGGGTACACCGGTAGATTGTGTGAAACTGGCATTGCATACAGTTGTTCCCCGTCGTCCCGATGTGGTGATAGGTGGAATAAACCACGGTGATAATTCTTCAGTGAATGTGCATTATTCCGGTACGATGGGGGTAGTGATTGAAGGGTGCCTGAAGGGGATTTCTTCTATCGGATATTCATTATGTAATCATTTTGCGGATGCTGATTTCTCTTCATCGCTGCCTTATATACGCCGTATTACTGAGCAGGTCCTGGAGCATGGCTTGCCTTTGGGTATTTGCTTGAATGTGAACTTTCCGGATACGGCTTCTTTGAAAGGGGTACGCATCTGCCGTCAGACGAATGGGGCTTGGATTAATGAATGGAAGCGTAGTCTGCATCCTCGGGGTGGAGAGTATTTCTGGCTGACCGGAGAGTTTGATAACTATGAACCGGAAGCGGAAGATTCGGACCACTGGGCATTAGGGCATGGGTATGTGGCGGTAACTCCTACCCAAATTGATGTGACCGCT